>Ga0172375_10002012_pt1 | contig 32186 bp, 33 predicted proteins | sample LakKiv1m_FD_114537 | JGI IMG/M metagenome (GOLD analysis project Ga0172375, IMG submission 114537) | Freshwater microbial communities from Kabuno Bay, South-Kivu, Congo - kab_092012_11.1m | ecosystem: Environmental > Aquatic > Freshwater > Lake | place: Democratic Republic of the Congo... | reverse complement strand
TTGTTATACTTGGCATTTACCTCCCGCCGCAACTGGATACCCTGCTGAGTCAAGCCACGAACATCGCGCTGGCGGGTCAGCCCGCAGTGGCGAACCCTGATGGATTGATTAATTTTGTGAGATTGCTTGTGCCGTAGAAAATTTACCACAGATGAACGCGGATGAACTTTTATTTTCGATAAACAAAAAGTCCTTTTTATCTGTGTTTATCTGTGGTTCAAAAAGATTGGCGCGAGGAGAATTGGCATGACATTATCAACACTGGACAAACCCAAAGTCGGACAGAAATATGTGGCGGCGATCCGCAACCAGTTCGGGCTGGCCGTGCAGGAGGAATCCTGGCAGGCGCATGATCAGGTGACGATCACTGTCGAACTGAATACCATGCCCTCCGTGGTGGAGTCGCTCTACTACAACCACGGCGGCTGGCTTTCCGTGGTCGCGGCCAATGACGAGCGTCCGCTCAACGGACATTTCGCGTTGTACTACGTCCTCTCGGTGGAGGGGAATGACGCGGAAAAAGCCGAGAGCGTGGAGAACTGCTACATGGTGGTCCGCGCCCTCGTCCCGCCGCTCAACCCCGAGTTCCCGTCGGTGGCGCCGCGCGTCCCCGCCGCGATCTGGTACGAGCGTGAGATACGCGACATGTTCGGTATCCAGCCCATCGGTCTGCCCGACGAACGCCGCCTCGTCCTCCCCGACGATTGGCCTGCCGACCTCTATCCGCTCCGCAAGGATACGATGGATTACCGCTATCGTCCCGAGCCGACCACCGAGAAGGAAACCTACGAATTCATCAACGTGGAGGGGGAGGGCATTGTAGAAATCCCGCTTGGGCCTCTGCACATGACCTCGGACGAGCCAGGTCACTTCCGCCTGTTCGTGGACGGTGAGCACATCGTAGACGCGGATTACCGACTCTTCTATGTCCACCGCGGCATGGAGAAACTGGCCGAGACGCGCATGACCTATGACCAGGTGCCATTCCTTGCCGACCGCATCTGCGGCATCTGCGGGTACGCGCATAATGTGGCGTATGCGAACTCCATCGAACGCGCGCTGGGAATTGAAGTCCCCGCCCGCGCCGATTACATCCGCACCATTTTGCTGGAAGTGGAACGTCTCCACAGTCACCTGCTGAACGTGGGACTGGCCTGCCACTTCGTCGGCTTTGACACGGGCTTCATGCAATTCTTCCGTGTGCGCGAAAAATCCATGAAGATGGCCGAACTGCTGACGGGCACGCGCAAGACCTATGGCATGAATTTGATCGGTGGTGTGCGCCGTGACATACTCAAGGAAACGCGCGTTCAAATTCTGCAAATGTGCAAGGAACTGCGCGAGGAAGTCAACGTGCTGGTTGCCATGCTGCTCGACACGCCGAACATCGTCCAGCGCACTTCCAATATCGGGCGGCTCGAACCGAACGTCGCCCGCGACTACAGCCCCGTCGGTCCGACCCTGCGCGGCTCTGGCTTTGCCCGTGACATGCGCGTCGTCCATCCCTACGTTGCGTATGACCGTATCCCTTGGAAGACTTCTTCCAAAGATACTTGTGACGTTCTCGGACGCACGCTCGTCCGTGTCGAGGAGTTTTTTGAATGCGTCTCGATGGTCGAGCGCTGTCTCGCCGAAATGCCCGAAGGTCCCGTGCTGGTGGAAGGTTTTACCTACAAACCGTACGCCTTCGCTCTCGGTTACGTCGAGGCCCCGCGCGGCGAAGACATCCACTGGAGCATGTTGGGCGATAACCAGAAACTCTACCGCTGGCGCTGTCGTGCGTCGAGTTACAACAACTGGCCGCCGCTTCGCTACATGCTGCGCAACAACGACATCTCCGACGCGCCGCTCATCGTGGCGAGCATCGACCCATGCTACTCATGCACCGAGCGAGTCACCGTGGTGGATGTCCGCAAGAAGAAAGCCACCATCATTCCGTACAAGGAATTGGAACGCTACAGCCGCGAGCGCAAAGACTCGCCGTTGAAAAACTTTTAACCACAAAGGACACGAAGGTCACGAAGAAAGACGAAAGAAGAAAGAATTCCTTTGTGAACCTTTGTGAACCTTTGTGACCCTTCGTGGTAAAGAAAGAATTCGCAAGGAGCAATCCTATGCCCATGCTGAAATTGATCAAAGAAGTTCTGCGAGTTGGCAACGCCACCGTGCCGTATCCCTTCGTGAAGCCAGACCTCGTGCCTGGGTTCCGCGGCAAGCCCGAGTACGATCCCATCCAGTGCATCGCCTGCGCGGCCTGCGTCATCGCCTGCCCGCCCAACGCGCTGAACATGGAGACTGATCTCGAAGCAGGCATGCGCACCTGGTCCATTTATTACGGACGCTGTATCTTCTGCGCGCGCTGCGAGGAAGTCTGCCCGACGGGTGCGATCCACCTCGGCGATGACTTTGAACTGGCCTCGTTCTCGCGGGACGATTTGACGGTTCGCGCGGACTTTCGGCTGGCTTCCTGCACCCAGTGCGGCGCGTACTTCGCCTCGGCCAAATCCCTCGACCGTGTGCTGGCCCTGCTCGACCAGGCGGGACTGCCCCCCGAATCCGCCGAAGACCGCAAAGCCTTAATCAAGATGTGCCCCGAGTGCAGGCGCAAAACCGACCTTCCCCGCGTGAAGGTCATCGTGCAGGAGGCGTTCGATGGAAGACTATAATATCAAGACCGACACCGCCTTTGCCATCCAGCCGGACGAGGCCACGGACAAACTCAAGGGCGCCCTGCTCAAGGGTATCCAGCGCTCGTGCTACGTCTACCGCGTGGACTGTGGCGGATGCAACGGCTGTGAGATCGAAATCTTCGCCGCCATCACGCCCATCTTCGACGCCGAACGCTTTGGCATCAAGGTTGTCTCTTCGCCGCGTCACGCGGATGTGCTGGTCTACACGGGCGCGGTGACGCGTTCCATGCGCGTCCCTGCCTTGCGCGCCTATCACGCCGCGCCGAATCCAAAAGTGTGCGTCGCGTACGGCGCGTGCGGCTGTTCGGGCGGAATCTTCCATGACCTGTACTGCGTCTGGGGCGGCGCGGACAAGATCCTGCCGATTGACATGTATATCCCAGGCTGTCCGCCGACTCCATTGGCAACTGTCCACGGATTTGCCGTCGCGCTCGGATTGCTCAAACAGAAAATGCAGATGGTTCATCACGTGCAAGGCGAAGATGAACACTCGCAACTTTTATTCCCCGAAGTCCCGCTCGAACTGCGCGTCGAAGTTGAACGCGAGTCGCGCCGCATGGCAGGCTACTGGGCTGGGCGCAACATCGCCCATACCTTCCTCGGTCTCATCAAGGAGCGCGACTCGAAGGAAGCCATCGCCGATGTGGACGCGTATCTCAAAGGCCAGGATGATCCCCGTCTCACCGAGATCGTGAACAGGCTTGAGGAGATTTTCCTGTCGAAGAACGCGTAATCGGAGTGCAAAGTCTCCAGACTTTGCATTTCACTCGAAAGTCTGGAGACTTTCGAGTCCGAAGAAAAAATATGACTCCAAAAATTTCCGTTTACCAACTACGCTCCAAATTCGTCAACAAGCGCGAAGACGTGCCTGAGGACGCGAAACAGGTCGTCTATTACACCCTCGCGGTCGGACACCACGTCGGCGTGATGGACTGCTTCTCGAGCCAGGTGGACATTCCCCTCGACGAGTACGCGGCCTGGGTGCAGAGTCAGCCCGAAGGTCCCGCGCGGACGAAACTGGAAGGCGCGCTGCGCTGGGGCGAGATCGAAGTCAATTCGAGTCACGTTGGGATGCTGCTCCCGCTCTTCGAGGCCGCGCCCGCCGAAGGTCCGGGTTGGACGCGGGATTTCGTCCAGTGCCTGCATGACATCCAAAAAGAATCCGCCATGTATTTGATGGTGAGGAAGGTCGCATGAACGTCCTGCTGACCGTGGGTAATGGTATGATGGGCGACGATGGCGCGGGCGTGTTGCTGGCGCAGATGTTGCGCGACGCGCCGCTCGATGATTGGGCCGCGCTGAACGGCGGCTCCGCGCCCGAAAATGTTTTGCATCGGATTCGTGAGATGGACGCCAGCCGCGTGCTGGTGGTGGACGCGGCCGACATGGACCTGGAACCTGGCAGCATCCGCCGCATCAATGCGGACAAGTTGGATGACCCGTTCCTGATGACGACCCACACCCTGCCGCTGACGTTCCTGGTCGAGTCGCTGCGCGAGTTCGTCCCGCAGGTGGACTTGCTCGGAATCCAACCGAACATTGTCGCGTTCGGGTTTCCGATGTCTGAGGAAGTTCGCGCGGCAGTGAGACAGGTGTATGCTGATTTGAAGAATGGCAAGATGGATTGGAATTGTTGTAATTAACTCATTTATCGTCATTGCGAGGAGCGAAGCGACGAAGCAATCCCCGTCACGACAAGAGATTGCTTCGGGCGGAAGACCACCGCCCTCACAATGACGGAAATCGTAAACGAAAGGATGACAGCCATGATCACGGTCAAAGACTTATTGAAATCAGGCGTGAGTTCCACTGTGGTGGTCGCGCCGACGGACACGGTTTATCGCGCCTTGCAATTGATGGCCGAAAACAATGTAGGCGCGGTGATGATCTCGGAGGGCGGCCGCATGGTCGGCATCTTTACCGAGCGTGACTATTGCCGCAAGGTTATCCTGATGGGACGTTCCTCGCTGAACACGCCCATCCAGGAGATCATGACGCAGAAGATGATCACGGTGCGCCCCGACCAGCCGCTGGAGGAGTGCCTCGAACTGATGACCAAGTATCACATCCGCCACCTGCCTGTGCAGGATGGGGATAAACTCATCGGGTTGGTCTCGATGCGCGATGTGATGGAGACGATCATCTCCATGAAACAGGATCGCATCGAACGGCTGGAGAGTTATATCCTTGGCGCGGAATACCAGCATTAGTTGGCTAGTCAGATAGTCACATAGTCTGATAGTTTCGTGGTCTGGTGGCAGGCGAGAGATTTTCCGCCGCGTGTTTTCCCTTCGATAAAAAAACAGACACCCCGCGCTCGCGAGGTGTTTGTTTTTTCTGCCCATCTGCACTGATCACTGATCACTGATTACTTTCCGCCTTCGGCTCCGCTCCCATCTGCACGCCGACGGTGTTGAAGCCGCTGTCCACGTACAGCACCTCGCCTGTGATCCGCTTCGACAGGTCCGACGCGAGAAACACCGCCGCGTTGCCCACGTCTTCGATGGTCACGTTCTCGCGCATGGGGGACATGTCCGCGAAGTGCTTGTACATGTCGCGGAAGCCGCCCACGCCCGCCGCGGCCAGCGTGCGGATCGGTCCCGCCGAGATCGCGTTCACGCGAATCTTCTGCGGGCCGAAATCATAGGCCAGGTAGCGCGTCGACGCTTCGAGCGCGGCCTTGGCGACGCCCATCACGTTGTAGTGCGGCGCGACCTTCACCGAGCCGTAATACGTCATACAGATCAGCGACGCGCCAGGATTCAGCATTGGCTGAAACGCGCGAGCCAGCGCCACGAACGAAAAGACCGAAATATCCAGCGCATTCTTGAACCCGTCCCGCGACGTGTTGTAGAACGGTCCCGTCAATTCTTCGCGGCCTGCGAACGCAATCGAATGTACCAGCACGTCGATCTTGCCGAAATGCGCGGCGGTCTTCCCGGCGGTGGCGGCGATCATCTCATCCTTCGACACATCGCATTCCTCGACCCACTTGCAACCGATCTGTTCGGCCAGCGGCATGACGCGGCGTTTGAGCGTCTCGCCCGCGTAACTGATCCCGATCTTTGCGCCCTCGCGGTGCAACGCCTGCGTGATGCCCCACGCAATCGAGCGGTCGTTTGCCAAACCAAATACCAACGCGTTCTTGCCATCCAATAAACCCATAATGCCTCCAAGAGAGTAGAGAACAGTGACTATTCTCTACTCTCTAGTCATCTGTTCTCTATCTTCCAACCTTTGACCCAGAACCTCCACGGTTTTGACTTCCACGGCTCTGGCACATTAAATAAACCCACACGTGGACTAATCGTCACGGCGGAATCTGGGACTTTCACCCCCGCCTCGATCCATAGACTTTGGGCGGTCTTCGTTAAATCGGCCTGATTCTCCCCCCTGCCGATTCCCAGCGCCTGGCAGAGTTTCCCCGGCCCGAACGTGTCGCGTCCCTGACGGCGAGCCGACATTATTTCCACACCCTCGATCGGCCAAATCGCGCGAATGAGCACCGCGGCAGGAAATCCCTCCCGCTCGGTGACCGCGTTCAACATCCAGTGATTCCCGTATGTGAAATAAACGTACGCGTGTCCAGGCGGGCCATACATCGGCAGCGTGCGCGGCGTCCGTCCCGCGCGGGCGTGGCAGGCCAGATCCTCCTCGCCGATATATCCCTCCGTCTCGGTGATGAGGCCGACCAGTTTGACGCCGTCCAGAATCCGCACCAGCCGCGCGCCGATGAGTTCACGCGCGACGGTCAGTGTGGGGCGGTTGTAAAATTTACGGGGGAGGAGAGAATTTACCACAGAGAGCACAGAGATTTAATCAAGGTTGCCATTCACGAAGCGCTTGACGCCATCTTTGGCCATTTTGACATTGAAGTTGATCAGAAGACCAACTTTGCGCCCTGAGATTTTCAGATAGGAAATGATTTGCGCGTCATGGATTGGCGCAAGTCTATCCACCGATTTTACTTCCACGATTACTTTGTCATTTACGAGAAGATCAAGGCGATAACCACAATCAAGTTTAACGCCCTTATAAACCAATGGGAGTGGGACTTCAGTCAAAACTTTGTAACCGCGTTGAATCAATTCGTAAACCAGACAAGCCACATACGCGGACTCCAATAAACCTGGGCCTAACGCTCTGTGGACTTCGATTGCCGCACCGATGATTGCCTCAGTGATTTTGTTCAATTCATCTTGTTCTGACATTGCTCCTCCTTCAAACAAAACAAAAAGAACTCTGTGTTCTCTGTGTGCTCTGTGGTAAATCCTACTTGAACCGCGCATCCCTCTGTAACGTCAACCGCAGACCATCCTCCAGTTTGATCGAAGGCTGGAAGCGGAGTTTTTCCTGCGCGAGTTTCAGGTCTGCTCTCATGCGCGAGACGCCGCCCGAAGTCTGGGCGTTGTAGACCACGTTGGCTTTGCTGGCGGTCACATCCAGAACAAGCCGCACCAGGTCGCGGACGCTGGTTTCATGTCCCGAACCAATATTGATAACAAGTCCGTTGAGATTTGGAGCGGTCGCGGCGGCGACCATCGCGCTGCCCACATCGTCCACGTAGACGTAGTCGCGGGTTTGCGAGCCGTCCCCGTGCGCGACCAGTGTTCCGCCGCGCTGGGCCTGTCGCAGGTAGTGCGGCACCACGGGCGGATGCGAGGCGGGCAGGTGCTGGCCCGGTCCATAGGCATTGAAGATTCTCAGGCTGACGGTTTCGATTCCCCACAATCCGCCGATGGTGCGGACATAATATTCCGCGGCAAGTTTTGAGACTGCATACGGCGAGCGCGGATTGGGCGTGACGGACTCTGTCAGCGACTGATCGCCCAGGTCACCGTATACAGCCCCGGAGGACGCGAGAACGACGCGCTTGATCCCTACGTCGCGGATGGCCTCCATCAACGCCACTGTCCCGCCCACGTTGACCGCGTTGTAGTCACGCGGGTATAGCACGGATTCCTGCACCGAGACGCGCGCCGCCAGGTGATAGACCACATCCACATCCTGGAGCAGCGTCCACAACTTGGGACGGTCGTTCACATCCCCTCGCGTGAAGTGAACGTCGGGCGACAGCACCTGCGGGTCGCCCGTGGAAAGGTCGTCAATGCCTCGCACCTGGTGTCCTTCGCGGGCGAGCTGGTTGGCAAGCGTCGAGCCGAGGAATCCCGCGGCTCCTGTGATGAGAAAGTTCATGGTGGAAAGATTATAGCATTAAGGGGTTGTCATCATTGCGAGCCCTTGGGAGACACCCCGCGCAAAATTGGAGAGCGCATGGGGCGGACGAAAACCACCCTCGCGATGACGAATTTGAATATTGGTCATCAAATTTGATTGACTCGCTCCAATTAGTGTGTTATCTTAAAGAAAGTAGGATAACAGTAAGTTCGCGTTGGTAAAAGAACAGCCACGGCTCACAGTTATATCTGTGGCCGTTTTGTTTTTCCTCCGATGGAACAAAACAGAACACCTAAAAATTCTTAAATTGCCAAAGGAGGCAAATACAATGTCTGATCGAATAACTGGTACCGTCAAGTGGTTCAATGGCGACAAGGGCTTCGGCTTCATCGCTCGTGAGGGTGGAGCGGACGTCTTCGTCCATTTCTCCGCCATTCAGGGTGACGGTTTCCGTAACCTGCAGGAAGGACAGAAGGTTGAGTTTACTGTCGAAAAAGGCCCCAAAGGCCCGCAGGCGACCAACGTCACCGTCCTGAGCTAAACCAAAAAGAGCCTGATGCGAAAGCGTCAGGCTCTTTTTGATTCGTTGTTATGGAAGGGTTTAATTGTGCGGGATGAAAAGCGTACCGTTCCATGCGCCTTTCAGCGTGTATAGGAATACAACCAGCCAGAGCGCGGCATATCCCAGCAAAGCGGCCAGGCCGACCCATAGAAAAAACGCCAGGGCAGTGGCTGTGAAGAGGACACCGGTCGCCACCGCAAACGCGCCCAGTGGAAAGATGAAAGCCCACCAGCTTAAAGCAAAATCAAGCGTGGATTTGCGCGCGTAGGTCAGTGTGAACCAGATGGCGAGCAGCAACCAGAAGAATGCAAATCCCCACATGCCAATGCCGATAAGTGTGGACAAAAATCCCAGTGTTTGAGCGACTGTTTCGGGCGGGGCAAAATAAGCGGTAAGCGGGCCGACCGATTTAATGGCGATAATGGTCAAAATGGAAGTGGGCGCCAGCCCGATCCAGAAAGTGGGAGTGAGTTGGGCGGGTGGAAGTTGGTGGAACAGGTAGCGGGTGAAGCCGGGAGTGGATGGGGCGGGTTGAACGTCTATTTCGAGGAGTCTTGGGGTGAATTTTTTTGCGGGTCCACGGGCAACTGCAAATAAAAGATACTGCCGGGAAAATTGACCTCGTCATGTCCCGTGCTTTCCACCCAGGCTTTGCCGCCATGCGCCCGCGCCACGCCGCGCACGATGGCCAGCCCCAGCCCGGGGCCGCCGCCCTTGAAAGTGGTCTTCCCGGAAGAGTGGATCGTTGCATCCCCCACCTGATAGAATTTTTCGAAGACAAGTTCGCGGTGTTCGGCGTCCAGGCCAATACCCGTATCCCTGATGCTGATCTCCACGGCGGGAACGTTGTTTTCCATCATGACCGGGCGCGAGCAGAGGGTCACTTTGCCGCCGTCCGGTGTGTACTTGATGGCGTTGACAATCAGTTGATTCAGCGCTTTCTGGATCAGGACAGGGTCGCCGTTGATGGTGGGGGTTTCTGCATTCAGTTTAACAATCAATTCGATGTGTCGTTGCGCGGCGGCTTCGGCAAATTCCTCCGCAGAATCGTGGATCAAGCGCTTCAAAGGCACGGGCGCGGCGCTTAGTTTCCCTGCTTCGCTGTCAATGCGCGTCACATCCAGCATGGTGTTGACCACTTCGTGCATCCGCTCCGCGCCCTTGAGAATGCCCTCCATTACCTCGGTCAACGCGGCGTTCGCCTTCAAATCGGGGAAGGAACGCAGGACATCAACGTAGCCTTTTATCACGGTCAATGGGGTGCGGAGTTCGTGCGCGGCGACCTGGATGAACTCCAGTTTGTTGCGGTCCAATTGGCGCAATACCTTGTTGGTGTTTTGCAGGTACTCGATCGCGGTCCGATCGTTCTCGCGCATTCGGTCCAGGGTGGTGCGGATGATGTTGATCGCCATGCCGGGACTGTGGCTGAGCATGGTCTCGAAATCCTTTTTATCCATTTCCAGCACGGTGCAGTCCGTGGCGGTGCGGACAGTCGCCGAACGCGGCGCATTTTGGATCAGGGCCATCTCACCGACCAGGTCCCCTCTGCCGGCGATGCGCAGGACGCGCTCTCCCTCCTGCGGGCCGATGGTCTTGCTGATGACCGCATCGCCTTCTGCAAGGATGTAAAAGACATCCTCATATGCGCCCTCGCGGCAAAGCACATGTCCCGGGGGATATGTGCAAAGACGGGTCAGGGCGGCCATCTCCTGCAATTCCTCCCCGGCGAGTCCGTTGAATGCCAGGCTCAACAGGGATATTTTATCGAAGGTCTGTGTTGCATTCATCATGGTCCAGTATAACCATGACGAGGGGGATGAAATATTGCTTTTGAATGATAAATTTCCGCCGCCACATTTCGACAGGGTTCGACGGGCTGAATGAGGTAGAATAACACCCAACTGTTTCCCTCAGGATGACATTTTTGAGATGACTTGTATTATCCTTGTGCCGGATTGGGCAAAGAAAGATCCAACTGACCATGACAGGGCGTTGCGGCAATATTCGGAAACAAACCAAAAACAGGAGTAACCATGGCTGGTAAATACGCCCCGCTTGAATATTATCTGCGCGGCCTGCCGTCAAGTCAGGACGAAATCACTTTGACGTTCGAACGCATCGAGCAGATATTGGATGATTCTCTGCCGCTGTCCGCCCATGAACATCGCGCATGGTGGGGAAACCAAAAGAAAGGCACACATGTCGAATCGCTGGCCTGGATGGACGCAGGCTGGATGGTGGATACGGTTGATCTCAAGGCGGAGTGGGTCAAGTTTGTACGTCAATAGGCTGGCGCGGGGAACCGAAAACCCTGGTGAAAGGATGATTCATGAGTCAACTTGATGGAAAAGTGGCGCTTGTCAGCGGGGGCGGGCGGGGAATCGGCAGGGCGGTTGCGCTGGCGCTGGCGGAAGCGGGCGCGTCTGTGGCTGTGATGGGGCGTAACATGACCAACCTGGAGGAGACCTGTTCAGCCATTGCAGGAGGTCTTCCCATCGCCTGCGATGTCATGGACAGCACCTCCGTGCAGGCCGCCTTCGGAAAAATTCGCGAAACGCTGGGCGCGGTGGATATCCTGGTCAACAATGCGGGTGTTACCTTCAGCGCCAAACTCCACGAGACTCCCGACGATACCTGGGAGAGGATCATCCAGACCAACGTCAACGGGACGTTTTATTGCTGCAAGGCTGCGCTCCCGGAGATGATCCGAAAACGCTGGGGACGGATCATTGTGCTCGCCTCACTCGCAGGGACGGCTGGGATGCCGTACTCGGCGGCCTACTCCGCCTCGAAACATGCCCAACTGGGATTGGTTCGTTCGCTTGCGCTGGAAGTGACGCGGCACAACATCGCGGTCAATGCCATTTGCCCGGCCTGGGTGGAGACCGACATGTTCGACGACATCGTCGCCACGCTTGTTAAAACAACCGGGCGCACGTCCGAACAGGCGCGCGCCGAACTCTTAAAGATCAGCGGGCAGGCACGCCCGGTTACGCCGCAGGAGGTTGCCGCGGAAGTGCTGCGCCTTGCCGTGCAGGAGGATGCCGCGCTGACAGGGCAGGCCATCCCAATTCTATAAAACATGGAACCTGTGATTGCTGAAATCCCCTCGATTTTCCTTGACGAAACCCGTTCACACGGACTAAAATGCAACTCGTTGTTGCCTGCGCCTCCGCGAGGAGGCGTATTTTTTGCCGTGAGAGCCGCAACTCCCTGCGAAAAGAGATTGAAATGACCGAGCAAAACGCGCTTCCCGAATCCGACCAGCCGCAAGTCGTCAACTTGACCCGGGTGGATGTTGAATCGGTCCATGCCGAATTGGTGCGTTTACATCAAAGCATGGCGGAATCCATCGAAGCGGAGGAGGTCGAACTGCACCTGAGCGCGGCGTTCGACGTGAAGACCAGCCAACTTTCGGCGCACGAGACCGGGCTGGGCCTCGTCCACGCTTCGGAAGTGACCATGAAAAACAGCGGGGTTGGAGCGATCCGGGCTGGGACCGTGTCCATTCAAGGGTACGCAGGCGCGGTCATCGCGGGAGGCGTGGAGATGGGCAATACCTACGCCGGGCTGGTGGCAGGCCGCGAGGTCAAGGGCGGGCGGATCGAGTCGATCATCCTTCTCTCTCCCAAAGTGGAAGGCAGCGTCACAACGGTTGTCGATACGCGCGGCGCCCTGATCGCAGGGTTGGTTGGTGGTTTGTTTGCCGGGATCATGCTATTATTGGGCCGCATGTTGTTTGGCCGTAAATCGTTGTAAGATCCCCCGGCTGTGAAGCCGGGAGAAAATTAATCACAGGGCGAAGGTAACCCCGCATGAAAGACGGGGTGAGAGGCGCCCGAGGAGTAAAGATGGATAAGGTTGTTTTAAAGGCTGTCAAACGTGACGTGGTCGGCAAGCAGGTGAAAGCCATGCGCCGCGCCGGGCAATTACCGGCCGTGATCTACGGGCGTCACCTGGAGCCGATTGCCATTGTGCTCGACGCGCATACCGCAGGTTTGACGCTCGGCAAGTTGACGTCGTCCAGCCTCGTGACGATTGATGTTGACGGGACGGAATATCCCGCCCTCGTGCGCGAGAAGCAGCGCAATTACATCAAAGGCAATCTCACACACGTGGATTTCCTGGCGGTTTCACTCACCGAGAAGATTCGCGCCAGTGTGCGCGTCGAATTCACGGGCGTTTCCGGCGCCGTGAAAGACTTCAATGCCGTGTTCGTGCATGGCCTTGAGGCGCTCGAAGTGGAATGCCTGCCCACAGACCTGCCTCAGCGGGTCACGGTGGATATTTCAGGCCTCAAGCAGGTCGGTGACGCCATTCACGTAAGCGATATCGTGTTTGCCGATAACATTCGCATCCTGGACGATGAAGATATCATGGTTGCGATTGCCGCGGCTCCCAAGGTCGAGGAAGCCCCTGCTGTCGCCGTTGAGGCAGTCGTCGTTGAATCCGCCGAGCCAGAACTTTCCGTGGATCGCGGAAAGAAGGAAGAGGAAGACGAAGCGGAAAAGAAGAAGTAGCCCCGCCTGTCAGAATGAAAAAGTCCGTCACATGGAGTGGCGGACTTTTTTTCTTAATGCAAAATCTCGAGCGTTTTCAGGAAGTTCACAGTCATTCTTGCCGTTGCCCCCCACAGCAATTCGCCGTCGAAGGGGTGATAAAAGATGACCGAGCGCTCCGAGTCGCGGCGAAAGAATTCCCAATAATTGTTGCGGTCGGCCAGCCAAAGCAGGGGCATGGTGAAGATGCGCGCCACCTCGACGTTCGCGACCCGAAAGGTATAGGGCCATGGGATGACTCCCACGATCGGACTCACCCGGAAATTGGTGATCGTGACCAGGCGGCTTAACCTGCCGAGGACTCGTACATCCTGCGGCTTCAACCCGATCTCTTCATATGCTTCGCGCAAGGCGGTTTGTTCGGGGGTTTTCTCGCCATCGTCACATGCGCCGCCGGGAAAGGAAACCTGCCCTTTGTGCGATTCCACCCTGTCGGTGCGGCGCGTATAAAGCAGGTGCCACTCCTCCTCAAAACGGACAAGCGGAATCAGAACCGCCGCGCATTTCAATTTCACATCTGCATCGAACGGGTTTTCCGCGTAGCCGTCCGTGTCGGTTGAACCATTGGAGGCCTGTAATTTTTGGGCGATAAATTCTTCGGTCAGTGACATGGGCTGGGGGAAAGGACGCGGGATCGATGTTACGAATCGCCGCGTACCGGGCTTCCACAATACGCGCATTCCGCAGTGTCATTATCCATCCACTCGACTTCATCGGGCCTGACAGCCGCGCCGCAGGAAGGGCAGTGTGTCGGCAGGACTGTTTTTTTGGCAGGCGCTGCCGGTTGTGGGCCGGCCTGCTGCGGCAGGTTTGCCTGGAGGAGCGCGGCGATCTCAGAGGCGTCAGCGCTCAAGCCTCTTTCGTTTAACTCGTCGATCACACGCTGTCCCGCGTTTTGCATCCGCTCCGGGCGGCCTTGCGCGCCGAGCATGGTCAGGCCGCGGCGGAGGTGGGCAATTCCAGGTTTGGCTTGCCCGCCGAGGATTGCGGCGCGTCCCGCCTGCAAATACAGGAAAGGCGCGCGTTCAGGGACGCGCTTCTCCGCGCCGCGCGCCAATTGCAGGAAAGCCTGCGCGGCTTCTTCATACCTGCCGATTGCCAGCAACTCATTGGCGCGTTGCAGCATCGGGGGAATATCCGGGACAAATCCACGGCGGAACGGACGCCTGCCTCCAGGACGACGGAACATTGCAACCTCCTCGCATGTGAAGGAATTCCTGCACGTTTATCGAATCCTATTCACTGATGTTATATATCGCCCCGCAGGTGTTTGGGCAAAACCTCGACGATTTACTCGAACCCGCGGGACGTTCTGCATAAGGTGGGTTATTCATCGACGATTGGGGCGTCATTTCCAATGCCTGCTTCGTTGTTAAGTTCGAGCGCGCGCGGGTCTGCACTGGGTTCGATCCTCCTTGCAAAGATCAGGAAGCCGGTATGGGCCACCATGCGGTCCGTGGGGCGGATGCGCGCAGGCTCCGGCTTGTAATACCGCAGGAGGATTTCGCAAACCTCGATGAAGGCGAATTTCTGTTTTCGCAGGGCGATCAGGGTTTTCTCGACCTGGTTGAAGGTGGGGATGAGCGTGCAGAAGAACCCGCCGGGTTTGATGGCGGCGCGCACCTGTGCGATGTAATCATACGGATTTTGCACATCGAGGAAGAAGGCGTCCGCCTCGGTCTCGTCGAATCCCTGCTGGATGTCGCGCAGTTTGAAGGTCACGCGGGAGGCGAGACCGACGCGCTCGAGGTTCTTGCGGGCGAGATTCTGCATATCCTGCCGTTGTTCGTAGGAGGTGACGTGTCCGTCCGCGCCGACGATGGACGCGATGGCAATCGTCATTGACCCCGACCCGGTACCCGCCTCCATGACGTGCTGTCCCGGCTGGATTCCCATTGTGATCAGGATGTAGCCAATATCTTTGGGGTACAGGATTTGTGTGGTGCGCGGCAGGTCGATCAACAGGTCGGCGATGGATGGCTGGAGCAGGAAGAAGGGCGCGCCCAGATGACTGAAGACCTGTGAGCCCCAGGGTTTGCCGATGAGGTCGTCGTGTTTTAACACGCCTCGATGGGTTTGAAAATTCCCGCCGGGTTGAAGTGTGATGATGAAATGTTTGTGGCGCAGGCCAACAAGTTGGGCAAGGTCGCCTGCGCGTGCAAGGGATGAATAGGCCATGGGGTTATTGTACCCCGTCCGCGCCTTGTTCGTTCCCTGTTGTTGTGTTCCGTAGTCCAGTGAGTTTTGTTTGGCTGCATGGATTTCCCGGGAAAACCTATTTTTCCTCGATGTCCACGCCCAGGATCCTGTCACCCGGCGGCAGGTAAATGCCCGGCTGGGCGTCGCGCGGCGTCAACCGCTCGACTACATCCATGCCCTGGAGCACCTGGCCGAAAATTGTGTAAACAGAGTTGAGGGTGGGCTGTGGGCCGTAGGTGATGAAGAACTGGCTCCCATTGGTGTTGGCCCCGGAATTTGCCATGCCCACCATGCCAGGTTTGTCAAAACTTAAATCAGTGATTTCATTGTTGAAGAAATACCCGGGCCCGCCCTGCCCGGTGCCGCTTGGGTCGCCTGCCTGTGCGACGAATCCGGGGATGACGCGGTGAAAGGTGATATTGTCAAACCAGCCCTGGCGCGCCAGGAATACAAACGAGTTTACAGCCAGGGGCGCCTTGTCCGGGAATAACTGGATCTTGATGTCGCCTTTTTCCGTGTGAAGTGCGGCGATGTATTGTTTTGCCGGATCCACGCTGAATGTTGGACATTCGGTGAACTGGCGTTTACCCAGCGCAATCAGGCTGATCGAGGTATCCAGGTATTCGTAGTACAGCAGGCCGACATTGACTGGAAGGCCGTTTAGGAGGACGAGGGGATAAGGCGGTTGGACCCCGCTGGTTTTTGCGGAATCGTACCATGCCGCCGTTTCGTCAATCGTCTCCCGGCTTTTCAAGTCCGCTTCGAATTGGGCCTTGTCCAGTCCGAGCGGCGGTACTTCCCTTTTTAGCCAGCCTTCGAACGTTGAAACGGATGTGAGATTCGCCCACTCGCTGTATTTATCATGGAGCAGGTTGTACACTTCCAGGTACCTGTCCTGTTTTTTCGCAGCGATGACCGCCTGAATGGCTAATGTTGAATTTTCAAAACCCTGCATTTCCATCAAAGGGATGGGGCGAATGACGAGCCGCATATCCCCGGGGTGGTTTTCGAGCAGCAGATTCATGATCGAGGCCAGTCCGTAGCAGTCCACTGATTGCAGGTCACAGTATTGCATGACCGTGACCGGGGCGCTTTCAGGCCCGATGATCAGGTCGTCCGCGGTGACCGAAAACGGGTTGGTTGAAAATGCGGGCGTCGGTTCGACGCTGATGGTCGAGCATGCCAGCGCGGCTGTGGTGGAAGTCGCCGCGGGGAGGGTTGCCTGCGGTGATGGGGCCGCGGTCGATTCCACCGGCGCGCTACAGGCAGGGAGGAAAAGAAGAATGGCAAAAAACTGGAATAACTTTGGGCGCATGTCAATCCTTGCCGCGTAGATCACCGGGCTTGTTGTAACTGCTCGAAGGAGGTCATCCACGAAATTCGGTTGATGAAATCGGCGAGCGTGGCGCTCTTTTCGCGCAGGGCGCGCACGGCCGGGCCGACCGGGTCTTCGCCTGCCGCGCCGCCGGGCACATCCGCGTAGGCCCCGTGAAATGCAAAATAGGCCTGGTTGATCTTGCGGAGCAAATATCCGTTTTGCAGGAAGAGCAGCCTGCGTTCCTCCATGTATGCTTCGGCTTCCTCGATTTTTCCTTCGGCGAGGAGCGCGTCCACGGTGACGCGCGTTTCATGCATCTCGGCGCGGAAGTCGAACGGGGGACGCGGCAAATCCCCGGGATTGGGATGACTCTGTGGAAACGAGATCAGTTGCAGGTTCGGGTTCGAGACGTTGACCAGTTCGGGATAGAAACGCTGGAGGGTGAGAGTCCCGATTTCCTTGCCGGCAATGGAGGCGGTCGTCTCGTTCATGGTGCGAAGTTCAGGTGTCTGGTCGTAGAGAATTCCAAGGGGGCGGAAGGTCAGGTAATTATGTGTCCATTCGTGTGCGATGACTTCCATGAGCCAGGGCAGGTTGGTGGTACGCATCACCATGGTGGGATAAACGCCCACACCCCCAATTGGGACAATGAGCGAGGATACGTTCTCGCCCTTGTCCACGCGGCTTTCGAGCGCGGATTGTTCGTCCACAGTGAAGTTGGTTTCCAGGGATACGTTTGCGGTTTGTTCGATGTGGTCGCGCGGGGAGACGATCAAGGCCATGGGCAGGGGGGTGGCATGATACAGGACATTCGGGATGGTTTGGCCGCCCGCGGTGAGGCCGATTTCAGCCAGGATCTGGCTCACCTGGCTTTGAAGAACGGCCTCTGCCAGGGGGGCAAGTTCCGCCTGGCGCGCGTGGAGATTCGTGATATTCCCGCGCAGGGAGGCCGATGCAGTTTCCTTGTCTGTGATGGCCGCATCCGCATACAATTGCTCGAGCAGTTGTTCCTGTTCGATCGCCTGCTGCGTGACGCGCAGGTATTGCATCACAATTTCCTTTTGGGTTTCGCGGTCGAGTGTGTGGGGCAGGCTGATGGACGCGGACTTGAATTTCAGGAAGGCGGCGTCGAATGTCCAACTTACGTAATCGAATTCGATCTGGCGCGTGTAAAAGCGGATATTTTCGATTTCATCTGTAACAGGGGGGTTGCTGTAACCCAGCAGTACAGAGAATACCAATAACAGGATTGCGGTTTCAAGAGTGTGCAGGATGCGTCCAAACATGCGGGAGATTATAACCAATTAAAGCAATGGGTCGGATTTCCATCCGACCCATGCTGTGACCCTGCCCTCGGGAATAATCACTTGTTGCGCAGGTACTCATTGATCGCTTTTGCGGCCTTGCGCCCGCCCACCATGGCGGTGACGACGAGGTCGGGGCCGGTGACGCAATCGCCGCCGGAGAAAACGCCCGGGCGTGAAGTTGTGCCGGTTGCCTTGTCGGTGACAGTGATGAGTCCCCAATCATGGACTTCCAGGTTGGGCGTGGTTTTGCCAAGAATTGGATCAGGCCAATAACCAAGCGCCAGGATGGCTGTATCTGCGGCGACGCTGAAATTCGAGCCTTCCACCGGGACGGGTTTGCGGCGTCCCTTGGAATCGGGTTCGCCGAGTTTCATTTCGATGCATTCCACGGCAGTGAGTTTGCCGTCCGCCCCGCCGATGAATTTAACCGGCTGTGTCAGGAAGCGATATTTTGCGCCCTCTTCGCGTGCCATTTTGCGATCCTTTTTGCCGCCGGGCATTTCTCTTTCCGTACGGCGATAAAGACAGGTTACCTCCTCCGCTCCGAGACGCAGGGCAGTGCGAAGACAGTCCGATGCCGTGTCGCCGCCGCCGATGACGACGACGCGTTTACCCAATTCGAGAGGCTGGCGCATGTTTTCGGGAAGTTGGTCCGGGCTCACGTTGCCGCGGATCAGGAAGTCTGTTGCTTCGTAGACGCCGGGCAAATCCGTGCCGGGGGTGTCCTCCATTTTGGCGTCGATTTCCGAGCCGACGCCGATGAAAACCGCGGAGAAACCTTCCTCGAATAAACCATCAATGGTCTTGTCCCTGCCGATGTACGTGTTTGGAATGAATTTCATGCCAGCCTGTTCGAACTCATCCCATTTTTCACTCCAGACATCCTTTGAAAGCTTAAAATTCGGAATGCCATAGACGAGAAGACCGCCGGGCGCGGGCTTGGATTCAAAGATCGTCACTTCGTGCCCGTTCTGTACGAGTTGTTCGGCGCAGGCCAGCCCGGCAGGCCCTGCCCCAATAACAGCAACCTTTTTGCCCGAAGGAGCGCCCACCGGTATCAAATAACCTTCAGTGCGGCGCTCGTAATCCACTGTAAAGGCTTCCAGTTCGCCGCACAGGACAGGCTGGTGATGTTTGTTCAAAACGCAGGAACCCTGGCACAGCGCTTCGTGCGGGCAAACGCGCCCGCAGACTTCCGGCAGGGAACTGGTTTTGTGATAAATGCCGGCGGCTTCCACAAAGCGTCCCTGCTCGATGAGCCACATGGCAGACGGGATATCGTTGTGGGTCGGGCAGGCCAGCATGCACGGCGCCGGGTCCGGGCAATGGATGCAGCGCGCCGCTTCCACCATGGCGCGTTCCGGGTCGAATTCAATGACCACATCGTCAAAGTCGCACGTGCGGGTTTCCGGGGGACGTAGGTCCAGGTCAAAAAAAGGTCGATTGACCCGTTCCTTTCGGTCAATGGCCAGAAATTCACTTGGGACTGCCTGCATAATGCCTCCAAAATCGTTTTATAGTTTACTTACGCAGAACATCCCGAAGGCGTCTTCCTGGGCCTGTCGAAGGGTTCCCGTAATTCAAGCCTGCCTTGCGGGCAAACCGTTGGGACAGTTTGTAACATTCGTAATAGTTAAACGAAGGTCAGTGTGATAATACCCAATCATAATTCCCGAACACAGGCTTTTTTGTCACTAAACCCGACGACAATCATCACATTTTAGTCACGCACCTTTAAGGTAAAAAATGTATAACCGAGGTCGTCTATGTGCCTGTGCCGTGATTTCCAAACCGGTTGGGTGGTTGACTGGATCATGCAATTAAATACAGACAGGCTGGCAGGCAAACCAGCCATCGTTTGGGGTTTTGGAAACTAAAATGCCGTGACTGCGTACTTGTGCATGACGCAATGAAGTGGTGTAGAATACTGGGTTGGAGGATGACATCCTCCCGGAGGCAAATACATGTTTGAATTTTTAAAGAAGAACAGGAAGATCGCAATCCCGGCAGGGGTTGTTTTGTTGCTGGTATCGATCTTCGCAATATTTCGCGGTTCATCCCGCGCCGGGGAATCCCTGTTTCAAACGGACAAGGTTACAAAAGATACCCTCGTGGCCGCGGTGGGTGCTACAGGCAGTGTGCGTGCCGAGCAAAGCGCGATCTTGCTATGGCAGACCACCGGCATTGTGGAGGAAGTCAATGTAAAGGTGGGGGACCCGGTCCGCCAGGATGAAACGCTGGCCAGCCTCGATATGACCACCGTTTCCCAAAACATTATCCTGGCCGAAGCGGATTTGGTCAGCGCGCAGAAGGCTTTGGAAGACCTGATGGACTCTGGTACAGCCCGGGCCCAGGCAGCCATTGCCCTGGACAAGGCCGAACAGGAATACAAAAAAGCCGAGGACTATCGCAAGTCCCTGAATGGGAAAATCACGATCACGGATGTGTACATTGTTGGCGGCGTCCCAAAGATCCACGAGTATAAGGGATATGCGGACGCGGAGACGATTGCAGATGCTGACGAAAAACTGGCGCTGGCGCTCGCACAACTGGAGGATGCCCGGCGGGCCTATGAACGCGTAAAGGATGGACCCAGCCCGGAGGATGTAGCCGCCGCCAATGCGCGTGTTGCCGCCGCCAAGGCTACGCTGAACATGGCGCGTATTATTGCGCCGTTCGACGGAACAGTTACCCAGGCAGGGCCTGTTGTCGGGGATCAGGCTGCGGCTGGCACAGCGGCTTTTCGCGTGGATGATGTTTCCCGCCTGCTGGTGGATGTCCAGGTCTCGGAAGTGGATATCAATAGTGTCGCTCTCGATCAACCTGTGACTTTGACATTCGACGCGGTCCTGGAGAAGAAATATCACGGCAAGGTGGTTGAAGTTGGCCAGGCTGGTGATACTGTCCAGGGGGTTGTGAATTTCACCGTCACCGTTGAGTTGACCGATGCGGATGAATTGGTGAAGCCGGGCATGACTGCTGCTGTTACTGTCACCATCAATGAAGTCAGGGATGCTTTGCTCGTGCCGAACCGCGCCGTCCGATTGCTGAATGGGGATCGTTATGTGTATCTTCTTAAGGATAACCAGCCTGTGAAGGTGAAGGTGGTGCTTGGGTTGTCTTCTGATACGAAAAGCGTTGTCCTGGAAGGCGACTTGAAGGAAGGCGACCTGATCATCCTGAATCCGCCAAGTGAAATGGGGGGGCCTTTTGGAGGCTAACATGGATTTTGTCATCAAGGCCCGCGACCTGAAAAAGATCTACAAGATGGGCGAGGTGGAAGTGGAGGCTTTGGGCGGCGTTTCCTTTACGATCGAGCGCGGTGAGGTGGTCGCGATCATGGGGCCATCCGGCTCAGGCAAATCCACTTTGATGAACACGTTGGGCTGTCTCGACCGGCCGTCCTCCGGTGAATATATTCTGGACGGCGAGTCTGTCGCCAGTTTGAACGACGACCAGCTTGCCAGTATCCGCAATCGCAAGGTTGGGTTCATCTTTCAAAGTTTCAACCTGCTCTCCCGCCTGACCGCCATTGGAAATGTGGAATTGCCGTTGCGATATGCAGGCATGTTGGAAGGACGGCGCGAGCGCGCCAAGTCTGCACTGGAGGCGGTCAGCCTGGCGGATCGCATGACACACAGGCCGTATGAACTCTCGGGTGGACAGCAGCAGCGTGTAGCCATTGCCCGCGCCCTTGTCAATGACCCCGCCATCATTATGGCGGATGAACCCACAGGCAACCTTGATTCCAAAGTGGGGAAGGAGATTATGAATCTCCTGCTGAACTTGAATCGTGAACGCGGAACGACCCTGCTCATTGTTACGCACGATCCAATGATTGCAGAACAGACGCAACGCGTGATCCGCCTGCGGGATGGGCTTCTCGATCCAGATGTCTCCGGGGCGGCCGGGAGTGGGAAGGCAGCAGCCGGAGAAAAAAAATGAAGGACAGGAAATGAACGTCACCCAGGCTCTTCTTGAGGCATTGGAAAGCCTCAACGGCAATAAACTGCGGTCCGGTTTGACCGTGTTGGGAATCGTGATCGGTGTGGCGGCAGTGATTGCCATGCTCGCGGTGGGACGCGGCGCAGAGGCATCCATCACAGGCTCGATCACCAGTATCGGCACAAACCTTTTGTTCGTTTTTAGCGGCGGGATGGAGGGCGGCGGGAGACCCGGCGGAGGGGGCGGCAGCGGGAACAATGATCGTCCCCTGACCCTTGCAGATGCGGAGGCCATTGCCGACCCGTTTGCCGCGCCCTCGGTGCAGGCGGTCGCGCCGGCATTGCAGGGAAGCGGAACCGTCACATTCAATGGCGAAAATGCGTCCACCACGATCAGCGGTGTAACTTCTGAACACGCCCTGGTTCGTAACATGGAAATTGCCGAAGGTGAATTTATCAACGACGAACAGATGCTTGGCCGCATGTCGGTTGTGGTGCTTGGGCCTGAAACAGCGGATAATCTTTTTGGGCATCATGATGGTGTGGTGGGCGAAACGATCCGCATCGAAGGCCAGCCTTTTCGCGTCATCGGCGTTCTGGTTTCCAAGGGCGGCGGCGCGTTCGGAAGTGAAGACGATGCCGCGTATGTCCCGTTTTCAACCGCCCAGGCGCGCCTGATTCGACGCAATTCGCGCGACCGGGTGGATGTTATTTTTGTGCAGGCAGTCAGCGCCGACCTCGTCCCCCAGGCCGCGGATGAGATTTCCAATATTTTGAGACAGCGCCACCGCACCCCGATCGGCGACGATGATTTTACGGTTTTCACCCAGCAGGATTTCCTTTCCACCTTTGCGACAATCACCGGAATCCTGACGATCTTCCTGGGCGGAATTGCCGGGATTTCATTGCTGGTTGGCGGCATCGGCATCATGAACATCATGCTGGTCTCGGTCACTGAACGCACGCGTGAGATTGGCCTGCGGAAGGCGCTCGGCGCGCGCAAACGCGATATTCTCACCCAATTCCTGGCCGAGTCTTCCATGCTGAGTCTCATCGGCGGCATTATTGGAATTCTATTTGGCTGGTTGATTGCGTTTATAGTGGGCCAGATTGCCGCCGCTACAAACACCATGTTCTCGCCCTTGGTGGGGATAGATGCCATTCTGCTTGCGACGGGTTTCTCGGCGGCCATTGGTTTATTCTTCGGAATTTACCCCGCGAGCCGCGCCGCGAACCTGGAACCGGTCGAAGCCCTGCGTTATGAATGACGCCCTGCAGGAAGTGCCGTCCGCATTGCGCGGCAAACCGTTTCATTGGAAAGTTGCATAAGTTCAAGGAGAATTCATGAGCGCAAAACTCGATCAACTAAAGGAAATCATCGGGGAAGTCGCCGACCTGGGGAGCGCGGCCAGCCTGCTGGGTTGGGATCAACAAACCTACATGCCTGCCGGGGGCGGCGGGGCGCGTGGACAACAACTTGCCACGCTTGGCAAGATCGCGCACCAGAAGGCCACCTCAGACGAAGTCGGCAAACTGCTGGATGAATTGAAGGCGGAATTTGCAGGCGCAGACCCGGATTCCGATGAAGCGGCCTATGTTCGTACAGCGGCGCGCGATTACGATAAAGCCGTGCGCGTGCCGTCCGAGTTTGTGGCGGAGCAGGCCATCGTCACCACCAGGGCCTTCGAAGCCTGGGCGGAGGCCAGATCGAAGTCCGATTTTTCCATTTTCCGTCCGCATTTGGAAAAGGTGGTCGAACTGGTTAAAAAATACATCACCTTCTTTCCTCCCGCCGATCATCCGTACGATACCCTCCTGGACGATTACGAACCCGGCATGAAAACAGCCGATGTTCAGGCGATTTTTGATGGAATGCGCCCGAAACAGGTGGAGTTGATCAGGGCCATCACCACCCGCCCCCAGGTCAATGATTCCTTCCTGCACAGGAAATTCAACGAATCCAAAATGTGGAATTTCAGCGCAGAGGTCACGAAAATGGTTGGATATGACTGGAGCCGCGGCCGAATGGACAAGGCCCCGCATCCTTTCACGACATCGTTCAGCCTGAACGATGTCCGCATCACCAACCGCTTCGAGGCGGGGAATCCGGTTGCGGTATTATTCAGCGGAATGCACGAGGCGGGTCATGCCATGTATGAACAGGGAGTGGCCCCGGCTTATGAGCGCACGCCCCTGGTGCACGGCACTTCACTCGCCATACACGAATCCCAGTCCCGTATGTGGGAAAATCTCGTTGGCCGCTCCCTGCCATTTTGGGAATTCGCCTATCCGCTGTTCAAGAAGACCTTCGCCTCCCAATTGGACGGCGTGGGGTTGAAGAATTTCTACAAGGCGATCAACAAGGTCGAACCATCCCTGATACGTGTCAACGCGGATGAAGCCACCTACAATCTTCACATCATGCTGCGGCTTGAACTGGAGATTGCAATGGTCGAAGGCAGGGTCGCGATCAAGGACCTGCCGGATATCTGGAATACCAAGATGCAGGAATATCTTGGCGTCACCCCGCCCAACGATGCAAAGGGTGTCCTGCAGGATATCCACTGGTCATACGGCTCGATTGGTTACTTCTCCACATATGCGCTGGGCAACCTGGTCTCGGTGCAGTTGTGGGAAAAGATCACTCGCGAGATCAAGGACCTCGATGACCAGTTCCGCAAGGGCAAATTCGAGGCTTTGCTCCACTGGCTGCGCGAGAACGTTCATAAACACGGACGCAAATACCGACCACAGGAATTGGTGCAGCGGGTCACCGGTTCCAGGATCGACGCTGTGCCCTATGTCCGTTACCTGGCGAAAAAATACAGCGATATTTACGGGCTTTAATTTGATGTGTCCCGCAGGTTTGAATTGAGCATGGATCAAATCGACCTGCGGGACATTGATTCCCACCCTCCATGAAAAGAAAAACCATCCTCCTCGCATTCATTCTTGGACTTATGTCTGGCTGCGCTCCCGGTACAGCGGCCGCCCCGACGCCTTTTCCGCCCGACTACCTCCCGACAGTCGTCGCGCTCACCGGACAGGCGGCCTTTGCCACATCCTCGGCGCTGACGCCCACCCTTGCTCCCACCGCATCCTTACCTCCCACTGAGACGGCGATCCCGCCGACGGCGCTTCCAACCCTGACGCCGACACCGGAACCGGGATTCACCGAATTTGCCCGCATCCACTTCATTTTACCTGGACCAATGTCCAGGATCATCTCCCCGCTGCAATTACAGATGTTGATCGTATCGGGCGATAGCGGTATTGTAAAATTCGACCTGCTCGGCGAGGACGGACGCGTCCTTTATACAAAACTGGAGCGCATTTCCAATGAAACGGGTGATGTATACATCAATTACAAAATCCCGTTTGAAATCCGCGCGGTCTCGGAACTGGGCTGGCTTCAGGTAAGTTCCAAGGACGCCAGGGGACGCATGGAAATCCTGAACACTTTGCAGGTGTTGTTGTTGTCCACCGGGGTCAACGAGATCAATATTCCGGGCAACATTATCTACGAGCGCTGCATGCTTGAAATGCCGAAGCGGGATGAAACCGTGTCGGGGGGCGTTGTCACGGTCAAGGGAAGGATGTGGCCTTTCAATGACCAGCCGGTTTTCGCATCCCTCATTCTCGAAGATGGCACAACAGCCGGCGCCCGCGTTCTGGCCTTCAACGGCCTTGAGCCGCAATTGTTCGAAACAACCATTCCGTACAAGATCGGCGGGCCAACCGGGGCGCTCCTGACATTTCGGCAGGATGATCCGACTTTGAACATACCGGTGTATGTCTTCACCCAGGAAATTCAATTGAATCCGTAAATCGGCTTGTCAAAATTAAGTGGGGTGGTATAATTCGCACGCTTTCCCCTATGGGGACGCCATCGGGGTGTGGCTCAGACCGGTAGAGCGCACGGTTCGGGTCCGTGAGGTCCCGAGTTCAAATCTCGGCACCCCGACAGGTTGTTTTGCACCGCCTTACCCGAAGGCGGTGTTTTTTTTAATGCCACTCCGTGTCTATCCTTGACCTAGACATGGATACGTAATGTTGATGTTACAAAATTTCACTATTGAAATTTTGTAACATTTGCTTTATAATGGTGTAAAGGGTCACGAAAAACGAAAAGTTAAGGAGACTTACATGCGCCTATTTGAGGAACGGGAAGCGATTGTTGAATATGGCAGAAAGTTGATTACTTCCAATTTAACCACTGGTTCAGGCGGAAACCTGAGTATATACAATCGGGCGGAAGGTTTGGTGGCAATAAAGCCGAGCGGAATCGATTATTTTAAAATGAGGCCGGAGGATGTTGTTGTGGTTGCGCCGAATGGTCAGATTGTAGATGGAGATTTACAACCCTCCAGCGAGATTAGGTTTCACCTGGCGTTGTTGGGTTACAGGGAGGATATCAATGCGGTGGTTCATACTCATCAGGTTTATGCGACCACCATTGCCTGCATGAATTGGGAATTGCCGGCTGTTCATTATCTGGTTGGTTTTTCTGGAAATAAGGTTCCCCTGGCAAAATATGCCACGTTTGGCTCGCAGGAGCTATCTGACAATATCCTTGCCTCCATTGGCAGCTACAACGCCTGTTTAATGGCAAACCATGGGATTGTCACGGTCGGGAAGGATATTGGGTCCGCTTTTGCAGTTGCAGAGGAACTGGAACTGGTGTCCCGCCTGTATTATCAAACAAAGTGTATTGGCGAACCGGTCATACTCTCAGACAAGGAGATGATAACTATCGGAGAAAAGTTCCAAACATACGGCCAACGTAAGTAATGAAATTTCCTGGAGCAGGCTTGCGGAGCAGGGCACGTCGGGGATGATTCGGAAACCTTTCCGATCTGCATCATCTTCCCAATCCCTTGCCAGATGTTTTCCAGGAGACACTAACTCAAAAGTGTCGAACCTCAATCGCAGTAATTTATGTCCGCTCAAACCACCGTTTTGTGGTGGCTTTTCCACACGGAGTAAGCTTGTCAAAGTTTTACCCCGCTCAAACTAAAGAGGAGAACTCGATGAAGAAACAACTGTTTTGGGCTCGTTTTTTGTCCTTAATGGCCGCGTTAAGCCTGCTGCTGGCCGCCTGCGCCCCTCAAGCTGCACCTGCTGCTGAGGAAAAAGAACCGTACGAGATCGCTGTGGTAGTCAAGATTACCGGCATCCCGTGGTTTAATGTGATGGAAACTGGCGTCGATAAAGCCGCCGCTGAATTGGGCGTAAATGCCTATCAGACCGGCCCTGCCCAGGCAGACCCTGCTCAACAGGTAAAAATCGTTGAAGATCTGGTTGCCAAGGGCGTGGATGCGATTGCAGTTGTCCCCAATGACGCCAAGGCGCTCGAGCCGGTTTTCCAGAAGGCAAAGGAAAAGGGCATCATTGTCATTACACATGAATCCCCCGACCAGGTCGGCATTGATTACGACTTCGAGTTGATCGACAACGTGAAGTTCGCCGAACACGCATGGGATCAACTGGTTGAACACATGGGCGATTCTGGCGAATACGCCGTTTTCGTCGGTGGGTTGACCGTTCCCCTGCACAACTTCTGGGCTGACACCGGCATCGAGTACGCCAAGGAAAAATATCCCAACCTGACGCTGGTCACCGAGCGCATTCCATGCGGTGAAGACCAGGAACTGGCTCGCCAGAAGACCCTCGAGTTGCTCAAGGCCTACCCGAACCTGAAAGGCATCGTTGGCTTTGGCAGTCTTGGCCCCATCGGCGCGGCTCAAGCGCTCAAGGAAAAGGGACTCACGGATCAGGTCGCAGTTGTCGGCACGGTTATTCCTTCGCAGGCTGCCCCGTATCTCAAGGAAGGCTCCATGAAGGAAGGCATCCTCTGGAATCCCGGAGATGCTGGTTACGGCATGGTCTGGCTTGCGAAATACATGCTGGACGGCAACAAGGTCGAGACCGGCACCGAGATTCCCGGCATCGGCACGGTGACACTTGAAGGAACCATCATCAAGGCTGATGCAATGATGGACATCACCCCTGAGAACGCCGAATCTTTGGGCTTCTAAACAACTTCCTGGATATGGAGCTTCCCTCGATAACAAGAGGGAAGCTCCAATTTTTGCCGATTTATTCTTATAATATAATCAGGCTTGTATCCCATCGTTGTAAAAAGGAAATCGTATGGCGGAACCTTTCTTATCGTTAAGGAAAGTCAGCAAGCATTATGCCGGGGTAACCGCCCTGGATAAAGTGGACTTCGATATCCAAAAAGGGGAAATCCATTGTCTGGCCGGAGAAAACGGCTCCGGCAAATCGACCATTATCAAGATTATTTCCGAAACAGTCAAAGCCGACCCGGGTTCCGTGATTGAAATTAAAGGGCATCCGGTGCATGGCAGCAATGCCATTGATGCAATCAACCGGGGGATTCAGGTAATTTATCAGGATCCATCCCTTTTTCCAAACCTGACCGTGGCGGAGAATATCGCCCTGGGCGGGTTTGTTGCAATCCACAGAAAATTGATCAACTGGAAGGAATTGCGTCAGGTGGCGGAAAAGGCAATGGCGCGCATCGATGTTCACCTGCCGCTGGACGAAATCGTCAGGGAAATATCCATTGCCGACCAGCAATTGGTTGCGATTTGCCGCGCGCTGACCCGCGACGTGGAACTGCTCATCATGGATGAGCCAACCGCCTCCCTGACCAAAAAGGAGGTGGATTCCCTGCTGGCAGTGGTGACGGATATGAAGAGCAAGGGGATCGCCACCATGTTCGTCAGCCATAAACTAAATGAAATTTTACAAATTGCCGACCGCGTTAGCGTCATCCGCGACGGCAGGATGGTTGGAACATATCCCAGTTCGGAATTGGATGATGAAAAACTGACGGTTCTAATGACTGGTAAAAAGGTCGAGTATCAGCATTTTGTCGCCGCTAAAAATGGAAACGATCCCATTCTGGAATGCCGGCGGCTCTCGCGCCGGGGTGAATATAAAGATATTGATTTCAAACTGTTCCCCGGGGAAATTTTAGGAATCACGGGCTTACTCGGGTCCGGGCGAACCGAACTGGCGCTTTCGCTATTTGGCGTCAGCCAGCCTGACACGGGCGAAATTTATTTCAACGGCAAACCAGTTAAAATTCAATCCATTCAGGATGCGATGCGGTTGGGGATTGCGTACGTGCCGGAAGACCGTCTGGCGCAGGGGTTGATCAACGTTCAGCCGGTTGGCAAAAATATTATTGTTACCACATTGGACAACCTGGTCAACCGTTTCAAATTACTGGATCGAACCAAGGTGATAAGCAGCATTCAACGCTGGGTGAAAGACCTCGCCATCAGAATTCCAAGCGTCGAGTCCCCTGTTCAAACTCTTTCGGGTGGAAATCAGCAGCGGGTCGTCCTCGCCAAATGGATTGCGACCCAGCCCAGGGTTTTGATTCTCGACGGCCCCACCATCGGAATTGACGTCGCCGCCAAATTCGATATCCACGAAATTATCCGTGAACTTGCGGGGCGGGGCATTGCCATCATTCTGATTTCGGAGGAAATTCCCGAGGTCTACAACAACTGCAATCGGGTGCTGGTCATGCACAAAGGCTGCATCCTGCGCGAGTTCGACACCCGCGAAACAGCCCAGGAAGAGATTCAAAACCACGTCAATGGCGCCTTCTAAGGAAACCCTGGAATGAAAAGACTTTTAACCCGGCATGAAACCTATGTTTTTTTGGCAATCGTGGCATTTTCCATTGTCATTACTGTAATCAATCCCAGCTTCTTTACCCTGGAGAATCTGTTTGATTTGCTGAAAAGTTATTCGCTGATGGGAACATTCGCCATTGGGATGTTGTTTGTGCTGATTTCCGGCGGCATCGATATTTCCTTTACCGCAATTGCAACCATTACTGGGTACACGATTGCGGTTTTATTGTTGAAGTACGGCGAAAGCCTGAATATTGTGTCGGTCTTTTTGATTGCGGGCGGCATCGGTATTCTATTGGGCCTGTTCAATGCCGCGATCATTTATTTTTTCAAGATCCCCAGCATTATCACCACCATCGCGACCCTGAATATTTATTATGGGATATTGACCGTTGTTTCAAAGGGAAAGTGGCTGTACGGATTCCCAACTTGGTTTGGGGACTTCAATAACATCCGCGTGTTCACGTTGTACACGCCCGACGGCATTCCGTACGGGCTGTCCATTATTACCGTGATTTGGTTCGCGTTGATCTTGATCGGTTGGTTTATCCTGCGCTACACCATTTTGGGCAGGAGCATTTATGCGATGGGCGGGAATCCTGCTTCCGCCCAGCGTGCCGGGTTCAACCTGTTGGGATTGAATCTTTTTGTCTATTCCTTCATGGGGTTGATGGCGGGGATCGGCAGTGTCATTCAGGCATTGCTGGTGCAAACCGTTGCGCCCAATTCTCTGGTGGGCAAGGAGATGGATGTAATTGCGGCGGTTGTCCTGGGCGGCGCCAGCCTGACGGGTGGGACAGGCAGTATGCTCGGCACAATCCTGGGGGTGACGCTGATTGCCATCATGGGCAATGGGCTGACGCTGATGCACGTCTCGTCGCTATGGTACAAGGTCATCATCGGGTTTGTGATTCTGGTCAGTGTGGGCGTCAGCGCGTATCGCAACAAACGATCGACCCGAAAACACATCATCACTGAAGTTAATTAACCCCGGAGGTTTCCGTGTTGCGAAAGTTTTCCCATTTCCTGGTTTTATCGGTTGTGATGGTTTTTATCATGCTGTTGATGTGGGGATTTACCGGCAATGATTTCATGAACCTGGGCAATTTTCAATCCATGGCATATCAAATGCCGGAACTGGGTGTACTCTCCCTGGCAATGATGATTGCCATGCTTACCTCCGGCATCAACCTGTCCATTATCGCCACCGCCAACCTTTCTGGCATTGTCATCGCCTTAATCCTGACCAACACCCTTTCAGCGGATAATGGCAGTGCAGGCACCATCTGGGTCGTTGCGCTTGCCATTCTTGCCGGGCTGATTGTTTCGGCGCTGGTTGGGGCGCTAAACGGATTTTTGATTGCCGTGCTGGACATCTCCCCAATCCTTGCGACTTTGGGAACCATGATTATGGTCAGCGGCATCTCCATTGTCCTCACGGAGGGGTATGTGATTTCCGGCTTTCCCCCAGCCATGCTTGCAATTGGGAATGGCGACCTGCTTGGAATCCCCGTTCCCATTCTGGTATTTTTGGCTTGCGCCGGTGTCATGTCGGTGATTTTGAATAACACGCCGTTGGGCACGCGCATTTATCTGTTGGGCTCCAATCCCGTTGCCTGTTTCTATTCCGGGGTTGACAACCGTGCCGTGCTCTTCCGTACATATATCATTTCCGGGATTTATTCCGGGGTCGCTGCGGTCATTATGATTTCCCGCTTTAATTCGGCAAAGGCGGATTATGGCGAATCATATTTACTGCTCACCGTGCTGGCGGCTGTGCTGGGCGGAGTCAGCGCCGCGGGCGGGTTTGGAAAGGTATCCGGGCTTTTTCTTTCGCTGGTAATTTTGCAAATGATTTCCAGCGGGCTGAACCTGATGGGCATCAGCAATTTCCTGACCCTGGCGTTGTGGGGCATTGTTCTCATTGTCGTCATGGTGATCAATTATTTCATCGAAAACCAACAACAAAAAAGGCGGATCGCATGAACCATCTCTTGGGAATCGACCTGGGTACGACCAGCCTCAAGGTAAGCCTGTTTTCAGAGGACGGCGTTTTGCTGGCTTCGCAATCGCGCGAATATCCAATCCAAATTCCACAGCAGGGATTCGCCGAGCAGGACCCGCTCGATTGGTGGAACGCCCTGGTCAGCGCCAGTCAAACCTTGAAGCAGGCGCATCCACAAGAGTTCGATCGGATTGCGGGTATCGGCATCTGCGGACAAATGCACACCCAGGTCTATCTCGATAAGGACGACCGCATCCTGCGTCCTGCCATCACCTGGATGGATCAGCGTTCTGCCTCCATCGTGGAGCGCATCAAGAATGACCCTGCCGCGCGTGACCTGATTTTCCAGGCGACCTCCAACGCTGTTTCCACCACCTACACCGCTTTGCACGTCAAATGGGTTCAGGAGAACCAGCCCGAAATCTGGTCCAGGGTTGACCACATCCTGCTTGCAAAAGATTACCTGAAATATCGTTTAACGGGTCGAAAGGTGATCGATTTTGCTGATGCCAGCGGAACCCTGCTTTTCGATGTGCAAAAAGAGACCTGGTCGCAGGCGGCATTTGACTTCTTCGACATCCCCCGCAGAATGTTCCCCGAAGTATTGCCTTCTGACGAAATCATCGGACAGGTGACGCCCGAAGCCAGCGCAATCGTCGGAATCAAGGCGGGAACTCCGATGGTGAACGGCAGTTCGGATAACTCAGCGTCTGCGCTTGGCGCGGGGATGGCTCTGCCAGGACAGGTG
>Ga0172375_10002009_pt1 | contig 32223 bp, 25 predicted proteins | sample LakKiv1m_FD_114537 | JGI IMG/M metagenome (GOLD analysis project Ga0172375, IMG submission 114537) | Freshwater microbial communities from Kabuno Bay, South-Kivu, Congo - kab_092012_11.1m | ecosystem: Environmental > Aquatic > Freshwater > Lake | place: Democratic Republic of the Congo... | reverse complement strand
GAAAGATTTTATCAGCCGAAGTGGATTTCTACACATTACACACTGCTCGATTTACGAAATATTGAACTGGAAAGCACCAATGGCAATGTGCAGGACACGATAAGGCTGACTCTGGAATGCTGCAAGGCGGATGATGGCGGTATCAGACTCGGTCCCTCTACTTCTCAGTGTAGTGATGTCTGTGTAAACGGAATGTTCCTCAATTATGCCTCGTACTTCAAAACTGAAGAGAAAAGCCTGCACTCAGTCGTGGATAGTCTTTTGAAAGAAATAATGCCCGATGGCGGATTCAATTGCAGAACAACAAGATGCGGCGCAAAACACAGTTCTTTACATTCCACAATTTCGGTTCTCGAAGGGCTTACTGAATTTCTGAAAGCCGGCTTCGGATACCGCAGGACTGAAATACAAAAAGCTATTAAAAGCGCTGAGGAATTTTTACTGATTCACAGATTATATTTATCTGACCGTACCGGAAAAATAATCAGCGATGCATTTCTGAAACTTCATTATCCCTGCCGATGGAAATATGATATTCTCCGTGCGCTGGATTATTTTCAGTACTCCGGTCGAGCTTACGATTTCAGGATGAACCCGGCGCTCGAAATTCTGGAACTAAAGCAGAACAAAGCCGGAACCTGGAATTTGAGTTCTGCTCATCCCGGACAGACGCACTTTTTGATGGAGCAATCTGGAAAACCAAGCCGCTGGAATTCTCTGCGAGCTTTGCGGGTATTAAAAAACCTGAAATGACCCGAATATATTTATCCCTTAACCTTGTAAATTTTTATTCCCTCGTATATTCCTTTCTTCCTTACGAACTCTGAAAGTGTTTCTTTTGATCGCACAGCTCCCCTGCCGGAGTAAGGATAATGAATAATATGAGGCTGATTGTTTGAATCCAGCATAATAACACCGGAATATTCGGGCATATTATCTTTGATAAAAAGGATTATATCCCCGTTCGAAAAGCGCAGGCTGTTTTCAGCTATCTCAGACGGCGCCATAATTGTTGCATCGAGTATCCCGTTGTCTGCTGTCTTTAAAGAATCACCCCTCGGATCAGTGCCTTTTAATACGCCGAATATAAAACCTGACTGCTGCAGAAAAGCAAACCAGTCCTGATAGCCCTTAAATTCAAGCAACTGAGAATCCTCGCCCGAACTCCCTCTTGCAGCAAAAAGATAATTTTTATGGAAATTCTTTTCGGAAAGATCACCGCTCTGAACAGCCTTAGTAAATGCAAGAGAATAGGATATCTGCGTGTATTTGTTCGGCTGGTTGAGGTTAATTTTATCTGTGGATATACTTTCTCCATCTGCCTTATAAGATACAGAAGAATAATCTTCAAGATATCTGACTGTTCTGTAGAAAATCTCCTGCGAAGTTAATTCAGCCCATCCGTTACGGATAGCCTGCTCTGTAAGAGAGGAAAAAAGAAGAGAATCAGGTCCCGCGCCGAAAGAAGAGGCTGTGAGCGCAAGAAAAAATAAAACGAATGAAAAAAGAGTTCTCAAAATGTGTAATCTCCGTCTTGTGATTTTTTATTTCCCGGAATCGGCAGGTTATCGAAGGAAAGATCGAGATTTTCAAATTTCGCATATTCTTTGAAAAACCTTAGCCTTACTTCGCCGACAGGTCCGTTCCTGTGCTTCGCTATAATAACAGTTGCGATACCTTCATTTGATTCATTAGTTTCGGGATCGATCATTATTTTATAATACTCAGGTCTGTACAGGAAACAGACAACGTCAGCATCCTGTTCAATTGATCCGGATTCCCTGAGATGTGAAAGCATCGGCTTTTTATCACCTGTTGATTCCACTGCACGGTTTAGCTGCGAGAGCGCAATTACAGGTATTTTTAATTCCTTGGCAAGCGCTTTGAGAGAACGAGATATGTTCGATATTTCACGTTCACGATTTTCAGTTCTCGAATCAGATTCAATAAGCTGGAGGTAATCAATAAAGATTGCCCTCACGTCGTGTTCAGCGACAAGTCTGCGGGCTTTTGCGCGTATCTGAAGAATAGTCTGAGCGGCGCTGTCATCAATAAATGCGGGAGCATCGCTGAGCCGGTGCACAGTTTTACTTATTCTCGAACCTTCCTCTGCTTTAAATTTTCCGGTACGTATCATGTGTGCATCAATTCTGGACTCTGCTGAAATGAGTCGTGTAACAAGCTGGGTGGCATCCATTTCAAGGCTGAAAAACGCAACCGGTTCTTTAGAAGCGACTGCAATATTCCTCAGACAGGAAAGGGCAAAACCGGTTTTACCCATTGCAGGGCGGGCTGCGACAATTATAAGATCGGATTTCCTGAAACCGCCAAGCATTTCATCGAGTTTGACGAATCCCGATGAAACTCCGACATTTGTGATTTTGTTGGAATGAACAGCTTCTATCAATTCGATAGTCTCATTTACAACTTCTTTCATCGTCCGGACTGTGTTGCTGCTTGTCCCTTTTGTGATCTCGAAAATGTTCTTTTCGGCTTCATCAAGCAATTGGAAAACATCGCCTCTGTCCTCGTAGGCAGCGCCTGCAATCTGCAGAGAAGTCTCTATCAATTTACGCAGTGTCCACTTTTCAAGGATTAATCGTGAATGATATTCAACTGTTGCAGCCGAAGAGATATCGCGTGAAAGCTGCGCCAGATAACCCGCGCCGACCGCAGAAATCTGTCCCCGGTTTTTCAATTCTTCGTAAATCGAGACCGTGTCAACGGGGATCATTTTATTGACAAGACTTCTTATCGCTTCAAATATCAGTTTGTTCTTTTCATCAAAAAAACATTCGGGAGTCAGAATTTCAGAAGATTTTTCTATGGCGGCTTTATTCAGAAGCATCGCCCCAATAACTTTCATCTCAACTTCAAGATTCGCAGGCATCTTCCTGCTTTCTGAAAGTAATTTATTCATATCAACGTTCATATTATTCATTTTAGCTGCCCATAATATTATCGTATAGTTTCCTGAAAGCCTGTACATCTTCCCAGGTGAATTTTTTCCAATTAGGATTACGCAGCAAAGCAGCCGGATGATAGGTCACCATTACCTTGGCAGAGCCGAATTCGAATACTTTCCCGCGCATTTTTGTCAGGTTTGTATTGTCGTTAAGAAGCGAATTTGCTGCAACGAGACCAAGACAAAGTATCACTTTCGGTTTTATTATCTCAATTTGTTTATGCAGGAATGGAATGCAGGTACTAACCTCATCAGGCAGCGGGTTGCGGTTTGCAGGAGGACGACATTTGACAATATTTGCAATATAGACCGATTCACGCGGGAATTTAATAGCTGCGAGAATATCATTCAGAAGCTGCCCAGCTCTACCTACAAATGGCTCACCTAATCTGTCCTCGTCTGCTCCCGGTCCTTCCCCGATCACCATAATATCAGTTGTATGCGAACCGGTACCAAACACAAATTTATTCCTGGTAGCTCCAAGTCTGCAAAGCTGGCAATCCTGTATAGCAAGTCTGAGTGAATCCATATCATTTGTTTTCTGCCAGGCGGCATCTATAGGAGGTATTGCAGGTTTTACCGGTATTGTATTATTCTCTATAGCCGGCTTTTTTTCTGTTTTTTCAACAAATTTGCCCAGATTCAGGTCGTATGTCATACCGGCTTCTTTTATTTCCGGCGCTGGTTTTGAAATGTATCCTTCCGGCTTTTTCACCGGTGGCTCCAAAATCTTTTCTTCTTCCGGGAACGATTCCGGTATATCTATTCTGCTATATAAAAGATCGCCGAAAATTTCTCTCTGGATTTTAAGGCTTTCAATTATTTCTTTTTTTGTAGTCATTAATTTTCCTTCAGCAGGTCAAGAATTTTATGAGCGATCGAAAACTTGGATTCAATTTCTGTCTCCAGAAGAACCCCTTTTTCATCAAATACAGTCACAACATTTGTTTCATTCTCAAAAGCAGCACCTTTATTGCGGAGAGAATTCATAACAATATAATCAGTTCCTTTCGATTTAAGTTTCTTCAGGGCATTTTTTTTCTCATTATCGGTTTCAAGTGCGAACCCTATGATCATCTGCTTTTTTGTCTTCTGTAAATTGGTGAGAATGTCGGCTGTTTTTTCAATCCTTATATTCTCCAGCCCATCTTCCTTTTTAATTTTTTTCGATTTATAATCAACAGGTCGGTAATCTGCAACAGCGGCAGACATAATAAGTGCATCGTTCGTAATAAATTGTTTTTCAACTTCCGTTTTCATCTGAAGCGCGGAACGTATCTGCGTTATCTGAATTTCGGGATAAATATTGAGATTGACTGGTCCGGAGATAAGATTTACTTCTGCTCCTCTTAACCATGCTGCTCTTGCAATGGCAAACCCCATTTTTCCGGAAGAACGGTTGCCAATAAACCTTACGGGATCGATATCTTCATAAGTTGGACCTGCTGTTACTAATATTTTTCTGCCCTTAAGGTCGTTATTGTACCCAAGCAGGAGTGTTTCAGCGGCATCTGTTATTTTTCCGATATCAGCCATTCTGCCCTTTCCTGAAAGTCCGCTTGCAAGTTCTCCTGATTCTGCCTGTACAATATAAGTCCCAATACTTTCGAGATATTGAATGTTTTCGTTGTTTTGCGGTTTGGAATACATATCAAGGTCGGCAGCAGGTGCAATAAGCAGTGGTGAACGCAGTGCGGCAGCGAGAGTCAGCAGAGCATTGTCACAGATACCGGCTCTTAGTTTTGCAATAGTATTAACCGTCGCAGGAGCGATGATCATAATATCTGCCCAGAGAGCAAGTTCAATATGCCATGTTGCTTTGAACTCGGTTTGCCCGTCGCCCGAAGGAAATGTATTTATAATAACCGGGTTGCCGCTCAATGCAGAAAGTGTCAGCGGGGTAATAAATTCTATGGCAGAAGGTGTCATCACAACTTTTACGGATGCTCCTCTCTTAACAAATTCTCTGACCAGCAAAGCTGATTTATATGCTGCTATTCCCCCTGTTACTCCCAGAAGAATTTTTTTGCCCGCAAAATTATCTATCAAGGTATCACCTGTCTGTTTAATGTCATGCCCAATGAAGAGAAATGATTATTATCCGTTATCCGAAACACTAAATTTACTTAAGTCGTCAGGAAGAAAAAATAAAAATATTTATTTATTGTAAAAGTAAAAATACCCCTTATTATTCACTGCATAAAATCGGGCGATTTTTAATAGTAAATCCCCGGGTTTCTATGGAACCTAAATTGTGCTGCACCCTTGTATCTGCGTCAGAAGAATAAAACACATGGAAGGATTACTAATTCAATAATTAAAATATCTGCATACGAAGAGCAATCAGAGCAATATGCTATGATGAAATAATATTGCGAATTCTGGAATTTTACGAGTGATATCAGCTTCAATATATCAGTAACGATATATGTCGGATTGCAATTCTCCACTGCCTGCAGTTTAAAAATAAAAAAGCTGCCCGGCATACAGGCAGCTTTTCAGTAAAAATAAAATTTATTTTACTTCAGTATCTTTGTACCTGAATTCAATTTTACCATCCATCATTTCTTTAAGCGCTACAAGATGGGGTTTCGGCTTTTTTTCAAATTCAAGAGAAAGTTTCAACTGTTCCGGGTTTTCCTTCTCCTCAACATCATCCTCTGTTGTCGGGGCAATCTCTTTTAATCTTTCTGAAAAATCTTTACGGACGTCGTCATTAATCTGTCTGGCACGTCTCGAAGCGACAATAACGCCTTCATAGGTGTTTTTGACGTTTTTTTCCATCGTTTTCAGATCAACCGGTTTAAGCTGCATGGTTATCTCCTTTTATTATTTTTTCAACTATTTCACAAACTTCGTTTATAGCTTTTTCAAGCTTATCGTTTAATACCACAAAATCGAACCTGTCCTTATAACTAAGTTCGAGCTCGGCACGTTCAATTCTTTTCCTTAAATCCTCATCAGTTTCAGTTTTCCGGGCAATCAGCCTGTTGCGTAATTCTTCAATACTCGGAGGCAGGAGATAAATAAGATTCGCCTCAGGATAATTCTGTTTAATGCTTATTGCACCTTTTACGTCAACTTCAAAAATAACATTTTTACCGGAAGAAATGTTGTCATCAACAAAACTTTTAAGAGTTCCGTAATAGTACCCGTAAAACTTTTCCCATTCAACGAAGAGATCATTTTTAATTTTTTCTGTAAACTCATCTTCTGAAAGAAAAAAATAATCCTTCGCCTCGGTTTCTGCCGGACGCTTTTTCCTTGTTGTTGCGCTTATAGAAAATACGAGATCAGGAAACTGTTTCAGAATTTTTTTCATTACGGTTGTTTTTCCTGAACCGCTCGGCGCTGAAAATACGATTAATTTACCTTTCACTACTCTATGTTCTGTACTTGTTCGCGGATTTTTTCGAGTTCTTCTTTTATTGTAATACCTATCCCCGATAATTCAGTGGAAACTGATTTACTGTTGATAGTATTCGCTTCCCGGTTCATTTCCTGGCAGATAAAATTCAGTTTTCTGCCGCTTTCATCATCATTCTGAAGCACATCACGGAACATTTTAATATGACTCCGCATTCGGACATTCTCTTCTGTTACATCGTACCTCTCTGCAAGAAGTGCAAGTTCAGTTTCGAGTCTGTCCCCATATTCGGTGATTCCGGCAACAAGCTGTTTTGCTTTTTCAATAAGACGGGCAAAATAATCTTCAACAGGTTTACGGCCCAGTTCCTCAGCGCGGTTAATTGAGTTTTCAATTACTGAAAGCCTGAGCAAAAGATCATTCTCAAGCTCTGCACCTTCTTTTTTTCTCATTGAATTCAGATCGTCAATAGCAGTATTTACAGCTTTAATGCAATTTTCAAATATTTTATCTTTATCCTCAAATGACTCCTCAAACAAAAATTCTTTGAGTTCGAGAATGTGTCTGAGGGTTACAGCATCCTGAAGTCCGGCATATTTTTTTATATCGCCAAGCGCCTGAACAATGCCTTCCACTTTTTTCTGGTCAAGATTAAATCCGGTATTGCCGGAACTCTCGGCTTTGATCTGAATAAAAACAGAGACTTTACCTCTCCGAATTTTTTTCCTGACAAGCTCTCTGATTTCAAATTCCTTGTCGGATAATTCTTTTGGCAGTTTTATTGACAGATCGAGATAGCGGCTGTTGAAACTTTTAATTTCGGCTTCAAGGCTGAAAGTTTCAGTGTTACTTATGCCCCTTCCGAATCCGGTCATGCTGGAGATCATTTGCGTAATAAAATAATTGATAAACTTTAAATATACTAAAAGAAAAAGTCTTTAGAAAGCTTCCCCTATTCCCAGGTGAAACTCAAGGGTTTCTCCGAATACTTTTTTCTTAAAGAAACTTCTCCTGTCAGTCGGGTCATAAACCTTAAAACCAAAGTCAAGTCTGAAGGGAGCAAAATCGAGGTAATATCTGAGACCAAAACCGGCAGCGATAGCAATCCCCTGCGGCTGCACTTTTTTGTAGCTGTCCCAGGTATTTCCGGCATCAGCAAAAAAGGTAACTCCTATATCATCGGTGAGTTTATTCCTGCTTTCTACAGAAACTTCGAGGATAAAAAATCCGCCAGGTTCCAATCCCTTGATCACATTAAAAACATCATCAGGCGAAACTTTGTTAAGATCGAATTCCGGGACAAGATCACGGGTTTTCCATCCCCTTATTGAGTTGCTTCCGCCTCCGTAAAATCGCTGGTTAATCGGGATCAGAGCTTCATCTCCTTCATACGTAAAAATATTTCCGATCTTGCTCTTAAATCCAAGAGAGGCGTTCCGTGTTGAATAAACCGGCAGATAAGCGCTGAAATTCAGGAGTAATTTAACATACTGTGGTACATCCGCATCAATAATACCGAGGACATTACCCAGTTTCACAAGTGCATTCCCGCTTTCCAGATTTATTGACAAAGCTGTGCCCGAAGTGGGGAAAGCAAGATTATCAGTGTGATTATTCCCAAGTCTGAACCCTATAACTGCGTTAGTGGCTTTCGTTGATTTTGCGACAAGATTATTAGAAACAAGATAATTTGCGGTCGAATCTGCTTCAGCAGCAGTAAGTCCGGACTGATTCTGAAGAAATTCCGAAAGACCTTCTGTAATGTATTTATCCTGATAATCGTAGTTGGTTCGTTCACTCCTGATATAAGCGAGGAAGGAATTAAAAAACGTCTGTCGGGGAAGTTCGAAATCAAGACTGATCTGTGAACCATATATAAACGCATTATATTCCGACTTCCTTTTCTGGAATGTACCATATCCTTCAAGTTTGGTGGCAATTGGTTTTCCGAATAAAAAGGGCTGGTCAAATACTAATCTTGAATCGATATAACCGAATAAATTTGAGTCTGCAACGGTCTCTGTGATAAATTCATAAACATTCTGCAAAGCGCCGGAAAACGACAGGGTCATCCTCCGGGCATCCCCCAGGAAATTCTTTCTTGTAAAGCCGACCCCGGCACCAGCATTTAGTGTATTATCTTCATTATTGAATATAAGTTCCGGAGAAATCTCATTGAGCATTCCCACTTCAGCGCTTATATTCATGGGTACTTTATTAAGATTGGTATCAGCAATTGCGCCGTTAACTACTACTGATGAAAAAAGATCGGTTCTGTATAGCCTGATCTGCGCCAATTTAGAATCATAATAGCTGTAATAATTTCCGGGTTTTAATCCTGCAATATCCTTTATGAGCTCTTCTGTAACAAGATCCTTCCCGATACCACTTTTAAAAACTCTTACGCTGTCTATTCGAAATCGTCTGCCTGCATTAAAATTAACTGTTATGTCCACCTTATTAAGCAGAGTATCAATCACAACATCTGGGTTTTGATTGGAAATAAGCATAAACCCGTGATCGCGGAGGAAAGAGATAATATTCTGAATTTTTTTCTCAACATAGTTCCTGTTGAACCGGTCATCGTTATCATAGGGAGCATAATCCTGCTTAATTTTTCCCTGAAGATACTGCTCAATATGGTCAAGTCCTTTTAACTGAAATTTCCTGTATTTAGCTGCTTCATTTTCCGTTATTTTGAAGTGCAGACTTACAGTTTTTTCATCATAATTATACTGGAGTTCAGGATCAATTCTTACTTTAAAGAACCCGTTATCGAAATAAAAATTACGGAGCAGTTCCAAATCATTGGCAATCAGAGTTGTATCAATATACTTGGGCGGACTGCCGAAAGAAGTGAATGTATTCAGGAACTTTGATACCCAGTTTGGGGATTCCTTTGTATTGACGGCATTTTCGAGTAAAGCTGTTGAAATGTTATTGTTTCCCGAGAAATTCACCGCAGTTATTTCAAATTGACCTATCTCCTGAGCATCAGCCTTACCGCAAAGTGCCATGAAAGCCCAGATAAAAGCGTAAGGAAGGAAATACCGGTTAAGGGTGTATGATAACTTCAGTCCCATGCTCCATTACGCTGTATAGTTCCTCAATGTCATCGTTATTGACTGCAACAGATCCGTTAGTCCAGTTGAACCTGAACGGCAGGTTACTGAAAACGATATCAAAATATCCGATGCCGTGAATGCCAATTGTGCCGAATTTAATATTTCTTTTCCCAATACAATTATTTGTGTTCAGTTCCTCTCTGAATTCAAGGAATTCCTCCCGGGTAAGATAACCGTCCTTCAACTGAATCGCGAGATCATGCAGATTCGGATAATTCAGAACGATCATTCTGTGGAACTCTGTTACAGAATCCTTGCTGCAAACATAATACCTGCCGGTGGGAGTCACCTTATCGAGTGCAGAATGCCTTATCCTTCTCCGGGTTTTTCCAAAAACAGCCTTGTAATTTTTGACTAAGATGTCACCTGAATATAGTTCGAGCGTATATTGGGATTTATTAATCACAACTTTTATATCCCTGAGTGTCTCAATATTTTTCAGCTTCATTTCTTTAGCCAGGGTTTTCTCCCTTAGGTTCAGCAGAGTGCCGTACAGTATTACTCCGGTAAAAAAAAGCATCATGCTTGCAAAAATGTAGATGATGTTTTTAAACAATCAGAACACACATTTTAGATATTCAGTTTACAAAAATACAATGTTGAGCGGATAATTCTTAACTCTTACGCTGGCGGAAGGCATTGATGGCAATTAGATATATGATCCGCATTGGATTATGCGGATCATATAAGTTAATTTCAGGATTGGGATTCTTTGGTTCTTCTTGATGCTGAAACAATAAACCCTGCTACCATTATCAAAACACCCGCCCATACAAGATTAATAAAAGGCTTGATACTTGCTTCAACTGTCAGCACCTCTTTTGGCATCTTATTCATTTCTGCAGACGCAGGATCAGAAATACTTGTGAGGATGAGGATAACATTGCCTCCTGCATCCATCGATTTCATATCAACTTTTAAGTCAGCTTCAGGAATTTCAGCAGAAACATATTTTTGCGATTCGCCTTGTTTCACAAGTTTTGGCTCTGCCTGTATTTTTTTTCCGTCTTTATCAATACTTAAAACAGCGCCGATACTGAATTCTCCTCCTCCCATCATTGCCTGCATTGCATCAGGAGGAAAATTAAAGCTCTCAAATGTTATTGTGAAACCGTTATAATCAATCGATTCGCCTTTGCCGAGGCTGACTTCCCTGCCTCCATCCGATGAGGATTCTTTGCCATCTGAATAACCCAGAGGAGCAACATAAAAATCCTTAAACAATCCGTTAAGTATATCAGGTTCACGCATCAGACTGTTGTTAAACTCGGCAATATACATTACCGGAGCGGCAACTGATTTACTCTCGCCATCGGCTATTTCGACATTAAATGCATATTTGGCGCCGTTTTCTATCGGCACATAACCTGTAAAAGTAAGCTGATGCCCGAAGATTTCAGCCTTCTGACCTTTAATAAGCTCAACCTGACCATGCTGTGAATAACCGCCTGTAGCAATTACGCCAAGGAAAAATACTGCGAGACCGGCATGGGATATGTATGCCCCAAGATGTGATTTTCTTCCTTTTATAACATGGAACATTATCTCGAGGTTGACAAATAACGAGAAAGCAGTTGTAAGGACAAACACGGCAAGCATTACATCGGTTACACCACCAATAAGAACAACGAGTATAGTTGAAACTGCTGCTGCTGCTCCTGAAAACTGCAGGTCTTTTACCAGGTTTTTGCCATCAGACTGCTTCCATTTAAGAAGAAGACTAAATCCATTCAAAAATGCAATAATGATTGCTATTGGCAGATTGAGTTCATTATAGAATCTTATCTCTACTGCTGTTCCGAAAATTGGTGCGCTTGTACCCACAAGAACAATAATTGCTGATGCTATAAGGGCAACCGATCCCGTAAATAATGCCAGTTCCCTCGAAAGAAGATTCTCTTCAAAATTATATTTGTTCGTAAGATATTTCCACCTGTATGCAACTCCGCCCACACCAATGGACAGGAAAAACAACAGGAAAGTGAGCAATGCCAGAAAAACTATCTGTCCCGGCGCAACAAATGAATGGACTGAGGCATCACTGAGGATTCCGCTTCTTGTAAGAAAAGTGCTGTAGAGAACGGTAACATACATAAGCACACTCAGGATTAGATTTGTTTTAACAAACCTGCCTTCGCTGCCTTTATCCTGATATTTTTTCTGAACGATCATGGTGTGAATAGCAGCGACACCAATAATCCAGGGAACAAGACTTGAATTTTCGACCGGGTCCCAACCCCAGTAGCCGCCCCATCCCAGAACACCATATGCCCAGTAACCGCCCAACATAATAGCGAGTCCTAAAAGCATTGTTGCACTTAACAGCCAGGGCAATGATTGTTTCACCCAGTCTTTATATTCATTTTTGATAAGTGCGGCAATTGCAAACGAAAAAGGAACCGCAGCCATCGAAAAACCCACAAAAAGAAGCGGCGGATGAATCTGCATCCAGAAATTCTGAAGCAATGGATTCAGCCCCTTACCCTGAATGAGGAAATTATTAATAGCGATTCCATTGGTGCTCAGCACCGCATACAGTTCTTTCCCCAGCCTTACGAAAGACTCACCGGAACCGGGATCCTGGAAAAAGAAATTCTGAATAAACGGCGAATTCAGAAGCTGCGCATTTATATATTTAATGTTGATAAAATTATCTTCAACCCATATATACTCGAATGGACTTTTGAGCAGCGGACTGATCATAGTCAGCAGTCCGACGGCGGCGAAAGTAAAAACCATCATTACGCGCTCTTCGAGGTCTCCCCTTTTGGATGTATAATCCATAAGGATAAGCCCGACGATAGTAGTAAACAGAAGCCACAGCAGAAAACTTCCTTCCTGCCCCGCATAAAATGTGGAGATCAGAAGCCCTACAGGCAAACCGGAGCCGGAATAATTAAAAACATATTTATACTGATATTGATGCGTTAAAACAGCATATAATAACAATGCTGAAGCGGCAACCACCATAACTGCCATAAAGTGGTACCCGATCCGCGCGTAGTTTTTTGTATTTTCATAACCTTTATAGGTCAGATAATACATAACTACCGTGAATACTCCCGCTACAAGTGCGAGGGTAATTAATATATCACCAATCATTAAAATTTTCCTTTATTTTGAGGTTAGGTCTTGCTGTTAGCCGGCATTTGGGTTTCATATTTTGACGGACATTTTGTCAAAATATCCGAAGCCTGAAAAACCCCGTTATGGTATTTGCCGGTAACCACAACGCTTGTGCAAGATTCGAAATTATTCGGAATCGAACCCTTGTATATAACCTTCATCTGCTTACCGGTCTCATCAGACATAAAGAAAGAAAAAGTGTTACGCTCACTATCGAATACATACCTTTTTTCTTTCACCCATGATCCGGTTGCTTTGACCGCTTTTGAGGAATTGATAACACTCTCAAAGTTGCTGACATAGGCAACATTTGTCTGCGTAAACAGCCACCCCATAACGCCGAGAAACACGACGATTATAAGGCCGCCGAACATATATTTGTTTTTCATTTTTGTCCTTTCAGTTCGTTTTCTATGCCTTTAAGTCTTTTATCTGTGGAATTTACAAATAAAAATATTCCCGTCCAGATGACCAAGACAATAAATAATACTATATATATAGAGTTTTTTTCAAGAAATGAATAAAAGCCTTCCAAATTCTTTCCTTTAGTTTTTGTTGTTTAATTCTGCTCTTATTATTAAAGATTTATAACCGATTTTCCATATCCAGTAATAAAGTATTGTAAATGCTGCCATTGAAAGATAGAATATCATCTGCATATTGGCATTCATTTTAAAATCAACAACGGGTCCGGAAGTATCATCATTTGCAGATCCCGGGTGCAAACCTGCCATTATCCTGGGCATAATAAATATGAAGAACGGGACAGTCAGAAAAGCGATTATCGAATAAACGGCTGATAGCCTTGCCCTTTTTTCTTCATTTTCGATAGCGCTCCGAAGTGCAATAAGCGAACCATATATCAGCAGCAGCACAAAGATACTCGTTTCGCGGGGATCCCAGTGCCAGAAACTTCCCCAGGTAAACTTAGCCCAGATAGAACCTGTAACAGTGGCGAGAATACAGAAAATCATTCCGAGCTGAATGGCTGCCTCGGATTTTGAATCGTCATTTAAGTCCTGCTTTCTCAGATACTTTATCCCATAAATCATAGCCATAAGGAATGCCAGCACTGATAACCAGGCAGTGGGGACGTGGAAAAAAATTATTTTCGCCTTCTCTTCAAGTCCGGGGATCATCGGAAATTCGTACCATTCTTTGGGCTGATCAACAATCGGAAAAGCGATCCCTGCAATAATAACGAATGTCATCAATACGAAAAGACTGTATTTAAGGTATTTATTTATCATATTTAAGAATATTCTTTTTAATCGGGAATCAATTTATAAAAATATGAAACTACATCAATATTTTCAATCTTAAGAGTATTAAAACCGTATAAGGCTTTTTGTTCCTTAATTATTATGACATAATAATTTAAGACGTTTTGTCCTCTTTTCCAACTTTTTATCTTTAAAATTTGAAAAATCCAAACCGCGGTTTTCAGAGTAAATTGTTCAAATTTAATGCCGGAAACGGGAGGAATGTGATATTTGAGCAGATCTAAAGAATTCAGATCAACCATGGAGTTTTTATGAATGGATTCGAATACATTCTCCTTTTGAATAAAGAATAGTACCAAAGTGAAATCTCATTTGCAGAGTAAATTCATTCAAAATAATTGCAAGGAAATTCAGTTTGATTTTCAACAAATATTATGTAAAAGCGCTCTCCCGATCTGAGAGCAAAGTATGAATTTTTATGTTTAACCAATGACTTATCCTATTTGGGGAATTAAACTTTCTATAATTTATTAAGTATTTTACTATCCTTGATATAATGTATTAATTAAACGCCAGAATACTGTTATGAAAAATACTTTTTACACCGAATTCGATCTCGAACGGCTCCGGGAATCTCCCCGGGATAATGAATACAGAACTCCTTTCCAGATTGACAGGGACCGGATTATTCATTCTTCTGAATTCAGGCGGCTGCAGGGAAAAACTCAGGTTTTCCTCTCCGGCGAGTATGACTTCTACCGCACACGGCTGACTCATTCTATTGAAACAGCGCAGATCGGGCGCTCAATCTGTAATTTCCTGCAAAGCGGCCCGAATAGCATTCTGGATGATGATTATTTCATTGATCCCGATCTCGTTGAAGGAGCATGCCTTTCTCATGATCTTGGGCACCCTCCGTTTGGCCATGCCGGTGAAAGAATCCTCCATAAAATTATGTTCAGCTACGGAGGGTTTGAAGGCAATGCCCAGACACTACGCATTATTACTGAAATTCTCTACAGGGCAAACGATGGCAGAAGGGGTATGAACCCGACCCGCGGATTTATGGATTCGGTATTTAAGTACAAATCTGTGTTCGATCCGGAACTTAAACCGGAAAATCACTATATATACCCTGAACAGGAAAAATATCTCAGATTTATTGCAGGAGAAAACGTTAAGCTGCTCAGTTACTTTAACGAAAAAGACGCTGTTAAAAGCATCGAATGTCAGATAATGGACTGGGCGGACGACACTGCCTATGCCCTCAACGATGTTGTTGACAGTGCAAACGCGGGATTTATTACAATTCGTGCTCTTGAAAACTGGATCCATTCAAAAGAAGCAAGTCTCGATAATGAGCAGAATGAGTTCCTCGAGGATATTAAGAGATGGCTTCGGGAAAGAAATTACAAGGCAAAACTCGGTTCAATGATCGGGGATTTTGTCAGGGCATGCAGCCTTGAAGAAATTAACTCCCCTGCTTCAGAAATAAGCAATCGTTATAAATACAGGATTCTGATTGATCCGGCAATAAAAAAGAAAGCCGATCTTCTGAAAAAAATTGCTGTAGATCTGGTTTTCCGGACTCCAAAACTGCACCAGATGGAGTTTAAGGCGCATTATCTGCTTACCCGAATGTTTGAAGCGCTGAAAGAGGAATACATTGATAAGAAAGGGACATTTAAGCTGCTGCCGGATTTTACTGCCGATCTGATAATAAAAGAAGAAGATCCCAACAAACGCGCCAGACTTGTCTGCGATTATCTTTCGGGCATGACTGACGCATTTGCTGTAAGAACCTATAAGCGTTTGTTCGATCCTGAATTCGGATCAATCTCAGAGATCTTTTAAATCAGAGTGTAACGCAGTCCAAGCTGAAGAGCCTGTTTTAACTGTGTTTTCGGAGATTGTGATTTTTCATAAATAAGCTGAATCGTAAGATTTACATTAAGCCAGGAATTCACTTTTGCACTGAAAAGGTTGTCGAAATAAACATCCCAAACGTCAATGTTTTCGAATCGTGTAAAAAGCCTCAGTTTGGATTTATATAGGATATTTTCATCGAGCGTAACTTCACCATCGGTGACACTCTCCAACCCTGTCTCAAACTTGAAGGCTTCCGCTTCCGTCAGAGTTTCCGGATCATCAGAATAATTTCTGTGAACATTTGTGAATGTTTCCTGGAAAGCAACTCCAAGCCGCGTTGTGAACCCATGGAGCTGATCATAAGTAAAACCAATTGACTGCGTAACATAACCCGGATCAAAAAAATCAGCTATCTCAACTGCCGGAGATGCTTTGTAATCAAAACCGGTCGATATCTGCGTGCGGATCGTGTTGCTTATGTATGGATCGACATTCCAGCCAGCCAGCATCGAAAGCACAGACTCATTATAGAGCTCATTATCGTTTGTGCGGTATTCATCCTCACCGAGTTTCGATCTTCCATATGCAGCCTTCAGATCATTCTTGAATTTCCATTTTTCCCAATTGTATTTTCCGCTGTAATCAAGCGTGAGTGTCCAGTTTAATGAATTCTGTCCGCCTTTTGCCCAGTTATTGAGCGATATCTGACTGATATTCAGCCCGGTAACCATCGAGTGTTTCCAGACGTGTAGTTCAGGTTCAGCAGTCTGCGCTAAAGTGACAGATACAGCGATCGTAAGAAAAAGTAAGGTTTTTCTTAACATTGTTTTAACTTCCTCCGTTTGTAAGTATTAATAATTTCTTGGATTATTAATAATCCCGACTAATGCCTTTATGTACGAGAATATTATCCAAAGCTTATAAAAGACTTGAATTCCAAAAATATTCCTGCTAAAATAATAAAAAGAAGAAATACTCTTGCCTTATCGATAATATTTGTCATTGACAAAGATGCAGCGGAGACGTAAAATGGGAATCAATTCCTAACTGCTTTTTTCAGTATCGCATTGCGGCTGGCTTATAAAAGCAAACCGCAAAATTCATATCCAGCTATAATTCAGCAAAAAAGAAATTGTAATTCCGGCAGGCATTAGCTGATCCGGTTCCTTGCTGCTTTGAATCCTGTATATTTTGCGCTGACGCGATTAATCCCAAGTGCTCTGACAATTCAATAAACTGTAATACTAATCCTTTTCAGCGGAGCAGCACCATTTTCTTTGTTATGGAATTTTGATCTGTTTTTAAATTATAAAAATAAACGCCGCTTGAAAGTTCAGAGGCATCAAATTCAACTCTGTAATTGCCTCTGCTCTGCTTCTTATTCACCAGGCGTGTAACAGCTTTTCCTATTACATCAAAAACACTCAATTCTACAAAACTGTCTTCTTCCAATTGATAACTGATTATTGTTGTCGGATTAAAGGGATTCGGGAAGTTCGGGAATAAACAAAAGCTGAATGGTTGATTTTTTTCTTCCATTGAAGTAGAACCACCAGTGTATTTAAGAATAGTCCCCTCATCTCCAGCAATCCAGCCGGTATTGGCATTAATAAAAGTGACGGAATTAAGCCAGTAGATTCTGCCGCTGATCTCGCTAACCCAGGTTTCACCTCCGTCTGTAGTTTTAAGTATTTTGCCGACATCTCCGGCAATCCAGCCAGAGGCAGCATTAACAAAATAAACAGAAAGCAATCTGTTCGTCACCCCGCTTGTAATCGGAGTCCAGGTCGTGCCGCCATCTGTAGTTTTCAGAATTACACCGCCATCGCCTGTAACCAATCCGTTAAGTGCATCAGTAAAGAACACCGAGCGCAAATAACTGGTTACGCCGCTGTTTTGCAAATTCCAGTTGGCTCCGCCATTGGAAGTGTTTATTATAGAACCGAATGCACCGACAGCCCAGCCGTTAACCGAATTGACAAAATGCAAATCAAAAAGCCAGTTTCCTGCAGGACTCGATTGCTGAGTCCATGTTGACCCTCCATCGGTCGTTCTGAGGATTACTCCGCCTTCTCCCACAATTGTTCCGGTATTCAGATCTGTAAAATCAATTGCTTTCAGAACCATATTACTACCGCTTGTCTGTGGCAGCCAGGAACTTCCTCCGTCTGTAGTTTTTAGTATAATGCCGTCAGCACCAGCAGTCCATCCGGTTGCAGAATTTTTGAAGCATATAGCCCATAAGTATTCTGAAGTTCCGCTTGATTGTGTTTCCCAGGTATTTCCGCCATTACTTGTATGAAACAGCATACCATATTGACCAGATGCCCAGCCGTTATCTGCGTCAGTAAAACTGATGCTATACATACTCCTGGTATTTGGTGTACTTTGAATTACCCATTGTGCTTGTATACTTACAACACAAATGAATACTAAGAGAAAAACTGATTTCCTCATTGAACCTCCTCAGATAATATGCTTTACTGATATTTATATATTTATTTGAAACAAGCATTTACATCTGTTCTTACCAATACGGAAAACAGGATAATTAAAATGAAAATATTTTTTTTGAAATATTTTCAATAAAATTAAATTAGGAATATTTAATAAATATTTTGCAGATTTTTTTAGATTTTTAGCTGCGTTTTTGTGAAAGGGTTTAAGTTTGCAGTTACCAGTCAGATCCCTTAAAAATGGAATATTTTCCTAAGACTATTTCATCAGAATGAATTTCCTTGTCGAAACAAATTCATCCGCTCTGATGCTGTAAAAATAAATTCCGCTTGATAGATTTCTGCTGCCTGTCGGAAGGTCACCGGCATTAAAGTTAACCGTATAATTACCTGCGTTTTTCAGATCATCAACGAGGGTGGCTACTTCTCTCCCCATAAGATCATATACTTTTAACGATACATGAACTCCATCATTATAATTCGCAGCGGAGGGTGCAGCCGGTTCTTTTTTATTAAATGGTCTTGTGAAGCCCACCCCTGCAATTTGGGCGGGAATTGAATATTTTATTGTGGTGCTTGGATTAAATGGATTCGGATAATTTTGAAATAAGGCAAAATCATCAAAACTGTTTTTGGTGTTTTCAACTGAAGTAAGGTTCGGACTTCCGGCTTCCAGCCATGCACTATAAATCAGACTGGATAATTTCAGAGAAGCATCATTGAATAAGTATTTTGTAAACCCAGATGAATATTCCCATAATTTCTGGTAATATGTGTCGTTGTATTGTCCGTTAGAGAATCCACGGGCATAAATATCAGCATCGAGGACAGAATCGACATATTTGTAATCATCATAAATAAAGGCGAAAATATAATCGCTGAGATTATCGATGTTATCAAGGGGCTTGCCTTCAATAATGATCTGGGCTGAGAATTTATTGATCATTGATTTTTCAAATCGCGAATGAATACCGGACTGATTCGAGTACTGTCCGTCATAATTTTTTGTGAGATGCAGAGGCATATGAGCATCGCCGACATAATGACCTAAATCTGCGGCGAAAAGCATCGCTTTGTTCCAATCCTTGCGTATAAAACAATTCTTGACTGAATCATACGCGGCTATTATTGCCCATGGCAGAATTCCCTGATCCATTACGAATGAATAGCCATGCTGAGCAACAAGGGAATCAAAATCCTGGGCGATACTGCCGTTTGATATAAACTCAGCATAATTGTCAAGATCGATGTAATGTTTCGGACCTTCTGTCGGATCGCTCCCTTTTCTATAATCCGCATCGGAGGCATGGTCGGCGAGCACACTGTACCAGTCTGAAAGGAAATCCATTTCTGAAGGTAAGAATAGTTGAACATTTCCGTTGATAATTCTATGTCCGGTGGAAGCCCAACCAATAAAAAGAAGAGATGTCAGCAATAGAATAAATACGTTCTTCCTGGGGTAAAAATTTTTCATAAAAAATATCTGCCGGTAAATTAATCGTACCTTGAAAAATATATAAAAATGAAGGGTTATCAAACGGAATAATTAATTGAAATATTTTACCGAAAATCCGCAGATACGAAGATATTAGCCACGAATTGAAATTAGAAGGTAGAAATTAGAAGGTAGAAATTAGAAGGCAGAAATTAGAAGGTAGAAATTAGAAGGTAGAAATTAGAAGGCAGAAATTAGAAGGCAGAAATTAGAAGGCAGAAATTAGAAGGTAGAAATTAGAAGGTAGAAATTAGAAGGTAGATTATACTTTGGCAGACAAGGGCAGGGACGCAAAGGGAAGAGTGATTAACCTGACCTTCAGGTACGGACAGGAGCGGAACCGAACAATGACACAAAAGGAAGATTAACCTTGACCTTCAGGTCAGGGGGAACAGAACCGGAAACAACCCCATGGGCTTCAGCCCTGATTATTGCTGCAAAAAGATTACCGCAAACCTGCCTGCATCAGACAGGGACGCAAAGGGAAGAGTGATTAACCTGACCTTCAGGTACGGACAGGAGCGGAACCGAACAATGACACAAAGGAAAGATTAACCTTGACCTTCAAGGTCAGGCAGATACAGAACCGGGCAGAAACGCAAAAGGAGGAGTGATTAACCCTGACCTTCAGGTCAGGGGGAACAGAACCGGAAACAACCCCATGGGCTTCAGCCCTGACTGATGCAAAGAAAAACACTAAGCTAACCTCTCGAATTTAACAGCCCCTGATTTTATTGCTTCTCAAATTATTTCTTTAAATTTCTAAGTTTAATAATAAAACGGTACGCTATAGATGAGCGGCAAATTCGAACTTGTATCAAGCTACAAACCATCAGGCGATCAGCCACAGGCAATTCAAACCCTGATGGATGGATTGAAACGGAAAGAGAAGCACCAGGTTTTACTTGGTGTTACAGGAAGCGGAAAGACTTTTACGATAAGCAACATAATCAAGGAATACAACCGCCCCACATTAATTATCTCGCATAACAAAACCCTTGCCGCACAGCTTTATTCTGAGGTCAGAAGCTTTTTCCCCAACAACGCCGTTGAATTTTTTATAAGCTATTACGATTATTATCAGCCGGAAGCATACGTCGTAAAAAGCGATTTGTATATTGAAAAAGATTTTTCCATCAATGAAGAGATTGACCGCCTGAGGCTGCGAGCCACAACAAGCCTTATCGAGGGCAGGAATGATGTAATTATTGTCGCAAGCGTTAGCTGTATTTATGGTATCGGCGCTCCCCAGGAATACGCAAACCAGATCATTTTTCTAAAAAAGGGGCAGCGGATAGTAAAAAAAGATTTGCTCAGGAATCTTATCGCAATTTATTACAACCGGAATGATGCGGAATTTACACGGGGCACATTCCGTGCAAGAGGCGATGTTGTTGAAATAATACCCGCCTATCAGTACGATGAGGCTGTCCGCATTGAATTCTGGGGAGATGAGATTGAAAAGATCTCGATAATTGAAGCGATTACCGGTGATGTGATCAAAGAAGTTGAGTCAATACCAATATATCCGGCTAAATATTTTGTTACAACCAAAGAGCAGGTCAACCGCGCGCTTGTTTCAATAGATGAAGAATTACGCGAAAGGCTTAAATATTTCTGGGAGCAGGAAAAATACATCGAGGCGCAAAGACTGGAACAGAGAACAAAATTTGACCTCGAAATGATACGCGAAATTGGTTATTGTTCAGGCATTGAGAATTATTCGCGGCATATGGACGGACGTGATGAAGGTTCGCGCCCATACTGCCTTTTCGATTATTTCCCAAAAGATTATCTTCTCATTATTGATGAATCCCACGTAACTGTCCCTCAGATACGCGGAATGTACAACGGCGACAGATCCCGTAAAAATGTGCTTGTGGAATATGGATTCAGACTGCCCTCGGCAATGGATAACAGACCGTTGAAATTTGAAGAGTATGAAGCGAGCATTAACCAGGTGATTTACGTTTCAGCAACTCCCGGCGACTATGAACTTGAACATACAGGCGGTTCTTATGTTGAACAGATTATCCGCCCCACCGGACTGCTCGATCCGAGAATTGAGATCAGACCGGTGAAAGGTCAGATTGACGATCTTATCGGCGAGATAAAGAAAAGGATTCTCGTCGAGGAAAGAGTTCTGGTAACAACCCTGACTAAAAAGATGGCGGAAGATCTTTCAGATTATCTCGATAAGATCAATATCAGGGTCAGATATATCCACAGTGATATTGATGCGCTTGAAAGAGTGGAGATTATCAGGGATTTAAGAATTGGTGAATTTGATGTACTCGTTGGGGTAAACCTGCTCCGTGAGGGACTCGATTTACCCGAAGTCTCACTCGTGGCAATTCTGGATGCTGATAAAGAAGGTTTCCTGCGGAGTGAAAGATCACTGATGCAGACGGCAGGACGTACAGCCCGCAATGTTAACGGTCTTGTAATTATGTACGCTGATATAATCACAAATTCAATGCGGAAAACTATTGATGAGACAAACCGCCGACGTAAACTCCAGCAGGAATATAACGAAGAGCATAATATCACACCTCAGACAATTTTCAAAAGCCGCGAGGAAATTCTATCCTCAACTTCGATTGCCGATGTCAGAAAAAAAGATGTGGATAAGTTTGACGCTTCTTTTGCTAAGGTAGCGGAACCTGTGCTCCGTTATATGAATAATGACCAGCGTGAGGATCTTGTCAGCCAATTGACAGAAGAGATGATGAGAGCAGCCAAAGATCTTGAATTTGAACGGGCAGCTTTGTTAAGGGATGAGATTGATAAAATAAAGTCAATGGCAAAAGGAAAATAACATACTGCATTGACAGGTCATTTCGAAGGCTGAGTCTCGTGCTGGTGCCGGTCACTTAGATACGATATGCCAGGCTGAAGGTTACCAAATTCGGGCGGATCGCTCAGTGACCTGCCGGGATCGGCTGTATCCGGTTATCTGCTAATCTCTGTCCTGCTAAGCCCCTTAATATTGTCAATCATAATTCTGACTATTCGTTTCTGCCTGCCACGAAGGCTGCCAGGGATAATGGCAGGACTAATTCTGTCCGTTATTCAGAATAATCGTATTCACAATATCCAGTTCATTCTTACTTATTTCGTGTCCGAGATCTTTGTATAATTTCATGTTAACCGTTGCACCTGCTTTCTCAAAATACCAGGCGGCTTCCTTAACTCTTGCGGCAGGAATATGACTATCCCTTACGCTGCATCCTAAAAAAACAGGTGAACCGCCAAAATGCCCGGAATATTTTGAAGTATCCGGTTTATCCCCGATAAGTCCGCCGCTCAGCCCGAAAACACCGCCGTATTTATTTCCATTTCTTGCAGCAAATTCCAGCGCCAGGCAGGCTCCCTGCGAAAAACCGAGAAGGTAAGTTTTTTCCTGCGGTATTCCCGCTTCAGCGATTTTATTAACCAGACTGGAAATAACGCTTAAAGCATTATCAAGTCCGGGCTGATTCGCCTGTTCGGGGTCCATAAAACTGAAGGGATACCAGCTCCCTCCGGCTGCCTGCGGCGCCATAAAATGCATCCCCTGTGAATGAATAAATTGCGCCAGACTCAAAATATCTGACGAATTTGAATATCTGCCGTGAAGCATTATCATCGCTGAGTCCGCCTCGTTCAATTCTTTCCCGGTGGTTATCACCGGCATTAATGAATGATCAAATTCCATCTTTTAATCCAGAGTAATAAATATTGATTTTCTTTTTTTACCGTCAAGGCTTCTCGATCTATGCCCTCTGCCTTCGGTATCCTCAACAAGAATAATATCGCCTTCGTAGAATCTCCTCGATTGCCCGGTACCTGATATAATCTCAATCGCGCCTTCGAGTAAAACAATAAACTGCCTTGCAGGTGCATTATGGAAATCATAATCATAACCCGGCTGGTTTTCCCGGAAAATTATCCCGGAAACGGGAAACATTTCCGAAAGGCTGCCTATTTCACCGGAATCATTCATTGGAATATAAATTTCCTCAAAATGTGCCTCGCCGTCAGCTCCGGTAAATATTCTTGTGTAAGTCATTATGAATATATCCGTTAATTAGAAATTTTCAATTCCGTCAGTCCTGCCTCAATTGCTTCCCTGTTCGATTCATACCAGGGCGGAAGCTTAAGAGCTGAACCAAGATTCTCCAGATCTTCATCAACCGTAAAACCTGGTCCGTCAGTTGCAATTTCAAACAGCACTCCTCCCGGTTCGCGAAAATAAATTGATCTGAAATAACATCTTTCCGCAATACCGGTTACACCATACCCTTCCTCTCTTAAACGATTCTGCCAGAATAATTGCTCATCATCCCCTGAAACACGAAAAGCGATATGATGAATTGAGCCGGCGGAAGACCTTTTGCGTCCTGAAGTCTGAATTTTTTCAAGCTCAATAACCGACCTGTACTCATCTTCTCCTGAACCAAATACTAATTTCCCAGCCGATCCGGAAATTTTCCTGAAATTCATAATCTCCGAAAGAAATGACTCCGTAGCGGCGAAATCAGAATAGACGAGTTTAACCCCATAAAACTTTCGGATAGTGTGTTCAGGATTTACCGCACTTCCTCTCCAGCCTGTTATTGCTTCGGAATCCGGATCAGAAAGCAGTTCCAGGCGGAGTCCGTCCGGATCAGATACTTGGATTGCCCGCTTTTCCTCGCTCTCAACAACATTAAAATTAACCGCCAATCCTGCCAGCCTTTCTATCCAGAAATTGAATGATCCGGGTACAATACTGAAAATGACAGTCGAAGCCTGCCCGCTGGAAATTGAACCTCTGGCGGCATCAGGAAAGGGAAAAAATGTGAGAGCCGTTCCGGGTCTTCCTTCATAATCCCCGTAGTATAAATGATAGACATCAGGAGCGTCAAAGTTAATTGTCTTTTTTACAAATCTAAGTCCAAGTGTCTCAGTGTAAAATTTTAAGTTTTCGGCGGGATCCGAAGCAATAGCCGTTATATGATGTATTCCATTAATATTATTCATTTTATTTAACCCTATCTCTGATAATTTTTATTTGTTATAATATTACGAACTTTAATATATGTTGTAACATTTATTATGAGAGATAAGTTTCCTGAACTGAAATGAATCTGCATTATGTGAGTCTTTGCTGAAGAGTGCAATGCGTCAATTTCCGTTACAGTTAATTAGAATAAATGTGTTAACGAAAATTAACCAATTTTTATACGCCCTGATAATTTTTTTTCCTGATAAGACCTGCGTCACAATTTTAACAAGCAGATTGCAAATACTGAAAGTATTATTTTTTAACTTTAATCGCAGAACTGGAATGACGGGGTTTATCTGTTCAAATGCTAATAAATCAATCGGGTAACAGATACTGCACTATTTTTGAGAGGATATCACCTTTATCAAATGGCTTCGTAATCACCGAAACACAGCCTGCATCTTTAGCCCTTGCAATATCGGCATCCATGGCGAATGCTGTCTGCGCAATAATGGGAAGATCAGGACGCTCCTCCTTAATAATTCTGGTAGCGGTTAATCCATCCAACTCGGGCATTTTAATATCCATCAATACCAGATCGATTGCAGGATTTTTCCTGCAATAATCAACTGCCTGCAGCCCATTTTCAGCATGTAGAACCACAGCATCCAGGGAACTGAGAATTTTTTCGAGTAACATAAAATTAACACTGTCATCTTCTGCTATCACTATTGTGAATTTATTCCCGTCTTTCTGTTTTTTCGGTTCCAGCGGGACTCGCACCTGCTTCTCTTCACTCATGCCCCTATAGGAAGGAATCGCGATATAAAAGGTAGATCCGTTTCCAGGCGATGAATCAACAGTTATTGTGCCTCCAAGTTCCTCAATAAAAGCTTTACAAATTGATAAACCAAGTCCCAAACCTCCATATGATCTGGTATCTGTTATTTCAACAGTTCTGAACTGCTGGAAAATATCCTGTTGTAATTCTGCGGGAATTCCAATCCCGCTGTCTTTCACACTTATTTCAAGATTGTCACCGGAACGGCAACAAGTTAATTCCACAAATCCGGTATGTGTGAACTTAAATGAGTTATCAAGCAGGTGATCTAAGATTGTCTCGAGTTTTATCTTGTCAGAAGATACTATAAACTCTATGGGTGACAATAAGGAATTAATATTAAATTCAATTTTCTTTTCGATTGCAAGCCATGAAAATTTGCTTTTAAGCTTTTCCAAAATCTGAATTATATTAATTTCTTCGAGCCTTAAGGTTTCCCTGCCGGCTTGTATTCTTGAAATATCAATAATATCAGTAATTATTGAAAGAAGTTTGTGGCTGCTTTCAATAATGATCTTTTCATTCTCTGTACATTCTTCAGGAGTAAGATTGTCTTCTGTTAAAAACTCAGCAAACCCGATTATTGAGTTAAGCGGAGTTCTTATCTCATGTGATATATTATGCAAAAATGCAGTTTTGAGCCGGTCGGATTCTTCGGCTTTCTCCTTAGCGGCGCGTAGTTTTTCCTCTGCCTGTTTTCTGGCGGAAATATCGCGGATGATCATACTCGTCTTAACCGTATCCAAACCATCACTGAAATACGAAAATGAAATTTCCGCCGGACAAATGGAACCATCTTTTCTTCTTAAATTAAATTCACAGGAAAACTCGTTCTTTTTATCCCGGCATTCATAAAAGTAATGTATTTTGGATTCGTCGGCGATAATCAGCGTCATGTAGTCTTTTCCGATGAGTTCAGAATTCGCAAAGCCTGAAATTTTAGATACTGCCGGGTTTGCAGAAAGAATAATCCCTTCTTCGGAAGTGATCAATATCGCATCTTTGCTCGAATTAAACAGCAGATGGAATTGCTCCCTGCTTGCAAATAATTCTTCTTCAGCCTTTTTGCGGGCTTCCATTTCCGCTTTATCACTGAGTGCCCTTTTAATCGCTGAAGGCAGCCTTGCAGGTCTGTCTTTAAGCACATAGTCAACTGCACCCTTTTGAATAAGATCAATCGCCTTCTCTTCTCCGATTGTTCCGGAAACGACAATAAAAGGGATTTCAGGGCAATTTTTCTTAGCATCTTCCAAAGCCCTGAATGCATCATATCTCGGCATATTGAAATCAGCAAGAATCAAATCATACTTTTTTGCCTTAACCGCCGAAATAAATGATTCCTTGTTCTCAAATCGATCAATTTGAATTTTGAATTCCTGATCTTCCAAAAGCTCCCTGATCATCTCATGATCTGGGATACAGTCTTCGAGATGCAGTATCTGAAGATTTCTGTCAGATAAATTTATCATATATCAATTATGATTTTGAATTGGCAATTCGTTTAATAATCCCCAAAAAACACCAAGAAGTTTAACCGCTTCCATAAACTCTTTAAATTCAACGGGCTTGACTACATACGCATTGACCCCGAGCTCGTAACATGCTTTTAAATCAGGTTCTTCACTCGAAGAAGTCAGCATTACCACTGGTAATTTATTCAATTTTTCATCATTTCTTATATGCCTGAGTACTTCAATACCATTCATCCTTGGCATTTTAATATCCAATAAAATAACAGCAGGATCTTCAGGTCTTCTGTCTTTAAATTTACCTTTGTATCTAAGATATTCAAGAGCTTCAACTCCGTCATTTGCAATCACAAGTTTATTCGCCAGGTGATTCTCCTTTAATGCTTCAGTCGTCAGTTCAACATCCCTTGGGTCGTCCTCAACCAATTGTATCGTTTTTAATATGATCATTTCTCTGCTCCACCTTCAATTAATAGTGTAAAATAAAAAACAGAACCGCTTCCCAATTCTGATTCTGCCCAAACTCTGCCGCCATGCCTCGTGACTATTCGTCTGACATTCGCAAGCCCGATGCCTGTCCCCTTAAACTCAGTTGAAGAATGTAAGCGCTGAAATACGCCGAATAATTTATGTGAATAAGCCATATCGAAACCAACACCATTATCTCTGACTGAGAATATATGCTCCTTTTCGCCGCTTTCGCAATTAATTTCAATTATCGCTTTATCCCTGAAAGCTGAATATTTAACTGAATTGCTTAGTAAATTATATAAAACCTGACGAAGCAGATTATAGTCTCCATTCACTTCGGGCAGGTTTCCAATTATAAATTCAATCTTTCTCTCGGCATTATCAGTTTTCATCTGGTCAATTATTTCACTGATCATCGGCATCAGACTGAATTTGATCTGATGCATCTCGACTCTGCCAGTTCTCGAAAATTGCAGCAGGTCATCTATGAGCGTTCCCATCTGAGCTGCCGAATCGGTTACTATCTCGAGATATTGTCTTGCTTTTGCAGGGAGACTCCCGGCAAATTTTTTCTCCATCAGATCAATATAACCGCTTATATGCCTGAGCGGAGCTCTAAGATCATGAGAAACAGAATAGCTGAACGCTTCAAGTTCCTTATTTGCAGCTTCAAGCTGTTCAGTTCTTTTTGAGACACGATTTTCAAGGTCAAGATTCAGAATCTTAAGCTGCGATTCTGCCTCTTTGCGTTTAGCCTCTTCATTCTCAGCGATCAGCCGGGCATCAAGGATCGGAGCTATAGTTTTGCCTAATATTTCAATAAGTTCAAGATCACTTTCAATGTAATCAGTTTCTCTGTTCGCGATCTGTATAAGCCCTATAACACGGTCCATATGGATAATTGGCATCGAAATATGCCTATTTATCTGAATATGTCCTTCCGTGATATTTGATGAAGGAGCATTTGAATAAACAATCCGTTTTTCTCGGATTGCAGTGGGCAAGCTTGAGTCACCCCACGTCTGCTTCTCAAATTTTACCGTCTTATCCTGAATGTTGCATCTATCCCTGACTTCAACAGTCATGGTTGGAACAATAAGGTCACCATTCTCATCTATATAGCCAAAAATTCCGAATCTGCTCCGGAAAGCTTCAAGGATTATCTGCAATACTGCGCTATAAATTTGATCTCCGGACTCAGAAAGAAAAACCTCAACTATTTCGTTCCTTACTTTTAATTCAAATGAACTCCTTCGCAGAGCATCTTCATCAGCTTTTTTCTGTGTTATATCAATAACTGTTGTAATAAAATATTCGGGCTTCCCGAGTTCATCCCTCTGTAGGAAAATGGAAACATCTGTCCAGACAATCTCCCCCTTTTTATTTATAAATCGTTGTTCCAACCGCGCCTGGGTAGTCTTTCCCTCAATAAGTGACGCGACAATGTCAGATGTTTTAGATATATCATCGGGATGAATAATTTCCTGCCATTTTTTATTTTTGAGTTCCTCCCTGCTGTAACCGGTAATTTCACTGAAAGCCCTGTTCACCAGGAGTGATCCATCAACTCCTGTCATGGATTTGCCGGTCGGAGAATTTTCGAAAAGAGTTCTGAAATTTTTCTGACTTTCAGTAATCGCTTTTAATAGCGATCTTTCCTTGGTCTGATCTCGGAAAGCTATGACAGCGCCGCGCACATTTCCGGTCTCATCTTTTATCGGGGCGCCATTCTCGGAAATAGGAATTGTATCACCATGCCTGTTAATTAGAACAGTATGATTTGAAAATCCAGTGATCTGACCTTCCTGCACAATCCTTGCAATTGGCGGCAGAACAGTTTCACTGGAGTCCTCGTTTACAATATTAAATACTTTTTCAAGCGTTTGTCCGATACATTCATTCTCAGTCCAGCCTGTGATTTTCTGAGCAGCCGGGTTTATTCCATTTATTATTCCTTTTTTATCCGTTGTGATAACTCCTTCACCAATGCTGTATAAAACCGCCTGCGTCTCTTCTCTCACCTGAAGAAGCTGCGACTGTTTACTTACAATTTCAGAAAGAGTTTTTTTCTCCCGATGATTAAATAGCAGCAAAATGCCTATCCCGGTTAATGCAATTATTGCCGTGGATAACAAAACAATAAGAATCAATGTGCTGGTAATATGCCGGGAAATATGGCTTTTATCTATTTTGGTTACCAGCCCCCAATCGGTGCCCGGAATTTTTTTAACGTATGATAAGACTTCGATCCCCTTGAAATCTACGCCTTCAAAAATACCCTCGAATCCGGTGAGTACTTTTGCCGATGGCAGATTTTTATTCGTTATTGTCATCCGTCCATACTGGACAGACGACTTTATATCACTGAAGTCAATCATGTACTGTATGCTGTCTCCGCGGCTTCTCACAAGGAAATTCTCATAATTATCGCTCCCGAGCTGCAATTTGCTATAATAATTAAGAAATTTCTGAGCATCGACAACGAAGATCAATACTGCAATAACATTTTCATTTTCCAGAACCGGGGATACAAATTCGATTAGATGCTGCCGGCTGCTATCCGAAAAATAAAAATCCGAAAATGCAGTATTCTTAGTTTTAACTGTTTCCATTATAAGCGCTTCAGAGCTGAAGTATTGTTTTTGTTTTGTAGTCGGAAAAAGGATTTCACCATTATTATTACATAGAATAATTTCTCTGTAATAGTAACTAACCTTGTCAATATCAAATTTTTCGCTCAATTCTTTGATTAATTTTGGATTACTCCTGTCCTGTAGATATGTCGACAACAATATTTTGAAATAATATGAATTGGAAATTGTGGAAATATCAGATTTTCGTACTGCAAGCCACTGAACTAATTGATCGGTTTTAAGTTCAGATACAGAGTGTAAAAAGTCTTCATGCGATTTACGAATTGCATTTTGTTCAATTCGGTAAAAAAAGTAACCCACGCTCAACGATACAACAATTATTGCCGTAATAATAATGATGAATCGCTGTTTGATTCTGTATTCAGGCATTATTTTAGACATAATATTCCTTTTACTACCCTGGAGGGGGGAAACAGGATAATACTTTAGTAAAAATCTTGCTGAAATATTTCAAAATCCATATGAAATTACTAAATTCTTTGATAATTAACAATGAAGATATTTATAGTAGTCAAATAATTTCCAGATTCCCGATAATATTATGGCTTTCCGCACATCGAATAAGATGTTACTTCGTGCACGATTATCTGATTATGATTACTAACGGCGGCTGAATTCGGCTGATAATTTACTTTATCTCAATCTATTTAAGATAACATTATCCTATTATGTTTATCAATATCTCAAATCACCTGAAGTGTTTCGCTGTTTCAGCGCTTACGAAGCTGCCGGCGCTTCAATTAATTATTAGTCGCTGAATCGTTATAAAAATCCTTTGAGGCGAAGTATCACCCGGATTTATAAAGATTGCTGCTGAAAAGCATAAGCACATTTAATTAATAATCAAGAAAGCACAACAAATCGGAATATGGAATGGTTTATCCAAATATCAGTGAATAACACAGAGAAAAAGACATTATAAATCCGGGATGCTTCTGCTCTGAAATTAATTAATTCAAACAAAAAAAGTGCCCGCTCTGCGAATCAAATAAATATACCGATCACTTAAAAATTATATTCTATCCTGATAATTTTCGGGCTGCTGTTTCCTTAGGTGGAATCCATGACGATTATGGAGTGTGCGGGGAGGAATGAAAATAACCCCGGTACTGTGTTTTGCAAAATACCGGGGCAAAATTTTAAGCCATATTATGAAAAACCGATTGAACGTCCTCGTCTTCTTCAAGGGCTTCAATAAGGGCGTTTACTTCCGCCTGCTGTTCTTCATTCAATTCTTTGTAATTTGTTGCTAAATACTGAAATTCAGCAGATGCAAATTCAATCCCTTTTTCATCAAGAGCTTTCTGCATTGAGCCGAAATCCTCGAAAGCAGTATAAATGTAACAGGAATCCTCTTCAACGTTAAATTCCTCAAGACCCGCATCAATCAATTCGAGTTCCAGACTTTCAGGATCTTCAACTGAAGTCCGGTCAATTTTTATAAACGCTTTATGTTCGAACATAAATGTAACGCTGCCCGTATTCCCGAGATTTCCTCCGTGTTTCCGGAAATGATGCCTCACATTCGCAACCGTACGGTTTGCATTATCGGTCGCAGTATCTACAATAAAAGCTATTCCATGCGGTCCCATTCCTTCATAAAGAATCTCGGAATAACCTGACGTATCCTTTGATGAAGCGCGTTTTATTGCAGCATCGACCCTGTCCTTCGGCATGTTTACTGCTTTTGCATTCTGAACAGCAATTCTCAGCCTTGAATTGCCTTTTATATCCGGGCCGCCTGCTTTAACGGCAATTTCAATTTCTTTTCTTACACGGTTAAATGCCTGCGACATTTTTGCAAATCGCGCAAACATTCTGTGCTTTCTTTTTTCAAATATTCTTCCCATATAAATCCGTATTATGGACGAAAATCATAAAATTTTGTAATTCAAATCTATTGGTTTATACCCGCATTAACAAAAAAATGAAAGAAAAAGACCTGCCGGAAACGTTTAATGTCCCCCCTCCGGAACGCAATCTCTGCAAAGATCCCCATTTTTTGAACTTATTACTCCTGAAATAATTCATTTCCCTTTGTGTCCCTCGTGGTTAAATCGCCGCCCTGGCAAGTAAAACCAGCAGAAGCGATGACCGCATAATGAATACACTCAGGAAATAATTATGGTAAGCATTATAATCCGGATTTTCAGGATTAAACTGTTTTGAAGGAAATCAGGTGAAAGACTTAAG
>Ga0172375_10002008_pt1 | contig 32227 bp, 43 predicted proteins | sample LakKiv1m_FD_114537 | JGI IMG/M metagenome (GOLD analysis project Ga0172375, IMG submission 114537) | Freshwater microbial communities from Kabuno Bay, South-Kivu, Congo - kab_092012_11.1m | ecosystem: Environmental > Aquatic > Freshwater > Lake | place: Democratic Republic of the Congo... | reverse complement strand
GTCGTGGCCGCCACGGGGGACGGCGCGTCACGACGGGAGGTCCGCGCGAATAATTGTCGGAACAGCCCTGGATAATGCAAATGTACCTACCAGGAGGGATATAGCATGGATAAGGTCATTATTTTCGATACAACGCTCCGCGACGGTGAACAATCGGCAGGCGTGGCGTTTTCACTCGAAGAAATATTAAGCATTGCAAGACAACTTTCTGATTTAGGCGTTCCTGAATTAGAAATCGGTATCCCTGCAATGGGGCAACTCGCAAGAGAAGAAATTAAAGCGATTGCGTCTTTAAATTTGCCAAGTGTGTTATTGGTTTGGTCGCGGATGCGAATTGACGATTTGAATGATTGTTTAGGTTTAGGCGTGGGAATGATTGATTTATCGATTTCTGCTTCTGACCAACACATTCAACACAAATTAAAACAAAGTCGTGATTGGGTTTTAAAAACCATCGACCGTTGTGTAAAAACGGCGGTTGATGCAGGTTTGAAAGTTTGCGTCGGCGCAGAAGATGCCTCACGCGCAGACAGTAATTTTCTCGCGCAAATGGCGCAAACAGCGCAAGCCGCTGGCGCGTGTCGAATCCGTTATGCGGATACGGTCGGAATTAGTGAACCATTTGGAACACTCGACGCAATCCGCAAATTACGCACCGTCACCGACATGGACATCGAAATGCACGCGCATGACGATTTAGGTTTAGCGACTGCAAACACATTAGCCGCTGTGATGGGTGGCGCAACGCATGTGAATACAACCGTGAACGGTTTAGGCGAGCGTGCGGGAAATGCGGCATTAGAAGAAGTCGTGGTCGGTTTGAAACAACTTTACAACATCGAAACAGGCGTGGATTTGCGTGAATTCACCACCTTATCAAACCAAGTTGCAACGGCTTCGGGCGATACGATTGGCAGTCGTAAAAGTTTGATTGGACGCGATGTGTTCAGTCACGAAGCAGGCATTCATGTCGATGGTTTGCTTAAAGACCCAAATAATTATCAAGGCGTAGACCCAGCAATTGTCGGACGTGAACATCAATTAGTTTTAGGTAAACATTCAGGCTCTCAAGGCGTGATGCACGCTTATAAACAATTGGGCATTCAAATCAGCCAACTGCAAGCCAGTAATTTGTTGCCGATGATTCGCCAATTCGTCAGCGTTCACAAACGTGCGCCGCAATTCAATGATTTAAATCAATTTTTATGTTTATTATAGCGAGGTGTGCCATGAACAAAAATCAAGAAGTCAAAAGCACTCAAAAACCAGAACCTGCTTTAGTTTCAGCGGCAAAATCTTTGCAACATGAGGCAAATTTAGAGCGTGTTTTTGTGATGCCGAGCGTGCCACGCCCAGGTAAAACAAGTTGGAGTTTGGTGTTGTGATGTTTTTTGCAAAGCCTCAAACCTCGCGCCATTTGCCCAGTTTATTTGCAGATTGGCATAGCGATGTAACGTGTGTTTTTGCGCGTGACCCTGCGGCGCGAAGTTTGATGGAAGTGTTAATCACTTATCCAGGTGTTCACGCGATTTTGTTGCATCGGATTAGTCATCGTTTGTGGAACAAAAATTGGAAATTTTCGGCGCGTTTTTTATCTGCTTTCACGCGCTGGTTGACCAACATTGATATTCATCCAGGTGCAACGATTGGCAAACGCTTTTTTATCGACCACGGCGCGTGTGTTGTCATCGGTGAAACGGCGGTTGTTGGCGATGATGTCACGATGTATCACGGCGTAACGCTTGGCGGCACGTCTTGGAACAAAGGGCGCAGGCATCCATCGATTGGCAATAATGTATTGATTGGCGCAGGTGCAAAAATTTTGGGCGCAATTGAAATTGGCGACAATGTCAAAGTCGGCGCAAATTCAGTCGTGATGAAAGACGTGCCAGCGTGTTGCACAGTCGTAGGCATTCCTGGTCGCGTGACGTTGAGCAAAGGCGTGAAAATTCAAGACCCACGCGGTATTGATTTGGAAATTCCCGCGCTTGACCCTGTTGGAAAAGCGATTGCTTGTTTAACAGAGCGTTTAGACGCACTCGAACACAATCAAAAACCTGTCGCCGCTGAAAAAGAAAGTTGCGAACATTGCGAAGCTGATGGCGTTTGCAAAGGGGGCGAGTGATGGATTTATTAGAATTTGACCCGACTGATTTGTATTTTGAACAACCTGATTCGCTTGAAGTTCAAAATTTAATCAAAGCCGCTTCGGAATTGTACGGCAGTGGCGAAGCAGAATTACCGTTACTTCAAGCATATTTGCGTGCGCCTGAGTCGCTTAATGTTTTAGTCGCGTTAAACCGTTTTTATTATTACCAACATCGATTAAGCGAAGCGTTGATGATTTCAGAAAAAGCGTTGCATTTGATTCGGCAAAACATCGAGTTTCCTGCCAATTGGCAAGCGTTAGAACAAACGCATATTACGCAAGCTCCAAAAGAATCTTTAACACGCATTCGGTTGTATTTGTTCACGTTGAAATCGATTGGTTTTTTAAATATGCGTTTAGAAAATTTGGAACTTAGCCGCGCGATTTTTGAGAAGTTAATTTCACTCGATGAAAAAGACCGAATTGGTGTGCAAGGGTTGTTAGAAGTTTTAGATTTAAGAGTTAGTCAGATTTAGAGGTGCGTCATGTTAGATGAAAATAAAAATTCGTTTTCAACGTTATTACCAGCCGTTGTATTTGTTGTGTTGGTTTTGTATTTGATTATGGGTGATTTACTTATTGTAAATCCTTAAGATTTAAGAAAAATTCCGAAAATCTGTTAGCGAGGTGTGCCATGAATTTTGAAGAAGAAATGGAAGAATTAGAATCGGCTGAGGATTTTCTTCAGTATTTCGAGTTAGATTACGAGCCAAGCGTGGTGCATGTGAATCGGTTACATATTTTGCAACGCTTCAACACCTATTTAACGCAAGCAGAAGGCAACATGCCTGCCGATGACGAGGCGAAAAAAATCATCTACAAAAATCTTTTAGCGCGTGCGTATCAAGATTTTGTTGAATCGGATGCCTTGACTGAAAAAGTTTTTAAAGTGTTCAAAATGGGCGATGAATCCAATAATTTTGTCTCACTTAGCGACATCAAATTATGAACGAAGACCGCTTTGATGAAGGACGATTCGATTTTGGCGAGGCGGTTCGCGTCACACGAAACGTGCGAAACGACGGCACTTACCCTGGTAAAGAAGTCGGCGAATTACTCGTGCGTCGTGGAAGCGTCGGACACGTCATTGAAGTCGGCACGTTTTTACAAGACCAAGTGATTTTTACGGTGCATTTTCTTGACCAAGGCAAAATGGTCGGTTGCCGTTTAGAAGAATTGATACCCGCTGACGCGCCGTGGAATCCGAGCCGTTTTGAATTTCATGACATGGTCAAATGCAAAATTGATTTAGGCATGGGCGGCAATGTGCTGTATGAAAAAGGCACGCAAGGCGAGATTTTAAAAGTGTTACGCGATTTGCAACCGATGCAATATCACGTTCGTTTTCCTGGTAAAACGTTGCAAGTCCCTGAATCTGCGCTTGACCCTGTTGACCCGAATTTTCGTGAACATGAGGATTGAACATGACCACCGCTGTCGAACCGTACACCTTGCTACGCGCGGCGTTAGCGTTATTTGAAAAGCCACCCGCCGAGCTTTCCAGCGAAGAATTAACCCGCGCTCAAACGCAAGCCAAAAATGAATTCACCCTCGAAACGCGGGTGTTAAATTCGCCCGAAGCGGCAGGCGTGATTGTGCCAGATAAAGAATTGGATGTTGCGTTTGCTGAAATTCGTGGGCGTTTTGACAATGCCGAAAATTTTGAACGTGCGTTAGCGGCAAATGCACTCACGATTGAAACGTTAAAAACGGCTTTGTTGCGGCAATGCAAAGTGAATACAGTTTTAGAGCGTGTGTCAGCGAGTTTGCCGAATATCGATGATGTAGAAGTTGGGCTTTATTACCACTCGCATCCTGAAAAATTTCATTGCCCTGAGCAACGCGCCGCGCGTCATATTTTAATCAGCATCAATCCTGAATATCCCGAAAATACCCGCGAAAATGCCTTACAACGCATTGAAGAAATCGCCGAAAAACTCAAACGCAAACCGAAAAAATTTGCCGATTTAGCGTTGAAAAATTCGGAATGTCCGACCGCGTTTAATGGCGGCGAATTAGGCAATGTTGTGGCGGGAAAATTGTTTCCCGAATTAGACGCGGCGTTGTTTGCTTTAAAAGAAAACGAAATCAGCGACGTTGTTGAAACCGAAATGGGTTTTCATTTGATTCAATGCACGAAAATTACCCACGCACAAACCATGTCACTCAAAAAAGCAACGCCGAAAATTCGCCAGTTAATGCAAGAACGGCAACGACGAATTTGTCAAAAATCGTGGCTTGCAAGTTTGCCCAAAGAAAGCGAGAAACATCATGACCAAAGAAACTAAACAACATTGTTCGTTTTGCGGCATTGAAGCATCGGCTTCTGTGCCAATGATTGCAGGCGCAGAAGGGCATATTTGTGAGGCCTGTGTGGTTTTGGCAAGCCAAGTGGTTTCGAGTTGGGGCAAAAAGAAAGCCTTATCCGATATGCCGCAAGATTTGCCTAAACCCACTGAAATTAAAAAACTGCTCGACCAATATGTGATTGGGCAAGATTTAGCCAAAGAAATTTTAGCGGTTGCGGTTTATAACCATTACAAACGCCTCAAACACGAAAACAGTAAAGTTGCAGGTTTGGGCGTGGCTGACCAAAGCGTTGAAATCGGTAAATCAAACATTTTACTCGTAGGGCCTTCGGGAACAGGTAAAACCTTGCTTGCTAGTACGTTGGCAAAAATTGTAGGCGTTCCGTTTGCTGTTGCTGATGCCACAACGATTACGCAAGCGGGTTATGTTGGCGACGATGTCGAAAACATTTTGGTTCGTTTGCTCGATGTGGCAAATGGCGACATCAGCAAAGCCGAATGGGGCATTGTGTACATTGACGAAGTGGACAAAATCGCTCGAAGTCCCGAACAAGCAATCGGCACACGCGATGTTTCAGGCGAAGGCGTGCAACAAGCGTTATTGCGTTTAGTCGAAGGTTCACAAGTGAAAGTGCCGTTGAAAGGTCGCCGACGAGAACAAAGCGGCGGCAATGAATCGGTGATTGTCGATACACGCAACATTTTGTTTATTTCAGGTGGCGCGTTTCCGAGTTTGGAAAAACACGTTGAAAAACGTTTGATGCCTTCGCATATTTCGATTGGTTTTCATGCCGAAATGAAACCCTCTGAAAAACCGAAATTAGAAGATTTACTCAATGCAACGCAACCTGATGATTTAAAAAAATTCGGTTTGATTCCTGAATTTATCGGACGTTTTCCTGTTTTAGCTCCGCTTGAACCGCTGGATGTAGAAGCGTTGATTAAAGTTTTAACCGAACCTAAAAACGCGCTGGTTAAACAGTACAAACAATTATTCGCCTACGATGACGTAGAGCTTGAATTTACCGAAGACGCTCTGTCAGAAATCGCCGAACAAGCCATCGAACACAACACAGGCGCACGCGGTTTGCGCGGCATTATGGAAAAAGTGTTGCGTCGAATTATGTTTGATATTCCTTCACGCGAAAATGTGGAGCGTTGCATTGTGAATGCGGACGTTATCAAAGGCGAACAAGATGTTGAAATTATCGAACACGAAGAACCTGAGCAAGCTACCCAATAACTTTACGAGTAAAAAATCATGAGTACACAAGACATTATTGAAAAACAACTCGCTGACAATGCGGTCATTATTTACATGAAAGGCGTACCGACTGCGCCAGAATGTGGATTTTCTGCCAAAGCGGTGGGGATTTTAAACTCAACAGGTGTGCCGTTTGCGTTTGTGAATGTGTTGCAAGCTCCGTTTATTCGGGAAAAATTGCCGAAAATTTCAAAATGGCCAACCTTTCCGCAATTGTTTATTAACGGTGAACTTGTTGGCGGTTGTGACATTGTTGAAGCGATGTTCAACGACGGCAGTTTATTACCGATGTTACAAGCGACCGTTAAAACCGATTCGGCAACTGTTTCGCATTCGGAAGTTTCCAATTTGATTAGCAAAGCCTATCCAAACGCAAAAATTAGCATTGAAGGTCAAGGCTGTGATTTAACGATTAGCGTGGTGAGTGAAGCGTTTGCAGGTTTGCCGATGGTGAAACAACATCAAGGCGTGATGGAAACTTTAAATGAGGTTTTAGCGTCAGGACGTTTGCACGCCGTGACGTTGAAAACATCCGTACCAGACGCGCAACCCGTTGAAAAAATGGCGTTGTTGCAAATCCAAAGTTGATTTCTTTTTTAGGAGAGTGTCATGGCAAAAGTAGGTATTTTTTTCGGAACAGATACGGGCAACACCCGCAAATTTGCTAAAAAAATTGCGACGCAATTAGGTGAAGCCGTTGCTGATAAACCTGTGAACATTAACAAAGCTAGTCTTGATGATTTGCTTGCTTATGATGTGTTAATTTTGGGATCACCGACTTACGGTGATGGTGAATTACCAGGTTTGAGTAGCGGCGTGCAAGAAAGTTGGGAAGAGTTTTTGCCGCAACTCGCAGGCGCGGATTTTTCAGGCAAAACCATTGCGCTTTATGGTTTAGGCGACCAAGCGGGTTACGCCGACAATTTCGTGGATGCAATCGGTATTCTTTACGATACATTCAGTTGTTGCAATGCAAAATTTATCGGTTTCACCAGTTGCGAAGGTTACGAATTTAATCGTTCTAAAGCGCAAATTGATGATCAATTTGTCGGGCTAGTTTTAGACGAAGATTGCCAAAAAGAACTCAGCGAGCAACGTTTAAATGATTGGCTTGCTCAAATTAGTTCAGCGTGGCAATAACGTCATGATTGAAGAAGTTGCTCTCGTCACACGCATCGAATCGGGTCAGGTTTTTATCAAAAGCCTGCAAAGTGGTGCGTGTGGTGGTTGCGCTCAAATAGCAGGTTGCACGAGCGCGGCGGTCGCGGCGATTTTGCCTAAACGTGAATTTGCGCTCGATTGTGATTTGAATTTGAAAATGGGCGATTGTGTGCGCGTGCAAATTGATGATTCACATTTGATTTTAAGTTCATTACTCATTTATTTGTTGCCGTTAATTGTGACGCTAACGGTTGCAAGTTTAACGAGTATTTTTTTACCAATACTTGAAACGTGGTTGCCTGAAATTTCGATCGCAACGCTGCTACTCACTTTTTGGGGCATTCATCATTTTCACGCGCCGTTGCTCGTAAAATTTAGCTTGAAACCACAGATTACGGGCAAGATTTAGTGCCGAGAATTGGCGCATTAGTTTTGAATACGGCAAAAACACGCATTCCATTTTCCAAACCTAAATCATGCAAACTTTGTTTTGTAATTGTCGCAATCAGCATTTCACCGCCTGCAAATAACAGCGTGACTTCGGCATAAATTAAGTCTTCTCGAATTTGAATCACATGACAGGCTAAATAATTTCGTGCTGAAAATTGTTTTGGGTTATCGATGGTTGCGAGCATGATTTCTGAACTGTTCAACAGTAACAGCACATCCGAATTGAGCGTTAAATTTAATTCGTGAAAATCTGGCACGCTAATTGTCGTGATAATTTGTTCGTTGCCTTTAAGTTTAATCGTGATTTCAACACTGACGCTGCCATGCAAAATACAAATAACCGTACCAAAAAGTTGATTTCTTGCGCTAGTTTTAACGACTAAACGTTGAAATAACAATACGTTATCAGGGTTATCTAAAAGATTTTCATTCAATTGTTTTAGAAAAAATTGATGTTGTGTTTGCAGCAAGTCGAACAGCTCGACTAAAGATTGCCCAGCGGGGGTTAAAGTTGAGCCGCCGCCTTTCGCGCCACCTGTTGCAGTTGAAACTAAGGTTTTAGGCGAACTGTTGTTAGCTCTTTCAATAATTTGCCATGCGCCTTTGTAGCTTAAACCCACTTGTTTTGCAGCTTGATTGAGCGAACCGCTTTGTTGCACAGCTTTGAGTAACTCAATCATTCGATTATCTAAACCTGCAAGACGCAGATCGCCTTCAACCCATAACGGTAAAAGTTTTTTATTTTGTGATGGTGTCATTGTTTTATCCTAAAATTTCTATCGTTATTTACTTTAATAAATAACGATAGTATAGTGCAACTGGAATCGGTAATCATACAAGTTATCGTTTTTTTAAATCGTGAATTTTTTCTGGAGAGAACATTATGAAAATCAGTGCAAGAAATCAATTTAAAGGTGTTGTTTGTGACGTAACCGTTGGCGTGGTAAATGTCGAAGTGCAAATTCGTTTAAAAGGTGGCGAAATTATTGTCGCATCGATTACGAAAGAATCAACTGAAGTGCTTGGCATTAAAGAAGGCATCGAAGTCATTGCATTAGTCAAAGCCCCACAAATTATCATTGCCACAGACTTAGGCGGCTACCGATTATCAGCACGAAATCAATTGCAAGGCATAGTGACAAAAATTACAAGCGGCGCAGTTAATTCTGAAATTGACATTACCTTAAGCGGTGGGGATTTAGTTGCCGCAACCGTAACAAACGATAGTGTTGGTACGTTAGGCTTGAATGAAGGACAAACTGCAATAGCTATTTTTAAAGCAGGTTCGGTGATTTTAGCTGTTGAGTAATTCAACAAATATGAGAAAAAATAAGGTAGCCGTTTTCAGTAGCGGGGCATTGATTGGCGTGTTAGGCGGACTAATTGGTTTAGGCGGTGCTGAATTTCGTCTACCTTTGCTCATAGGCATATTTGAGTTTGCCTCGTTGGAAGCTGTCATTCTCAATAAAACCATGAGCCTTGTTGTGGTCGCATCAGCTTTGCCGTTTCGGATGGGAACAATCCCTTTTTCAGAATTGTTAAATCATTGGACGGTGATTTTAAATTTATTAGCAGGAAGCCTTTTAGGCGCATGGTTTGGCGCAGGTTGGGCAATTCGGCTAAAAACAAAAACACTCTACAAAGTCATTGCAGTGTTGCTGGTGCTAATTTCGTTTTGTTTATTATTCGCACACAATTTGACCAGTTCAAACACGGCGTTATTTTCAGGCATCACACAAATGATAGCTGGCGTATTTTTAGGGTTTGGAATTGGAATTGTTGCATCATTACTTGGCGTTGCAGGTGGTGAGTTACTCATTCCAACCTTAGTTTTACTGTTTGGTCTCGATATTAAACTTGCAGGTAGTTTGTCACTTGCAATTAGTTTGCCGACGATGATTACAGGTTTTACGCGCTATCGAGCTGATAAAAGTTTTGCCGTCGTGACGAAAAACAAAGCATTTGTTTTCGTTATGGCTTTTGGTTCGCTAGTTGGTGCATTTTTAGGTGGTCAGTTGGTTGGCATAGTTTCAACTTCGATGTTATTGCCGTTGCTATCCGTTATTTTAATTCTCTCTGCTGTCAAAGTTTGGCGGCATGAATAAATCGAGGAAATTCTCATGTTAGTGAATCGTTTCTTAAATACGTTGATTTTTAGTGGATTTGTTCTGTTTTCATCTGCGTTAAAAGCAGAAACAACATTAGTTGCCGTGGCATCAAATTTCACCAAACCGATGACTGAAATTGCCGCCGAATTTGAAAAAGCAACAGGTCACACCGCGCAATTATCGTTTGGTTCGTCAGGAAAGTTTGTGTCGCAATTTGAAAACGGCGCACCGTTTGAAGTTTTCTTGTCTGCCGATGATAAAAGTCCTGCCAAATTAGAAAAAAGCGGTTTTGCGGTTGAAAAAAGTGATTTCACTTACGCGCTGGGAAAATTAGTTTTATGGTCGGCAACCGCGAATTATGTCGATGATAAAGGCGAAATTTTAAACAAAGGCGGCTTTAAACATTTATCACTCGCTGACCCAAAACTTGCACCGTATGGCGCGGCGGCTGTTGAAGTTTTAAAAAGTAAAAATCTTTTGGACAAAGTGCAACCGCTGTTTGTACTCGGTGAAAATATCTCGCAAACGCATCAATTTATCAGCACAGGCAATGCCGAATTAGGTTTTGTTGCGTTATCGCAAGTGGCTGAAAATGGCAAAATTGCAAGCGGTTCAGGTTGGATTGTGCCGCAAAATTTTTACGCACCAATTAAACAAAATGCGGTGTTACTTAAAACAGGCGAAGAAAATCCCGCCGCAACAGCTTTGCTGGACTATCTCAAATCACCTGCGGCAAAAACTATTATTCAAAAATACGGTTACGATTTACCTAATTGATTATGTTGACTTCTGCTGATTTTGCTACGCTGATATTGACGTTTAAAGTCGCCAGCCTCGCCACGATTTTGATGTTGCTGTTCGGTACGCCTCTTGCGTGGTGGCTCGCACGAACCCAGTCAAAATGGCGTGGCTTGATTAACACGATTGTTGCGTTGCCACTGGTTTTACCGCCGACGGTTTTAGGGTTTTATTTACTGATTTTGCTCGGTAAAAATGGCGCGATTGGACAATTTACAACATGGCTCGGTGTTGGAACGTTGCCTTTTACTTTTGCGGGACTTGTGGTTGCCTCATTTTTATATTCACTGCCGTTTGTCGTTCAACCATTGCAAACGGCTTTTTTAAGCATTGGCAATCAACCACTCGAAGCCGCCGCGACTTTACGCGCAAGTCCGCTCGATACGTTTTTTAGCGTCGTTGTGCCGCAAGCAAAGGCAGGATTTTTAACAGCGATTATTTTAGGTTTCGCTCACACGGTCGGCGAATTTGGCGTAGTTTTGATGGTTGGGGGCAACATTCCTGACAAAACGCGCGTCGTTTCGGTGCAAATTTATAATCACGTTGAAGCACTCGAATACACGCAAGCACATTGGCTTGCAGGCGGTCTACTGGCGTTTTCATTTACCGTTTTACTGCTTCTTTACACTGTTTTAAAAACTACCCCACACGTCAAATGAAACATCAGTTAAGCAAGTGGATTACCGCACGTTTTAAACTCAATTATGGCAATTTTGAATTGTCGGTAAATTTACGTTTGCCCAATTCGGGCATTAGCGTTTTATTTGGACATTCAGGTAGCGGTAAAACGACGCTTTTGCGTTGCATTGCAGGTTTGCAACAAGCACAAGAAAGTTATTTAGAAATTAACGGCAGCGTTTGGCAAGACAGCGATATGGGTGTTTTTTTGCCAACATATCAGCGTCCAATTGGTTATGTTTTTCAAGAGGCTAATTTATTTTCACATTTAAGTGTGCGAGAAAATTTAAATTTTGGTTTGAAGCGCATTAAAGTTAGTTCTAACACGGCTAAATTTGAACAAATCATCAAATTACTCGGCATTGAAAATTTACTGGACAGAATGCCAGAGCGTTTATCAGGTGGTGAAAAACAGCGTGTTGCGATTGCGCGAGCATTGGTTTTAAACCCTGAAATTTTACTCATGGATGAACCGCTTGCGTCGCTGGATTCAAAACGTAAACAAGAAATTTTGCCGTTTTTAACGCGCCTAAATCAGCAATTAAATATCCCCGTTTTGTATGTCACGCATTCACATCAAGAGGTCGCGCAACTCGCTGATTATTTGGTTTTAATGGACAGTGGCAAAGTGCAAGCGGCTGGTGCGTTATCGGAAACATTGAGTCGTTTGGATTTACCACTTTCGCAAGATAGAGATGCGACAACCGTTTGGAATGCAACGGTGGTTGAACATGAGCGTGAATTTCATTTAACCCGCGTGAGCTTTGAAAGCGGTTCGCTTTATTTACCCGCCATTGACACGAAAATTGGAACGCCGTTGCGGGTTCAAATTTATGCACGAGATGTCAGTCTTGTTTTGGAAGTTCCCAGAGCAACCAGCGTTTTAAATATCTTGCCTGCTCAAATTGTGGGACTTTCTGATGGTGAACGCGGACAAACGATTGTGCGTTTGGAAGTTGGCAATCAACCGCTGCTTGCTCATATCACTCAAAAATCAGCGATGGTTTTGAATTTAAAAATTGGCAAAGCGGTTTTTGTGCAGATTAAGGGAATGTCGATTTTAAACTAACTGTCGCAAAGAGGCTGGCAAAACCAGCTCTTTTTGTTTGAGTCAATTATTTAGACTTTTCTCAATCAAAACAATCGCCGCTTGTTTTGCATGAGCGGCTGTGCCTGAATGACGTTTCATTTGTTCTGAAACAATCGCTCCTTCAATCAATAAACTTAATTGTAACGCTAAAATTTCAGGGGATTTTGCACCGCATTCTTGCGCTAATTCCGTGATATAAGCGCGAAAATTATCATAAAATTCGGCTGAGACTTGATGCACGGGATTTCCTTCAATGGGAAATTCAGCGGCGGCATTGATAAACGCACAACCACGAAATTCAGGAATTGCCATCCATTCTTCAATCACATCAAAAATCGCCAATAATTTTGCTTGCGCCGTATCCGCTTTGAGATTCACTTGCTCAACAAACCACGTCGTAAAATCCGCGTCACGTTGACGCAAAAAGGCAACGACTAATTTATCTTTAGACGGAAAATACTTGTAAAGACTCATCTTCGTTGTGTTCGCCTCTTTCACAATCGTATCAACGCCTGTGGCTTTAATGCCTTGACTGTAAAATAGCTCCGTTGCGGCTTTTAAAATTCTTTCTTTTAACGTTAATGACATGGCTGAACACGATATAAATAATAAATTGCTTGTAACTATACAGGTCAGTATAATCGAACGCTATATACAGACCAGTCTGTATTTTAAAAATAAACAATCAATTAAAAAATAAATGAGGACAAAACAATGGAAATTTTATTAGTTGGTGCGGCATTGATGATTTTTGCCGTTTTAGCATCAGCATGGTTGATGACGTTTGCAAGATGGTTTCCGATTAAAGGCATTGAGGGTGAATTTTTGCCTGATTATAAAACATTGATTCGAGCGCACATCGATTTTGCATTGATGGCGTTATTTTGCTTAGGATTTTATGCGGTCAAAGTGCCATTATCTGTGATTGCTTGCTGGTTAGTTGTGATAGGCGGTATTGCGAATCCGATGGTTTTTGTTATTGCAGCGTTTAATCCCAAATTTTGGGAAGATTCATTTTGGAAAATTTACACCGCCGCAAGTTTTGTGATTACAACGATTGGTTTTGTTTGGATAGGTATTTCGTTATTGCAATTTGCATTGTGACCATATATAAAAAGGCTGGCTAAAAACCAGCCTTTTTCGTTTATGTTAAGTTTGGAATTTGCTAGAAACTTGGCAAAATCACCCAACACCCGACAATTACATACAATGATTCATTTCTGCATGCCAGGTTTGTGGCGGTGTACATACCTCTGACGTAGTCGATGATGAACTGCTAGATTCTGACATTTCACCTTTTACATCGTGAATTTGGAGGGTTTTAATCGCATCATAAGGCGGTGCGCCATTGAGGAACATGTCGTACATCAGTTGCATTCCTTCGTATACCCCTTTTTCCGTTTTTGCAGGGGAGCCGCCAGATACAGGAGGTTTAGGATCATATTGAAGATCAAGCATAACGGCTTGTGTAAAATCTTTGCCATTATTCAAATCGTTTGCATAAAGTTTTTTAATGATGGCAAGCGACATATCAATCCCCGCAGTCACACCCGCACTGGTAACTAATTTACCGTCAAAAACATAACGACTTTTAGATTTTGGAATTGCACCAAATTTACTTAAAATTTCATCGGCACGATACCAATTTGATGTTGCTTTCTTGCCTTCTAACAATCCAGCACTACCAAGAATCCAAGAACCTGTACAAACACTTGTTGTATAAACAGTCGTCTTATCGATGGCTTTAATCCAATTTAAAACTTCTACGTCATTAGCCTGAGCAGCGGTGGCTGTTGCACCACCAGCTACTACTAAAATGCCGAGCTTTGTGACATCTGCAATGCCTTTGGTAACTTCTATTTTTAATCCATTACTTGCGGTTACTGTACCAGCAGTTTTAGCAATCAAAAAAGGTTTCAATCCAGCGGCACTAAAAGTTTGCATCGGTCCAAGTGCATCTAATGAATTCATGCCTTCATAAACAAATATCCCAACGCCGCCATGTTCTTCATCTTTCACATTCGGAGAGGGTTGCAATGACATGAGTGCATTGTGATCTAAATGCTTTGCAGCTTGTGTTAAAGTCGGTGTTAAAGCAATAACGGCAATAGCCATTGCATATTTTATTTTCTTCATTGAAATCCTCTGTAATAATTTTGAGTGTGCAACTTAGGCACTTGTTCATTCTAATTTAAAATAAATCTTAACACTATGTGACAAATTGTCACACAACAATCACACTTTAATAACGAATACAAAATTTTTTACTTTTGGAGAAAACACAATGAAGACGATTTTAATCACAGGCGCAAATCGGGGTTTAGGTTTGGAATTTTGCAAACAATACGCGCGTGCTGGCTGGAATGTTTTAGCTTGCTGCCGTCAGATAGAAAAAGCAGACGAATTAACGCAACTCGCACAAGCGAATCAAAATGTTTCTGTTTTTGCGTTAGATGTTAGCGATTTGTCGCAAATTGATGCGCTTGCAACACAACTCGATGGGACAGCTATTGACATATTATTGAATAATGCAGGAATTTATGGTGACGTAGCGGGACACGGTTTTGGCAATCTCGATTACGCGCAATGGCAACAAAATATGCAAATCAATGTGTTTGCACCAGTCAAAATGACAGAAGTTTTTTTGCCACATTTGCAACGTGGGAACTTAAAGAAAGTGGTTGCCATGAGCAGTTTAATGGGCAGCATGGCAGATAATGGCAGCGGCGGCTCAGTTTTGTATCGTTCTAGCAAAGCGGCTTTAAATGCGGCAATGAAAAGTATTTCTCTTGATATTCGACACAAAGAAATCGCGGTTTTAATTTTACATCCAGGTTGGGTAAAAACCGATATGGGCGGCATAAATGCCCCGATGGAACCACCTGAAAGCGTAGCAAAAATGCGTGACACGATTGCAAATTTCACGCTCGCACAAACAGGAAAATTTTTACGTTACGATGGGACACCTTTACCTTGGTAGATTTTTGACCAATCAAACGACGCACCAGGGTCAGTTTTACGCTCTGGTGCGATGTCACAATGCCCTGCAATATTTTTAAGTGTCGGGTAGGTTCCAAAAAGCACAGCAAGCACTTGATTTAATTTTTCATATTGCACGGTGGTGTAAGCAATGGTTTCTGTGCCTTCTAATTCAATGCCAATCGAAAAATCATTGCAATTTTCACGTTTTTGAAAAGTCGATTTTCCTGCGTGCCAGGCGCGTTTATTAAATGGCACATATTGCACGCATTGCCCATCGCGACGAATCAACAAATGCGCCGAAACTTGCAATGTATAAATATCTTGGAAATACGGATGTGCGTTAGGATGCAAACGATTACAAAATAAATCCGTGATGTAATCTGCACCAAATTCAGCAGGCGGCAAACTAATACAATGAATCACAACCAGTGAAATATCATTTTCGTCGGGACGTTCATTGAAATTAAGCGAGGGAATTTGCGTCGCCTCGATAAGCTGATGATTGAGAATTTTTAACATTTTTGATTTTTACTCATTTCACGTTGCGTAAGTTGTTCAATTTTCTGCCAGAACAGCACGTTATCAAAATTATTTGCCAACGTAATACTGATAATTAGCAGCAACACAAACGCGCTTAAACCTAAACCGAATTTGAGTTCTGCCATTGAGGCGAGTTTGACGCAAGCCACAATAATTCCGAGTAAATACACTTCGAGCATTGCCCATTCTTCGATAATTTGCAGCGTTTTCAACCAAACAGTTAAATAACGACTGTAACGATTGAAAAGCAAATACCCACTAATTAGCAGCGACAAAACGATATTTAACACGGGAAATAAAATACTCGACAAAAAAACTAATATCGCAACCGCAGCCATTCCTTCATCAAATAAAGTTAAAACACCGCTAATGAGTGTGCCTTCATGAGCATTTTGCAAAACTTTAATGCCTACAATCGGCAAAAAATTGGCAGGAAATAGCAAACACAATCCCGTCAAAGAAAGCGAAAACGTTCGCGCAATGCTGTTTTTGCTTGGGCTGTGTAATAAATAGTTGCAACGTGGACAATGAGATTTTTCCCCTGCAACAGGTGTATTTTGGTGCAATAACAAATCACATTCAGGGCAGATAAGATAAGCAGAAAGTTTCATTTTTGGGCAAAATTTCGACAAGAAATGCGGTAATATCAACATCTTTTTAAGTACAAAAGATAGCAAAATCATGAATCCAAATTTAAAAAATTTACATCCGTATCCTTTTGAAAAACTCGCGCAACTCAAAAATGGCATCACGCCGCCTGCTGAAAAATCGCCAATTATGTTGTCAATTGGTGAACCCGCACACGCCACGCCGCAATTTATCAAAGATGTGCTAGTTGAGAATTTAAGCAGTATTTCAAATTATCCAACGACAAAAGGCATTCCCAAATTACGCGAAACGATTGCAATGTGGCTTGAAAAACGTTTTGCTTGCCGCGTCAATCCTGAAACGCAAGTTTTACCTGTGAACGGCACCCGCGAAGCCTTATTTTCGTTTGCACAATGTGTAATTGATGCCACGCAAAATCCGCTTGTTGTAATGCCCAATCCGTTTTATCAAATTTATGAAGGCGCGGCATTGATTTCTGGCGCAGAGCCATATTTTTTGAATGCTACCGCGCAAACAAATTATTTACCTGATTTTTCTAACGTGCCAGCACAAATTTGGCAACGTTGCCAGTTGCTTTACATTTGCTCGCCCGCTAATCCAAGTGGCACGGTGATGAGTGAAGCCGATTTTGAAACCGTTTTAAATTTAGCGGAAAAATACGATTTTGTGATTGCTAGTGATGAGTGTTACAGCGAACTCTACGATGATGAAGTTAATCCGCCTGTCGGTTTGTTACAAGTTGCAGCAAAAATGGGCAATACGGAATTTAAACGTTGCGCCGTATTTCACAGTTTGTCGAAACGTTCAAATTGCGCGGGATTGCGTTCAGGATTTGTGGCAGGAGACGCTGAAATTTTGAAAAATTATTTTAATTATCGCACTTATCACGGCTGCGCGATGTCATTGCCAACGCAATACGCCAGTATTGCCGCCTGGCAAGATGAAACGCATGTTGTTGAAAATCGTCGTTTATATCGTGAAAAATTTGCGGCGTTTGTTGAAATTTTGCAAGACGTTTGCGAAATCCAAAAACCACCCGCGAGTTTTTATATTTGGCTGAAAACAGAAATTTCAGATACGGATTTTGCCAGAGAACTTTTTGCCCAAGAAAATGTGACGGTGTTACCTGGAAGTTTTTTATCGCGTGAATTTGAAGGTTGTAATCCTGCTGCAAATCATGTGCGAATTGCGTTAGTTGCGCCGCTTGCAGAATGCGTTGAAGCAGCAAATCGGATTAGGAAATTTATTACTCGTTTGTAAATTATTCAGAGCATGACGGGCATTTTGAAAAATGCCCGCCGACAATTCAACATCTTGATTTCAAAAAATAAGAGACATTTTATTTGGCTTGAACCGTATCGTTAATGGTTACGCTCACTGCTGAATCGATTAACGTTGAAATTTGCGTTATGCCAATCGGTTCACCTGCTTGAGCAATTGCATTACCTGAATGAGAAATTCGCGCACTAATTTGTACATTGGCAACAGATGACAAGTTCATATTTGGCATCATTGCCATGCTGTCATCGAGGGTGATTTCTAACGGTAATTCTTTAACTTGTTTTTTCACCACCGCAAGCGGCATTTTTCCACCATTTGCAGGTTGCGCGTAAATGAAAACGGTATCTTCTGGACTCACCGTTGTTTTAAGTTTTTCGTCCAAATTCACACTGACACGAATCGATTTGCCTGTGGTTGCCGCTTTTGGTGGCATTTCATTACTTGCCGTTTTTTGTCCTAAGGCTTCTTTAGCTTGATTGATTAAACCTTGTACTTCTTGAAAATCAGCGTCTTCGGGTTTGTAATGAGTTTGGAATTTTTGCCACGAAACAATCGCTTCGTTAAATTTCCCTGCTTCTGCATTGGCTAAACCATTTAGCCACAACCCCATCTCATTATTTGCATCAATTTCTAAGGCTTTGCTGATTAACGTTGCGGGTTCGCCTTGCAACGTGCCGCCATTTGACATCGCAATGACATCAGCAAGCTGCAAAAGCGTATCAGGCTCATCGCCTAAAATTTCTCGCGCTTTTCGCATTGCTTCAATAGCTTGTGGATAACGCTTCAACACTTTGTACGAACGCGCCAGCATAATCCAACCTTGTGAATCACTAGGATTTTCTTTCATGCGTTGCGCGAGTTTTTCAACCATTGCGTTAATGTCTGCTGAGGTCGGTTTTTCTTTTAGTTGACTTTGCTGCGTTATTGGCTCAAAAGCACGCAAATCGCCTTCGACACTGTATAACGCCAGTGCAGTTAAAGGTAAAAATACCGTTAACGGAATGGCTAACCAACGTCCTTTATGTTCATCAATTTTACGTCTCTGACTTTTTTGCAAATCACGATGCAAATTGAGCATCAATTCATTTTTCAATGATTCATATTGCTCTTTTGAAATGCTGCCTTCTGCTAAATCAATTTCTAAGGCTTGTAATTTTTTTTGTGAAAGCGTGACGTTAATATCTGGGCTGTTGTCGGCGACAAATTTCGGTTTTAACCACAAGGGGATCAGCACAAAACAAAGTGCAATGGCAATCAATAACGCGACAAAAATACCGAATTGAATCATGAATTTTTACTCTTTTGTTTGTAGAAGTTGATTAAGACGTTCACGCTCTTTGGCAGATAACGTTGGCGTGATATTTTCCTTGCGTCGTTTAAGTAGTGACCAAAAACCAACGCCACCTAGCAGCAATGTCAAAATAGGCGCGAGCCATAAAATCAAAGTTTTCACGTTAAACGGCGGACGATATAACACAAAATCGCCATAACGCTCGGTCATATAATTGATAATTTGCTCGTTACTTTCGCCTGCACTGAGTTTTTCATACACTTTGCGACGTAAATCTTGCGCCAGTTCAGCGTGCGAATCCGCGATATTTTGATTTTGACAAACCAAACAACGTAATTCTTCGGTTAATGTTTGATAACGCGCTTCGAGCTGCGGTGTAGCAAATTGGTAAATTTCAATTTCTGCAAAAACGTGATTACTAAAAAAAAGCAAACAACACAAAATAAGTTTTTTCATTTATTTTTCCTTGATAAATAACGCCATTGATTCAACGTGTCCTGTGTGGGGGAACATATCCATCACGCCTGCTTTGACTAATTTGTAACCGAGTTCATTGACCAAAATGCCTGCATCTCGCGCTAAAGTTGAAGGATTGCATGAAACATACATGATTTGCTCAGGTTGCCAACGTTTGAAATGGTGCAAAATTTCTGACGCGCCTGCGCGTGAAGGATCAAGCATAATTTTGTTGTACCTACGATTTGCCCAAGGCATTGCGCTAATATCTTTGGTTAAATCTGCGGCGTAAAATTCAACATTTTCAATGCCATTATGACACGCATTTTCTTTTGCATGATTCACCAGCGGTTGATCACCTTCAACGCCTACCACGCTGCCAGCGTATTTTGCTAACGGCAAAGTAAAATTGCCCAAACCACAAAATAAATCCAACACATTATCGTCTTTGGTAAGTTGCATCGTGTCTAAAACGCGGTTAATCATTTGTCGATTGATACCGTAATTGACTTGCGTGAACATCGCGGGGCGAAATTTGAACTCAATTTCGTGATCAGGCAAAGCGTAAGTTGGAATAATTTCAGGTTCACCATCAAGCGGCACAATCGTATCAGGGCCTTTGGGTTGCAAACATAAACTGATGCCATGTTGATGCGCGAAAGCCCGCATTTTTTCTTTATCTTCAGCCGTGGGCGGTTCTAACACGCGAATTGCTAACACGCATTGTTCATCTCCCATTGCGACTTCGATTTGAGGAATTTTTTCTCGAATCGTCAAAGAGCCAATCATTTCACCCAATTCTAATAAACGTGTCCCAACCAGCGGGTGCATGACCGCGCAAGAATCGATTTCCGCTAAAAACGGATTACGACGTTCACGAAAGCCCACTAAGACGCGATTTTTTTTCGCGACATATTTCACGCCCATTCTTGCTTTGCGTCGATAACCCCAATGTTCTCCAACCAGTGGCGACCATAATTGCGGAACTTCGACTTTTCCAATCCGTTTAAATTGTTCAAGTAGCAAATCTTGTTTAATTTGAATTTGCGCGTGAACTTCAACGTGTTGAAAACTGCAACCGCCGCAAACACCATAATGTGGACAAGGTGCATCAACTCGTACATCGGCGCGAGAAAGTAATTTGACAACTTTCCCTTCTGCATAATCTTTGCGGCTGTCGGTATAAAGAAATTCGACTTGTTCAGTCGGTAGAGCTTCATCAATGAAAACGACTTTGCCATCAACGTGCGTTACGCCACGTCCATCGTGGGCGAGTGATTCAATCGTAGCTAGTGTTGGAATATCTGAAAAAGTTTTTTTACGGGAACGGATTCGTTTTGACATAGTTTTGATGTTTAAAATTTAGAAAAAGTTTTTTTGTTGAAAAGAGTATGTGTATTCATTTTTTTATCTTCGATGTTTTAAAGTTTTCAGTTTTCACCAACGGCGCAAAACGCTCACATTTGACTTAGATACTGATGCAAGATGTTTTCAGCAACCACTTGATAATTTGCGCCTTGTTTTATCGCCACAGATTTCAAACGCTCAAAATCATTTGCAGATAATGAAATATCAAAATGTTGTTTAGATTCGGCACTGTTTTGCGCCTGTAATTCCACTAAATGTGGAATTTGGTTGGCTCTTTTTGCTTTACTAAAATCATATTCGTTACGCATAACTCGCCTGTTTTAATTGCATCAATTTCGCTTGCGTACTTTCCAAAATAAAATCACGCAAAAAAAGACTGGCTTTCATTATTTCAACACCAATCAATTCACCGTTTGCATTCAGTTCTGCGGTGATATTTGGGCTGATTTCAAGACTTTCGACTTCTTCTTCATCAGTAATTACCAAATGCAAAATGTCTTGTGCCGCAAAGTAGTTCATTTTTGGATTAGACATAATTTAATCTCCCCGTGTTAAGCCTAAATTTAATTTGTTGTCGTGTTGTGGCGTGAATAGTGACAGGCGTTAGCGTGGTTTCATTTTCTTCATAAGGAATCATAACTAATTTGTTAGTGTGGTCGCCAATTACGACAAAACGATAACTTTCAGAATCAACATAACGCTCATTTGAATAACGCACAATGTTTTCAATTAACGCTAAATCAAATCCACGCAACTCTGCTCTGTATTTCAAATAATCTGTAAAAATAACGATTTTTTCACTCATTTTAATTTTGCTAATTCCTGATATTTCTCAAACAAAAACATCTATAATTTTGCCATTATTCATTCTTCAAAAATTTTTATGTCTTTAAAATTCAATCCTGAACTGAACAAGGTTTAATCGTTAATCGTTATTTGTGATTTTAAAGGTTTTCGCGTTCCCGCTCTGCAAATGTATCGGGCTTAAATCCATGTTTCGGCATGGTCGCTATGCAAGTGGAGATTGCAATCCCGCATAGTGTCTAACAAGGTTCAACGTCTTTGGGTGTTGAACCTTTTGCTTTTTTAGGCTTTTTCACCTTCTCAACCTCCACCAAAGGCGCAACTCATTCTTGATGTTTTTCAAACACAGTCACAATCAAAATACTGGCAAAACAACCGATGCGATTTTTACGTCCATATTTCGTCCTCTTTATCGCTTGCCCATTCTTCAACAAGGTTTGCACGATGATTTGAAAAAGCAAGTGTTTCGTTTGAATCATTCTTTTGCACTGCATGATTTTGATAGCGTTGTTTTATGAACAGAAAAAAATCATAAATTTCACGTTGTGCGTGTTCTGGCAAACTTTGCCATTCTTGTTGTTCAATTGCATAGCTCATTTTTCACCTTTGATTTTTTAATTTTTGTCTACCAACAACTACCAACAATGCTGAATTTTTCATAAGCCAAACGCCTTGTCATCATAAAAATTTCTAATTTCTGAGAAAACTGGGTGATTATCGCCATCTTTATTGTCAAATGATGCGTGTTCAAAAAGTGCGTAACGCTCAATAAGTAATTTATATTGCCAATAAGTATCTTGTTCATTTTCACAATAACAATTCACTGCGAGTAATTGCATTACGTCATCGGTCAACAAAGCTCTAACGATGTTGCTATACATTTTTTCATTTTCTGTCGGCGCATTATTTTCAATAAATTTGAGAATTTGATACAAAATTCGAAAATAGTGACCACAAAGATTATTTTGCTTTTGAAGTTTTTCTTTGCATTGTTTTAACCAAAAAAATCTTTCATTTGAAATCATGTCAGAACTATCTCTAACAAACACGGCAAAAGAGATATTCTGTAATTTGGATGCCGTTTTATTTGTAGCTAATAAATGCCCAAACCTTGTTCCATCATTTTGATTTGGAGGAGGTGGTTCATAAGACAAATCGGCTAAAATCTGATTATACACATTCAATAACGCAAAAAACGTGCTTTCAAATTGCTGTTTAATTTGAGTTTGCGACTGCGTTTTTAAAATTTCTTTGGTGTCTTTTAATTCTTCACGCTGAATTACCAATTCTTCGCGTTGCATTGAAAAAGTCCGTAACAAAATTATCAACGCCAGAAAACTCAACAACGGGTTTAATATCCCACCAACAAAGTCGCCTAATGTTCCTAAATCAGCCTTTTGATTGTTTAACGCATCTGGAAATTTATAAAAATAAAAACCAAACACAGACGCAACAATTACAAAAGCAATCATGGCTATGATTATTAGTAAAAATTTATGACTTTTATTGTTCATTTTTTCACCTTCGATTTTTTAGGTTTTTCAGTTTCCACCAACGGCGCAACCAACGCCTGATATTTTTCAAACAAAAACGCTACCCGCGCCGCGTCGTCTTTTGTGCCTTTGTAGCTGTAAGCTGAATCAACAGCTTTATCTAATTCGTTATGCGCTTTGACCAAATTCGCAGGCATCGTCAACAGGTTGTACAAATCCGCAAGCGTTGAATTTTCATGCACCTCACGCGCATCTAAAACCGCTTGCGCTTTTTCTTCAATCGTTTTGATTTGTTTTTCTGTCGGGGTTGGAAATGGGAAATTGTTATAAACAATGCTTTGTGAATAACGGTAATCGCTTTTAATTCTTCCACAAACGGCTCTAATCCAAGCATTGTGCATTGTCGAAGTCAAAACACCGAAATGATGAAGTGTTGCATCAGGGACGCATAAACATGAATCAGCAACAATGCTGTCTGGCGTAAAAAATCCGATTGGAATAAATTTTCTTTGTTCTGACGAATGACGCGGAAACAGTAAATAATCGGTGGTCGGTTGTGCAAGCTGGCAAAAAATAGCGGGAATTTCGGCAAATTTGCGCGTGGATTCGGCTTTGCTCGCCAAACGAAAGGCTTTAACTTGTTTCACCCGCTCTATAACGTCGGGCATTTTGTTTAATTCAGCAGGTGAAATATCAACAAGCCACAAAACCCAACGCATTTCGCCGTTAATAAATTCATGCGCTCCGATGTAAGGTTTTAGCCATTTTTCAGCGGCGGGACATTTAGCAATAAACTCTTCTTTTTCTTCCATTGTAAAAATTAAAAAACCACCGTCACGCGGCATACTTCCAAAACGCATAGCTGGAATGTTTGAGATTGGTTTTTCACGATTCATCAACAACACATTTGGCGCGTCAACAAGATATGGATTTATCTGCGTGGCTTTTATTTCTACAGGTTCACCTTTGATGTCTTCGTAATCAAACAGCCGATAGCTTGATGGACTCTTTAAACCGAAGCCAATAATCACGCAATGAACCGCTGCCACGCCGCGCCCTTCATTGCTCCATTGAAATGTTCGATGAGCAAAATGGATTTTTACACCTTGCGCCAGCAAATATGACCATAAAATGCCAACTTGTTCACCTTGGCAAATGCTGTTTGTCGAAACAAAAGCGGCGGCAATTTTCGAATTTTGTTTAATAAATTTTGAGGCTTTAACGTGCCATGCCGCAACGTAATCTAATAAACCGCCACTTTTTAGTTGTCCAAAAACAGGCAAAATATCAGCACGTTGAGCATCGTTCATCATTCTTGCGCCAACAAATGGTGGATTTCCCATAATGAAACTGCATTTTTCAGGCTTAATGACACTTTCCCACTCGATTTGCAAAGCGTTGGAATGAAGGATATTTGCTTTTTTTTCTAACGGAATACGATTGTAATAAAGCCCTAATTCTTGCACTTTCAAATTCATTTGATGGTCAACGAGCCACATTGCAACGGTGGCAATATGTGTCGCGCTTTCGTCGATGTCGATGCCGTGAAATTGGTCAACATTGCATTTAATCATCGTATCAACATCGAGCTGCATCATTTTTTTGCTTCCCCAACGTAATTTAATCACTTCCAGTTCTAGCAAGCGTAATTCTCGATACGCAACAATTAAGAAATTGCCACAACCGCAGGCAGGGTCAAAAAAGTTAAGGCTGGCGAGTTTGTCATGAAAAGCGGGTAGTTTTTGTTTGCTGCATTTTTCAAACTCGGCGCGTAAATCGTCCATAAAAAGCGGGTTAATGGTTTTTATGATGTTTGCATCGCTGGTGTAATGTGCGCCAAATTCGCGCCGTTTCTTGGTTTTGGCTTTGCCCTGTTCGTCTTCATCGTGCATCACCGCCTGAAATAATGAGCCAAAAATTGCGGGGCTGATTTCGCTCCAATCCATTTGGGCGCATTCGATAAGCGTGTTGCGGGTGGCTTCGTTGAAATAACAGGGTTTCAGATTGCCTTCAAATAACGCGCCGTTGATGTAAGGGAATTTTGCGAGATGTTCAGGCAGATTTTTTGCCCGTTTTTTGGGTTCAGTGTTGAGCGTGTCAAATAGTAGCGTTAATGCGCCATGCAAATCTGAACCGTCGATTTTTGTGTGATTGTGCAGATAATTTAAAAATGCGCCGTTTTCTCCAAAAAGTCCCGTATCTTCTGCAAATAAACAAAACAACAAACGGACTAAATAATTTTCTAAGTCTTTGCCGTCGTAGCCTGTTTTTTTAATTTCATCGTGTAAGTCCGCCATTTTTTCAGCGGCTTTTTCGTTGATTTTCTGCTGGTTTTCGATAGCAATCCGCTCGTAACCTGCCAAAAATTGAAAATGATCAATTTTTTGCGGCAGTTCGGTGAGTTTGATTTTTAGCGGTGGTTCGTGTGTTTCGAGGTGGTAAAGATGCAAGTTTTGAAAATCAGAAACTAACACAGAGCGCGGCAATTCTTCATCCTGCAAGCCTTGAAAATACTCGGTTGCTTGTTTGTAGGCTTGGTCTAAATCTTCGCCTGCGGATTTCATTTCAACGAGCAACAAACTCGGAATAAATGCGTCAATGCGTCCGCGTTTGCCGCCTGACTTTTTTACTCGCGTTTCAAAATCCAATAAACGGCGGTGGTCAATGCCAAAAATTTCGCATAAATCGGTCACGAATCGTTGTGCTTGTCCCATTTCATAACTGGCGGTTTCAAATCGTTTGGCGAATTTGGCGGCGCGGGCGCGTTGAGTGTCGATGCTGATGGTTTCTGTCATTTTGTAGGTGTTTGAAAATAACGTAATGTTTCGGGAAAGAGCCTGAAAAATTCTTCTTTCGACAGTTTTCTGCCGTTATAACTGCACAAAAGCTCTCTTGGAAATTTATAAATCACATCCGAAAGCGCAACCGCGCCCGTTTTACCATCAAAGATATGAACAATTGGCAATCCTTCAATCTCCCAAAAATCCACATCAGCATTTTCTAATTGTCCATCTGCAATATCGAAATACTTAACAACAAATGATTTTCTATAATCTATGTCATTCATTTTTTATCGAATCCTTCGGCTGACTAGCCTTTGCATTTTGCACTAATGAGCTAATTGGGGTTGCTATCCTTTTTGCACCTAATCCAAAGTAAAACATTTCGGAGTAATGCCTGACAAATGGATAAGGTCGAATGATATTTTTCAACTGATTTTCGAGTTTCCAATTTTCAGGTTTTAATTCTGGTTGAAACCATTCACAACCACCAGCTACCCATTCTTCAAACCATAATTCTTCATCATCTAAACCAAATTCACACATACAACACGGACAAATATCATAAGACCGCGCAAGGTCATTCAATGATTCATAAGATGGATTAAACGCATTTTCACAGCCACAAATGGGACAATCTTTGATTTCGCCTTTCATTTTGAATTAGAATCAGTTCGTGCAAGCCAAGCTGGCTTATCCTTTGCTCTTTCGCATTGATGAGATAATTTGGGTTGCTATCCATTTTGCACATTAGCACGTCGAACGGAAACCTGCCGTTAGCCTTCCAAGTCATTGGTTGATGAGCTTTAGTGAAGTTGGTTACTTCATGGCGTGCTTTTTTATAATTCCCAGCAACCAATTCCTGCTATTTCTCAAACAAAAACATCTATAATTTTGCCATTATTCATTACAGACAGATGCTACGACTTCCAACCGTTCCCGCTCTGCAAATGTATCGGGCTTAAATCCATGTTTTGGCATGGTCGCTATGCAAGTGGAGATTGCAATCCCGCACAGTGTCTAACAAGGTTCAACGTCTTTGGATGTTGAACCTTTTGCTTTTTTAGACGTTTTCACCTTCTCAACTTCCACCAACGACGCAACCAATTCCTGATATTTTAAAAAAATGCTATCTTGATTAACACGCCTGCACTCACACTGCAAATGGCGAGTAAAGCGCGATTAGTCAGTTTTGTCACTAAAATGTCCTGCTGCATTGCTGCAAGTTGGGTGATGATTCGTAATTCTGTATCTCGAATTTTCAACTCTGTTTCTTTGATTCGAGCATCTAAATCTTTGTTGGTGGTAATGTCTTCAAGTCGGTATTCATGTTTGACTTGTGCAATATCAGCTTGATTTTTTTCAATTGCAGCATTTGCTGTTTTACTTTGAATGTTAGCAATAACCTGCTCCAAAAAACGTATCTAAACATACGCATTGCGTAATTCGCTCTCTGTTGATAAATCCGAAGGCTTGCAACTAGAGTCCAGGTTGAACAGTTTCAACCGATGACACAGGGTGTCGAAATTGATGACTGTCATGATTTTGTTTCAAAGATGAGCTTGTTTAATGCGCGAAAGCGTACCATTTGCAAATAATGCTTTAAATTCAGCAACTAATTTAGGATCAAACATACCACTTGAATGAAGTTCGATATTTTCCAAAGCATCTTCCATTGTCCACGGTTCTTTATAAGGACGTTTTGTGGTGAGTGCGTCAAAAACATCGGCAAGTTTTACAATTCGTGCAGCCAAAGGAATTTGCTCACCTTTCAATTTACTGGGATAACCCGAACCATCGAAATTTTCATGATGTCCTGCCGAAATTTCTCGTGCTACTTCGTAAAAGGGATTACGCCCTAAAATTCGCACGCCTGCGAGTGGATGTTCACGCATAATAATCCATTCTTCATCGGTGAGTTTTCCAGGTTTTTTCAAAATTTCATCGGGCGTTGCGAGTTTGCCAATATCGTGCAACATACTCATCAGTCCCATGTGCGCGGCTTCTTTTTCTTCTACGCCAACTGCCATTGCTAACGCTTTGGTGTAATCTTGCACGCGATATAAATGACTTGCGGTATCTTGATCTTTGCCTTCAGCGGCTAAACAAAGCATGACGACCGTTTCTTGGTAAGCGGCTTCTAATTGCGTTCTGGCTTCATCTAATTGACGTTGTAAATCCAGCGATTCTAAAGCGCGAACCACAGTAAAATTCAAATCGTCGGGAATCCACGGTTTTGTGACGTATTTGTAAATATGTGCATCGTTCACACACGCAAGCAACGAATCCACATCAGTATAGCCCGTGAGTAAAATGCGAATAGCTTGGGGCTGCACATTTAGCGCGTGCGTTAAAACTTCAACGCCCCCAACAACAGGCATTCGCTGATCACAAATAATCAAATCAACAGGTTGTGAATTTAAAATCTCTAACGCTGCCTGTCCACCACTTGCAGAAAGCGTTTTATAACCTTTGCGAAAACTGCGCGTAAGTGTGGCTAAAACATCAGCGTCATCATCGACAAGTAATAATGTGTGCATTGTGAATTTTCCTTAAAAATGTAATTAACGGGCGGATGTTGTTGACTGCTTTAATCGTTGTCGATTTATATAAAAAAGGCGCAAAACCCAAATTTTGCGCCGTAGAAACGTGAAGACAGCGAGAAATTATGAATTTTTCAAGGCTTCGGCATTACGTTTTGCTAAACCATCAATGACAGCATTTAACGAGCCTTTTGCTTGTACTTCATCGCTAAATGTTGAGCGATAATTGGTCACTAAACTAACGCCTTCAATCATGATGTCGTAGGCTTTCCATTCGCCATTTGCTAAATACATTCTGTAATTGACCGCAATCGGTTGTACACCAGGTTGCAAAACTTCGGTTTTTACAACTACTTTTGTTGCGCCGTCTTCCATTTCAGAAGGTAAAAAACGGATTGTCCACTCTTTGAATTCAGCAAAAGCACGCGAATAAGTACGCACTAATAAAGTTTGAAATTCTTTTTTGAAACGAACTTGTTCATCAGGTGTTGCGCTTTTCCAAAGTTTACCTAAAACAAGTGCAGAAATTTTGTCAAAATCAACGTGTGGGTTAATAGATTGGTCAACAAATTGGGTAACTTTATTGAAATCTTTGATGAAATTTTTGTCTTGCATTTTTTGTTGCAATTTATCAGAGGCTTGAGCGATGGCCTGTTGAGGGGCTGATAATTCGGAGGCAAACGCGCGTGAAAACGGCATAAATGTAAGACATACAAGAAATAAAGCAAATAAGGTATAGTGTTTGATTTTCATAAAAACTCCCGAAAATAGATATAAAAAAGATGACTAATCATAGCATTAAATTCCCTGCAACACGCATGAGACGAATGCGTAAAAATGACTTTTCGCGCCGTTTAATGCGTGAAAATAAACTCACCGTTGACGATTTGATTTATCCCGTTTTTGTTCTTGAAGGCTCAAATAAACGTGAAAAAATTGATTCAATGCCTGACGTTGAACGTTTGTCAATGGATTTACTCGTTGAAGAAGCGCGTGAACTTTATATTTTAGGCATTCCTGCGATTGCGATTTTTCCCGTCGTTTCAGCTGAAAAAAAATCCGATGATGCCGTTGAAGCCTACAATCCAAATGGTTTAGTGCAACGCACAGTTAGAGCATTAAAAGCAGCTGTACCTGAACTAGGTATCATCACCGACATTGCGTTAGATCCTTTCACCTCAGATGGTCAAGACGGTTTAACTAACAGCGATGGTTACGTTTTAAATGATGAAACAATTGAGGTTTTAGTCAAACAAGCGTTGTCCCATGCCAAAGCTGGCGCGGATATTGTTGCGCCTTCAGACATGATGGACGGACGTATTGGCGCAATTCGAGAAGCCTTAGAAAATCACGGTTACATTCACACAAAAATTTTGGCTTATTCAGCCAAATATGCTTCCAGTTTTTATGGTCCTTTCCGTGATGCAGTCGGTTCAGCGGGAAATTTGGGCAAAGGCAACAAATATAATTATCAAATGGATTGCGCGAATTCGGATGAGGCTTTGCGTGAAGTGGCTCTCGATTTGCAAGAAGGGGCGGACATGGTAATGGTAAAACCAGGAATGCCTTATTTAGATATTGTTCGCCGCGTTAAAGACGAATTTGGTGTACCAACGTTTGCTTATCAAGTCAGTGGCGAATACGCCATGCTCAAAGCGGCTTCACAAAATGGTTGGTTAGACGAAAAAGCGGTGGTTTTAGAATCCTTACTCGCTTTTAAACGCGCGGGGTGCGATGCAATTTTGACTTATTACGCCAAAACCGTCGCACAATGGTTGCAAGATTGAAATGAGCGCAACGCCCTATTCTCAAGCAGAAATTTTAGCGGTTTATCGCGCCATTTTTGAACGCCGTGATATGCGCCATTTTTTGCCCGATGCGATTGAACCGCAAATTTTGCAACGCCTACTTTTAGCGGCACATCACGCGCCGAGCGTCGGTTTTATGCAGCCGTGGCGATTTATTCGCATTACCTCGCAGCAGTTGCGAAACCAAATTCACGCATTGGTTGAAAAAGAACGGCATTTAACCGCTCAAGCATTGAATGAACGCGGTGAAGATTTTATGGCGTTGAAAGTGGAAGGAATTTTAGATTGTAGTGAAGTGTTAATTGCCGCGTTATGTGAACAGCGTGAAAAACATATTTTTGGTCGTCGTACTTTGCCTGAAATGGATGTTGCCTCGCTTTCGTGTGCCATTCAAAATATGTGGCTGGCAGCGCGTGCAGAAGGTTTAGGCATGGGTTGGGTATCGATTTTTGAACCTAATGAATTAAAACAATTACTCAAAATGCCAGATGATGCAAAGCCACTTGCGATTTTATGTTTAGGTCACGTTGAGCAATTTTACGAAAAACCCATGCTTGAACAAGAATTATGGGCAACACGTCAACCGCTTGAAACCGTGTTATTTGAAAATAGTTGGCAGTAAAAACAAGAGGATAAAAAATGATTATAGTCACAGGTGGCGCAGGATTTATTGGTAGCAATATCATTCACGCACTGAATCGAAAAGGTGAAGACGATATTTTGCTAGTCGATAATTTAACCAATGGTCACAAAATGCAAAATATCGCTGATTTAAATATCGCCGATTACATGGATAAACAGGCGTTCTTAGAAAAGTTAGAAAATCCAAATTTTTTAACACACATTCGTGGCGTATTTCATCAAGGCGCGTGCAGCGCGACGACTGAATGGAACGGACATTATGTTATGGAAAACAATTATGAGTATTCCAAACGCTTGCTTGCTTGGTGTCAAAGTAAGCACGTTCCATTTATTTATGCTTCATCCGCATCGGTTTATGGCATGGGTGAAAACGGTTTTCGAGTTGAACGAGCCTGCGAAAAACCGATCAATATGTATGCGTATTCCAAATTCCAATTTGACCAATATGTGCGCCGCATTTTACCGCGTGCAACTAGCCAAATCGTGGGTTTACGTTATTTCAATGTTTATGGTTCACGCGAACAACATAAAGGTTCAATGAGCAGCACGGCGTTTCATTTCAATAATCAATTAAAAGCAGGTGATGAAGTGAAATTATTTGCAGGTTGTAATGGTTATGCTGACGGGCAACAGCAACGCGATTTTGTTTATGTTGATGATGTCGTTTCAGTCAATTTATGGTTTTTAGACAATCCACAAAAAAGCGGTATTTTCAATGTCGGTACGGGCAAAGCACAAACGTTTGAATCAATGGCACAAGCGGTTATCGATTGGCACAAACGCGGCACAATCAACTACATTCCCTTTCCTGAGCATTTAAAAGGTGCGTATCAAAGTTTCACCCAAGCGGATTTATCGAATTTGCGCGAGGCGGGCTACACAAAAGAATTTATGAATGTTGGGCAAGGTGTTGCGGATTATTTAAATAAGTTGAATTCATGATTGAACAATTAAACAATTTATTACCGCAAACACAATGTGGACAATGTGGTTTTAAAGGTTGCCGTCCGTATGCAGAAGCGATTCTTTCGGGTGAAGCGGATATTAACCAATGTCCACCGAGTGGAGATGAAGGGATTGCAAAAATTGCCGCATTTTTAAACATTCCAGCCAAACCGTTAAATACACAGTTTGGCGTGCATAAACCTAAAAGCGTTGCGGTGATTGATGAAGCGAGTTGTATCGGTTGCGTGAAATGTATTGCCGCCTGCCCTGTCGATGCGATTTTAGGCAGTTCAAAAATGATGCACACCGTAATCTTAAGCGAATGCACAGGTTGTGAGTTGTGCATTCCTGCTTGCCCTGTGGATTGCATTTCAATGCACGTTTTAGAAAATTCACAACTCGCGCCGACGAGTTCACACGCAAAAATGCGTTATGAAAATCGCCAAGCGCGAAAAGAAAAAGAAGCCTTTGAAAAAGCGGAAAAATTACGTTTACAAAAAGCGCGTTTGCTCACAAAAAAATAACGTTTCATTGGGCGAATTATGAAATTCGCCCTCTATTTTCGCACAAATATGATAGCGTCGCTATTTTTCGCGAAAGATTCCTTTGGCGTCGTGCCAGTGAATCGGCGAAAAATTACGCGACGAGTTTAATGCCTTCGGCTGCCCCGATTCGTCC
>Ga0172375_10002006_pt1 | contig 32247 bp, 30 predicted proteins | sample LakKiv1m_FD_114537 | JGI IMG/M metagenome (GOLD analysis project Ga0172375, IMG submission 114537) | Freshwater microbial communities from Kabuno Bay, South-Kivu, Congo - kab_092012_11.1m | ecosystem: Environmental > Aquatic > Freshwater > Lake | place: Democratic Republic of the Congo... | reverse complement strand
TTGTTCTTTTTACTCTTCTCTTCATTCCAATCGCTTTCATTAATGCTGGTTTTGATTATGTTCCAATGGAAAAGATTCCTTTCTTTGGAGAGAATGGAGGAAGTGTAGATTTTTGTAATTACATTGATTTTGTCTACAAGTTTGGAATTGCCGCTGTTTCAATTGCTGCTCTCATTATGCTTGTGATTGGTGGATTTATGTATTCTACCTCAGCAGGAAATAATGCAGCAATGGAAAATGCCAAGCGAGTTCTTTTTGATGCTTTGATCGGACTACTTTTAGCCTTAGCTGGTTGGCTCATTCTCTACACTATTAATCCGGAATTAACTTTTTGCAAGCTTCCAAAGCCTAGGGCTGGAGCACCTACTATACCGGGGGAGAAACCTCCCACCCCCCCTGCTCCACCAGGAGAATTTGCAGAATGCGATAGAAAGGCCAGAGAAGAAATAGAAAGAACTGGAACTGTAAAAGTAAAATCTAATATCTGCCAAATGCGTCTTCAAGAAAATTGTACAACTGTTTGCGAATTACCTCAAAAGGCCATTGATGGATCTCATAAAATTGCCACTCTATGTGGAATGAGTTTAATGATGACTGGAGGAACAGAGGGTGGTCATGCTTCTCATGGCCCAGGCAAACCCGCTATTGACTTAAAACCAAATCCTGGTAATGTTAATACTCTGGCTGATTGTATTTTTAGAAATAAAGAGCAACTCGGAATAGCAAAGATTTGTGTCCATCAAAATCAATCTAGCTATAGTTATAATTGCGGAACTTATCGAGAGCCATACGAAATAGTTCATGTTTATTTCAACTAAAACCAATGTTATTATCTAAAAAAATTTTTATAATTTCCTCTTCTCTTTTTGTTCTTCTTCTCTTATTGTGGGGAATCTACTTTTTTTCCTTTAAAAATAACGCTTCCAATAAAGAAAAGTTTGTTGAAAATATTCTCCCTGTAGAAATAATTTCCGACAAAAAAATTCCTAAAATTTTTGCTCTTTCCGAAGAACCAGTTTTGGGACCAGTTTTTGTTAAAAATAAATCCAATCTTAAATATTACTCAAAAAAAACTGGCCAAGTTTTTCAAATAGAGTTTGATGGTTCAGAAAAAAGTGCTATTTCTGATAAAGAACTCTCGGGACTCAGTAGTATTTTCTGGTCTCCTGAAAAAAATCGGGTTGTTTCTGAATTTTTTGTTGAAGGAGGTCTTTCTTATTCTAGTTATGACTATTCAGAAAGAATGGGCTATCCTTTGGGAAAAAATTTCGGAAACATAAACTGGTATAATAATCAAAAAATACTATACACTTATAAAACAGCTGATGGAAAAAGAACTTTAAATATTGCTGACTTTGATGGAAAAAATTGGCTTAAATTAACTGATCTAAATTTTATAAATATTCGAATTGAACCTATCCCATTAACTGGTCTCATTTCTTTCTGGAACCAAGGCAATGGTTTTGAAGAAACAACTTTAAAAACTATTTCTATTTTAGGTGGAGAAGAAAAAATAATTTTTCAAGGAAAGTTTGGAGCAGATTATTTGTGGAGCCCAGATGGAAATTCTCTTTTAATAAGTCATTTAGCGGAAAAAGGCTCTGCCAAAATTCAATTAGCCCTTACTAATGCTAAGGGAGGTGAATATAAAAATTTAGCCTTTCCTACTCTTGTTTCCAAATGCGTTTGGAGTCATGATAGTAAAAATATTTTTTGTGCTTTGCCAGGAAACATTCCTGATGGGATTGTTATGCCGAATGATTATTGGGCCGGAAAATTTCAGACTACTGATATTTTTTGGAAAATAAACACTTCTAACGGAGAAAAAGACCGAATAATAGAAACAAAAGAATTAGAAAACCTTCCTTCAATCGATGTCCTCAATCCTTTTTTAAATGAAGATGAGTCTTTTATTTTTTTTACAAATAAAAAAGATGGAAAGCTCTATCGCCTAGAGCTTTAAGGAAGAGCAAAAAAGGCTAGCCAAAAAATAATGGCTAAATCATTTTTGAAATAAGTAGTGTCAGCTAGACCGTGCAGAAGAAAATAAACAATAATACCCAAAGAAACGAGAGTTAAAATCGTTTCTTTTTCTTTTTGAAAAAAAAAGTTTTTTATGCGCCAAAAAAGCAAAAGAAGAAAACTTAAAAATCCAATTATTCCTCCACCTAGCCAAAAAGCCAGATAAAGCGAATGCGGATGAGGCACTGCCCACTCTAAGTAGGGCTCATAATATTTTTGATTAACCAGATATTTCTCTTGAAAATTAGCCGGTCCGATTCCCCAAACCCAATTTTCAGCAAAGATTTTTCCGGCCGATTGCCAAATCATTATTCGAGAAGAAAAAGAAGATCTTTCCGCTAAAGAAAGGGTGTCTCGCATTTTTTCCGTTTTAAGCGCCAAGGCCAAAATTACCAAGCCGATTAAAGCTCCTGCCACCAAAAATGCGCCTAGCTTGATTTTTGAGGCTCTCAGGGCCACTAGACAAAGCGCGGACCCAAGCGCCACCCAAGCCAAATAAGAAAAGGTGAAAAAAAGAGCTGTTCCCAAGATGGCCAAGGGCAAGCTTTTTCTCCAAAAACCTTTTTTGAGAAGAAAAAACCCCCAAAGAAAAGCCGGTGCTAAAAACATTGCCAAATAATTAGGCGAATTAAAAAAGATTCTCAATCGTCCATCATAAGTTAGTTGCCCCAAAAAAATAAACGCTATTCCCAAAAGAGAAACAAGCAAAGTACAATAAAAATAACTGATAAATAATTTTCTTTTTTCAGCTTTTTCAAAAAGCAAATTGGCTAAAACGGAAAAAAGAAAAGGCAATATCAACCAACCCTTAATTATTCCCAAACTTTTTAATACATGGCCATTAGAAAAAGTAGAAATTAAAAAGCCTAAAATTAAAATTGCAAAAACTACTAAATATTTTTTTTCTTTCTGGAAAAAAACTTTTAGTTTCTTCCAATTATTTTTATCTAAAACAAAAAATAAAAGAAAAATTAAAATTAAAACTTCCAAAAGATTAGTAGGAGCAAAAATTTGCAAGCGAATAAGATAAAGGGGGAGCAAAAAAATAATCAGCAAGGCAAAATTAGGAAGGGTTGCCAAACTATTAAATTTTTCTTTCCAGTTATTCATTGTTTAAGCTTGAAATTATTAAGAGAGCTGGCCAAACTGCCACGGAATAAATGCCGGTTTCTACCAAAGAGTGCACGGAAAAAATTACAATGCTAGCCGAAGCAAAAACTAAAAATTTATTTTTGCTTTTATATAGTCCGCGAGCAGTAAAGAAAAGAAAGCCAATCCAAATTAGCGCGTTTAAAATTCCAGTTTCCGCCGCAACATCCAAATAGGTATTATGCGCGTAAATCGGTTCGCGATAATCAGCCGAGGCCTTGATTTCCAGAGGATAATTTCCCAGCCCTGTTCCTAAAAGTGGTTTTTTTTCAATCACTTCTAAGGCTTCTACCCAAGTTTCCAAGCGTCCTCGATTAGAACCTTCTCGCAGATCAAAACTGGATTGAAAACGCTCTTTAATAGGACCAGGGATAAAAACAAAGCTAACCAAAAAAACTGATGAAATAATTGTTCCCCAGCGATAACGACGGGAAAAATTTTTCCAAAAAACTAGCGCTAAAAAAAGTAACCCCAAAAACAAACCCAGATAACCACCCCGCGAAAAAGTTAAAAGATCAGTGATTAAGATAATTATAGTGTTTGCTAAATTCCAAATCTTATTTTCTTTTTTCAAAAAAACTAAAGCCAAGGCCAAGGGAAAAACTAAGCCCAGAAAAAAAGAGAGCATATGTGGATCAGGGAAAAAAGCAGTCGCGCGCAGATAAGTTTGGCCCGTTATATTTACCAGCCAGCTTGGATTAAGGAGAACCGCTTCAGAAAAAGCTTTACCTAAAAAAGGTATAACAACGTAATCTGCCCAAAACTGATAAACTTTTTCGCGTCCAAAAATAAACTGAGAAATGAATTGAAAAATTCCAATTAATGAAGCAAGGGAGGCTCCCCAAACCAAAAAACTCGCGATTTTTTCCTTTTTTTCTTCAGAATTTAGAAGATTTTGAGCAATAAAATAAAGCGGGGCTAAAGAAAAAAGAAACAGCAATTTTCTTCCAGACCATTCTAAGTTTTGCGAAACAATGAGAGAAAAGGTAGTTAAAAAAAGAAAGCTTACAAATAATCCATTAGTGAATGTTGGCTGAATTAAAAGTTTTTTATTTTTGAAACTTTCTGCCAACCAAATAAAAAACAAAACTAGAATTAAAATTCTGCCCGAAGCTAAATCAATCCCTTGTGAAGGACTGAGTGCCAATTGAAAAGGCAAATAGATGGAAATGAAAAGTAAAAAACCAAACATAAATTATTTTAATAACTTTCGAAAAATTTTAACCAACCAAAATTCAAAAAGTCCACGCTGTTTTTTAAAATAATAATCCTGCGAAGCGTAGTATATTTTTTTTCTTTCTTTGTATTCCAAGACGCTTCCGTTTTCCAGATGTTTTATTTTAATTTGAGGAAAATAAAGAATTTTTTTTCCTTGTTTTTTTATTTTTAAACACAATTCTACATCTTCAAAATACATAAAAAAGTTTTCATCAAAACCACCCGCTTCCAGAAAATCAGCTTTTTTCACAAACATTCCCGCCCCCGTTACCCAAACCACCTCTCTTTCTCGATCTTCGTTATTTTCTTTCTCTCCCCAAAAATTATTTTTAACCAGTTGCCAAAAAGTGAGTTTTTTTCCAAAAATCCATTTTTGTTTTTTCCCTTGTTCATTGATAATTTTTGAGCCGATTACTGCTAACAAGGGTTCTTGAAAAAATTGCTCTTTTACTTGCATTGAAAAAGGCGCCTGCATTTCTGTGTCCGGATTCAGAAAAAAAAGAATTTCTCCTTGCGCTTTTTGCGCTCCCAAATTAGCGGCTTTTCCAAAGCCTAGATTTTCTGAATTATTAATCAAAAGTATTTCTGAAAAATTTTCAAGAATTGGTTCCAAGTTTTTTTCTGGTTCATTATTAACCAAAATAATTTCCAGCTCTTCTGGTTTTTCAAAATTATAAAGAGAAGCGATACACTTTTCCAAGTATTGATCGCTTCTAAAATTGACAATGACGACTGAAATTTTTTTGTTTTCTGAATTAAAATTTGGCATCTTTAAAATCTTTATAGGCTTTTTTTACAATTGGCGCTAATGAATTTTTTCCTCGTAAAAGATCCCAGCGATTTTTACTTCGGCGCAAGAAAGTGTAGCTAAAAATCCATGGGCGCAAGATTAGGGGAGCATTCTTTTTGAAAAAAGTTAAACCAGAAACTACCAGCCAATAAGTTTTATTTTCCAAATTGCCCTGACTTTTTTCAAAATGATACGCCCAAGCGGAGGTGGCAATGATTGATTTAAAGCCGGCTTTTTTAGCGCGGTAACAAAAATCGACATCTTCCCAGTAAAGGAAAAAGTCTTCATCCAAAAGTCCGATTTCATTAAAAACTTCCGCTTTAATCATCATCGCGCAACCAGAAATAAAATCAGAACGATAAATATTTTTGGTTTCAAATTTAACGCTGTGAATAGCTTTCATGGTGAGCCATTTAATTTTCCCTCGGGAAAACCAAACCTGTTTGTTTTCTCCATTAAAAACTACTGGCCCAGCAATGCCTGCTTCCGGTTCTCCTGACCGGACAGGTTTTTCCAGCGCTTCTACCAATCTTTCAATAAAATCTTTTTCCACTTCGGCATCATTGTTCAAAAGACAAATATAATCCGCCATGCGCTCTAAAGAAAAACGAATGCCGACATTATTGCCCACTGCAAACCCTAAATTTTCTTCGTTTTTGATAAAGTTGGCTTTGGAAAAATTAGACTTGGCCATTTCCAAGGAACCATCGGTAGAATTATTATCCACTACCACCACTTCAAAATTAGGATAGTCGTTTTTAAAAACGCTAGCCAAACATTTCTTGATAAAGTGGCCTCCATTGTAGTTTAAAACGACAATGAAAACTTTAGGTTGATTGTTCATATTCTTCCACTCCTTTTTTGCTTATTAGGCCTTGCAACTCCTCTTTTTGTACTCCTTTAAAAAGCCAAAGAAAGAGAAAATAGACCATCGAGCTACCCAGAGCCAGTAATATGAAATTATAACTCCTAAATACCCATAAAAACAAGCCCATCAGAATTCCTGCTCCCAGTACCCGAAAAAAGCGATCAGAAGCTGGTCGGTATTTGATTTTAGAAAAAGTTAAATAAGCTCCCAGAATTACCACCACCGCTTCGGTTGTTAGTGAAGCAAAGGCCGAAGCCAAATAGGAAAAACGAGGAACAAAAATTAAATTCAAACTAATGCTGGTCGCCGCCGCCAAAAGAAAAACCCATAAAAGTTTTTTCTGTAAATTGCCAACAATCAAAATGGCGTTGAAAAAATTACCAAAGAAAATCAAAGCCAGAGAAAAAACCAAGATTCGCAAAACTCCAGCCGATTCAGAAAAACCATTTCCTCCAATCACGCGCACCACATCATCAGCTAAGAAAAGCGTGCCGACTAAAAGGGGAATCACTAAAATAATAAAAACGCGAAAAGTTTTATCCGCAATCTTTTTAAATTCTTCTCGATTATCAAAAATATTTTTTGCTAAAATCGGTGTCACTAAACCAATAATCATCGCTGGAAAAAAAGTGATGTTTTCCAAAACCTTATAAGCCACATTGTAAACTCCTACTTCAGCGCTACTTTTAAGATAAGAAAGAATCAGAGTATCCATCTTAAAATAGGCAAAGGTAATAACCGCGGAAATTCCCAGAGGAAAAGATTCTTTGAGAAAAATTTTCCAATAAGCCAAATCGATTTGCAAACAAAAATGAATGTATTTTCTCGACCAGAAAAAAACCAAAATAAAACTGGCTAGAGAATTGAAAAGTAGAGCGGCCATAATCCAATCAAAACCTAGTTTCCATTTGAAAGCCAAGGCGACAAAAACTACTTGGATTATTTTTCCCATCAATTCTGACAGTGCCACCTTGTCCATCGCTAAATTCTTTTGAAAAATACCATTCAAGATTTGATAGGTAGAAGAAAAAAGAAAAGAAAAGGCAACAATCAAAATTCCGCGTTCCACCTCCGCTGGATAATCCAAAATCCAAATCAAAAGAGGGGAGATAATGATTATCGCTAAAGCAGAAAAAATACGCAGGGTGAAAACATTGCCGATAATTTTTTTCTCATCGGCGCCAGTTTTGGAAATTTCCCGAACAGAAATTTGATTGAGTCCCAGATCTGCCAAAGCCGCAAAAAAAGCCAGCACCGCCAAAACAGTCGCGTAATTTCCAAAGCCTTCTTTGCCCAAAGAACGGGTGATAATGCCAATTACCACCAAGGCTAAAACTGTAGAGATGACCTTGGCCACGCTACTAAAAATAACGTTATAAGCTATTTTTCTGGCTACCGCCATAAAATTAAAAGTTGATTTCTAAACCGGCTTGATCACAATTCTTCGGCCTTCGCCTTCGCCAATGCTTTCCGTTTTAATTAGACTATTTTTGGAAAGCTCCAAGTGAACAATTCTTCTTTCGTAGGGAGTCATTGGACGCAAAACAATTTCTTTTCTTTCTTGAATTGCTTCCTCGGCTGCGGTTCGCGCCATGATTTCGATGGAACTATTTTTTTCCGAGCGGTAAGAATTAACATCCAAAATAAAATTGGTTTTTTCTTCTACTTTATCTTTGCAGATGATGCGCACGATGTGTTGCAAGGCTTGCAAATTAACTCCGTGTTGACCAATCAAGAAACTGGATTCTTCTGTTTTGATATTAAAAATTGCCGCCCCTTCTTTGTTTTCTGAAAATTCCACTTCTGCTCCAGCAAAAGTCATCTTTTCCAAAACCTCTTTGATTTTTTGGATAATTATTTCCTGAGAATTTTTTTCCATATATTTGAAACTTAGAAATTATTCTTTTTTGACTGCTTTTTCCATTTTGCCTTGTTGCACAATCATGAAAACCGTAGAGACTAACCAGTAAAGAGCCAGCCCAGCTGGAAATTTAATTCCGATAAACAAAGTCAGAAGCGGTCCCAAAAAAAGCATTTGTTTAGACATTACTTCTGCAAAATCTGGTTGTCCTTCTTTTTTCTCTGCTGGATTTTCTTGTTTAGCTTTTTTCGCCATCATCATTTTAGCTTGAAAATATTGCGCTACCGCCGCGCCTAAAATCAAAATGATGTGAGGAATATTAATCAGTGTTATCTGTTGCAAATTTAAAACTGAAGAAAGATCAATGATCCCCAAAAACATTTTGTTAATCTCTCCTGGATTAGGAATAAAAGAATAAAGTGTTTTTGGATCTACTTTTAATCCGGCGTTGGAAATGTTGTAAAGCACTTGATAAATCGCGATTAAAAAAACTAATTGAAAAATCATTGGCAAACATCCGCCAAAAGGATTGGTTTTAGTTTCCTTGTAAAACTCCATTAAGGCCTTACTCTGGGCTTCTTTGTCTCCTTTATATTTTGCCTGAATTTCCTTAATTTTTGGTTGCATCTGAGCCATTTTTTTCTGAGACTCGATCTGCTTTCGACTTAAAGGAACCAAAAGAAATTTAATAATTAAAGTTACAATAATAATAGCAATCCCAAAATCTCTGTAAGGTAAAAAATCATAGATAAAAATTAAAAGATTATAGAGTGGATTGTAAACTAAAACACTAAAAATATTTCCCATTTATTTTTTTTAATCAATTAGGCCAGCTTTTTTTAAAACAAAATTAACATCTTCCGCAATTTTTTTACTATTTATTTTTTCACCCTCCCTTTTTCTAATCATAATATCAATATCCATACCTTTTTTAATTTTTCTTAAATAGGTTCGGAATATTTCCCGAAGCATTCTTTTGGCTTGATTTCTAGCCACCGCTAATTTAGAAAACTTTAAACCAACTGAAAAACCAATTCTAGAATTCTCTGTTCCATTTTCCACAAATTTTAACGCTATGTTGCCTTGTGAAAAAAACTGTCCAGCTCTTTGAATTTTTTCAAAATCTTTTCTTTTCACCAGTCGATTTTTAAAAGGAAGCATGAATTTAGACTTGCGTTAATTTTTTTCGTCCTTTTTGTCTTCTTCTTTTTAAAACGGCTTTTCCGTTTTTAGTCGCGCTTCTTTTTAGGAAGCCGTGGCGACGCGCTCTTCTTCTTTTTTTGGGTTTATAAGTTTGACTCATAATTTTTCTGCAACCTTCATTTTTTAAAGGTTTTAAGCACTAAAATTTAAAATTTAACTATTTAGAAGTTTATCAATAAAGGACTTAAAAGTCAATTCTTTTGTTTGTTGTTTTTAAAGTTTTTTATTTTTAGAAACACTTGCATTATTTTTCAATATCTGTCTATAATTTAAAGGTCTGTACACAGCTTATCAACAACTTCCCAACTTTTCACCTTTAGACGCATTTTTTTTCCTGTGATATACTTTTTAAACACTAGCAAAATCTTATGACCAACGAAGAGCTTTGGCGCGCTGCCTTGGGGGAAATCGAGCTTTCAATATCAAAAGCCAACTTTATCACTTGGTTTAAAAATACCTCTATTCTTTCCATTGAAAATGGTCACGTAACCATTGCTGTTCCTAATGGTTTTGCCAAGGAATGGCTGGAAAACAAATATAATCTGTATATTTTGCGCGCTCTTCGTAATATTCAAAGCGATGTTAAGGGTGTTTCTTGTTCTATCACCACTGTTTTTCAGAAAAAACCCTTCGTTTCTCATCCAGTTGACGCGGTTGTTCCGATAAAAAGTCCTGTGATGGCCATTCCTCAAGAAGAAAAAATGGCTGTTTTAAGCCAAGAAAACAACCTAAACCCCAAATATATCTTTGAGAACTTTGTGGTTGGGGGAAATAACGAGTTGGCCAAAGCCGCTTGTTTTGCCGTTTCCCAAAATTTGGGCAAAATCTATAATCCACTTTTCATCTATGGCGGAGTAGGCCTAGGAAAAACCCATCTTTTGCAGTCAATTGGCAATGAAATCCTTAAAAATGACCCCAATAAAAGGATAAAATACATTACTTCCGAAAAATTTACTAATGATTTGATAAATTCCATCAAAAACCAAAAAATCAATGAATTTAAGGAATATTACCAACAAATTGACCTCTTAATCATTGACGATATTCAATTTTTATCCGGCAAAGAGAAGACTCAGGAGGAATTTTTCCATATTTTTAACCATTTATACCAATTAAACAAGCAGATTGTCTTAAGTAGTGATCGCCCACCCAAATCTATCCCCACTTTAGAAGAAAGACTGCGTTCTCGTTTTGAAGGTGGGATGATTGCTGATGTTTCTAAGCCTGATTTTGAGACTCGAATGGCGATTTTGCGGAAAAAAGCCTTAAATGAGGGAATTGATATTGATGAAAAAGCTCTGGAATTTATCGCTTCTAATATTGTTTCTAATATTCGCGAGCTAGAAGGTGCTTTAAATCGAGTTTTTGTCTCTGCTCAACTAGCTAATCGAGAAATAAACCTTGACTTTGTTTCATCTTTATTGTCTGATTTAATATCTAGTGGCAAAAAAACCGGCATCAATCACCGCCACATCATTAAAGCGGTCTCAGAATTCTATGATATAACCCAAGAAGACCTTATTGTCAAGGGCAGAAAGAAGGAAGTGGTTCGCCCAAGACAAATTGCGATGTATCTTATGCGCAGTGAATTAAATTACTCCTACCCAGGAATTGGAGAAAAATTGGGTGGCCGTGATCACACCACCGCCATTCATGCTTTTGAAAAAATTAGCGAAGAATTAGAAAAAAACAAAAAACTTTGTGAAGACTTAACCGCCCTGAAGGATAAAATTTACAATATTAGTTAATAAGGTGTGAATAATTTGTTCTTTAAGTTTTAATAACTCCTGAAAAAGCTTAAATCTTGGTGGGGAAAAAATAACTAATTTTCTCTTTTCCAATATTTTCCCAAACTAAAAAACTCTCAACCAGTTAGAAATTCCCACCCTTATCCACCTAAAAAATCTTTTATTTAAAATAAAAAATAGCCTTATCCCCAGAAAATCTATTCTTAATATATAACAACTAAATTAAATAAATTAATATACTTATATTTAAATTAATATTATGAAACTTATTTGTACTCAAGAAAATTTTAAAAAAGCTATTTTAAATTCAGAAAGAGTGGTTTCTAAACAAAACACTTTACCAATTTTAAATAATATTCTTTTTAAAACTGAAAAAGGACTTTTAAAATTATCGGCTACTAATTTGGAAATTGGAATTGTAGTTAAATTAGGTGCAAAAATTGAAGAAGAGGGAGAAATTACTATTCCGGCTAAATTAATTGGTAATTTTATTAATAATTTATCGGCGGGAGAAAATATTTCCCTGGAAATTAAAGATCAGGGCTTAAAAATAAAAAGCGGAAAAGTAAAAGCTTTTATTAAGGGTTTACCAGCTGGCGATTTTCCTTTGATTCCTCAAAAGAAAAGTGATTTTCAATTAAAGATTAATGGCGCGCAGTTGAAAAATACTATTTCTAAAATAATTTCTTCAGTGGCTTTTAATGAAAGTCGCCAAGAACTCACGGGAATTAATGTGACTTTTGGAGAAAAGGATTTGTTTTTCGCTTCTACAGATAGTTTTCGTTTAGCCGAAGAAAAAATTTCTTTAGCAGAAGAAAATTTGGAAGGCGATTATCAAAATCTTAAAGAAAAAAAGGGTAGCATTATTGTTCCAGGGGCGACCATGGTGGAATTAGCGAGAATTATTGACGTTGAAGCAGGAGAAGAAGTGCAAATTGCGATTGAAGAAGGACAAGTATTTTTTGAGACCGGAGGAATGATTTTAGTGTCACGACTTATTAATGGAAAATATCCGGAATATCGACATATTATGCCCAAAGAATATAAAACTCGCATTGTGGGCGGAAAAAATCTTCTCCAAAGCGCAGTAAAAATGGCTAGTGTTTTTTCTTCCGCCAAGACTGGAGAAATCATCCTTAAAATTGACGCAGAAAACAAAAAAACTTCTATTGAGGCTAGAAGTGCAGAGGTGGGAGAAAACTCCACAGAGCTCGATTTAGACATTGTGGGGCCAAACCAAGAAGCGATTTTCAATTCTCGGTACTTTTTGGATGGATTAAATGCAGCCGAGACAACGCAAGTGGCGATTCTTTTGAATAGTGGTGCTTCGCCAGTGGCGATCAAGGAAATTAATGAAAAAACCGGCGAGGTTTTAAATGATTTCACCTACATCGTTATGCCAATCAAAAACTAAGTATATTTATAAGGAGGAAGTATGGCAAAGAAAAAAGTTCTTTCAGTTTGTAAGGATTCTGAATATTATGGACAAACTTGTCAATGCGCAACCTGTTGCTCGGAGCATTGTTCTGATGGAGTAGGATGCTCTATGTGTGACGGACCAGTTTTGGGTTGTGATACTGGTTCAGAAGATGATATTGATTCAGAATAAATAAAGGATATTATAAAAATGGGAGAGTCGAAAGACTCTCCTTCAAAAAAATGAAATCTCTTAAAAATCTTTTAGATAAAAAAAATATTCAAAAAACCGTTAACCTTGACGATAAGACGGTTTTTTTTCTTTTCAAAAAAATCATTAAAGAAGAATTTGGCAGTGTCGGTTTGGAAAAATTAGTGCCAGACTATTTTGCCAATGGAATTTTACACATCAAATCGGGAAGCTCCAATTGGTCAAGCGAACTTTGGCTCCAAAAAGAAACCATCATCCAAAAAATCAATCAGGAAATTGGGAGTAAAGAAATTAAAGATATTAAGACGAAATAAAAAATAGGCGAGAGAAAAAAGACATTCTCACATTCTCGAGAATGTGAGAATGTTAAATGAGTATGAAAAAAGCACTTGGACACCCGGTGTCCAGGTAAGAATAAAATATTAATTACTGAATTATTTCAGTAAATTAAAAATACTAAAATCCTAAAACTCGGTTTTAGGAAATTTAGGAAAATAAAAAACCGCCCTAGAAAGGAGCGGATTTTTATTTTTAGAAAAAGAAAAATATTTTAAGGGATATTGGTATGAACGGAAAGGCTATCTTCAGCGGAAAGGCCAGCCTTGTCTTTCACAACGGCTTTAATTTCTAAAGTGGCATTTTTCTTTTCTGGGGGAACGACATAGGTGTGGGTTAAAGAAGAACTGCTACCAGAATCAACAGAAGAACCATCAATATAAAGCGTAACTTTATCTATTCCAAACCCAGAAGAAGCATTCACGGAAACTGTGAAGACAGAAGAAATAATGGAGTCTCCAGAATCGGGATCATTAATCTTAATTTTTGGCAGAGCGGATTCAAACATCCTGCTTTCGCAATCTTTTTCTGGCGCTTCGTCTTCATCAAAATCTTTGGAGTCTTTGGCCCAATCTTTAACCGCTTCCTCCCACTCTTTAAATTGCGGATCACTCTTGCGGTCTTTTGGGTTTTCGCCTTGTGGATAATCTTTATTAACATAATAAAGAATAGAATGACCAGTAAAGAATTTTTTTTTATCTTTTAAAGAGCTGGGGCAAGCACTGTTAGCTAAACAATACTCATCTTTCTTGCCAGGAATCGGACAGACTTCCAATTTTTTCACAAATTCTAATTTTCCATCCAAAACATCTTTGCCAGTTTTATTTTCTTCCGGGTCATATTTAGGAAAATTTTCAACATTATAATTTTTTAAGACCTCATTCATAAATGCTCGCCAAATAGGAGCAGCGACATAGACTCCGTCCGCACTTTGAGCCATCGGGCGGTTGTCATTATTACCCGCCCAAACACCAACCGCGAGATAAGGTGTGTAGCCCATCGTCCAACCATCGCGCCATTCATTAGTGGTTCCAGTTTTAGCAGCCACTGGCCGATCAGAAAAAGCCAAAGGACTATTAGAACCGAAAACTGGCGCGCGATAATCATTAGTGGAAAGAATATGGGAAAGCATTGCGACATATTTTTCTTCAATCACTTTTTCTCCAGCTCTTTCTTTGTATTCTTCTAAAACATTCCCCTTAGCATCTTCAATTCTAAGAATGGAAACTTTCTTTTGAAAAATGCCTTTATTAGCCAAAGTGGCAAAAGCATTAACATGATCTAAAAGTTTCACTTCACCGCCTCCTAAAACCAAAGACAAACCATAGTCTTGGGGCTTGTTGAGAGTAGTAATACCCATTTTTTTTGCCAGAGCCACTGATTCATTAACGCCAGCTAAATATAAAGTTTCCACTGCTGGAACATTAAGTGACATCGCTAATGCCTCTTTCATTTTCACCGGCCCGCGATTTTTTCCGTCATAATTTTTTGGATTGTAATCTTTGCCAGAATCAGTAGAAAAATTTGTATCCACATCCCAAATTAAAGTTTCGGGAGTGTAGCCTTTTTCAAAAGCTTTGAGATAGACATAAGGCTTAAAAGAAGAGCCTGGTTGACGATCACGAATAGTTACATTTACCTGACCATCAATTTTGGGGTCAAAATAATCCTTGGAACCCACCATTGCTAAAACTTGTCCAGTTTTTGGATCAATTGCGACGAGAGCGGCATTTTCCGCATTATATTTTTTATTATTCTCAGCCCCTTCACGCACAGCTTTCTCGGCAATTTGTTGTTTATTCCAATCCAAAGTAGTATAAACTTTTAAACCTTGCTCCTCAATCGTTTCGGCGCCATATTTTGTTTCCAAATAATCTTTCACATACATCACAAAATGAGGAGCCTCAATTTTTTCTGCAAAAGCAGAAACTTTTTTCAAAGTATCAATTTTCTTAGCTTCCTCGGCTTGTTCTTTAGTAATATAGCCAAGTTTGGCCATTTCATTCAAGGTAATTTCTTTGCGAATTTTCAAAGCATCTGTACGTACTCCATAGGGAGAATAATAACTGGGAGCTTTGGGAAGAGAGGCTAAAAGAGCGGCTTCATCCAAAGTGAGTTCGCGAGCGGGTTTTCGGAAAAAAGTTTGTGCTGCCGCCTCAATACCATAGGCATTGGAGCCGTAAGGAATTTCATTAAGATACATTTCTAAAATTTCATCTTTAGAAAAAGCAAATTCCAGCTCAATAGATAAAACCAACTCTTTAATTTTTCGAGTGAAGGTTTTTTCATTGGTAAGAACAGAATTCTTAACAAATTGTTGGGTAATGGTTGAGCCACCCTGGGCAACACCAAAATTAAGCACATTTTTAATAGCTGCGCGAGCAATAGAAGTGAACTTTACTCCGCGATGATGATAGAAACTTTGATCTTCCAGTGAAATAGTGGCAAACTTAATGACATCCGGCATATCTTTGAAAGCAATTTGCGTTCTCTTTTCTTCGCCGTGAATGTCATACAGAATATGTTGGCCAGTGCGATCATAAATTTTAGTGGATTCAGCAATAAAGCGTTTATTAATCTTTCCGGGACTAGGCAAATCTTTCAAAAAATAGGCAAAAATACAGATGGTTAAAAGGAAAATTGCGGCGACAAAATAGGCGAGAATGCGAAACCATTTTTTCTGCCATAAACTAGTTTTAAGATTCTTAAATTTTTGTGAATTTAAATACATAAAATTAAATTATATCATTCTCTATTTTAGCAGAAAATGATGGATAAAAAAAGCTATTTTATTTTTAATTTCATTCCAATCTTATTTTCCCCATTTTTATATTGGCCGATGATTTTTGGCTGAGAAAATCCAAGTTGTTGGTAAAATTTTTCTAAACGATTAGCTTCGCGAAAACGCAAACCAACAGTTTCTACACTTTCTATTTTTTTAATTTCTTTTAATAGCTTTTCTACTAGCGTTTTTCCAAAAGATTTTCCTCTTTGTTTTTCAGAAATCCAAAGCGAATCAATATTAAAAAATTTTCGACTAGGGGTTATTTTTCCAAAAACAAAACTGGAAATTTCAGCATCTATTTTTAAAACAAAACCCAAGGGGAAAAATTCGTCTTGGGTAAAATAATCTTCGAAATTTTTTTTAGGCCAAACTGATTTTGGAAAAGCTAAATTATTCAAAACAAAAAGCTTTTCCAATTCCTCTGAAGTCAAATTCGTTAAAGGAATAATTTCCATAATTATTTTTGAATTAATTTTTCTGCTTTGTTTTTTAGGTAATCAAGCATTAAACCAGAAATATCTACGCCAGTAAATTCTTGGGCTTCTCCGAAGTGACAAGGAAAATTTACTTCCAAAACATAGGGAATATTATTTTTATCCAGAATTATATCCACTCCGGCAAATTCCAGTCCCATAGCAGAAACAGCAGAAACAGCAGTTTTTTCAATTAGTTCATTTTTTTCAAAAATCTCAACATTATTCAAACGAGTTTTTCGGTTAGAACGAAAATCACCTTCATGAGAAGCTTTATATTTCATTCCAGCAATAATCTTTCCATCCAAAACCACCAAGCGTAAGGTTTCTCGAACATCGATATATTGACGCAAGATAAAATTGTCATTAGTTTTAGCAAGATAATCAGCAATAGAACAAAGTGATTCAATGGAATCAATGCGCATTACCCCAACCCCTTCTTTGCCACCCATCGCTTTTAAAATTATCGGAAAACCGCCTAAATTTTCAGCAAAAGTTTTAAGCAGATCTCGGTCATGAGTTAAAACGGGAATAGTTTTTGGAATAGAAACCCCAGCTCGAGCTAATTTTAATCCGGAACCAGGGCGATAAATTTTGTCAGCCGAATCATAAAAGGTGGCGACATAATTTTCAGCTAAAGAATATTCTATCTTTTTTGCATTTTGATTATTGGCAGTAACACGATAAAGGCCATCTCCTGGCTGGAGTTTTGGAAAATTAGTAAAGTCAATTTTATTTGAATTCACGCTAATCTCTTGGTATTCAATATTTTTTTCCAAACAAGCTTTTTTAAAAAGCTCTCGCGCCCAATCATTTTTTGGCGACTCGATGATGCAATAAAAATTCATAATTATTTTTTTATTTTATTAATATCAATTAAAAATTTAGTTAGATTTTTTTTGCCAATTAGCATACTCTTAGTCATTTCACCTCTTTCAATAATATTAATATCAGTAGCGATGCTAATTTCTTGCAAAAGAAAAGTTAATTTTATCGCAGGACGAATAGAAACCCCATGAGAAGAATAAACGATAGTGATATTGGAAAGGTCGGGATGTTTTCCTAAATATTTTTTTCTCAAATCCTCTTCTATTTTTTTGGCTTCTTCTCGAGAAAAATTCTGGGGAAAATCTAGTGAATTAAAAAATTCCAATAAATCTCCATAGCCTAAATCTTTAGCTAATTCTAAATCAATCGACGATGAATAGGCGCCGGTATCAATTTTCGCTTCCACTTCAATTTCTTTTCCGTCTTTGCCGATGAGTTTTACTTTTTCTACAGTCCCGATAATTTTTCGACCGGAAATTTCTTCTACTTCTTCTTCAATTTCTCCCCCAAAAAGATCCATACCCATGCGTACTCCTTTTTCCAGTGAAGTAATTTTCAGTCCCGCTACTCGTTCCAATCTTTTTTTGAGACCTGACAAATTAGCAATTTGAATTCCCAATCCTGGACGAGCATTAAGCTCCAAAATCACCGGACCTCTTTCGGCATCAATCGCAATATCTGCTCCGAGATAACCCAAATGAGAAACTTCTTGGGCTTTAGCAGCTAAAGTTAAAATATCTTTCCAGTAGGGAATTTTAATTCCGCTCAAAGACAAGCGGGTGCCAGGCACTTTTTCCACCAAAACGCCTTTACCCAAAAAGGCACTCGTGGTAACGCCAGTCGCCATATCGATACCTACGCCGATTGCGCCTTGATGAATATTGGCTTTTCCGCCCGATTCTTTGGTGGGAAGACGAAGCATGGCCATCACCGGCACTTTATTAAAAACAATTACTCGAATATCAGGAATGCCTTTGAAAGTATAAGGTTTAAATAATTTTAATAATTTTAATCTTTCTTCAAAAAAAGCCGTGTCGGGAGTATTAGAAAGAGAAAAAGAACCATCTAATATATTTTGAATATGAGATTTTAAATCATCAATCGTGACAATAGAACCATCGGCTTTAACCCAAGCATCGGTGCGGTCTTTTTTCTTTCCATAAACCACCAAAATACCTTCACCACCAAATCCGCGATTCGGTTTCAAAGCAAAACTGCCCGGAAGTTTGTCCCAGTTAAAATTTTCCAAATCTTCAGCACTTTTGATTTTGGCAATCAACGGAGAAACGGCGATACCGTTTTTGCGAAGAAATCTTTTGCTCAGAAGTTTATTATCCGCCAATTTTTTTGCGCGAGAAAGATTGTAAGGACGAATGAAATCCAAATTTCTGGAGTTCATTCCCAAGAGTTGGCGACTATTTTTTAGAAAAGAAAAAACCATAATTAAAATTTCTTGATAATTTTTCGAAAGCGAAAATATTCAGTGATTCTCAGTCCCGTCCATTTGCCTAAGAAAATGTTAATCGGAATAGTGAAAAGAATAATCCAAGGATAGGCGACTAAAACGCGAATCAAAAATTCCCAACTGGCGATATAGAAACCAACAATTGAGATGAGCAAAGTTTCAATGGCTAAGATTAAAGCCGTCCGATTGCCTTTTTCAATTTGCACAGCAATAAATTTTTCGACCAAGGTGATCATGATGAGGATAGGAAAAATAGAAACAGCGGCTAATCCGGTTCTTTTCATCTCTCCACCAAAAACCAACATCAATAAAATTACCAAAGCGACTACCGAAACCATAATGGCTACGCGAGGAAGGTATAAGAGGCGAAAAGGTTTCAGGACAAAACGCATCATCATTCCAGTTAAAATTACCGCGACAAAAATAGCTACCCCATACTTGATTCCATTAGTGGCTAAAAAAGCAAAAGTGATAATGAGCGGGGTGTAAATTCCGAAAGCTTTAATTCCTACCACTTGGCGCAAAAAGGCGATGAAAGTGGCGATGATCGGCAACATCAAAAGAAGCACCACCGTTTCCAAAGGCACACGTTGCTGAATAAAAAAATTAATAATCGGACTGATTTGTAATTCCATAATAGTTTATTGGTTTAATAGTTGATTAGTTTATTAGTTTATTAGTTAAGAGGATTTATAAGATAATTATAACTCCTTTTCTTTGCAAAGGATATTTTTTCGACTGTTAAAATGACAAATTCCAATTGCAATCGCATCGGCTGTGTCATCAGGTTTAGGAATAGTTTTTAGGTTTAAAATTTTCTTGACCATTTCTTGCACCTGTCTTTTTTCCGCTTTACCATAACCGGTTACCGCCTGCTTCACTTGAAGCGGAGTATAACTGAAGATACTAACATTTTTTTCTGCTAATGTCAAGAGCAAAACCCCCCTGGCCTGACCAACTGGAATCACGGTTTTTTGGTTCTTAAAAAAGAAGATTTTTTCAATTCCTGCCTCGGTAGGGCGGTATTTTTTGAGGATTTTTCGAAGATCCTGGGCAATTTCTAAAAGTCTCTCACTTTCCGCTTTTTTGGGCGAAGTGCTGATATGACCGTAGGCGAGGGCTTTAACACAGCCGTTTTTTTCTTCCAAAATCGCCCAGCCAGTCGTGGCCGTTCCTGGATCCAAGCCGAGAACTCGAAGTCCAAGAGAATTATTCTTAGATGCTAATTTTTTCATAGAAGGATTTTTTAAAAGGCCTTTTAATTTTTAATTAAGAATTTCTAATCAAATCCCAATTTAAAAATTTCCAATGTTTAAAAATTTATCATTTAATCATTATCTGCCTGCCAATAGGCAGGTAAATGAAATCCAAATTACTAAATTTTAAAAATTTAATTATTTATAAATTAAAAATTGATTAAAAATTTAAAATTTAAAATTAAAAATTCGACAATCTAAAGATTGTCGTAAATCTCTTGCACATCATCATTGTCATCCAAAACCTCCAAAAGTTTTTCGTAGGCCGTTTGATCTTTTTCATCAAGATTAGTTTTTTGCAGTGGCACATAGGAAAGTTCTGCTGCTTGAATCTTGGCTCCAGCTTTTTCCAAATTTTCTCGAACGCGTTGCAAATTTTCTGGCAGAGTATAAAGCGTTAAAATATTTTCACTATAATCCGTATCTTCGGCGCCAGCTTCAATGGCTTGCATTTCCCATTCTTCCAAGGTGCTTTCATCTTCCAAGGCTAAACTGATCTGGCCAACTTTTTTGAAGAGAAAACCAACCGAGCCTTCAGGCACCCACTTGCCACCATTTTTTGTGAGCAGGGTTCTAATTTCACCTAAAGAGCGATTAGTATTATCGGTAGCCGTTTTAATAAGCATGGCTACTTGGCCGGGACCACCTGCCTGCCGGACAGGCAGGTAAGCTTCATACATAACTTCTTTGATTTCGGCGCCGTCTTTGAGTTCGCCGGTTCCCCGTTTAATGGCGCGCTCAATATTATCCTTGGGCATATTATCCAAGCGCGCGCGGTCAATGGCTAAACGCAATTGAAAATTAGTTTCGGCTTTTCCACCACCATCCCGCGCGGCTATAGTGATGAGTTTTCCGTGTTTAGTGAAAATCTTTGCTCGTTTGGCATCATTAATTCCTTTTCTGTGTTTGATTCCCGCCCAATGTGAGTGTCCGGACATAATATTCGTTAAGCGCATAACGTGAAACGCGTAACACGTAACACAAATCGCTTATTATTTAATAAATTATTTAACGCTCTACGCTATGCTTTTCACGTTTTGTGATATCTAAAGCTTAACATCTTAAATTCTATTTTTCAATTTTTTCTATTTAATTTTAATTTCTGGCAAATTATCCCAGATAAGTTGAAAAATAGCCTTTAAGGTATTATGAATCTCTGAGCTTTCAATAATAATACCCAATTTTTCTTTAGCAGAGATGAGAGATATCTTTGAATGTCCATAAATATCGATTTCAATGGAAAAGGGATATTTGTTTTTATTAATAAGTTTAGTGGCACGAAGTTGAAGAGGATCTCTTTCTAATAATTTTTGTTGGGTATAATCCGTTTGAGGTAAAATAGTATAAACTGGAATTCTTTTTTTTATTCTATTTTTTATAAACTGCTCCATCCACTCATTGCCAACTATTTTTATAATGTCTTCTGAACCAAAGGCAAAAAACTCTCCCGAATATTTGAGGGGATCATTGTATGCTTCTTTTATACCCTCAAGTCCTTCGTAGAAATGTATTTTAGGTTTTGTTCCAGAAACATTATGCATTGATTTTAAAAAGGGAAGGATTTCAGAAAAAAGTTTTTCTTTTTCTTGTATTTTTTTTTGTATTTTTTCCGGATTATCGGCAATAAAAAGACGCTTCTTGCCTTTAGTGGTCTCATAAATCAAGCTACTTTCCATTAAATCTAACAAAATATCATAGCAGGTGGTTCTCTTAATTCCAGCTTTACGGGCAATTTCAATCACCGTGGCGCTTCCCAATTCTAAAGAGGCGAGATAAACATCCGCTTTTTTGCCTTCTAGCCCAAATTGTTCTAATTGTTGGCCTATTTCCATAATATGTCGATTAAAACCGTCAACATTTATATTATAGCATAGTGGTATGTATTGTCAATATTTGGCTAAAATAAAGGTTTTATAATAAATGATATATTTTATAATGACGTTATCTGTTGACATATTTTTTGCATAATGCTATAATTCTCAGTTACATAAAAATGTAGCCAAGTTATTTAAAAATTATAGAAAGGAATAGAAATGAAAAAGATTATTTTTGTAAAGCCCGCGCTAGAGGTAGATGCTGTTTTCGATCCTATCCGTTCAACAATTTATCTTGGAATATGGTATCTTGCGTCATTACTCAAAGAAAAAGGACATCAAGTTTGGTTATTGGATGAGGTTTCAAGAAATAATGGAATGGAAAAACGCTTACTTTATCAAAGAAAGGTTGTAGGAAGTGACATTACGGAAGTTTCATTAGAAAAAACTCCTGAGGAATTCCAACGGCAAAAAATGAGAGACTTCCAAAATCTCAGCAGCGAAGAATTTGTAAAAAAATATTCTGCTTTCAAGGATGACGGAAGTATTTGTCGGAATATTTTGCGGATTGGGAATTCGATTGAAGAAACGCTGGTCAAGATAAAAGAAATTCAGCCAGATTTTGTCGGGATTCCGCTAATTGCTTCGGCGAATTATCTTCCGGCGGTGAGAATGGGGAATGCCATCAAAAATGAATTTCCGTTAGTAAAAATTATTTTTGGTGGCCAACATGTTTCAGCAGAGCCAGCCCGATTTTTGGAGGAAAATCCTTGGATAGATTATTTGATAACTGGAGATGCTATTTCGGTTATTGATGATATCATTGAAGGAAAAATTGCCGAAAAAATTGTTAACGGTGGATTTGAAGTTATGAAGCAATTTCCCTTTCTAGATCCAAGCATAATTAAGGATTGTGAATATGATAGAGAGCCTAATTATGCATTTAGCTCTTCTGGGCGGAAGACGGTTGATTATATGTTTTCCAAAGGTTGCTTTCGTCATTGCGAGTTTTGCATGGCAGGATGTCAAAAAGGAAATCACGTGACATGCATTGATTATCAAAAAGTTGATAAGCAACTGGAAATTTTTAAAGAGAGTGGCATCGAGGAAATAATTGTGCAAGATGATGCTTTCATTTTTAAGCCTAAGACCCATCTCGTAGAGATATTGCGATTAATGAAAAAGCATGGATTTTACTGGCAAAATAATGGAGGCATTGACTTTGAACTGCTTGATGATTTTGTTACAGATCAGTTTATTCGGTATAACAAGATAGGAAAGGGCAGGATAACGGCTTTATACATTCCTTTTAATCCTCGTTTATGGAACAAAGGTCAAAGCGCCGCAGAATCAATGGTTGAAAAGCATCGAAAAAATTTCGAAAACCTTAAAAGGTTGAGAGAGGAGGGAAAAATTTTTGTTTTTACCAGCGAAATAGTTGGAACACCTGAACAAACGATGGAGATTTTGGAACACGATATAACCCTGCATAAAGATATGATCCAGAAAGGATATCTTGATGCGGTGTATACATTAGTGGCAACGCTTTTGCCAGGCACTAAGTGGAATACCGATAATCATGAGAAAATTATTAATGAAAAAGATTATCCTGGTTATTCACTTTTCACTGTTCACCATAAGACAAAAAATATTACTGATCCAAGAACCCTAGAAGAAATTATTATCAAGCGAGCGAAAGAGTTAAACAAGGTGCAAAAGTCTTATCATTGGGGAAGTCCTTTCTCCAATTGTTGATTCCTTATTTTCAAGGCGGGAGCTCATCTGAGTTTCCGCCTTTTTGTTTTCTCAAAAAATTTCAAAAACTTTCGCTTTTTGTTTTTAAATGTGATAAAATAAAAGCAAACAAAAAGTTTTTTAGTTTTCTCAAAATGCCAAAAATAACACAAAAACAAACTATCAATAAAATAATTCAGAAAAAAACAGAAGACACAGAAAAGGTTTTGTCTAAGATGCGGCATCAATCAGAAGAGGAACAGACTTCTCAATTTGCCGCTTCAATTGGTTTTCCCTACATTGATACCAATCTGATTCCAGTGAGCAATGAAAGTTTAAAGCTTATCTCCGAAGCCGACGCAATCAGCAATCAAGTAGCGATTATCAAAAAATCTGCCAAAGATGTTACTTTTGTTTCGCCCGATCCAACCAAAAAGGAAACGGCAGACTTTATTGAAAAACTAACCAAAGAAAATGGATGGAATTCCAGAGTTTTTGTGATTTCTCTTTACAATTTTGGAAAAATTTTAGAGAAATACAAAGCTTTAGTTTTCACTGATGTTTTGAGTCAGATGAGCGTGAATTTGACCGGTAAAGATTTGGAAGAATTTGATCAGTTCTTGAAAGATTTAGTAACCCTCAAACAAAGAATTAATGAATTGCCAGTCACTCAAGTTTTGAATGTGATTATGGGTGGAGCCTATAAGCTTGGAGCGAGTGATGTGCATATTGAGCCACAAGAAAAAGAAATTCGTTTGCGTTATCGTATGGATGGAGTTTTGCACGATATTGCTTTCTTTTCTTTGAATGTCTATAAAAGCATCATCTCGCGTATCAAGATGATGTCAGGAATGAAAATTAACATTCGGGACATCGCTCAAGACGGAACTTTTGATGTAAATTTAGAAACCAAAAAAGTGACGATTCGCGTTTCTCTGATTCCCGGCAGTTTTGGCGAAAGCGTGGTAATGCGTCTTTTGGATCCCGATTCTATCAAAGTCGATGTAGATAATATGGGTCTTCGGGGTCTCGCTTATGAAGAATTGCAGAAGCAAATGCAAGCGCCTAATGGAATGATTCTCACTACTGGTCCAACTGGTTCCGGTAAAACGACTACACTCTACGGTATTATCAACAAACTCAATGATCCAGAAACAAAAATCATCACCATTGAAGACCCAATTGAATATGAATTGAAAGGTATTTCGCAAACGCAAATTGAAAAATCGCGAGGCTATACTTTTGCCACGGGACTTCGAGCGATTGTTCGTCAGGATCCCGATGTAATCTTGGTCGGTGAAATTCGCGATGATGAAACAGCGGATATTGCAGTTAATTCGGCGCTCACTGGGCACTTGGTGCTTTCTACCATCCACACCAACAGTGCCATTGGAGCCATTCCACGTCTTTTGGAATTAGGCATTAAACCTTCGCTTATTTCTCCGTCAGTCAACGCTTTGATTGGACAAAGATTGGTACGCCGGCTTTGCGAACATTGCAAAGAAGAATATGTGCCAGCTAAAGAATCAATTGAATCTATCAAAAAAATTATTTCCATTATCTCACCGAAAGCTAAAGTCGAAATTCCGAAAAAAATTGAAAAACTTTATCGTCCTAAGGGTTGTCCGAAGTGCAACAATCTCGGCTATAAAGGACGGATTGGAATTTTTGAAATTCTGACGATTAGTGAAAGTATTGAAAAATTAATTTTGGAAATGGCGGGAGAAACCGATCTCACTATTGCCGCGATGGAAGAAGGAATGATTATGATGCTTCAAGACGGAATTTTAAAAGCGATAGAAGGAATAACTTCCATTGAAGAAGTGAAGAGGGCGACTGGTGAAGGAGATTTTCTGGAAGGCATTTATGAAAAATTAATGTCTTCGGTTTTGGGAAAAGCGATAGTGGTTGGGCCGGAAGAATATCAAAAAGCCAAAGAGAATGTTTTTGATTTTAAAAAATTACAAGCAGTAATCGATGCTTCAGAAACCAAGCAAATCAATAAAATTATTTTTGCTGCTGCTAGCATTCTTGGGGTAGGCGATATTCACATTGAACCAGGAGCCAATGATGTAAAAATTAGATTTAGAATTGATGGAATTTTGCAAACTGTGGCTTCCATTCCGCTTACGGATTATCCAAATTTTCTTGGACAAATTAAAATCTTGAGCGGGGTGCGAACGGAAGTGCGTCAAGGTGTCATTGATTCGCGTTTCTCTATTAAATATGATGAAGAAATTCTTGATCCGCGCGAAAGAAGTGTGGATGTTCGTGTTTCTATAATCTTAGGTGGTTATGGAGAGACAGTGGTAATGCGTCTTCTTTCCAAATCTTCAGTAGAATTAAATTTGAATACTTTAGGAATTCGTGAACAAAATTTAGCCAAGATAAAAACCGAAATTGAAAAACCCAATGGCGTGATTCTTAACACTGGCCCAACTGGCTCAGGAAAAACAACAACGCTTTATAGTATTTTGAATATTCTCAATAAACCAGAAGTGAAAATTATTACCGTGGAAGACCCAATCGAATATCAGTTGGAAGGAATTTTGCAAACTCCGACCAATGACAAAGAGGGCTATACTTTTGCCACTGCTCTTCGAGCCCTCCTTCGTCAGAATCCAGACATCATGATGATTGGAGAAATTCGTGATAATGAAACGGCGCAAATTGCCGTGCAAGCCGCGCTCACCGGGCACTTGGTGCTTTCTACTATTCACACTAACAACGCAGCTGGTGCGGTGCAAAGAATGCTTAATATGGGAGTCTCTCCTTCGGATATTGCTTCGGCAGTCAATGGTTTCATCGCCCAACGCTTAGTGCGAAAACTTTGTGATTGTAAAGAAAAAGCTACGCCTACCTCAGAGGAAAAAGCCAAAATTGAAAAAGTTCTGAAAACCATTTCCCCTAAAGCCGAAATAGAAATTCCAGCCATCGGAGAAATCTATCACCCCAAAGGTTGTGACAAATGTAATCATATCGGCTACAAAGGTCGGATGACGGTGAGTGAAGTTTTTCAAATCACCAAAGAAATTCAAGAATTGGTTTCTCGCCAAGCTATCACTTCGGAACTCCAAGACAAAGCAGTGGAGCTGGGAATGATTACCATGGCGCAAGACGGAGTTTTGAAAGTTCTCGAAGGCACAACAACATTGGAAGAAGTCGAACGCGTGACGGATTTATAAAAGGCTAAAGGCTAAAGTCTAAAAAATAAAAAAGCGAACTCAGGTTCGCTTTTTATATTAAATTATACGGTTTTTAATTATTAGAGAGGCACACCTTCAGTCGTGCTCTTTTGAAATAAAAAAGGGTAGCAGCTTTTGCTGTTACCCTTGATTTATTGGGAATATAGAATTACCTGGATATCAGGTGGTAAATGTTATTCCTTCAGATAAATTACAAGAATTCTTAAGATAAGATTCCGTCTTCTGAAGGAGCTCCAATGGAAAAAGGAAAAAATAATCTTTATTACTGCGCTCGAGCTTTGTTCCAGACCACACTTTAGCGGGTATATCAAAGGATATTACGATTGATCCTGGCCGGTACCCATTGGGTTGTATTTTCCCAATCTTTTCCCGTGCCAGAAGTTGAAATACCCTGAAACCAATTTCATCGTCACCTAAATACATGACGACTTTCCCTGGCTTCTTTTTCTGAAAATGATAATAGAAGCGCAGGCCATCCCGTATTCCATTTTCTTTCCATATCCATTCCAAATAATCTGAAGGGAGGAAAGTATTACTTGTGGGATACAGCATGGGTAAAAAATCTTCAGGAACTTGGAATGACTTGGTTTTTTTATCTGACCACAGATCCAAGAGTTGTGCTGCGAAATATTTTCCCAAATGAGGAGCCTCTCCAGCTATCTCTAAGATTAGTTCATCAGTGAATAACTGTCCGCCATTATGGATGAAATTTCTGGGCAGTTCGTCATACATTTTTGCATACTCAATGGCCAACGAACGAGGTGGACGAGCTTTATCAGGAGCGTTATATTCCATAAGTCGGCGAAACTGTTTTTTGGTTGTTGAAAGAGCTGCCAGTTTTAGCCAATAATGCTTGGCATCATAAAGTTCCGAGCTGTTTTCTTTGTGCCACTTTTCCAAAAATAACTTTTCCTTTGTTGGTTGTGCCATTTTTTGGCCTCCTTTTCCTTGGTGGCTAACCTGTTAAGATAACAGGTATCATATCTCAAGGCCGATATGATTTATTGGTTTTTTCCGGCGCCAGTGGCGCTTTATCATGGAAAATTTTTGCCGCTAACGCTGTCAGAGACAACGTGGCTCAGAGAGAGCGCTTTTAGGCACGTTCAGCGAACGCCTCTTTGTGATAAGCAAAAAGGGGAATAAAAACTATGCTAATTTACATTCCTCTTTTTGTTAATAATACAACAGATAATCATAGTGGAATAAAATTTAAATGTCAAATCCGTAGTCCAAGATAGAGTGCTTAAGGTTTTGGAAGGCACAATGACTTTGGAAGAAGTCGAACGCGTAACGGACCTATAAAAGGCTAAAGGCTAAAAGCTAAAGTCTAAATTAAAAAGAGCAGAAATAATCCGCTCTTTTATTTTCACTAATCTGTAGACAAGTCCGAAACTAAGAGCCCCGGGGTAGAAACAGTATCGAGGAACGGTCCAGCCGAAACCAAACCGCCCATGTCTTGATAAAAAAGTTTCCGTATTGAAGACAAAAGATAGTAATCTCCAATTGTCTACAGTTTACTGCTAATCATCCATTAATAATGAAAAACTAAAAGTTTCTCCAGGATGACTCACCAGTCTAGCATAACTTCCATTATTTGTCAAGTAGTGCTAAAATAAGGCTAGAAATAGCTAAAACTAACTTATGATTATTGATGATTCAAACATAACAGAAAATGAAGAAATAGCTTCGGAAGAAGCAGAAATCACTGACAGAAATTTGGATCAAACTTTGCGTCCCCAGGCTTTTTCTGAATATATTGGTCAAGAAAAAATCAAAAAAAATCTAGATATCCTGTTACAAGCGGCCAAAAAAAGAAAAGAACCAGTTGAGCATGTTTTGCTTTATGGTCCAGCGGGTCTCGGAAAAACAACCTTAGCGAATATTATTGCTAAAGAAATGGGCGTGAACATTAAAACCACTTCTGGACCAGCCATTGAGCGGGTAGGAGATTTTGGTTCGATTCTTACCAATTTGCAAGACGGCGACATTCTTTTCATCGATGAAATTCATCGCCTGAACAAAACGATTGAAGAAATTCTTTACCCAGCGATGGAAGATTTTAAATTGGATATTATTATCGGAAAAGGTCCATCGGCTAAAACTATTCAACTGGATTTACCAAGATTTACTTTAATCGGAGCGACAACTAAATTAGGTTCGCTTTCCAATCCTCTTAGAAATCGTTTTGGGGCGACACATCGCTTGGATTTTTATACGCATGATGAAATTAAGAAAATTTTGGAACGTTCTAGTAAAATTTTGGGAGTAGAAGTGGAAGACTCTGGTCTTTCCAAAATTGCTAGTTGTTCTCGTTCCACTCCGCGCGTGGCGAATCGACTTTTAAAGCGGGTGCGCGATTTTTCCCAAATTAAAAATCATAAAATTGTGGATAGTGCCAAGGCGCAGGAAGCTTTGGAAATGATTGACATTGATCCGCTGGGACTAGAACCATCTGACCGACACATTCTCAAAACTATCATTGAAAAATTTGGTGGTGGACCAGTGGGACTTTCCACCATCGCCGCGGCCACGCAAGAAGAAATTAAGACTATCGAAGATGTCTATGAACCCTATCTTTTGCAACTGGGCTTTCTAAGTCGCACACCTCGTGGTAGAATAGCAACAGAACACGCCTACAAACACTTGGGGCTATCCTACAAAAAACCTAAGCAAGAAAATTTACTCTAATGCAAAATATTATTGCTTTAATTTACACTATAGTCATCCTACTTTATTCTTTGACTTGTGTTTTTGTTATCTATCATATTTTTAAATATTATTTGAATCCTGTAATTAAAATAATCTCGATTATTTTTTTTGCAGTAGTTTCTTTTTCTATTCTTTCCACTAATCTGGGAATTTTTTATTCCATTGATTGGATTAATTTTCTAAAAGATATATTTTAATTATGCGCAGTTTTAGTAAGTATCATTTTAATGGACAAAAAAGAGGAGAGGAAATTATTTTAGTGGCGCATCGGCATTGGTTTAATATCTTTATTCAATTTATTTATATTATTGGAGCACTGCTAATTTTAGGAGCCATTTATTCAGTCTTTCCAGTAGTCTTTTCGGAAATGGATAAAAATCAAATGCAAGTCTTAAATTTCTTTATGTCTTTTTTCTTAATGTTTATTTGGCTCTTTGCTTCTGCTATCTGGATTGATTATTATCTGGATGTCTGGATTATTACTGATCAACGAATTGTCAATGTGGAACAAAAAGGTCTTTTTTCTCGAGAAGTGAGCGAATTGGAACACATTCGCATCCAAGATGTCACCACTGATGTTAAGGGATTAATTCCTACTATTTTTAATTATGGTGATGTTTACATTCAAACGGCAGCGGAAAAAGAAAGATTTGCTTTTCGTTCTGTTCCTGATCCCTACGCGATTAAAAATTTAGTTATGCAACTACAAAAAGCTCAGATTAAAGAGGAAACCGATGAGTTGGGGGAAGTCATTCAGAAAAAAATTCGTGGATAAAATTTTTGAAAAAAACAGCTCTTTTAAATAAGGGGGGATAACAATGAATAAATCGATAAGATTATTTTTGTTTTTTTGTTTACTGGTTTCCCTTTTTAATTCTGGTTGCGCAGTTGATGCGACCGGAAAAAGAACAATAAACACGCAAGATCTTTTCATGGGCATCGGAGCGGTGGCTGGCGGAGCGGTTGGTGCAATTGCGGATGATAGAAAGCCTTTGAGGGGAGGGGTTATTGGAGCAGTCGGCGGAGCATTGGCGGGGTACGCATTGGCGGAGCTTCAAAAAAAAGCTGTTCAGAAGGCACTGGAAGCGAAAAATGGAAAGTCAACAATAAAAGACGAAAAGGGCAATGTAGTTGAAGCAGAAGTTGTAAAACAGCCAACTGGGCATACTGAATGCAAAACAATCAGAATTATAACCTATGAAAATGGGGATATGAAAAACCCAACCAGTGAAAAGGCAGAAAAAATTTGTGAAGAACACAAAATAACTTATCATCAATGAGAATGCTAAAAGGCCATGCACAGCAGTGCATGGCCTTCTTGATTTAGAAGAATGTAACTTTTTGGGGGCAGATAAGTTTTCCCCCATCAATATCATCAATAATAATTGCTTCTTCGTTGATTTGAACTAAGCCAGTCTCGCCATTAGGATAGCGAAATTTTTTAAGCCTGCTTTTTTCTGAGCTTTCCCAGCCGGAAAGAGGAATCGCCTGTCTTTCCTGCATTTCCTTGGAAATCCAAACGGCGGTTTCATTATCAATTCCGATTGCTTGAGCTGAAGAAAGAAAGGCTTCAACACCTTCCGCATTTTTTTTGGGAAAATAATTTCTCCAAATCCCTATAATTATAGCTAGGGAGCAAAGCATTAGGGCAAAAGCAACGATATGCTTTTCTGTTCGGCTTTTCTGGTCTAGCATTTTTGGCTCCTTCTAAATTAATGTTATTTATCAAATTTTTAAACAACAAAAACATCTACCCATTATACAACAAAGAATAGATTTGTCAAGAGAAGAAAAAAGCTCTTTCTAGAGAGCTTCTTTTTTTAATTCCTTAATCTTTTGAGAAAGTTTAATTCCAGCGTCAGAGAGATTGTCAGCCGTAAAGGCAATTTCCAAAAGGCCATACTTCAAATGTCCGCCAAAAACGCTGTGTAATTTTTCCAAGAATTTTTGATTGGAAGATTTGATTTGGCATTTTCCCATTTCTGGAGCAGTATTCCAAAAAATCATAAAAATTTCTCCTTCGCTATAATTCTCTTGCAATTTTTCCAAAATGGTCGGCACATCTTCTGGCTTGGAACGACTTTGGACAAAATCTTCTAAACTTAATTCTGACCAAACTAATTTTGCTTCTTCATCCCACTTGATGTTGGCCATGGTGCGTCCCCAAAGCTTCAAAATGTGTAGCGGATGAGTTTTGTAAAGCCAACGCACAATTTCTTGTTGATCGGCTCCAGAATCCATGAGCCGTGCAGAAGTAGAAAGGGCACGCGGAGTAGTATTTTTTTTCTGAAAACTATCAGTGGCGGAAATGATGCCGGTTAAAAGACAATCAGCAATTCTTTTATCAATAATATTTGAATCAGTTTCTTCCAAAATTTTAGAAACGATTTCACTCACTGAAGAAGCTAAAACATCCACCAAATTAATCTGGCCGAAATTTTCATTTTCACTCCTGTAATCAATATTCACTACCGGCACCTCAAAAAACAAATCGGTATTTTTCTCATAAATTTTTCCCAGTTTTTGCAAATCGGGAACATCCAAAACAATCACTAAATCATATTTGAACTTAGCTAGAATAAAAGAAAAATCCCGTGGGTCAATCGTGCCTTTTTCCGGAGTGAGATAGACATTAAATTTTTCTCCAATTTGCTCTGAGCGCAAATTAGCAATTTTATTTTGCGTGGTATCAAAAGACAAAACAAAATCACGAGCACCAGAAATATCGCTGAGAATTTTTTTTGGGCGGGAGAGAAAAGAATATTTTTGATTAAGGTGATTGGAAAAAGCAATGGTTGCTGAAATATTTTTTTCTTCCAAGAAAAAATTAAGCGCCCACGCACTCCCAACTGCATCGCCAGATGGATTTTCTGGAATTAAAATTAAAACTTCCTTGGATTTATCCAAAAAATTTTTCAGTTGTTCTATTGGTTCCAAACTCATAAAATAAAAATGGATTAGGTTAGTAATACAAAATAGCAGGTAAAAATAGTTATGTCAAATTTTGGCTAGAGTTGGCTTAAACTGGCTAGTGTTTTAGGAACATACATATTGCACCTGTAATTTAAGAGCTTGATTAGGAGTTAATCCATTTAAGCCACAATGTTCTAAATCATTGTAGCACATATTCCATAGACGAATTTTGTATTTTAATT
>Ga0172375_10002005_pt1 | contig 32277 bp, 26 predicted proteins | sample LakKiv1m_FD_114537 | JGI IMG/M metagenome (GOLD analysis project Ga0172375, IMG submission 114537) | Freshwater microbial communities from Kabuno Bay, South-Kivu, Congo - kab_092012_11.1m | ecosystem: Environmental > Aquatic > Freshwater > Lake | place: Democratic Republic of the Congo... | reverse complement strand
CTTCATAGGTACATCATCAATTAATATAGGAGTTGTAGAAGTAGCTGTTGTATTTTGTATATAAGCTAATTCGTCATCAGATTTTTGTCCATCCAATGATGGATCATCTGATATTTGTTGAGGGAACTGTGCCAACAGGATCAAAGAATTAAGCAACAGGAAAGCACCTAGTAGCAATTTTACATGATTCATGTAGTTTGCTTTTGATTGATTTTTTGTTTTCATTTTTTTATGTTTTTATATTGAGTTAATAATATCTGTGATTTATGTTGCTAAATTATGATGACACAGAGTAGGTGTTCAAGCGTATTTTTGCTGAACTTTTGATTATCTGCAAATACAAATTTTGCAATATCAAGTATAAACACGGAACAATTATTACAATTATTCAGAATGCACTTCGTAAAACTGAAAAGACTGCGTAAACTTAAATGGATAACTATTTTATTTATAAAATTTGTGTAATTTTACATACTTAGACATAAATATAAAAGATTTCTTCGGCATTAATGGTAGGTGTTACAATGGTAAAAAAAGTTTTTATTGTTACGTTGTTATGCTTTGTAATAGGATTTTTACAAAGCAATAACCAAACTAGCAAAAAAGGATTCATTCAATATGAGTTGCCCAAATCTTCCTTTGATAGTGAAATCATAAAACATTTTGCTTACACCTTATCTTTTAATAAAAAACACAAGCAAGCCAACTGGGTTGCCTATGAACTAACATCTGATGAACTGGATGGGCATTCAGAAAGAGTAAATAAATTTACAATAGATCCTATGGTAAAAAATGGTTCTGCAAATGATGCCGATTATAAAAATTCAGGATACGATAGAGGGCACATGGCTCCAGCCGGTGATATGACATGGAGTGGAACTGCAATGAGTGAATCCTTTTATTATAGTAATATGAGTCCGCAAGTGCCTTCATTTAATCGTGGTATTTGGAAAAAATTGGAAGAACAAGTGAGGAGTTGGGCATCTGAAAACAAGAAATTATATATTGCCACAGGACCCGTTTTGACTTCTAACTTGCCTACCATTGGGCTGAATAAAGTGAGTGTTCCTAGTTATTACTACAAAGCTATTTTGTATTATGAATCATCAAATTCAAAAGCTATTGGATTTATATTGAAGAACCAAGCATCTAATTTTCCATTGTCAAATTATGCAGTTTCAATTGATAGTCTTGAAAAATTTACGAATATTGATTTCTTCTATCAATTACCCGACAACGAAGAAAAAGTAATTGAATCCACACTCGACTTAACAAAATGGAATTTTACATCAACGAAAAATGGATATATAAAAAACAAAAGTAATACAAGTAAAAGTAATGCTTCGGTTCAATGTTCGGGATATACAAAAGATGGAAGTCGTTGCAAACGAATGACGAAAAGTCCGAATGGAAAGTGTTATCAACATGGAGGTAATTAATGAAAAAAACAAAAATATATGATATCAGTAGATTACAGAATGCAATTGGAAACAACAAATCATACCTTGCTGAAATTATTGGATTGTTTATAAATCAGGTTCCCGAGGGAATTTCGAAAATTGAAAAAGCTATTGTAAATAAAAATTGGGAAGCCATGCATCATGAAGTTCATCGCATGAAATCAACTTTTGCACTTTTTGGGATGAATGAGCAAAGAGAGCAATTGATTCAAATGGAAGTACATATTTCAAAAAAAAATAACCTTAAAGAAATTACAAATCTGATAAACAAGGTTTCGGAAAAAGTAAATTTTGCGATTGAAGGATTAAAGAAAGAGAAATTATAAAATGGTTAAACCAGATTTAATTTTAGCTGCTATCCAAGCTTCATTGAAGGCAGGAGATAAAATTTTGGAAATTTATAATACTAATTTTGAAGTCGATTTTAAATCAGACTGTTCACCATTGACAGAAGCAGATTTAGCAGCCCATAACATAATTAAAGATGAACTTTCGAAAACCGAGCTTGAGTTATTAAGCGAAGAAGGGAAAGAAACACCCTATGAACATAGAGCAAGCTGGATTATTTATTGGCTTGTTGATCCTTTGGATGGGACGAAAGAATTTGTTTCCCGGAATGGAGAATTTACTGTCAATATTGCGTTGATTGAAAATCATGAAATTATTGGTGGAGTCATTTATGTCCCTGTTTACGATTGTTTGTATTTTGCTCTTCAAAATAGGGGATCATTTAAATTAAATGATGCCAGAAAGTTGTGTCAAGAAAAAAGCATTGAAGAAATTCAATCTATTTCTAAAAAATTACCACTTTATCATCAAAGAAAAAATTACACAGTAGTTGCAAGTCGTTCTCATTACAATGAACAGACTTCAGATTTTATCAATGAATTGAAAGCTAAACATAAAAACTTAAAAACTGTTTCGAAAGGCAGTTCCTTAAAATTATGTATGATTGCTGAAGGAAATGCTGCTTTGTACCCTCGCTTCGGAACTACTATGGAATGGGATATTGCAGCAGGTAATGCTATTATTAAATATGCCGGAGGGGAAGTACGAGATTTGAATGGAAATTTTTTAAAATACAATAAAGCAGATTTACGAAATCCTTACTTTATTGCCTCTTTGTAAATAGTTTTTAATAACCGGATATAAAAACACCGATAAAATAATGAGCAGCGTTCCACTATAAAAACCTGTAGTCATATGTTCCGATTCACCAAAAATAAAATTAGCTGCGATAATACCATAAACAGGTTCCAGATTTATGGATAAAACAACGGTGTAAGCTGATAATACTTTCATGATACCCACTTGAACTACGAATGCATAAGCAGTGCAAACAATTCCGAGCAGCAACAGATAAATTAAATCATTGGTTGATAATGAAAGATCTATGGTGGCAATGTTTTCGAATGTCAACATGTAAATTGATATAGCAAGAAATCCACTAATCATTTCATAAAAGCTAATAACAGTTGGATCAAATTTCAACGAAATATTTTTATTCAAGACCGAAAATAATCCTGCAAGAAATGCACAAATAACAGAAAAGATAATGCCTAATGTGTATTTCGTTTCGAATTGAAATATCATGTACAATCCGACTATAACAATCAATCCAATAAAAACTTCAAGCAAACTGATTCTTCGTTTTTGTGTAATTGGCTCCAAAAAGCTAGTAAATAGAGTAGTGGTGGCGAGGCAACCGAGGGTAACAGATACATTACTTACTTTAACTGCATGGAAAAAACAAATCCAATGTGCAGCGACTATCACTCCAATCCCAAGTATTGATAAAACGTTTTTTAGTGGAATCCGATAATTAATTTTTTTAAATTTCAGATAAATAAATATGCCAATAAATGCGATAAGTGTTCGATACCATACCAATTGAACGGCAGGTAGTGAAATTAACTTACCAAGAATGGCGGTAAAGCCAAGAATGATAATAACGAAATGTAATGAAAAGTATTGTTGAAAATTTTTTACCTGCAAAGATGTTAACTATTTTTTTTAATCAAAACGGACATATAAATCTTTTCAAAAATAATCAATTTAAAAATATACCTTCTATAATAATAATGATTTGAATTTTATTATAAAACAGATTCAAAATTAAATATTAAAAAACATTGATGTACAAGCTTGTTGTTACTTTTAAATAATTGAAAACGAATTGTTAATAATTATTATAATTTTCTTGAAGATATAGCAAAAAGTTTTATAGATTTTCGTACATTTGCACATAATTAAAAATGTAAAAAAATTAGAAAGAAAAAAGAAGAGAAATGAACGAAAAAGATTTGATAGCACAGGAAACATATACCGCTGACAATATTCAAGTATTAGAGGGTTTAGAAGCAGTGCGTAAACGTCCGGCGATGTATATTGGTGACATCAGTTCACGCGGATTACATCATTTAGTATATGAAGTCGTTGACAACTCCATTGATGAAGCATTAGCAGGACATTGTAACCTGATAAATGTAACAATAAATGTAGATAATTCAATTACAGTACTTGATAATGGCAGGGGTATTCCTGTTGACATGCACGAAAAAGAAAAGCGATCTGCACTAGAAGTAGTAATGACAGTGTTACATGCCGGTGGTAAATTTAATAAAGAATCATATAAAGTTTCAGGAGGGCTCCATGGTGTAGGTGTTTCCTGCGTTAATGCATTGTCCTCTATGCTTAATGTTAGAGTTTACCGAGGTGGTAAGATATACGAACAAGAATATTCATGTGGCAAACCCAAGTATGACGTGAGGCCAATAGGTGAAACAGACCGAACTGGAACAGAGACTACCTTTTTGCCTGATAGTTCTATTTTTACTGTTAGTGAATACAGCTATGATATTTTAGCATCGCGCTTACGTGAGTTATCGTTTTTGAATAAGGGCATCACACTTACACTAACTGACAAAAGAGACGAGTTAAATGAAGATCATAAAGAAGCCGAAACGTTTTTTTCAAAGGAAGGACTCAAAGAGTTTGTAGATTATTTGGATTCAAATCGCGAAAGACTCATGGAAGAACCTATATACATGGAAGGCGAAAAAGCAAATATACCTGTTGAGGTTTCCATGCAGTATAATTCATCCTTTACTGAAAATCTGCATTCATATGTAAACAATATCAATACTCACGAAGGTGGTACGCACCTTGCGGGCTTTCGTCGCGCATTAACAAGAACCTTAAAATCATATGCTGATAAATCGGGCATGCTTGCAAAATTAAAATTTGATATCGCCGGTGATGATTTCCGTGAAGGCCTTACAGCCGTTATTTCTGTTAAAGTTCAGGAACCACAGTTCGAAGGACAGACCAAAACTAAATTAGGAAACTCTGAAGTAATGGGAGCGGTTGACCAATTGGTAAATGAAATGCTTGCTTATTATTTGGAAGAACATCCCAGAGAAGCACGAATGATTGTTAACAAGGTTATTCTTGCTGCTACTGCACGTCATGCAGCTCGCAAAGCACGTGAATTAGTACAACGAAAGAATGTACTCTCAGGTTCAAGTCTGCCGGGTAAATTAGCCGATTGTTCCGAAAAGGATCCATCCTTATGTGAGATATTTCTCGTTGAAGGGGACTCAGCCGGTGGTACAGCCAAACAAGGCCGCGACAGAAAATTTCAAGCAATACTTCCGTTACGGGGGAAAATTCTGAATGTAGAAAAGGCAATGCCCCATCGTATTTTTGATAGCGAAGAAATAAAAAACATGTTCACGGCACTTGGCGTTCAAATTGGAACAGAAGATGATACCAAAGCGCTTAATATGGATAAGCTCCGCTATCATAAAGTTATCATTATGACGGATGCTGACGTTGATGGAAGCCACATAGCCACGCTTATTCTTACTTTCTTTTTCCGCTATATGAAAGACCTTATTGAAAATGGTTATGTTTATATTGCCACTCCTCCACTATATCTTATCAAAAAAGGTAAAGAAGAAAAATATTGCTGGACAGAAGAAGAGCGTGCAGAAATTGTAAAAGACATTGCTAAAGACGGAAAAGAATCAAACGTACACGTTCAACGATACAAAGGTTTGGGAGAAATGAACGCTGAGCAATTATGGATGACTACGATGAATCCTGAATTTCGAACGCTGCGTCGAGTAACTATTGACAGTGGTGCCGAGGCAGACAGAGTGTTCTCTATGCTGATGGGTGATGAAGTTCCACCTCGTAGAGAATTTATTGAGAAAAATTCCAGGTATGCAAACATTGACGCATAATTTAAGTCGTCACTAAACTTTTTTTCAATTTGAATTCATACTATCTGCTTTATAGTTGTAAAAAGTTTTTCTAATGTTTTATTGAAAAAACAATTGAAAACAAATAAATTTGATAGTGATGCTACAAAATATTCAATACTCCTAATAATATTAATTTATTATTTTCCTTATAATTTCTTTTCCAACGAATAATCATAAAGATTTTTATAATCGGAAAGTTTTCCGAAATTTTCATCATCAATAATAATTTGTTGCTCTTTGGTAACTTCGCCAAGGCAACTGAATTCCTGTTCAACAGATGCCATAAATTCAATAAATTCAGCTTCTTTTTCGGCAGAAACTGAAACAATAATTCTGCTTTGCGCTTCACCAAACAGGAATGCATCTTTGCGGATATTATCATCAGTGGTAATTGAAAATCCTAAATTATTACGCATGGCTGATTCTAATAAAGTGATAAAAAGTCCGCCATCCGAAATGTCATGTGCTGATTCAATTAAATTGTTTTTTACAAGTTCTTTCAATGTATCCTGTAACACACATTCTTCTTCCAGATTAAAATAGGGCGGGGGCGAAAGTTTAATGTTGTGTTGCGAAAATAAATATTCAGATGAAGCAATATCATTGCGCGATATGCCGAGCATAAATATTTTATCACCTGAATTTTTAAAATCCAATGTAGTTTTAAATTTTTTATCATCTAAAATTCCAAGCATACCAATTACAGGTGTTGGGAATATAGGTTCAATCGTGTTACCAATTACTGTTTGATTGTAAAAGCTAACATTACCGCCCGTCACAGGAGTTTTAAAACGAAGACACGCTTCACTCATTCCTTTGATAACACCGACGAATTGCCAGTAAACTTCTGGATTATAAGGATTGCCAAAATTTAAACAGTTTGTAATTGCTGATGGTTCTCCACCAGCACATACAATATTGCGTGCTGATTCAGCAACGGCAATCATACTACCGATAAACGGGTCGGCATGGACGTAGCGTGCATTACAATCGGTTGTAAGCAAAAGTGCTTTGTTTGTTCCTTTAACATTCACAACAGCAGCATCAGAAGGTGCATTGCTGCTCATATTTTTTGTGCCGACCATGGTGTCGTATTGTTCGATAACCCATTTTTTAGAACAAATATTTGGATGAGCAGTAAGTGATTTTGCAATCGAAATTAAATCATCAGGAACAGGAACAGTATTGATATCAAATGATTTTGTTTGTTGATAATAAGCAGGTTCTTTGGTTTCTCTTTGATAGATTGGCGCACCGCCACCAAGTACAAGTGATTCAGCAGGTACGTCGCCAACGAGTTCACCTTTCCAGAAGAAGCTCAATCGTTGAGTGTCTGTAACTTCACCAATTTCTATACAATTCAAATCCCATTTTGCAAAAATAGTTTCTACTTCTTTCTCGCGCCCTTTTTTCACAACAACCAACATGCGTTCCTGCGATTCGGATAAAAGAATTTCAAATGGTTTCATGTCCAGCTGACGCAAAGGAACTTTATCAAGATGAATAATCATTCCATGTTCACCTTTTGCCGACATTTCAGATGTTGAACAAATGATTCCTGCAGCACCCATGTCCTGCATACCAATTACGGCGCCTGTTTTAATAACATCTAATGAAGCTTCGAGCAAAAGTTTTTCCTGAAAAGGGTCACCAACTTGAACTGATGGAAGTTTTTCGGATGAAGATTCAGTAATATCTTCCGAAGCAAAAGTTGCTCCATGAATTCCATCTTTTCCGGTGGATGAACCAACAATAAACACGGGATTTCCTACGCCATACGATGTTGCTGAAGCAGTGTTCCCCTCCTTTACAATTCCTACTGACATGGCGTTAACCAATGGGTTTGTATTATAACATTCGTCAAAAAAAACTTCTCCACCAACTACCGGAACGCCAAATGCGTTACCATAGTCACCGATTCCTTTTACAACGCCCTTTAATAACCACTTAGTGTGATCGTTTTCTAATGAACCAAATCGTAATGAATTTAATTGTGCAATAGGTCGTGCGCCCATTGTAAAAATATCGCGATTAATACCACCAACACCGGTTGCTGCGCCTTGGTATGGTTCAACTGCAGAAGGATGATTATGAGATTCAATTTTAAAGGCACATCCTAAACCACCTCCAATATCAACTAGTCCGGCATTTTCTTCTCCTGCTTTTGCTAGCATATGCGGTCCATCTTTTGGTAATTTTTTTAACCAGAAAATAGAATTTTTATAGGAACAATGTTCTGACCACATTACAGAGTACATGCTGAGCTCTGTGAAGTTTGGAGTGCGTCCTAGAACCTTTATTATCTTTTCAAATTCTTCTTGTAACAAACCAAGTTTTGATGCTGTTTTAAATGTGACTTCGTTGCTAATCGTTTCGTTTTTCATTTTTTGTTATTTAAAAAAACTTATATCTTTTAATTTTTCTTTGGATTTATTCTAACTAAACTTCCAAAAACCCATCCTTCTTTATCTTTGTAATGAACTTTGTACCATGATGATTTTTTTCCATCGATTTCATCCTTTTTACCCTTTTCTATAATTTCACATACATTGCCTCGCTTTAATTGAAATATCACATCTGAATCTGTGTTGGGTGCTGAACGCAAATTTACTTCTTCGGCTTTTATGGTCAACGTATTTCTTCCTATAGTCTTTTCTAGAACAAAAGGAAAAGTAAATTTTCCATCGTAAGATGACCATTGACCTTTAGCTTTGAGTGTCTTGGAATCAATAGTAAACCTAATTTCACCATTGTTTTTTTCGCGTTCAGTTTCTTTTAATGATAATTTGTAAAACTCATTTTTATCTTCAAATGTTCCCGAAAATTCACGCTTTTGATTTCCAAGTTTATCAAAACCCGTAATTGAATTAGGTGTAATTTTTTCTATTGATAATAATACTGCTTGATTACTAATTATTCCTTCCCACATTCCATTTAAAATATTTTTTGTTCTTTCTGAAGTAATAGCAGTGTTGGAGTTGATACCAATAGTCTCTTGAGTTGCTTTATCCTTTTTGTCATTACAAGAGGATAAGGAAAGCAATAATAAAGTAAAAAGATAGACTAAAGATTTCATTTTTTAGGACACAGAATCTATATGCAAACCTAATAAATATTTCATTTGCTTTTGAAGTTATTTATTAGATTCCTAATAGAGTCTAAGTTGGAAAATAATAAATTGTAAAAATAGTAGTTGCATCGATTTTTAGTATACGATAACAAAAAATATTTTTATTTCATCATCAGTTGATAAGCCCATCAGAGAAGGAGGCTCAATTTTAAAGTCTGTCATTTTTACAACAAAATTTCCCGTAATTTCAATATTTTTTCCAACTGTTTTCAGCTCTGAGGCGAAAACTACTAATTTAGTAACGCCATGAAAAGTTAAATTTCCTTGTCCCAAAAGAATGCTTTCTTTTCTGTTCAATACTGTACTTGAAAACGTAACTGTGGGGTAAATTAGGGCTTCAGTTGCTTCCATCATGTGCGAATCTCGGTTTGCATTTTGGCTGTTAAAACTTGATACTTTAACCGATACTGCAACACTGTAGAAGTATCTTTTTGTATCATCAGTTAATAAAATAGATGATACATCTTCGCTTTTCCCTGTCCACTGATGTAGTGGATGATTCATAGAATAAGTGATGTTTGATTTTGTCTTATCGTTTTTTACTTTAATTTTTGTTTGAGCATTTAAAGTGATGCATAGCATGATAAGACCACTTGATATGATTATCTTTTTCATTTTTATAAATTAAAATTTTATTATTATCATCGCGGCTGCAAACGAACCAAAGGCGGTATAAGCTGCTGCTCGATGATACTTTTTCATTACATTATTCTCTTCAGTTAGATCAGCAAGAATATTGGTCAGGACCATGCTCGAAAGATGAATTACAGCGAGAGCTTTATGAATTTTAATACTGCTGTATCCTTTTCGTTCATTAAACATTTTGGGTGGTGCAAAAAGCGATAATGCTGCTGTAGCAAAATAACCAACGTCAACAGCGCCTGCTAACATTTCGTGAGTTGATTTTATCTTATCTCTTTGGAGATCGTTTTCAGGAAGACTATTGGATAACTTATACAAATGGGCACCAACAAACCCTTGTCCCACCATTCCGCCAAGTGTTGCAAAACCCATTATCTGATGAGTAATCAGCATAGTTCTGCGAACTTTAAGCTCTCTTTGTCTTTTTTCAAGAGTTAGTTCGAAGCGATTAAAATGTCGCATCATACCTTTCTTCCCCCACAAAATTCGTTGAGTAAATAACATGTGCTTTGGTAATAATTGATCACTTGAATCGCTCAAAGAGTTGAGGTCGTTCAGCAGATCGACAGATTGGGTTTTAGTTGTGTCTTGATAAGTAGAATCGGTCTGTGCAGACAAATCCACTAATGCTAATGAAAAAATGATTATTAAAAATAGTAGTTTATTCATAAATAAAAATAGGATTGATATTTATGTATTTTTAAATTTAATTTTGTAAAATTATACATAATTGCAAAAATACATATTTTTTTGAGCAAGGGTATTATTGTTCTTTAAAAATAATTAAAATAAGCTGATATATAAAAAGGTTTAATAGAACTGAAAATTATTTTATCTTACTCTAAGTTTTCGCCCAATTTTCAAAATTGTCTTAGTTGAAATTCCGTTCAGCTTACATAATGCTTTTACAGTTGTTCCATTTCGTTGAGCAATTTTCGAAAGCGAGTCTCCCTTGCGAACAGTATAATATTTGGATCCATACGCCACTTTTTTACCTTTGTAAGACTTGGTGTCGTTAAAATATTGAAAGTTTTTTGCTGTAAGCAGAAAAGTGTCAGATTTTACTTTATACTTAGCAAAATCAATAAGTGCTGCAGGGTTCAAAGGGCTACCTAAATATCGAACTTCAAAATGAAGATGACTACCCCTGGAATGCCCCGTATTTCCTCCCAATCCAATTACTTCTCCGGCTTTGATTTGTTGGTTAGCATAGACAAGACTTTTTGAAAGGTGACCGTAAAGCGTTTCAAGTCCGTTGTTATGTCTTATTACAATTACGTTTCCGTAGCCCGCATTGTATTTTGTAACACGGATTATCCCATCAAATGCACAACGAACACTGTCGCCTGTTTCAAGATTAACATCCGTTCCGGTATGATATTGGTATCGACGCCACCCAAATGGAGAAGTTACAACTCCTTTGAATGGGTGACAATAAATGTGCTCTTTACTATCGCATAAAATGATAATTGTTGTATCTGTTTTTTTTGAAAAATCATATTTTTGAAAATACAGATTATTGTTCTCCCATTTAGGGTATAAAGAATCGTACTCAAAAAAAGAAGACAGGGAATCACCAACTTCATAGTAGATAGTTGTAATATCTAAGCTGTCATTAGGGCTTTCAAATATTAATGTACTATCGTCTTTAACTACCTGAGCGAAACCTTTTGATGAGAAAAATACGACAGCAAATATAAAAAAAACGGAAATAGTACTTCGAATCATTATTAAACAATTAAACTATAAAAGTATTTTCAATTTGTAAAACTAACGAAAATAAAGTTTTAAAATAATTTTGTTTTCTCTTTTATAAACATTGGCATGTTGATATGTAGCTGCCTTTTTTGTATTTAATATAACTGAATAAGTGCGAAAGTTATTTAGTTGACTAAATACAAAATCAGGTAAACAATATTATTCTATCATGATTTTTTTATGCAATATACCTTGATCGAATTTTATCTCTAAAACATATACTCCGTGAGTTAATGATGAAATATCGTATGAAAGATTATTTGGATTTTTTTTGTCAACAGTAGTTACAAATGCACATTGACCAATCGAATTTGTTAGTTTAATAAATCTGGGTTGTAACGATTGATTAATGAAATGAATTGTGAAATTATCCGTTGCTGGATTTGGGTATACTTCAGTGGATTGTTCAAGTAATCTTTCTTCAATTCCCACAACATTAATATCTATTTCAAATGTATCGGAATCGCAAACATTTGAAGCGATTAGAACAACATGGTAACTATTGCTTGTAGAATAGGTGTTAGCAGGATTTTGAAGAATGCTTGTATTTCCGTCACCAAAATTCCAATTCCATGATGTGGCATCATGAGATGTATCAGCAAATGTTACTGTAAAATTATTTATACTGCTTGTAAAACCAGCAGCTGGTTTGGGAAGGGTAACACCATTGATGGTTACAGTATCTTTGTTTGAACATCCGATTGCATCAGTTCCGGTAACAATGACAAGCATTGTATTATTTACAAGAACGTTAACATTAGCTGATGAGCCCCCTACATTCCATGAATAACCCACAGCATTTGTAGCTGTAAATCCGATGGAATCTCCATTGCATGCACTTACAATGCTTGGTCCTACAATGGTTACATTTGGCAATGTATTAACAGTAAAAGCGAAATTTAATAAATCGTCATTTGAAGTATTAATATCAGTGCTAATATTTGTGCCTGCACTAATCGTATAATTTCCGGCAATAGAAAATAATTCTAAAGCAGTGAAGTTATAGGTTGAGTTTCCACCTGAAATAATGGTTGCACCAATAACGGTTTCATTCACAGCAGGATTTGCATCTATCTGATACCAAACAGGAATATTCCCGGTAAAAGTAGAAGCTCCATAATTATGAATGGTTACTTGTATATGACTGTTTGTTCCTTCGCATAAGGGATTGGGCATATTGATAATTGAAATTCCTAAGTTATCTAAACTAAATTCATCAGCACCAATATCAGGTGTAAGTGCATTTCTGATTTGATTATCTATGTCATCAGACACTGGAGTTAAAGATGATGTAAGGGAGGTTCCCATTCCATTAACATTTACTGATAGGGTGTGTAAATCAGTCATTGTGTTATACTGTGGGTCTAAGCTAATAGAGTTTGCATCTTTTGAGGTAGTAGCTTTCCAATTTGTAAGATTGGTTTGGTTTCCACCAACGGTACCCCAATAGCCAAGATTTATACCATTTGTAAAAAGATCATTGTAGTTAGAAAGACTGAGTGAAGTAATTGAATTTTGATCAACATAATAAGCATAACCGATTGAATTATTTGAAAAAATATTATCTCGAACATCAAGGTTTTGAGTAGTTAAACCAGCAACCCAAAAAGCTTTACTCGTAGCATTTGTATTTATACAATTTGTACTATTATAATATATGTTTTGTGATGTTGACAAATTGATATAGATACAGGAAACAATATTTGAGCCGCCTACTGTAATAAAATTGTTACCCACCAGCCCATTGTTGCTGTTTGCATCACAATAGTATAAATAAATTCCAGCCCCATTTGTTGCAGGATTTACTAGCGAAATTTTATTTTTCAAAAACCGAAGACCATTATCGCAGTAGCTAGCATAAATACCATAATCACCTTTGTCAATTGTATTCGATGTTACAGAAGGTGCATCTTGATACATTAAATAAATAGCATAGTGGTATTGATTGGATAAAACATTGTTTTCAATAATGTTTCCTGACTCTAATTGTGTACTCGTTTGACCAGACAGCCATATTCCATTTGAACCATTTTCGATAAAATTATTACTGTACAAATTATTATTATGTATCGCTGTTGTACTATAGATTACTGTTTTATAAGTTGCAGTACTTGGAGCACTTACACCAAAAATATGATTATTTAAAAAGCTATTATTGTTTGACATGTTTGCAATTTCAACAACTACAGAATAAGTGTTGGCACCTGTTCTGCTAATCGATAGTTGATTAAAAATAACATAATTACATCCATTTAATTGCAAAGTGTAATTATTTGCTATAGTTGCCGATGAGACTTGGGTTAATATTACAGAAGAACTATCACCATTTTCTGCCTGAAAAGTGATAGTGTTAGCTGCTGAAGAACCAGTAATAGATGGAATACTGACTCGTTCATTATAGGTACCTGGCCTAACATTAAAAACAACAGATCCGTTAATACCATTGGAAGAAAGTGCCGTAACTGCATCATTGAAAGTGGCATAATCTGGCGTAGACCCTCCAATAGTAAAAGTCCCGCTCATGGGAGGAGGCGGGGGAGTTTGTATATTACTATTAGCCATTATACTAAGCTGATGACCTACAATAACTATGATAAACAAGATCTTTTTTAGTTTCATTATAAATTGATTTTAAGTTTTCGTAAATTAATGTTTATGATAATAATTTGTTTCAAAATATAAAAGTAACACTTTTTTTGAATTACATCAATTATTTTTAAAATTTAGCTAAAATCACTGTTATCAATTGAACATATTAATGAAGCGTAACCTTATAATGATGTTTTCGTAGAAAAATAGAAATATTTAAAAAAGTTTTTTGTTTTTAATAAAAAATTATTATTAGTTTTACCGACACATTACAAGATCATTAAAATTGAAGATTTTTTAATGAATGTAAATATGCTTATGAGATATATTAAAAAGTATTATTTATTATTAGTTTTTATTTTGATTGTAGTTGGAACTTTTCCATCATGTACGCCGCAATCACATTATAAGAGTATGCTTAAGCACAGGCGTTCTGGCGGATCCATGGGCTACCGTTCGCATTATGGAAACAAAGCTCGGCATCATTTACAACCAATTAACAAGAACTTTATTATTCGTAATAGACCGAATAGGCCAGGTTCACATTAATTAAACTAAGATTTTACCCGGTTTATTTGATTCCTTTATTGTTTTTTATTTAAACAACATTTCTATTTCTTTGCTGTATTTATTGTTGATAAATGTACGTCGAAGTTTTAGGGTTGCTGTAAGTTCACCGGATTCAATGGTCCATTCGGTATGCATGGTCTTATATTTTATAATTTGCTCCGAATCTCCAAAATATTCATTGTATTTTTTTACTTCTTTACGAAATCGATTTTGAATTCGGGGTAAATTTAAAATCTCTTGATTAGTTGTGAATGGTATGTCTTTACGGTCGCACCATGTTTTTAAATGTGCAAAATCGGGAATAATTAAGGCACCAGCAAATTTCTGATTTTCTCCACAAACAAAAATATTATCAATAAAAGCAGACTCTTTAAACTTGTTCTCGATTAGTTGGGGTGATATATATTTTCCAAATGATGTTTTGAATATTTCCTTTTTTCTTCCAGTGATTTTAAGATGTTTGTCCTCATCAATTTCGCCAATATCACCAGTGTGAAACCATCCTTCTTCATCGATTGCCTCCTTTGTCAATTCTGGCTCTTTGTAATATTCGCGCATAAGACCTGGGCTTTTAACCAGAATTTCGCCATCTTCAGCAATTTGAACTGTAACACCTCTCAAAACAAATCCTACAGAGCCAAACTTTACCCCTTTTGGATCTAATGTATTTGCACTAATTGCGGGCGAGGTTTCTGTGAGACCGTAGCCTTCTAGAATTCGAAAACCAGCCGCCCAGAATACTCTTGCCAAACGGGGTTGCAATGAGGCGGCGCCAGAAACTATAAGGTCTAATTTTCCACCGAGTCCTTCTTTCCATTTTGCAAAAACAATTTTTTTGGCTACCTTTAATTTTAACCTATAGTACCAGCTGTTTCCATTGTCAGGTTTGTATAGCGTTGCTAAGTGCAATGCCCAGAAAAAAACAACCTTTTTTATTCCTTTGAGTTTTCGCCCTTTTGCAATAATCTTATCATAAATTTTCTCGAGAATACGTGGTACTGTGCATATAATATCTGGAGAGACTTCTTTAATGCTATCACCGACAGTAGCTATCTCGGAATAATAGACTGAAATGCCAAGGTATTGATACATATAACTTGTTGAGCGTTCATAAATATGACATAATGGGAGAAAACTAAGTGCACGATGGTTGGGGCCCATTGGAGGAATGGTTGAAAAACTAACAAAATTACTCACAATATTTCGATGTAATAAAATAACACCTTTAGGATTACCTGTCGTTCCTGAAGTATATATAATAGTAGCAATATCGTCTTCGGTTATAGAGTTTTTAATTTGTTCTAATTTTTCGACTTGAGGATTTTTTTCTCCAAGCAAAATCACTTCACTGAAATGCTCAACACCTTCAAGGTCACTGAACGAATAAACTGTTTTAATGGATGGAACTTCAGGAACAATGTGTTTTATTCTTCGGTACATTTCCTGACCAGATACAAAAATGTATTTTACTTCGGCATGCTTTAAAATATATGTATAATCATTATCGCTAATGGTAGGATAGATTGGAATATGAATAGCTCCAATTTGCTGAATACCAAAATCAAGGAAATTCCATTCCGGGCGATTATGAGTAATTGAAGCAATTTTGTCTCCTTTTTGTAAACCCAAATTTAGCAAACCGTAACTGATATTGTTTGACTTAGTAATATATTCATTTAAATCGTGTTTAACCCATTCCTTTCCTTCTTTTCCGGCCAATACATCGGGTTTGTTACCAAATAATTTCTGGTATCGTGGCAGAAGATCGAATATTCTTTTTACCTCCATAAAAAATTAAAATTTATTGTAAAGATAAAAAATAAATCGGACCGCAAAATAAATTTTAGAATTAGTAGGTATGAGTGTTTGTCCTATCGATTCAAAAAGATAGATAGGGTATAACTTCAAGCTATGGCAAGGAAGCACATATTCCTTGCACTATAAATTTTTATTCAAATAGTAAGGATTTGCCTGAGCTGATGGGACAATAGTAACTTCGTTAATATTTACATGAGCAGGTAAATTAGCACAATAATAAACAACATCTGCCACATCATTTCCAACAAGGGGCTGGAATCCAACATACGTATCGGAAGCAGCTTTTTGATTTCCTTTAAATCGGACTATAGAGAATTCCGTTTCGACTGCACCCGGATTTACGAGTGTTACCCGAATATTATATTTTAGCAAATCAATACGCATAGTTTGTGTTAATGAATCTACAGCAAATTTTGTAGCACAATAAATGTTGTTGTTTGCATAGGTGTATTGTCCCGCGATGGATCCTAAATTTATTATGTGCCCTTTTCCATCGGCAATCATTTGCTTCATAATAATTTCAGAAACATAAAGTAAACCTTTGATATTTGTATCTATCATCGTTTCCCAGTCGCTATTATCCCCATCACTTATTGGATTTAGTCCTAAGGAAAGGCCGGCGTTGTTTATTAAAATATCAATATGACTCCATTTATCTGTAAGCGTAGAGAGCTGAGATTGAACCTCGGATTTATTCCGCACATCAAAAACGAGTGGCTTTACTTCCACTCCAAAATCATTGTGTAATTTTTCTGCTAGCACATTTAGCTTTTCTTTTCTACGTCCTGTGATGATGATATCATATTTGTTTGCAGCAAATTTGTATGCTGTGGCCTCGCCAATGCCACTACTGGCCCCTGTTATTAGAACTATTTGATTCATAAATGTTTTTTTAAAAAAGGAAATTTATTTAATAATTTTTCTTTGTCTAAAATTAATAAGAATAGTATGATAAGAAAAGGAAGTGCAGGTACTTTATACCTAACAATGGCACCCATGACAGGAGTGATAAGTCCTGTTAAAATAAATGTTATCATCACAAAATAAAGACAAAACCAAAACAAATTAGCACTCGTTTTTCTAATATTAACATACAAAATGCAGAAAATCATAATTACCAAAATTAATAAATTCTCAAAACCTGCCATTATTATAAACGGTGATATTGACTCAAAGAAAAATGGACGAAATAATGTATTGAAAAATGCCATAGGTGCATTTATTACAAAGCTCCAAAAGTTTGGTTCGAGTATACCAATCTCAATTATACTGCCTGAGTTCATTGCTTTTGCTAAATGAATAAAGTCTTGTTGCTTATTCACTAGAATAGTTAAAATATTGAAATCAGGAAAAATGAATTGAATGTTTAATCCAACAAAAACACCGAGCAATACTACTGCTGAATAAATAAGTCCACTTCGTTTAAAATGAAAATTATTTATTATTAGATAAATTATGAGGAGAGGAAAAATGGTTATCAATATATAAAACTTTAAAAACATCAATATTATTAATGAAACGAAAATCCAAAATAAGGCAATAAAGGAGAAGCGAATGTTAATCATGCTGTAAGAATAATAAAGTAATAATCCCAATCCGAAAATCAATAAACCTTCCTTTAAAACGCCCGAACACCAAAAGATTACTGAAGGTAATAAAAATACTGCAAAGAATAATTCCTTGCTTTTATCTTTCATATAGTTGATAAAAAATTTATAAATACACACAAACCCTATTAATGAAATGAAGCACATAAACGCGGTGTGAACATTATAATATCCAAAAGAAAATAATCTAAGAAAAGCATTAAAACGAATAATTGTATGGCTATCATTGTAGATGTTACTTTCATAAACCCGGTACCAATTATTCATTTGCTTATAATACAAATCAAAGTGGGGGCTGTCATTTTCGAATCCAAAGAGCATACGAAAATAATCAAATGGATGAGTAAATAGTGCATTGTACATTACTTTGCTATCGTCAAAGTATTTAAAAATATCTGCTGTTTGGCGATCGGAATAATAATGAGTGTAAATAAAACTCATAAAAACGCCTGCTGCAATTTTTATTAATAGGATTGCTGGTAGCGTCTTGTTGTTTACACCTTCGAGCTTAAAAAAAGGAAGCTTTAGTATAATGAAAATAAATAGGAGCGTATAAGCTGATGTGAGTAATATTTCCAAGAGAAAACTAAATATCTTATTATTATTATTATTTTAATTTGTTTACTATCTCATAGGTGTCAACTGCAATTTCATATTCTTCATTTGTTTGAACGACCATGGCTATTACCTTAGAGTTTTCGCTTGAGATAACGCCATTTTTTTCTAACTTTTGATTCAGATTTTCGTCAAATTCAAGTCCCAGGAACTCAAGACCATGACAAGTACTTTTTCGAGTGTTGTAATCATTTTCTCCTATGCCTCCGGTAAATACTATAATATCAACTCCACCCATTGCAGCTGCATAAGAGCCGATATACTTCTTTAAACGATAACTATACATTTGTAAAGCTGTTTCAGCCCGTTCGTTTCCTGATTCTTCGGCAGCAATAATTTCACGCATATCAGACGAAACTCCTGTTATTCCAAGCATACCGCTGTGTTTGTTTATGAGTGTATTAGCTGCATTTATACCAATTTCTTCTTTTTGCATTAAGTATGTTAAAATACCCAAATCCATATCACCCGCACGTGTTCCCATTATCAAACCTTCGACAGGAGTCAGGCCCATGCTTGTATCAATAGAAATACCATTATGAATAGCTGCAATTGACGCACCATTGCCTAAATGACAAGTAATTATTTTTGTATTATAATAATCTTTATTTAAAAGTTCACATGCTTTTTTTGAAACATATTTATGGCTAGTTCCATGAAAGCCATAGCGACGGATACCATATTTCTTTGAAAGTGAATAGGGAATAGCATACAAATAAGCATGTTCGGGAATAGTATGGTGAAAGGCTGTATCGAAAACACTACACTGGCTAGTACCGGGAAGAATTTCTTTTATTGCATAAATTCCTTTTAAGTTTGGTGGGTTGTGCAAAGGAGCTATGCTAACACATTCTTCAATTTTTGATATTACCTCATCAGTTATTAAAACACTGGATATAAATTTTTCTCCACCATGGACAACTCGGTGGCCAACTGCTTCGATTTCATCCAGGCTTGAAACACTTCCATGCTTCTCACTTTTGAGCACTCCTAAAATATATTCGATTCCTGATTGATGATCCAGCACTTCCCCTTCGAGCCGGACTTTATCACCATCCTGTCTTTCTTGTTTCAGAAAAGCACCTTTCATTCCAATGCGTTCAACTATTCCTTTTGCTAAAACTTTAGCCGAAGGCATATCAAAGAGTTGAAATTTAATGGATGAACTACCACAATTTAATACTAAGATTTTCATGAGTTATTTCGTTAACTTAAAAAATTAGAAACCATAATCGGCAATATAAAGTTCGGCTTGTTTGCTTGCTCTGTTTCCGTTTGCATCGTAGGTATAAAAACCCTGCTGAGTTTTACGACCCAAATATCCGGCTCGAACAAGTCGTCGGATGAGAGGAGATGTTTTATATTTAATAAACCCAAACTCATTGTAAATATCATCCATCCAATTTTGAATTTTATCCAAACCAATTTTATCAGCTAGTTCAAAAGGTCCGAGAATTAAACCAAAATAATTACGCATGGTAAGGTCAATATTTTCGCGTGTGCTAACACCTTCCATCAGTACATCACAAGCTTCATTGATAAATGATGCTACTATTCGTACACTTACCAATCCAGGTGATTCTTCAACAAGCAAAGGGGTTTTATTAATCATTCGAACAAATTTTTCAGTACTTGTAAAAACATCTTTTGACGTGTGATGACCTTTTATAACTTCTACCACACGTGCATTTGGGTTCGTAATAAGGAAGTGAATACCGATGGTACGTTCGTTATGTTCAAGAACAGATGATAATTCGGTTACTATAGACGAAGTGGAGCTTGTAGCAATAATGCAATGATGATCAACCTGCTCTTCTACTTTTTTAAAAATAGTTTTACGAAGTTCCATCAAGTGGTCATCCGTTTTAGATTTAATACTTTCAATTACTAAATCGCATTTTCGCAGGTCGCGATAATCGGTTGTTCCTCTTATGCGCGAAAGTACCAGTTTCTTTTCGCCAGTGGTCATGCCCCAATGGTCAATTTGATGGTCGAGCATTTTTTCAAGTTCTTGAACAGAATCTTGAATTTTTTCTTTTGTTACTTCAACAAAAACAACATCAATTCCATTTTGACTTGCCATAAGTGTGATGGCTCTGCCTACAACACCACAGCCAATGATTCCTATTTCAGAAAACAAATGGCGAGGGCGGTCTTTTTTACTTAAAGCATATTGTTCGATTGATTCAGTAGGATAGTCTGACATACAATTTTTTTTAAAACTGTGTAAAAGTAATCTTTATTTTATTTTTAACAATTGAAAAAAATGAATTGTTGATGTGCAAATTTAAAAGTTTATAAATTATTCATAGTGCAGCTTGAACCATTTTAATGGTTCATTATAAAAAGATTTAATTTCTGGTTTAGAATTGATAGGGTTCCAGATTCGAACTATATTTTATTACCACTAGGTGTACAAGACATAGGTAATTTGACAACACAAACATAAAAAAATCAAAAACTAAAGAAACAAGTACGTGGCATAATCTAATAAGCATTTATCATCCTAATTTCTTCTTTGCTTCCTTGCATCCCAATGATTCAGACTTTTTCCAATAAACTTTGGCGCTGTCGTTTTGCTTTAGTTGATGAAAGCAATTGCCAATCTTAAGAAAAAGTGTGGTGTCATTACCTGTTAGAACAAGTGCCGATTTAAATCTATTAATAGCATCTGTATATTCCTTATCATCATAAAGGTTGTTGCCCCAATTGATATTTGCTTCAATTAAGGTTTTTTTTGAGCTATCGACTTCGGCCTGCATAGTTCTTATTGAATTGTCATTTTGTCCTGATGTGCTTTGGTTCCTTGTTGTAACGAAATCTGAATGGTTGCCGATTTCTTTTTTTGATGAAGTGAAAATACCTGAAGACATGAACACAAATAAAAAAAAAGGAAGCACCACAATCAGATTGATTAAACTTCTGCGCGAAAAAGGGCCGACGTAAATAGGATTTTTGAAATTACGGTGATCAATAAATGGAATGGCAAACCACATGGCAAAACGTGAATATGTATTTGGTCGCTTGTCATCATTTTCTTCGTTTGGGAAAAAATTAATTTTCAGGAAAAAGCTTAACAATCCTAATGCACCTATTATTGAATAACCAACAACTCTGTTATAAAAATTCAAATTAAATGCGGTGGCAATAATAAAAGCAACATAAAAAATAATGGATGACATGAAGAGATTATTCAGTCCGTTTTTTATGTCGGAATAAGAGTAGCTGCGTTTTTCTTTTTGCCCATTTAGGGAGGAAAGATTTTTTTTTGAATCTATTTTTTTTTGAATGTTTCTTTCAGTAGCAATTTCCATGGCAGCTTCATATACTTCGGGAAGAACGTCGTTTTTATTATTAACTATTTTTAAGATTTCCTCATTGCTGAGCAATAGCAAATCATCAATAAAAGGGTTGTCGTTATTTTCCAATTTTAGGAGTGTTTATGCTTAGTAAATATCTTTGTTTAGCGTTTTGCTTTATTTTTGATAAAGTCATAAATCAATCGAACGCAAACACCTGTACCATGTTTACCTCGGTAGCTGTCGCGTGCATCTAAAAAAACGGGACCTGCAATATCCAGGTGTATCCATGGATAATCAACAAAATGTTCGAGAAATTTTCCTGCACCAATAGCACCTCCAAATGGCCCACTCATATTTCGAATATCAGCAACATGCGATTTGATAAGCTCTTTGTAATCATCCCAGAAAGGAAACTCTGCAATGCGCTCGTGAACTGCATCACCGCTTTCTTTTAATTTTTCCATTTGTTTTCCATAATCAGATCCCATGGCAACCATACCGAATGTGCCAATAGCAGCATAGGCAGAACCAGTTAAAGTTGCCATGTCGATAACCAATTCGGGTTTATACTTTTTTGCATACACAAGCGCATCGGCTAATATCAGGCGTCCTTCGGCATCCGTGTTTTGAACTTCTACTGTTGTACCATCCGAAATTGTGATGACATCGCCCGGTACTTGTGCGTTTCCGTCAGGCCTGTTTTCTGTTGCAGGTATTAAAGCGATTACCCAAACAGGTAATTTTTGTTTTGCAATTACATATATACTACTTGCAGCAGCAGCACCACCACCCATATCACACTTCATGGTTTCCAATCCTGATGAGGGTTTTAGATTGATACCACCAGTATCAAAAACAACCCCTTTGCCTACTAAAACATAGGGCTTTTTATTAATATGTTTTTCAGGTTTCCATTCCATAACTGTAAAAGTAGGAGGGTTCAAACTGCCTTTGTTCACAGCAAGTAGGCCGCCCATCTTCAATGTTTCAATTTTCTTTTTATTAAAAACTTCTACTTTAACTAAAGAATCTTTTCCCATTTGCTGAAAAGTTTTTGCAAGCATTTCGGCATTCAGCGTTGACAATGGCTCATTCACCATATCACGGCATTTGCATGTTCCATCGAGGATGCAAACTAATTCATCCAGTTCTGAAAGACGAACATGTTTGGCAAGAACTTTTATTTTTTTGAATGAGTTTAACTTTTTTTGATCGGAAAAATATTTTAAAAACTGATAGTTCCCCAACCCCATGCCTTCGACAAATGCAAGTAGCTCGGCAGAATTTTTTTCAGTGTCAAGTATCACTACTTCTTCTAATTTTTGATTATTCAATCCTCCAACAAAGGTATCGCCTGCCTTGCGACAGTTTTCAATATGAGCATTGTGATTTACTTTTTTGTCTTTTTTTACAATCTGTACAAACTCCCAGTGGGTATAGCGATTGAACGAAATAAGTTTTTTTTCTTTTTCTTTAACTTGATTATTTACAAACGCTATTTCAGTTTTGGTAAAACCGTATTCGTTCAGTGTTTTAGTTTCGGTAGTTAAAAATAAAACATGATCGTTGGGTATTAATTCATTGATTTTTTCGATGGTTGTTTGCATAAAAATGTAATTTTGTTTTTAATATCAACGACAAATATACGAATCTGTAAAATTGCTCCGACAATTTTGCGATTAATTAATTATGAATATTCAAGACCTTTTAAATAAAACTACTTCGAACGAATTTTTAAGTGCACAAGAAGGACTTTTTCTGTTTGAAAATGCAGCTTTATCCGATTTGATTTATTATGCAAATGAAATGCGTAAAAAAAATCGACATGATGGTAAAGTTACGTGGATTATTGATAGAAATGTGAATATTACTAATGTTTGCATTTCGGGTTGTAAGTTTTGTAATTTTTATTCTTCAGAGAAAAGTAGCCGGGCGTATATCACAACGATTGAAGAGTATAAACTGAAGATTGATGAAATGATGATAATTGGTGGAAATCAATTATTATTGCAAGGTGGTTGTCATCCGGGTTTAGGACTTGAGTTCTATACAAATCTTTTTAAGGAATTAAAATCCCTTTATCCAGCATTAAAGTTACATGCTTTGGGACCTGCAGAAGTTGCGCACATTAGCAAGATGGAAGGAATTGGTTTTACGGAAACTCTGATATCATTGAAAGAAGCGGGACTTGATTCATTGCCGGGTGCAGGTGCAGAAATTTTAAGTGATCGGGTTCGCTCATTTGTATCACCTAATAAGTGCAATACGCAGGAATGGCTCGATGTGATGCGGGCAGCGCACAAACTAAACATTACAACCTCAGCAACCATGATGTTTGGTCATTACGAAAACCTGATTGAACGTATGGAGCATTTGGTGCTATTACGAAATGTTCAATCTGAAAAACCATCAACTTCAAAAGGTTTTGTTGCTTTTATTCCATGGCCGTTTCAAGATAAAGACACTGCTTTATCAAAACATCATAACATTCATGCTAATGCAACACCCATTGAGTATCTTCGTATGATTGCAATCAGTCGGTTGATGCTTCCAAACATTCCCAATATTCAGGCATCATGGCTTACTGTTGGATATCCTGTTGCTCAGATTTGTTTGCATAGCGGTGCCAATGATTTTGGCTCAATCATGATTGAAGAAAATGTTGTTTCAGTTGCCGGTGCTACCTATACATCGGATAAAGAACGCATGATGACTGCTATTCGTGATGCAGGTTTTAAGCCACAATTGCGGAATCAAGAATATGACTATTGTTAAGAAAGCTTATTTCGCATTCAAAAATATCATTTTCAATGACGATAATTCAGGTATATTTTGTAATTTAGCCATCCTTAAGTAATAATAATGAATCGCATCTTTTTTCTGATATTATTTTCTGCACTTTTTATTGCTGAATCTTATGCTACACATAACAGAGCAGGGGAGATAACCTATACGTGTGTGAATGCAGAAACCAATACCTATCAGATAAGAATTGTGACTTATACTTATACTCCAAGTATGGCTGATCGCCCTGAGCTAGAAATTTCATGGGGTGGAGACGAAGGAACTGGAGTTATTCAGCGCACGTCTATAACGTATTTAGATAATGATATTAAAGAAAATATTTATGACGGACCTAGTGGTATTCATTCATATACAGGCCCGGGTGTATATATGATAAGTCTTGAAGACCCCAACAGAAATGGTGGAATCATCAATATACCAGGTTCAGTAGATATTCCTTTTTACATCGAAACCATGTTGGTTATTAATCCATATTTAGGGTGTAATAATTCCCCTGTCCTGCTAAATCCTCCTATTGACAATGCTTGTTGGGGCCAGATTTATATTCATAATCCCGGTGCGTATGATCAGGATGGCGATAGTTTAGCATACCACCTAGCTATTTGCAAAGGTGAAGGCGGTTTAAATATTCCTACCTACTTCTATCCGCCTGCATCTAATTCTTTTACATTGGACCCAAATACGGGCGATTTAGTTTGGGATACCCCAACGATGCTTGGAGAGTTTAATGTAGCTTTTTTAATTGACGAATATAGGAATGGGATTCAGATTGGCTCTGTTCGCAGAGATATGCAGATTAAAGTTGTTGAATGTAATAACCAACCGCCTGTGATAACGAACGTAATAGATACGTGCGTGGAAGCTGGAACCAATCTTTCTTTCACTGTTTCGGCCTCTGACCCTGATAACAACTCCATTACATTGAGTGGTACCGGTGGCCCTAAATTCGAAATACCCGCAGCTACTTTCGCAACAACAAGTGCCGTTGGCTCAGTATCTTCAGTTTTTTCGTGGCAAACAACTTGTGCTCAGGTTCAGAACCAACCTTATCAAATGAACTTTAAAGCGATGGATAATGGAGTTCCTGTTCACTTGGTGGATTTTGAATCAGTGCAGATTACTGTAGTTTGTCCATCACCAAAAAATTTAACTGCCACTCCATTTGGAAATACAATACATCTGAACTGGGATCAAGTAGTGTGCTCCAATGCTGATAGGTATAAAATATACAGGCGTAACGGATTTTATGGCTACACAGCGGGGTATTGCGAAACAGGTGTTCCTGCCTATACCGGTTACACTTTTTTGGATGAAGTTACCAATGTTACTACGCTCAATTATACTGATAACGACCATGGTGCAGGATTGATACAAGGAAACGATTATTGCTATATGGTCATTGCCTATTTTATTGATGGTGCCGAAAGCTATGCATCCAATGAAGCATGTGCTACATTAATAAAAGATGTTCCGGTGATCACAAATGTGAGTGTTTCCAATACTGATTTAGTGAATGGCGCAATTGATCTAGCATGGTCTAAACCAACTGAGTTTGATATAGTGATTGCACCTGGCCCCTATCAATATAAGATTTATCGTTCAGATACTTCAACTTTTGCAGGGAGTATATATATAGGTTCAACCATAGATATAAATGACACAACATTTATTGATACTATTTTTAATACAAAATCCAAACGGTATTTTTATAAAATTGAATTTTGGAATTATACTCCACTACCTGCAGATACATTTTTAATTGGAACAACGCACAAAGCATCATCTATTTTTCTAACATTAACTCCATCCGACAATCAATTGCTTTTAATCTGGAATGAAAGTGTACCTTGGACAAACGATAGTCATACGATTTATAGATATAATGATATCACATTGGTTTATGATTCTATTGGAATTTCATATACTCAATCATTTGCTGATACTGGTTTAATAAATGGACATAATTATTGTTATTTTATAAAAAGCACTGGTCATTATAGCGCTCCCGGTTTTATTGACCCTATTATTAATTTATCTCAAATTATTTGCGGTACACCCATTGATAAAACACCCCCTTGTGCTCCGGATTTAAAAGTAATACCTGATTGCGATGCTGTTGCCAATCGTTTGATTTGGACTAATCCAAACCATTATTGCTGTAATGACGCTATAAAGTATAATATTTATTATTCCCCTACAAATGCAAATAACCTTGAATTGATCTATACAACTAATAATATGAACGATACTACATTCATTCATACTGGATTATCATCTGTTGCAGGCTGCTATGCGGTTACGGCAGTTGACTCTTTTTTTAATGAGAGTCCGGTGACGAATACTATTTGTGTTGACATTGATAGTTGCAATCTTTACCATTTGCCTAATGTATTTACTCCGAATGGAGATGGTTCTAATGATATCTTTGGGCCATTTCCATACGATTTTGTCGAAAGTGTAAAAATGATTATTTATAACAGGTGGGGCGAGATTGTCTTTAAAACGGATAATCCTGATATTAATTGGGATGGTAAAAACTACTTAACAAAACTCGATTGTTCGGATGGCGTCTATTATTATATTTGCGACGTTTACGAAATTAGATTAGTAGGGTTGGTTAAAAGAAATATACATGGATTTGTTCATCTGATAAGAAATTAATTTTATGTTTACAGGAATTGTTGAAACAACCGGAAAGGTTGCTAAAATAACCAAAGAAAAAACCAACATTCATTTCACGATTGAAACGGATATTGCAACTCAATTAAAAGTTGACCAAAGTATTTCGCACGATGGAGTTTGTCTGACAATTGTTAAAGTTGATAAAAAGAAAAAACAATACACCATTACGGCAATAGATGAAACTCTCGAAAAAACAAATTTGCGCCAATGGAAGGTTGGGTACGAGGTGAATCTTGAAAGAGCTATGCGCCTGGATGGCATGATTGACGGGCATTTAGTTCAAGGCCATGTGGATCAGACTGCAGTATGTACTTCAGTAATAGAAGTTGATGGGAGTTGGATATTTAAATTTTCGTATAAAAAGAACAAAGAAAGCATTACCGTTTCCAAAGGTTCAATTTCAGTAAATGGAGTCAGTTTGACAGTTGTTGACTCTAAAATCAATCATTTTTCGGTTGCCATTATACCTTATACTTATATCCATACAAATTTTCATAATTTTAAAAAAGGTTCGCTTGTTAATATTGAATTTGATATTATAGGAAAATATGTAGTCCGGCTTCTTGATATACAAGGCATTATTAAAAGATAATGAAGCAGCTTTTTGTCATTTTCATATAGCATCAATATTAAAATTTTATTTTCATTGAAAAATCTTTTCAAAATAATTTGGGCAAATTTGTTAAATAGAAAAATAGTTATACCTTTGCACTCCCATTTTTGAGGATGGGAAAAACAATTTATTTAATAACAGATGGAAACAAATAGTTACAAAACAATTTCTGCTAATAGAGAAACAGTAACAAAGAACTGGGTGCTGATAGATGCTGAAAATGCAGTATTAGGGCGTCTTGCGTCAAAGGTTGCTTTTATTATCAGAGGAAAACACAAAACTAATTTCACACCTCATGTTGACTGTGGCGACAATGTGGTAATTATTAATGCAGAAAAAATTCGTTTTACGGGAAAAAAAATGACCGATAAAATTTACGTTCGTCATACAGGATATCCTGGTGGACAACGCTTTGCAACGCCAAAAGAATTGCTTGCAAAAAAACCTACTTCAATCATTGAAAAAGCAGTAAAAGGGATGCTTCCAAAAAACAAATTGGGCGACGCTCTTTTTCGCAATTTATACGTATATGCTGGAACTGTGCACCCTCATGAAGCTCAGCAGCTTAAAGTTATCAACTTAACATCAATCAAGTAAAATATGGAAGTTATTAATACACTAGGAAGAAGAAAAACTGCTGTCGCGCGCATTTATATTAAAGAAGGCAAAGGCACTATCACTGTAAACAAAAAAGATTTTAAGGTATATTTTCCTGTACCAATTCTACAATATGTTATTCAGCAACCAATGGAGATAACAGGTAATCTTGAAAAATATGATATCAAAGCAAATCTGAATGGTGGTGGAATAACTGGGCAAGCTGAAGCATTGCGTTTGGCAATTTCCAGAGCGCTTGTTGAAATAAATCCGGAATTTCGTCCTCCTTTAAAAGCAAAGGGTTTGCTTCGCAGGGATCCTCGAATGGTTGAACGCAAAAAACCAGGTCAAAAGAAAGCAAGAAAGAAATTCCAATTCAGTAAACGTTAGTATTTAAAATATATTTATATAAAAATGGCAAGAACCACTTATCAAAATTTAATAGATGCAGGTGTTCATTTTGGACATTTAAAAAGAAAATGGAATCCTAATATGGCTCCTTATATTTTCATGGAAAAAAATGGAATACATATTATTGATTTAAATAAAACAATTGCAAAAATTGAAGAAGCAGCTGACGCTATCAAACAAATAGCAAAATCAGGAAAGAAAATCCTTTTTGTTGCAACAAAAAAACAAGCAAAATTAATCGTTGGCGATATTGTAAAACAAGTGAATATGCCTTATGTGGTTGAAAGATGGCCTGGTGGTATGCTTACTAATTTTGCTACTATTCGTAAAGCTGTTAAAAAAATGGCATCCATTGATAAAATGATGATTGATGGTACATTTAAAAATATTTCGAAAAAAGAAAGATTGCAAATTACCCGTGAAAGAGCGAAACTTGAAAAAAACTTAGGAAGTATTTCTGATTTGTCAAGACTCCCATCTGCAATATTTGTTGTGGATATTAACAAAGAACACATTGCTGTTGCTGAAGCAAAAAAATTAAATATCCCTACCTTCGCAATTGTTGATACTAATTCAAACCCGAATCAAGTTGATTTTCCAATACCTGCAAATGATGATGCTTCAAAATCAATCGGCATTATTGTTTCTTTGATGACCCAAGCTATTGAAGAAGGTTATGCAGAACGCAAAGTTGATAAAGATAAACAAGAGGATGATGAAAGAGAAGAATCAGCAACTGAAGTTCAGAAAGTATTTTCAATTGAGAACATTGAAGATGATGAAGAAGTTGCAATGGCCGAAGCTATTCCCGGAATTAAATCAAGTGTAAGTGAAAATATGGAAGCAACTAATAAAGTTGCTGGTAAAAGATCACCATTACAAAAAAGACCAACAATAAAAAGACCTACAAAAAAATAAGTTTAATTTTACATTTAAATTATGATTACTATAACAGCCGCTGACGTAAATAACTTAAGACAAAAAACAGGTGCCGGAATGATGGATTGCAAAAAAGCACTTCAAGAATCCGAAGGCGATATTGAAAAAGCAATTGATTATCTTAGAAAAAAAGGACAGAAAGTTGCCAGCAGTCGTGCTGATAGAAGTGCAAATGAAGGTATTGTACTTGCAAAAACTTCGACTGATAATACCAAAGCAGTTGCAATTTCACTGAATTGCGAAACCGACTTTGTAGCAAAAAACAAAGACTTTTATACTTTTACCGAAAATGTATTAGAACTTGCAATAACTAAATTTCCTAAAACACTTGATGAATTAAAAAGTTTCGAAATTGATGGTATTAGTATTGCCAATCATATTATGGACATGCTTGGGAAAATAGGTGAAAAAATAGAATTATCCAATTATGCCTTTATCGACGCTCCAATCGTGTTCACATACAATCACCAAGGCAATCACCTCTCAACTATGGTTGGGTTTAACAAAAGTGATAGCCCAAATATCAATCAAATTGGACATGAGATAGCCATGCAAATTGCTGCAATGAATCCGATTGCGATTGATCAAGATAATGTAGATGCTCAAATTATCGAAAGAGAACTTGAGATAGGAAGAGAACAGGCACGTTTGGAAGGTAAACCAGAAGCAATGATTGAAAAAATTGCTGCCGGAAAACTAAATAAATTCTTTAAAGAAAATACATTGCTTAACCAAGAATTTGTTCGCGATACTAAAAAAACGGTTAAACAATATTTGCTTGAAAGCGATAAGGATTTAATAGTTACTTCATTCAGTCGTTTATTGATAGGCGAATAAATCCTATTTAAAAAATTATAATCAAAGCTGTAATTTGTAGTACAGCTTTTTTTGTTTTAGAACATTTTATTATAATAAAATTTGAGCTTAAGTATTTCCTTTAATTAATTTTATTAATTTAGCAATAAGTTAATTTAATAAAATCAATTATTATGAAAAAAATAGCATCTTTTTGTTTAGCATTTTTTACCCTTGGTATCTTTGCTTTTTCTCAGACTATTGTAGTAACTGAACCCCAAGCAAAAAACGTAGTTCTGGAAGAATTTACTGGCATTAATTGCGGCTATTGCCCAGACGGGCATGCACGTTCACAGGCATTGAGCGACTCGCATCCCGGTAGAGTTGTTTTAGTAAACGTTCACCAAGGCAATTATGCAGTACCTTCTGGGGGTCAACCTGATTTTAGAACTGCATTTGGAGATGCATTAGCAACACAAGCCGGTGTTTCAGGATATCCGGCAGGTACCGTAAACAGGCGTTTGTACCCCGGTTTAACTACTGGAACTTATACTACACTTAATCGTGGTGCATGGACTACAGCAGCTGATTTTGTTTTTCCTGAGCAATCTCCTGTAAATATTGGTTTTACTTCCCAATTTGACAGTATATCAAGGTTGTTAACTGTAATGGTAGAATTGTACTACACTAAAAATAGTGCAACTCCAACTAATTACATCAATATTGCATTGTTGGAAAGTGGAGTTATTGCATTTCAGGCAGATTACAATGCAGGTAATCATGCTAACTATAATCACAAACACATGTTGAGGCATTTAATTACAGGCCAGTGGGGCGATACAACCAATTCAACAACAATGGGAAGTTTTTTCACAAGAACTTATACTTATACTGTACCTCCCGGTTTTAATATGGATAGTTGTGATGTTGCCGTATATGTTGCAGAATCGCATAAAGATATATTAACAGGTGGAGTTGCTCCTGCTAAAGGTGGTACGAGTACTGGCGCTACTGCTATGTATATTGGAAGCATTGACCCACCATCCGCGATTATAGACAATGGTGTTCCGGTTGACACTAATAAATTTGTGTTAGTTGCTAACTCATCGTTTCCTGCTACTCAGGATTTTACTTTTACTTTAACAAATGATGCCCCCGGAGACTGGAATAGTGAATTCGACATTAATGGGACAATATACAACACTACCGCCACAATTCCGTTAACTCTAGGCACTCCGATTAATATTGAAATTAATGTTATCCCCGGTGCTACTCCCGGTTTTGCTGTTTATACGCTTACCATGGAATCCGTTTTAAATCCTTCTGCTCCTGCTATTATTCAAAAAGTATATGTCAATTCAGGAATAACCGATTTAATTGTAAAAAGTGATGGTGCGTGGGGAGATGGAAATGCATATAATTTTGATACTGTTTATACGAGCGGATTGAATTACGCAAACAACACTTCGTTCGGAAGCACTACTGCAGGTATCATGAAAAAAGGATTTGATGCAATTGCTCTTGAAAGTGTAAAACATATTTATTTTAATGCCGGATGGATGTTTCCTACAATGACTGACGAAGTAGCTACAGCATTAAAACAGTTTATGAATGCCGGTGGAAATTTATTTATTGCAGGTCAAGATGTTGGTTGGGATATTATGAGCGGTAGTGGT
>Ga0172375_10002003_pt1 | contig 32326 bp, 20 predicted proteins | sample LakKiv1m_FD_114537 | JGI IMG/M metagenome (GOLD analysis project Ga0172375, IMG submission 114537) | Freshwater microbial communities from Kabuno Bay, South-Kivu, Congo - kab_092012_11.1m | ecosystem: Environmental > Aquatic > Freshwater > Lake | place: Democratic Republic of the Congo... | reverse complement strand
TGGATGTCGGTCACACGAAACCAGTTCCGTCTGGGAGCGGGTTCGGCTTGATACGGAGGCGCCGGTGCAGGGGCGCCACGCATCGTCAGGTTGCGAAAGCTACTGCTGCTTCCGCCGAAACTCGGGCCGCCGAAAGCATCATACACGCTGAGCCCGACGTAGCCGGACTCAGGATAGGTCTTGTCGACGACAGGAGACATGGGCCGGCCGTCTACCCAGACACGGATCGTGTCCCCCGCCGCGACCACTTTCACGTGGTGCCACAGCCCGATCAAACTGCTGACGCCGTGGAACATCTCCATCTTCAGGACTTCCGTGTAGCCACGTTCATCTACCTTGGAGACGCAACCCCAAAAGTGCTCCGCGCGCGCGTGCTGTCCCACGACCGGAAAGTGCACGAGGTAGTAGTGCCGCGGGTCGCGCGCGCGAAAGACGAATCCGGCATTCGTCCATCCCGACTCCCAGCGAAAGTCGAACTCAGCTGTGAAGTCCCGCCAGGCCGTATCCGTCCGCATGGCCAGCATCGGGTCGATGGTGCCGGCGGGCGGGTAGATCTCACTGCCATTGACCCTGAACTCCCAATCCGGCGAAGTCAGCGCAGCCTTCCGCGCTGCTTCGTCAGGGTCCATCAGTGTGGCGCAAAAAAACCAGCGCCCGGTCCCACCGCTGATCAGGCGCACGATCACCAGGTGCCGGCCTGCCGTGAGCGAGAGGCAGATCATATGGCTGTCACAACTCGCCGGCGTGCTGTTGCCGGTGGCCAGCGTGTCATACACGAGTTTCCCGTCTACCCACCACTGCATCCACCAATCCGCGCCGCAGCCGATGGCCAATTCGCCATCTTCCGCAAGTTGCAGTTCGCCGATGGCGATGGCCTGATGCCCCTCAGTCTCATCGTGTCCACCATAGAGTGCATCAAGGTCGAGCGTGTCATCGGTCGGCGCCATGTCGTGTCCCGGGCGCTCGACGCCGGCAATGGTGACGGTGTCCGGGACAGCGGTCAGCGACGCGGCCCATCTGTCGAGCGCCGGGTCGCGAGGCTGGGCCATCGGTCTGTGGATATCTACCCCCGGGTTCTGTCAGCACTCACTCGTCATCTGACGGCAAGGCGTGCCATCGCATCGTCCCCAACCAATTAGGCAGCGACACGCGTTTTCCTCTTGGCGTCAGCAACCGGGCAGCTCAGGAAGATCTGCTGGAAATCGGCGACGGATTGTTGAAAATGCTGGCGGCCTTGGGCCAGGGAAATCGTCTCCTTCATGGTGGTACGGGGGCGAAATAATTGGCGGGCTTCGTCGACGGCGGCGCAGAACGTGGCCGCGCAGTCGAAGGACTTGAAGCCCAAGGTGGGCCCATACCGGCGTTTGATGCCGCGATGATCCTGCTCAAGACGGTTGTTCATATACTTACTGGTGCGATGGACGACTTTCCGGCCACACGTCTTCCGAATCGCTTTGCGGTAGGAGGCCAACTTGTCCGTCGTCACGCATGTGGGCTGCACGCCGGTGGTTTGCATGGCCTGTTTGAAGAAGCGGATGGCCGATTTTTTACTGCGCGTCACGCTCATCATCGTGTCGACCAGAGTGCCGTCACGATCAATGGCGCGATAGTAATAGACCCACTGGCCACGCACTTTGACATACGTTTCATCGACATGCCAGCGGGACGAACACTTTCCGCGCCGCCGTTGCTTCATCGCCGAAGTCAGATAGGGCGCAAACCGCTGCTCCCAGTCGCGGACAGTCTCATGGGTCAGCACAACCCCGCGCAACAGGCAGAATTCGACGATGTCGCGCAGGCTCAGCGTATACCGCAGGCGCCAGAGCACGACCAGGCAGACCAGGTCGGTCGGGAATTCCAGAAAGTTGAACGGCGTCCCAGTCCGCTCATTATACACGCGGCGACACGTCCGGCACTGAAACCGGCGATAGCCCAACTCAGAGGGTTGCTTGAGCGCGGTGATGCGGTCGGATTGGCAGTGCGGACAGCGCATGGTATGATGATTCTGGTCTGTCATGATGCGGTCAGCATACCGGGATGTGACGGGGTTGGCAACCCAGATTGGCGCTGACGAACGAGTTCTGACGGAACCTAATGGTCCTGTTGAACGCATCACGTTATTCTTCACGTAAAGGAGTCATTTTTCATGACCGCATCATTCGGCGTCGGCATCATCGGCTGCGGCAATATCGCCCAGGCGTATTTCGACGGTTGCGCGCAATTTCCCATTTTGCGCATGGTGGCTTGCGCGGACCTGCGTCGGGAAGCGGCGGACGACGCCGCCGCGCGCAACGGCACCAGGGCGTGCAGCGTCGACGAACTGCTGGCCGATCCCGACGTCGACATCGTCATCAATCTCACCGTGCCGAAGGCGCACGCGGAGGTCAGCCTGCGCGCGCTGGAGGCGGGCAAGCACGTTCATTGCGAGAAGCCGCTGGCCATCACCCTCGACGAAGGCAAGCGCGTGGTGGAGCTGGCGAAGGCGAAAGGGCTGCGCGCCGGCTGCGCGCCCGACACCTTCCTCGGCGCGGGCTTGCAGACCTGCCGCAAGGCGATCGATGACGGCGAGATCGGCCGCGTGCTGGGCGGCACCGCGTTCATGCTGGGGTGGGGGCCGGAAGGCTGGCACCCGAATCCGGCCTTTTTCTACCAGCGCGGCGGCGGCCCAATGCTGGACATGGGCCCGTATTACATGACGGCGCTGGTGCACCTGCTCGGACCGGTGCAGGCCGTGTCGGCGATGGCGGTGAAGAGCTTCTCCGAGCGCATCGCCGGCTGCAAGGAGCATTTCGGCGAGCGCCTGCCGGTGGAAGTGCCCACGCACAACAGCGGCTCGCTGCTCTTCCGCGGCGGCGCCGTGGTCACCGTGGGGATCAGCTTCGACGTGCGCCGGCACACCCATAGCAATATCGAAATCTACGGCGCCGAGGGCAGCCTGATTGTCCCCGACCCGAACACCTTCGGTGGCCCGGTGCAGCGCTTCCGGGTGGGCGACGACGACTGGCAGCACGTGGAACTGACCCACCGCTACCCGACCAATTCGCGCGGCATCGGCGTCGCCGACATGGCGCACGCCATCCGCGACCATCGCCCGCATCGCTGCGCGGCGGAGCAGGCGTATCACGTGCTGGACGTCATGCTCGCGTTCGAAAAGTCTTCGCAGGAAGGCCGCACCATCGAGCTGGAGAGCACCTGCGCGCAGCCGGCGCCCTTCCCGGCCGACCTGCCGGCCGGCGTGCTGGACTAACGGCGATCTGATCGGAGAACGAAACGATGGTGGACGTCACACGAGAAACGCTGACTTCGCGCGAACGGGTCGTGCGCACGCTGCGCCGCGAGCCGGTCGACCGCGTGCCCATCGATTTAGGCAGCCACATGTCGACCGGCATTTCCGCGTTCGCCTACTGGCGACTGCGCGAATACCTGGGCTTGTCGGTCGAGGATATCTGGACTCCCGACGTGGTGCAGTGCCTGGCCTATGTGGACGAAGACGTGCGCCGGCGTTTCCACCTCGATTGCATCCTGCTGCAGCCGCGCTGGGCGCCGGCGACCGTCTGGTCGCCGCGCCCGCCGTATCGCTTCGCCCTGCCCGCGTCGGCGCAACCGCAGCTGAATGCCGCCGGCGAGTGGATATTGCGGCAGGACAAGTGCGCCATGCGCATGCCGCCGGGCGGCTATTTCTTCGACGGCGACTGGCTGTCCAAGTGGTCGAACATGGACGAAGCCGCCGGATTGCAGGTGCTCGCGCGTGAGGCCGAACGCATCTACAAGGAAACCGATTACGCGACCAATTTCGTCGGCTACGGCTACGGCATCGGCTTCGGCGCGTTCTTCGGTGGTGTCGATCACCTGGTGGAGATGCTGGAAGACCCGGACGGCGTGAAGGCGCAGCACGAGCAGCACCTGCAGGAAGCGATCGCGCGCGCGGGGCGGGTGATCGACGCGGTGGGTCCCTACGCACAGCTGCTCACTATCAGCGACGACATGGGCGCGCAGAACAGCCCGATGTGCCGGCCATCGCTCGTCGAGGAATTCATCGTGCCGTATCTGCGGCGGTTCTGCGATTTCGTGCACCGCAACAGCGACTTGAAAATTTTCATGCACAACTGCGGCTCCATCAAACCGCTCATCCCGCTGCTGATCGAATGCGGCGTCGACGCGCTGAATCCCGTGCAGATCTCCGCCGACAACATGGACCCGCTCGACCTCAAGCGCGAGTTCGGCGACCGCATCGTGTTCTGGGGCGGCGGTTGCGACACGCAGCACGTGTTGTCGAGCGCCGCGCCGGACGAGGTGGCGCGGCACGTGCGCGCCAATGTGGAGATTTTCAAAGCCGGCGGCGGCTACGTCTTCAACCAGGTGCACAACATCGTCGGCGATGTGCCGCCGGAAAATATTGTCGCCATGTTCGACGCGGCGTATGACGCGAGCTTTTATCGATGATGACTTCGCGCGAGCGGCTGCGCCGCTGCTACTGCCATGAAGAGCTCGACCGGCCCGCCGTCTACAGCCGCACCGGCTTCCCGGCGGACGACCCGACGTATGACCGGATGAAGGCATACCTGCTGGCGCATACCGAGCTGAAGCGCGGGTGGGACGGGCGCGCCTTCGCGCCGCCGGCGCCGGTCACGACGCGCGTCGAGCCGGTTTCCGCGGATTACGACCGGCAGGTGACGACGCTGCACACCCCGGCGGGCGAACTGCGCGCCAGCTACCTGCAGAGCCGGCACGGATTGCCCGGCATGCACGAAACGTATTGCATCAAAGGACGCGCGGACGCGGAAACCTGGCTGTCGCTGCCGCTGCCCGAGTTGGCCGGCGACACCGCGTCCTTCGCGGAGGCCGACCGGGAGATCGGCGACCGTGGCATCGTCGAGGTGCAGCTGGGCTTCAATCCGGCGGGCTACGTCGCCGAGCTGTGTGGCTCCGAAACCTTCGCGGTGATGACGCTGACTGATCGCGACATCCTGCACGCGCTGTGCGAGCGTCAAATGGAGGCGCTGCTGCGCGCCGTGCGCTTTTTGCTCGACCGGCGGATCGGGCCGTATTTCGCCATGCTCGGTGAGGAATACCTGGTGCCGCCGCTGCACGGGCCGCACGACTTCGACGACTTCAACGTGCGCTACGACAAGCCGATCCTCGATCTCATCCACGATGCCGGCGGGCGCGTGCATATTCACTGCCACGGCAGCATCCGCCACGTGCTGTCCGGCTTCCTCACGCTTGGCGCCGACGTGCTGCACCCCTTCGAGGCGCCGCCGATGGGCGACATCACCCCGCGGGAGGCGAAGGCGGCTGTGCGCGGGCGCATCTGCCTGGAGGGGAACATCCAGATCGCCGACATGTATGATCTGCCGCCCGCGGCCATTCGCGAGCAGACGGCGGCGCTGATCGCCGATGTCTTCGACGACCGCCGCGGGCTGATCGTCAGCCCGACCGCCTCGCCGTTTATCCGCGGCGCCGGCGAAACCGCCTTCCCGCGCTACCAGGCGATGATCGAGACCGTGCTGCACGGGGAGGCGTTATGCCGATAACACTCGAGGATCGGCGCGATTTCGTCGAAGGCATGGCGCCGCTGTATCTGCACGTCGCCTGGCGGCGGCTCCGCGACGGCATGCCGTGGGACGATGTCTTCTCCTTCGGCGTCGACCTCTACCGGCTCACCTCGCTGTTCGACGGCCAGACGATTCCGTATCATAAAGTGCCGGGCTGGCGCGATATGCAGTGGGAAGTGCTGCTGGATCGGCTGCGCGAGCGCTTCGAGCGGCACCAGGCGGACGCGACATCCGAAGCATTCGAGCAGGAGGGTTATGAAATTTTCCGTCCCGTGCTGGAACCGGCTTTCGCGCGCAGCGTCGCGCAGTGGCCGACACCCGCGGACCGTCCATACGGCTTTTTCTCGGGCAACTTGGCCGAGTTGACCGATCCGGTCGCCCAGGCTATCGAGATTCACCTGTTCAATCCGTTTTCGCCGGCGTCGCCCTTCGCCGATCCGCCGGCGCGCCGGCGCGAGCTGCTCCGGCTCATCGACGATATGCAGCGCGATCATCCCGAAGTGACGCACATCACCACCGGCACCTGGCTGAACGACTTTCCGCCGTTTCTGGCCTGCTTTCCGCCGGAATGGGCGGCCAGCGCCGTCCTGGTGACGGTTGATTTTCCGGGCGCCGGCTTGTGGGGGCAGTTTTTCGACCGGCGCGGCAGGTTTCACCGGGAGAACGGTGAATATCTGCGACGCACGGGCGCGTTTCGTTATCGGCCGATGCGCTGCCATTGCCGGATCGACAGCCTGCGCGCGCATCTGGCTACCGTATTGAAATGAGGACCGCATGACCCGGCACAGCACCGCTGCGACGACACACCTCGTCAGCGCCTTCCCGACGCCCGACTTCGGCGCCGATACCATCCGCATCGGCGATTTGAACGGCGACGGGGCGCCCGACCTGCTCTTCATCCAGTGCGTCTTCGGTCAGCGCGCGATCACCTGCCTGACGGCGACTACCATCTTCGGCGACCGGCTCTGGCAGGTCGGCGTGCCGTCACCGGACAACGGCGGCGTGTATGGCGACTTGCCGGTGCAGATTTACGACTGGGACAACGACGGCTTCAACGAAGTGCTCTACGTGCGGCAGGCCCAGTATGCGGAGCCGGTGCTCTACGACAACGACCCGTATTACCGAGAGCACAGAATCTGCGAACGCGCCCGGCGCTACGAAGGCGACGCGACGATGGTCGTGCTCGATGGGATGACGGGACGCGAGAAAGACGCGTTTCCGCTTCCCGCGCCGGCCGATGCCGGCTTTCTCTTCGCCGACCTGACCGGCCGCGGCCGTCGCGAAGACCTGGTGGTGAAGGACGGCTACTGGAACATGTGGGGCGTCGCGCACGACGGCGGCGTGCTGTGGCACTGGCGCGGTTCGACAGGTCATTACCCGGCCATCGGCGACGTGGACGGCGACGGGCGCGAAGAAGTATTTGTTGGTTACGTCCTGCTCGATCACGACGGCACCGAGCTCTTTCACAAAGATTGGGCGGAGTGGGATGGCGCGGAAGACCCGTGGGGCGTGCCGATGCATCAGGACGCGGCCTGCGTCGTGCAGCTCGCCGACGGCTCGTGGCGGCTGCTCTTCGGCAACGGCGGCGTGCATTGCCTGGCGGTGGACGGCGCGGAGCTGTGGCACTACCCGCTGCGGGAGGCGCAGCACGTAGTGGCCGCGCGCTTCCGGCCGGATTCCGAGGTGCAGGTGGCGGTGATCGACCGCGGCTACCCGCGCACGGCGGAGGGCAAGCCGGCCGATCTGCTGCTCTACGACATCGACGGCCGGGAGATCTGGCGGCGCCCGCAACCCGTCGGCGGCTGGTGCGCAGCCATCCGCGATATTTGCTGGAGCGGCCGGGACAATCTCGCGGAGATGCTCGTCTACGAGCGCGGCGAGACCGCGCCGGTGGCCATTTATAACGGCGACGGCGAGATCGTCGACACCCTCGACATCGCGCCGGCAGGCGCCGTCCCCGCCGATCCGGCCAGTTACTGCTACCGCGCAGCCCTGTGGGGCGATGCTCGCGATAAGGTGCTGGTGGCCGGCCGGGGCGGGGTGCAGTTGCATGCCAACCGGCGTGCGTCGGCGATTCCGACGTTGTACAATAACACGCTCTATACCGGGATGTAGTGCTGCGATATACCGGCAGGACGCCGACTACTCCGTTAAATGGCATTTGCCGGAGTGGCAGCATGGCTGATGATGTCAGCAGCATCGCTTTGACACGATACCAGGTGAGTTTTTCTGAAAGGAACACCAGAGATGAAATATCTCTCGCTCAACGGCTCCTGGCAGGTGACGCAGGCCGACACCGCCGACACATGCGCCGCGCAGGTGCCCGGCACCATTCACGCCGACCTGCTGGCCGCCGGCCGCATCGACGATCCCTTCTACCGCGACAACGAGATGGCGCAGCAGTGGATCGCCGAAAAAGACTGGGTCTACGCGCGCACCTTCGACGTGCCGGCCGCCCTGCTGCAGCATGACCGCGTGCTGCTGCGCTGCGAAGGCCTGGATACCCTCGCGACGGTGACCGTCAACGGCGTGGAGATCGCGAAAACCGATAACCAGTACCGCACCTGGGAATTTGACGTCAAAGATGTGCTGGTCGCGGGCGAAAACCGCATCCAGGTCGCGTTTTCCGCCACGCTCGCTTTCATCGCCGAGCGCGAGGCCGCGCATTCGTTGAGTCCGTGGACTTGCGCGCCGCACGAAAAAACCGGCCGCAGTCATCTCCGCAAAATGCCGTGCAACTACGGCTGGGACTGGGGACCGGCGCTGGTCGCCTGCGGCATCTGGAAGCCGATCGGTCTGGTGGCCTATTCTACCGCGCGCCTGCGCGGCGTGCACGTGCGGCAGGATCACGGGCAGTCCGGACAGGTGACGCTGGATGTCGCCGCCGACTGTGACATCATCGGCAGTCCGGCACTGACAACGCGCATCAATGTGGCATTCAACGGCGCCGTCATCGCCGAAGCCACCAATAGCGCACAAATCACAGCGCACAACGCAACACTGAACATCCCCGATCCGCAGCTCTGGTGGCCGAACGGTATGGGCGCGCAGCCGCTTTACGATGTGACGGTGGAACTGCTCGACGCGGACGGCACGCTCCTCGACAGCTGGACGCGCCGCATCGGCCTGCGCACGCTGAAGCTGGACCGCCACCCGGACCAGTGGGGCGAGAGCTTCCAGTTCACCGCCAACGGCGTGCCGTTCTTCGCCAAAGGCGGCAACTGGATTCCCGCGGACGCGCTCTACGCGCGCACCACGCCCGAGCACCTGCGCGACCTGCTGCAAAGCTGTGCCGACGCGCATATGAACATGCTGCGCATCTGGGGCGGCGGCATGTATGAATCCGACGCGCTCTACGAAATCTGCGACGAGCTGGGCATCTGCCTGTGGCAGGATTTCATCTTTGCCTGCGCCTGTTACCCCGCGTATGATCCGGCGTTCATCGACAACGTGCGCGCCGAAGCGGAAGACAACGTGGCGCGTTTGCGCCATCACGCCAGCCTGGCGCTGTGGTGCGGCAATAATGAGCTGGAGCACTGCGGCATGGCCAGCGACGAGCCGGCGGACGCGCCGCGGATGAAGTGGGTGGACTACAAGCGCATCTTTGACGAGACGCTGCCCGACGTGGTCGCCCGGCTGGACGGGCAGACCGATTACTGGCCGAGCAGCCCGCACACGCCGGGCGAGAATCGCGCGAACGCCAACGACGACACCTGCGGCGACACCCACATCTGGGCGGTCTGGCACGGCCGCAAGCCCTTCGAGTGGTATCGCGACTGCAAGCACCGCTTCAACAGCGAGTTTGGCTTCCAGTCGTTCCCCGAACCGCTCACCGCCTATACCTACACCGAGCCGGACGACCGCAACGTCACCGCGTATGTGATGGAGCACCACCAGCGCTGCGGCCCCGGCAACACCATCATCATGCAGTACCTGCTCGACTGGTTCCGCCTGCCGACGTCCTTCGAGATGTCGCTCTGGCTGAGCCAGATCCTGCAGGGCATGGCGATGAAGTATGCCATCGAGCACTGGCGGCGCTCCATGCCGCGCGGCATGGGCACGCTCTACTGGCAGATCAACGACAACTGGCCGGTGGCGAGCTGGTCGTCGCTGGATTATTTCGGCCGCTGGAAGGCGCTGCATTATCTGGCGAAGGCATTTTACGCGCCGCTGCTCGTCTCCGCGTTGGAAGACCTGGACGCCGGCATGGTGGAACTGCACCTGACGAACGATCTGCGCGCCGACAGCGCGGGCGTGGTGTCGTGGAAACTGGTCACCGTCGACGGGGAAACGGTCACTTCCGGCTGCTTCGACGCGCGCGTCGCCGCCGGCACGAGCGTCAGGGTGGCTACCCTCGAGCTGGCGCGGCAGCTGGCCGAACGCAACCCGCGCAACCTGTTGCTGGCGGTAGACTACCTGGTGGACGGCGAACGCGTGTCGAGCAACCTGACGCACTTCGTGCGACCGAAGCATGTCGCGCTGCAGGAGCCGAACATCAGCCTGCGGATCGTGTCGCAATCCGCGCGGCGCTGCACCGTCACGCTGACCGCGGAGAAACCCGCGCTCTGGACCTGGGTGTCGCTGGATGGCGTGGCCTTACGGTGCTCGGCGAACTACCAGCATCTGATGCCGGGCATGCCGGTGACCGTCGAGATCGAGACGACTGAACCGGTCAGCGACGCGCAATGGCAGGCGCTGCGGGTATACAGCCTGGTCGACACCTATCGGCCTGCCGCCATTCCCGTGCGCGTGTGAGCAACGGCGAACCCGAAGGTTTGCGCGCGGCGCGTTGCCTGCAGGAGGGTATACGATGAAATACCTGTTCATCGACGATCACGACATCGAATCGATCGACAACCTGGCGCGCCAGTTGCACCAGCCGGAAAAATTCCCCGGCAACGTTGTGCTGCGGCCCGAGCACCGCTGGGAGAACTGCGGGATCCAGATCCGCACGGTGCCCGCCTGGGATCCGGAGGCCGAGCGCTTCACGATGATCTACCTGGCATCCGCCGAAGGGCCGCATGCCGAGGTGACGCTCGACCAGACCGGCGCGCCCGCGGGAGGCGAAAGCTTCTACTGTTACGCGGTCTCGGACGACGGTGTCAACTGGGAGAAGCCGTTCCTCAACCTGCATGAGTATGCGATGCCGTATTGGAACGGCGTACCTATCGGGGGAGCGAACAATATCCTGCCGTCCGCGCGCGGCATGCTGCTGGGACCGATTTACGATCCGCATGCCGCGGACGAGCGCAGCCGCTTCAAGGGCCTGGCCTACGGCGGGCAGCTCGAACCGCTCATCTCGCCCGACGCGCTGCACTGGGAACGGCCGGGGTGGCAACCGCTGCCCAGCGCGGACGAATCGCACCTGACGCTGGATGTAGAACGCAAGCGCTTCATCGCCACCGTAGCGGACCGTATGGCCGCTCGTTTTACCTGACCACCAGCGAGGACTTCGAGCACTGGAGCGAACAGGAGCTGGTTTTTCACGCCGACCAGACGGACCAGGAGAACGGCAACGTGCGCCTGCAGCGGCTGATCGACGATCACGCGTATCTTCCCCTGGTGTATAACCGGCCGGAGGAGTGGCGGACGGACATTTACAACTTCCCGGTCTTCCGCTACGAAAGCATGTACCTGGCTTTGCCGGTGATGCACCATTGGTCGGGCAAGCATGCGCCGATGTATGAAAACGTGGACAGCCGCAAGTCGGTCGAGCTGGCGTCCAGCCGCGATCTGCGAAGCTGGCATCGCGTCGCCAATCGCGCGCCGTTCCTCGAACACTCGCCTCTCGGCGACGGCAGCGCCTACGACACCGGGCAGATCGTCACCACCAATGGGCCGATCATGCACAACAACGCGCTGTGGTTCTATTATGTCGGGCTCAAGTACCGCTGCATGTCGATCGAAGACACGCTCAAGCGTAAATACCTGGATGCGAGCGCCGTCTGCATGGCGCGCCTGCGCATGGATGGCTTCGTCTCGCTCAAAGGCGGCATCGAATGGGGAAGCGTATTGACGAAGCCGCTCACCGTGATTGGCGACAGCTTGCGCCTGAACGTCGATGCCTGGCGCGGCAAAGCGCAGGTGGAAGTGCTCGACGCGGACACACTGCACCCCATCGCGGGTTTCACGCGTGACGACTGCCGGCGGATCATGGCCGACAGCATCGACGAAGCGGTCGGCTGGGGAAGCGCGACCTTCGCGGCCTTGCGCGGCAAGACCGTGCGCCTGCGTTTCCACCTGTGGCAGGCGGAGTTGTATGCCTTCTGGTTCGCGGTTTGACGGGAGAGTGACGAGGTTGTGATGAATAAAACGCTCTGGCAGTATTACGTCGATACGGCGGCGGAGATCACGGACAACGCGCTGGCGGGCATCGACACGCGCGAACGATGGGAGCGCGAACGCCCGCGGCGGCGCGAGGAATTTCTGCGCTCGATGGGCTTGCACGCAGTGCCGGACTGCGACCTGCAGGTGACCTGTTACGGCGAATTTGCCGGTCCCGGTTATAAGGCATATCGGCTGGCGTATCAGCTGCTGCCGGAGGTGTGGGGCACCGGCAACCTGCTGCTGCCCGACCCGCTGCCGGCGCAACCTGTGCCGGCCGTGCTGCACCCGTGGGGTCATTCCGCCAGTGCGGTGGGCGATACGTCGAGCTACACGCTGGTCTGGCCGCGCCGCGGGTATGCGTGCTTTATCTTCGACACCATCGTCCAGACCGACAACATCGGCTTTCATCACGGCTTGTATTGCGGGTCGCGGCTGGACTGGATTTCACGCGGATACACCGCGGCCGGCGGCGAATTGCTGAACGGCCTGCGCGCGTTTGAAGTGCTGTACCGGCGGCCGGAAGTCGACCGGCGGCGCATCGGCGTCACCGGACGATCCGGCGGCGGGGCGCAGAGCTTCTTCCTCGCCGTCGCCGAGGAGCGCATCGCCGCCGCCGTGCCTATCGTCGGCGTGGCATCGCTGAAGCTGACCATCGCCGATCGCGGTTACCGTGACCAGTGCGACTGCATGTATGCGATGGGCCTGTATCAGCGCGACAATATCGACTTCGCCGCGCTCATCGCGCCGCGGCCGGTGCTGTTTTGCTTCGGCGAGGCGGACGGCCTTTTCGCGCCGGACGAATACCGCACGCTGGTCGCTTCAACTCGACGCATTTATCGCCTGTATGGGTGCGAGGAGCATTGCCGGTTGCTGGAGCATCCCGGTGGGCACGGAGAGACCGAGCCGGCGGCGTCGGAGACTTGCCGCTGGTTCGACGCGCACCTGCTCGGTGAAGCGCGGCCTGTCTCGCCGATGGGTCCGCCGGAGATCGACGAACCGCGCGGGAGCGTCTTCAACGGTCGGCGTCCGACGCCCGATCGGCTGGACCTGCTGCCGGAATTGCTGACGCTGTCGTCCGGCCACCCGCTCCCGCGCACCGCGGAGGAATGGCCGGCGATGCGCGCCGACGCCGTCGCCGGGTTGCGCGAGCGCGTCTTCGGCTGGCTCGACCGCACGACGGAGTCGGCGACTTTCACGCACCGCTGCCATCACCGGTATCGCGGCGAGATCGGCGGCATGGAATGCTGGTTGGAGGCGCCGGAGATGACGCCGCAGACGCCGCGCGTGATCCTCGCCGTCTGCGGCGTGGGGCAGTCCATGAATCACCTGGCGTATTCGGTATCATCCGCATTGCCGGGCGAGGCGCTGGCGCTGTTGGAACCGCGCGGCACGGGGGTGAATTCGCCGGTGCTGGATCACGAGACGCGGGAAGTGCAGCGCGTCGGTTCTCTGCTCGGCTTGACATTGCCGCTGCTCTGGCTCAATGATCTACGACAGGCTATCGCCTGCCTGCGCGCGCAACCTGGATTCGCCGACGTGCCGCTGTACCTGTATGGCGAGGGTGACGCCGGGGTGTCCTGCCTGTACCATGCCATCCTCAACGAAGATATCGCCGGCGTGTTTCTGATGGATCCGCCTGATTCGCACCTGCATGGTGCGTATCTGCCCGCGATTCTGCGCGAGATGGATATCACCGCCGCCGTCGGCCTGCTGGCGCCGCGTCCGGTCGGCATCGTCACGCACGACCGGGGCGGGTTCTGGTATGCGTTGCGCTGGGGCCACCGCGTATATCATCGGCTGGGCATGCCGGATCGGCACGCGCTGGGCTGGTCAATCGGCGACGTGCGCGATGTGGTGCTGCAGACCGGCGTGTAGGCATGGTGTATATGCGGGCGGGGCTGCGCCTGCCTTCCACACGGTGCGGGTGAACTCATCCGGGTCGATGCGTGTTTATCCGCCGGTCATGATGCCGCCGTCCACGGTCTGCGCCGCGCCGGTGATCCAGGCGGCGTCGTCGCTTGCCAGGAAGAGCGCTGCTTTCGCGATGTCTTCCGGCGTGCCCAGGCGCTTGAGCGGCATGCGCGCCGCCACCTCCTGCACCACCGACGCCGGGTTGGGGAAGGCTTTGGCCGAATCCCACAGCAACGGCGTGTCGACTTGCCCGGTGCAGAGGATGTTGGCGCGGACGGCCGGCGCCAGGTCGATGGCCAGCTGCCGCACCAGCGACACCAGCGCGCCTTTCGACGCGCAATAGGCCGGATGGTTGGGGAAGCCCTTGTAGGCGGCGATGGAGCCATTGACGACGATGCTGCCGCCGTGCTCCTGCATGCGCGGTGCCGCCAGCTTGATCAGGTAATAGACGGCGTTCAGGTTAACGTCGATGGTGCGCTGCCACACCTCCAGACTGCCGTCCAGCACGCCGCCGAGCCCGAGAATGCCGGCGTTGGGCACCAGGATATGCACGCCGCCGAAGCGCTCCAGCGCGACATCGACCAGGCGCTGGTTCGTCGCCACCGCGGCGATATCGCCGGCGACAAATGCCGCGCGGCCGCCGCGCGACGTAATACCGTCCACCACCTCGTCCGCACGCTCCGCATCGCGCCCGCCGATCACCACCGCGGCGCCTTCCGCGGCGAACAACTCGGCGATGCCCCGGCCCATGCCGCTGGTGCCGCCGGTCACGATGGCGGTTTTTCCGTCGAGTTTCCCCATGTCATGCTCCTTCGTCGAACAGGCAGGCGAGCCGTTTCGCGTAATCGATCAGCGAATACGGCAAGCGGTAGCACTCGGTCTCCGGGCGGGCGACACGCTCCAGCAGGCGGGCGCCATTCGGCGCGTCGCAGAATGCCGTCATCGCCTGCGCGTATTCCGTCAGTACGTTGGCGAAGCAGATCAACGCAGTAGCCACCCGCGGCGGCATTAAGGCGCCGTTGAAGCGGCGGTTGAAATCGCGCAGCGGGGCGAGGATGTGGCGGATGTCGTCGAGGACGGCGGCGTCCGGCAGGTCGCCCAGGGGCGGCAGGTTCGCCTCGCTGGAAAGGAAGCCCGATCCCGGCGCCGCGAACCACTCGGCGGTGAACCAGTGGGACAGCACTTCGCCGAACGGCGCGCCTTCCTCGCCCATAAGTGCCGTAACATGCCGGCGGAACGACGCCCGCGGCTCGTAGCCGTGCGGGTCGGCGAAATAATCACCCAGGCAACCGAAAATCGGAAGATTGAGCAGGTAGTCGTTTTGCGGATTGAGCACGATGCCGGCGCACAGCTCGTGCAAGCGCCGGCCACGGCCGGCATACGGACTCCAGTGCAGCACGTTGAGCGCATTATCGCGCACGTTGAAATTATCCCACAGGAACGGGCGCCGGCCGAAATGCGCGAAGTAGCGCTCCGCGCCGGCATCGGAAAAGCTGCGCGGGCAGATGGGATCGGTGTCCGGGTCCACCCCGGTCACCACCGTTTCGATGCGTGCGTCCAGCAATTCGTGCAGGCGGCACAGGTAGCGAGATTTTTCCGCCGTCATATATTGCGTTGGGCAGAAGAGGAAGCGCGCGTCCGGGCAGCGCGCGGTGATGCCGTCGGGCAGCGCGTTTATCACTTCCGCCTGCAGCTCGGCGTGGCGCACGCCGACCTCGGTTTCCGGATCGAAAGCTTCCACCAGGTCATCGTAAAAGATGGGGAAGAAGGTGCAGCCCAGGTCGATGAATGCCTGCAGCTTCGCCAGCAAGGCCTGCCGGTGCGCCGGCTCGCGCGGTTGGAAGGTGTTGCCCGGCGAGATGGCGTAGGCGAATTGCACGCCTTGCCGCCGCGCCTCCTCCGCCAGCTCGGCGAAGCGCGCCATCTCCTCCGCCGGATACGGTGCGTCCCAGCGGAAGCGATGGTACGGATCGTCGCGCGGCGAATAGATATACAGGTTCATCTGCCACGCCGGCATATGCCGGAGCAGGTGCAATCGGTCTTCGTGTGTCCACATCGGGCCGTAAAAACCCTCGATGACGCCGCGATAACGCAGTACGCTCATGCGTCACTCCTTCAACTGGTTGCCAGTGAGATGCCGCGGATCTCCTCGCGCTCGATGTCGCCGCACTGGCGCTCGATGGCCGGCGCGACGGCGCAGTAGAAATGAAACAGCCGGCCGTCGCGGCTGATGATGCCCGGTTTGTGCGCGTGGCGCGCATCGAGCGAACCCTCCGGGCCGACATCGATCAGCACCTCACCCGCCTTGCGCCACTGCCGCAGGTCCGCGGAGAACGCGGCGCTGTCGCGGGCATGGCCGTCGGACGCGTTGCCGAAGTAAAACATCACCCAGTCGTTCCCGTGCCGCAACACGCAGGGATCGGAGGCGAACAGATCGTCGAATGCGCCCGGCGCACCGACCCGCAGGACGGGATTGCCGGGATGACGCTCCCACTGCACGAGATCGGTCGAGACGGCGAATCCTGTCTGTTCGGTCCACGGCCAGTGCGGGCGATTTTTCGCGTTGTAGAACAGGTAGAACAGACCGTCTGCTTCCATCAGCCAGGATTTATACAACCCGCCGGCTTCCCAGGCGCAGGCGGGATCGGGCTCGAGCACGGGCGGATGAATGACCCACGACTGTAAATCCGCGGATGCGCAGATGCCGATGACCGCCGGGCCGGTTTCGTAGCCTGGCTGCGGGTAGGCGTGGTAAGTGCCGATAAAGCGCCCGTCGATTTTGCGCAACGTGCCGGGGCCGAACAGCGCGTTGTCGCGCAGCAGATTTGTCAGCGCGACATTGTATTCGGTAACCGAGCCTTTCGGCCCGCGTCCCAACAGCAGGCCGACTTTCCGCCAGGTGAACAGATCGTCGGATTGCGCCAGGCCGGTCTGGTACCCGACGCCGTCCCAGCCGATATATGTCATCCAATACGTGCTGTCATGGAAAAACGGGAATGGGCAATCGACCGCGTGGCTGTCGAAGGTTCCCGCCACGCAGGACGGCGCCAGCACCAGCCGGCCGCATTTCCGGGGTGTGCGAATCATCTCCACAGTCAGCATGGCGTTTCTTTCGCCGGAAGCGGGGCGCGTCCTTCCCAACGATCGATCCATCGCGTGTATCGTCATTCAGTCGATTAGTTGTGAACCGTGGGCATGGACAGCCGGCACGAATTAGACTACGATCATGCAACTCCTGACACATCGGCATTGCGCGACGTAAAAATTGTGCCGGAAGAGGATGGTATGGTGACAATACCCCCACTGTTGCACCGTTGTGAAGGTGCTGCCTATTCGTTCGGCGGCTGGCTGCACCGCTATTTGCGCGGGATCACCACGCAGTGGCTGATGGTTGCCCCGAGCGCGAATCCGGCCATGCTGGAGATGCTGCGCGATCGCGACCGCTGGCCGGTTCGCCCGCTGCTGCCGTGGTCCGGCGAATTCGCCGGTAAATACCTGACCGGTGCGGTGCAGGTGTATCGCCTGACGCACGATGCCGACTTGCGTGCCTATCTCGACATGTTCACCCGCGAATTGATCGCGCTGCAGGACACCGACGGCTACCTGGGCCCGTGGCCGCAAGGGCAGCATCTCACCGGCGGCTGGGACGCGTGGAACCATTACCACGCCATGCTGGGATTACTGTTCTGGCACGAGGAGACCGGCGATGCGAAGGCGCTGGCGTGCGTGACGCGCATCGCCGACCTGTTCTGTGCGAAATTCTTCGACGCCTCGCCCGGAGAGCGGTTGGTTGACTTACCTGACTCGGAGATGAACCTGGCGCCGATCCATGCGCTCTGCCTGTTGTATCGCAAGACAGGTGTTGAGCGCTACCTGGCGCTGGCGCGGCAGATTGTCATGGAGTTCGAAGCCGAAGGGCCTCATGGCCCCCTCGCCGGCGATTACGTCCGCACGGCGCTGGCTGATCTGGATTTCTATCTGACACCCAAACCCCGCTGGGAAAGCCTGCACCCGATCATGGGCCTGGTCGAGCTGTATTGGCTGACGGGCGAAGAACGGTATCGCGATGCGTTTGAGCGGACCTGGTGGAACCTGGCGCGGCTGGAACGGCACAACAACGGCGGCTTTTCGTCCGGCGAGCAGGCGCGCGGCACGCCGTATAACTTGAAATCCATCGAGACGTGCAGCACCGTCGCCTGGGAGGCGATGTGCGTGGAGATGCTGCGGCTGACCGGCGATTCGATTATCGCGGACGAATTGGAGCTGACGTTATGTAACTCGGCGCCCGGTCTGCATTCGCACACCGGCCGCTGGGTGACCTACAGCACGCCGATGGACGGCGCGCGGCGCGCGTTCGTGCAGGACGCGCCATGGCAGATGCGCGCCGGCTCGCCGGAGTTGAACTGCTGCAGTACCAATAGCGCGCGCAGCTTCGGCGTGCTCAGCGATTGGGCGATCATGCGCTCCGCCGACGGCTTCACGGTGAATTATTATGGGCCGTCGACGATGACCGTCTCGCTGCCGTCCGGTACCGCGGTGACGCTCACGCAGGACACCGACTACCCGCGCGACGGCCGCATCGTGTTGACGGTGGCGCCGGCGCGCGCGGAACGGTTCGCGCTCGACCTGCGCATCCCGCACTGGTCGCAGCATACCGCCGCCGACATCAACGGCGAAGCGATCACCGGCGTGCGGGCCGGCAGCTATCTGCGCCTCGATCGCGAGTGGACCGCCGGCGATCGGGTGATGCTCGAACTCGATTTCCGTCCGCACCTGTGGGTGAACGACACCTGGCCGTTGCTGGCGGATTGGGTGACGGACTGGCAGGTGTTCGGGCCGATTACCGCGCCGGTCCGCACGGAAACCCGCACGACGGATGATGCAACGGTGTTGCCGGGTGACCACCTGGCGACCATGCCGGCGTCGATCACCGTCGATGGCGTCTCGTACGCCGCGCAGACCGCGCGCAGCCGCGGCGGCGTGCTCGATTTTCTGCAGCTCTTCCGCTGCGGCGGCGCCACCGCATATGCATACACGGAAGTCGATTGTCCGGAGCCGCGCACCGTCCAGGTCGCTTTCGCCGCCGAGAACTGGACGTGCTGGTTCGTCAACGGAGAGAAGGTATTCGACAATTATCACACGCGCGGCTGCGTCGAGGAAAATCAGCGCCTGATCCAGTCTGTGGAGTTGCCGTTGCGCGCCGGCCGCAATCTCATCGCCGCGCGCGTAACCGGCGGCTCGCTGGGTTGGCTGCTGTCGATGAGCGATCCCTTGCACCCGGCCGACGCATCGCTGCGCTACGCGTCGATCTATCGCGGGCCGATTTTACTGACATATGATCGGCGGTTGAGCGGGCTCGACGCCGACGAAGTGCCCGTGCTGGATGCGGCGGCGTTGGCGCATCGACTGGTGACCGCCGGCAGCTGGATCGAGCCGGTGCTGCTTGCGGAATTCACCGGCGTCGACGGCCGTGCGCTGCGGCTGTGCGACCACGGCAGCGCGGGCGAGGACGGCACCGCGTATCGTTCCTGGCTCCTGGTGCGGCATGCGCCGCCGGCGGCTGAATTTGCCCGCGCGAATCCGCTGCGCAGCGCGCGAGGCTGATATTCCGAATGTGCCGGTTACAGCGATCAAGATACCGGTGCGATTTCGATGATCCACCCCTTGTCCGGCTCGATGGTGACGGCGTCCAGGGCGACCGTGTCCGCGCCGGGTTGGAAGAAATCGATGGCCGGCATGCGCGCGCTGACCGCGCCGGGCGACAGGCCGACCGCCGGCCAGTCGATGTCGAGACTGACGGTGACCGTCTCGTCCGCCCAACTCGCCAGCGCGATGGCCAGTCGCCGGCCGTGGTGCAGATAAGCGGTCGCCTTGACACGGGGATGATCGACCTGCACCGGGCACGCGGCCTGCCAGTAACCGAGCATGCGCGCGTTGGCGATGTCGAACGCGTCCCACCATTGCCAGAGTGCGGACGGATTCACCATTTCCAGCGGCATCCAGCCGTAGCGCTGCGAGACGCCGTAGACCATGCCGCGCGCCACGCTGGCTTCCGGCATCAGCAGTTCGCCCGGCAGGCCGAAGGGAATGCCGGACACGGTGGTCAGCCAGTAGGCGTCGCCGCGGGCATACTCCGCGCCTTCGCCGAACCACAGGCTGTCGTAAAACGGCGCGCGATCGATGTAAGATGGGCCGCCGTGATTGTCGATCAGGCCGTTCGGCTTGCCGCGTAACAGGGTCTTGCGCACCCGCCGCAGCGCGGCCCGGTCGAAGGTCAGGCCGTCGAAATACAGGCCGTCGAGTCCGGCGTGTTCCATCAGCCAGCGCAGGCTTTCGATATAGAAATTGCCCCAGCGCGACGCGCCGCTGATCTGCAGCGAGCCGTCGGCCAGCTCCACGGACTGATCGAGGGAATGCCAGCGGCTGTGATAGTTCGATACCAGGTGCTCGCACAGCCACGGCATGCCGGTGAAGGGATGATTGTATGGGTCACGCAACTGGTATTCGACCGGCAGATCGGCCAGCTCGGCGTAACCGAATTGCGCCACCGCGGGCACCAGGATTTCCTCGCCCAGGCTGCGCAGCATCCACAGCTCCGGGCTGCGCACGCTCAATTCGCGGATCGTGTAATAGAACTTGAACAGGCCGCCGCTGTCGTGCACCTGGTCCGCCATCTCTTTCAGCAGCGGCGCGGTGAGCAGGGGATAACTGATGTAGGGATTGCTGTCGGTTTCGTGGTGCTGAATGAACACCTTCGCCCCGGCATCCACCCCTTTGGCGATGTCGAGCCTGGAATGATACTGGGCGTGATAATACCGCCAGTCCCAGTGGGCGCGCGGCAGTGGCCGGAAGGGCGTGACATACAGCTCGACCGTCAATGTCACTTCACCACCGGCGGGCAGCTCGATGCTGCCGCTCTCCAGCGTCAGCACGCAGTGCGCCGAGTCCTTCGCCAGTCGCAGCCGGCCGCGGTGCGCGTTGTCCCATCCGTTGTCGCCCGGCGGCAGGCGCAGCGCGAGCCCCGCGTTGTAGTTGCCGACCCATAACCGTTCCAGCTTCCACGCATCCACTTCATACGCATCCGGGCAAACGTCGCCGTCGGCGTTGTCCGATGGCCAGAGGATGAGGCGGGCGACATCGGCGGGCAGGCGCAGCTCCAGCCGCACTGTATCCAGCGTCGTCGCCACTTTCGCCTTCAGCGTCATCGCGCTCACCACCACGCCTTCCGCCTCGATGGTCGTCTCGTGGAGCGCTTCGAGGTTATCGTCGGATGCCGCGGCGCGGTAGACGGCGCGTGCCGGGACGGCTGAATCGAGCGCGCAGCCGGCGAAGCGAAGGGGCTGCGCGCCGGGGAGCTTGATGGCGACTTCGGCCGGCGCGGCGAGGATTTCACGTCCATCGTCGATGATGTCGAACATGTCGATGAAACTGGTCAACCGGGCCGGCAGTCCGTTCTCGTCCAGCTCGATGGCGCGGCCCAGCACCGCGGTCTCCAGTCCATCGACTACGACCGGCGTGTATGGCGGGCAGACTTCGTCATCCAGTCCCAGGCGCGAGTTAAGCCAGCGCAGCCGGCTCAACCGCCAGTGATCGCCGTCGCCACGGTCGGGCAGCGTCTCCGGCGTCACCGTCAGCACGACCGCGACCTGCTGGGTCGGCTCGTCATCAGCGCAGACCGATACGGTGCCCTGGTAGACGCCCGGCGTCGCATCCGCGGGCACATCCACGCCGAACCACAGCGCCTGCACCGCGCGCGTTTCCACGTGCAACGTTTTGCGGAAAGGGTCTCCATGCTGGTCGATGCCTTCGGTGTTGAAGCAGGTGACGGCGGACGCGGGAAGGCGGGCGCCGTGCGGTCCGGCGAGATCGCTCCACGTCACACGCAGATTGACGGCCGTGCCTTTATGGGCATACACACCGATTTGGAAAATGAAGTATTCGTTGCGGCAGGCGCTGTCCGCGAAGCGGTCCAGCTCGTCGAGCGCGCGGACCGCCCAGTGCCGCGGCAACGCGTCGGTCATCCGGATGGGATGCCGGCGGGATTCCGGGAAGAGCAGGAAGGGGTGATACCGTCCGCGGTATTCGATGCCGACGCGCTCGTTCTGGGTGGCGACGATCTCCATGGGGAAGAAGGAATCCCACACCGAGCGCGACTGGAATGCGACCAGCTCGGCGAGTGGCAGCGCGCGCCAGGACGGCGTAAAGACGCGTCCCGGGTGCTTCGCGAGACCGTTATCGCCTTCGGCGGCAAGGTTCGGGTCGAAGTGGATCTCCGTTTGCGGCAATGTCCGCAACGCATCCCATGTCAACCCGTTGGCCGCCAGCCATGCAGGCGCGGCGGTCGCGCGCGGCGGCAGATACCGGGTGATGGGGAATGCCCAGCGCGGCCAGTCATGGGCGTGCTCGTCGTCCATCGGCACGAAATAATACAGGTAATACAACCCCGGCCCAGCGACGGGCTCGAAGACCACTTCGCCGTATTCGCGGTTGCTGGCGACGACCAGGCTGTTTTCGACGATCTCGCCGGTGGCGGCCGCCATCACCTGGACGTGCATGCTTTCCGGATGGCGGTCGTGCCGGCGCCACGGCAGATACGCGCACACCGCGGGCGCCGCGTCCGCCACGCGCACCACCGCGCGGTGGTTGCCGTGCGCCAGCTGGTCCCATTCCCCGGTGCCATACGGCGCTGTGCCGCATGGCACCCGGTCGAATTCGTCAACGAAATAGCGTGTCATGCTGATCCTTTCATCCGGTGGACGAGAGCGTATCGTGACGGAAGCAGAACTTCGCCGATAAGATTGATTTTCCTTGTGGTTCACGGAAGCTCCTTGCTTTGCTGAGGAAAAATTGACGGTAACAAATGAATGTCTTACAATCGCATCAGTATACTGTCAGCTTGCGTCTGCTGAAGAAGCTCTCGCGCCTTCAGCTACGCTCGACCGCATTACGAAGACTCGAGACATGGAGTGGCACATGGCGCAGAAACTCATCACATCCAATCCGGCGATCATGATGGGCAAGCCGGTGATTGCGGGAACACGCATCACCGTCGAGCATATTCTTGAGAAGCTGGCCGCTGGTGAAACGGATGAGTCATTGTTGGAAGCGCATCCCCGCCTGACGCGCGAGGCGATTCGCGCCGCGCTGGCGTTCGCCGCCGAAGCATTAAAGGCGGATGTGGTGTATCCAACGAACGAGACAGCCGCATGAATTTCGTTGCGGATGAAGGCGTCGACAGTCAAATCGTCCATCGGTTACGCGCAGATGGACATGATGTCTAGTATGTCGCAGAACACGAGCCAGGAATTCCTGACACGACGGTCTTCAACACCGCGAACCGGAACAAGGCGTTATTGATCACGGCAGACCGTGATTTCGGCGAAATCGAGTTTCGAGAACGGCAAGTCACTTTTGGCGTGCTCTTAATTCGACTGGCGCCTCTTGCTCCCGCGCAGAAATCGGAAATCGTGACTGATGCCATTGCCAAGCATGGGCATGAAATGCTGGGATCATTTACTGTGATCTCACCAGGCATAATCCGCATCAGGCGTCTTCTCTCCTGATATTTCCGGGTGCTAAACTCACGTTCTTCCGACAGGATGAGTTGTTACTCTTCGGTTATGTTGTGCCTAACCCGGTGGTTGAATAGGTCCGCCGTAGGCGAACCGTAGCGAAATCACCTCATTCGCTCGGGATGGACGGTATGGTGTTGTGCCGTGGCGCGATGGTTTCGATATGCCCTTCGCTACGCTCCGAGCTACTCAACCACCGTGATTGTCAATAACCATGATGGTAATCCCAGGGGGTCACCACGCGTTCGCCGGCGCCATGTCCCAGGCGCGGAGGTGGGTAACGATGGCGTCGCCGCCCTCGGCGAAGAGCGCGATGCCCAGGCTGTCGGCGCGTGTCGGGTAGATGCGCTGCGTCAGGCATTGCCGGCGGTTGGCGAAAACTTCCAGTATCGAGCGGTCGAGGAAGATGCGCAGTCGCAGCGGCTCGTCCGGCTGCAGGACGAAGGGCGCTTCCTGCGCGGTGACGGGCGGATTTTCCCCGCCGGGCACGTGGAAGGTCATCACATACGTGCCGTAGGTGATGTCCTCCGCCAGGGTGGATTTCGCCACGTCGATGCGCAGGCAACCGGCGGCGCGGTCGCAGACGATGACTGTCTCCTCGCTGCCGTCGGGGGCGCAGCGCACCTTCAGGCCGACCCGCGCCGCGTCGCCGGGCGCGAAGGTGATCTCCAGCTCCAGCGCGTCGCCGCGCACGTCGTCCAGCGCCACCGGGGCATGGTCGCGCAGCCGCAGATTGGCATGGACGCGCGGGTTGACACGCAGCTGCTCCAGCTCCTCGACGGGATCGATAAACAGCGTGTGATCCGGCGCCAACGAGAGCACGCGCGGCAGCGTCATCGTGCCGCCCCAGGCCGCCTGCTCGCGCGGGCGGTTTTCCAGCGCCCAGGTCCAGAGGATGCGGCGTCCGCGGTCGTCCAGCAGCGTCTCGGGCGCGAAGCAGGTGCCGCCCGGCCAGTTCATGCGCCGGTGCAGCTCGGGGTGCAACTGCTCGTTGTGCCACTCGCCCACGTAGTAACGGCAGCCGCGGGAGTGGCTGATGCAGAGCAGCACGTGGCGGTCGCCCAGCGGGAACAGGTCGGGGCAGGAGATATCTTCAAAGTCGGCGACATCGGGCATGTCGTGCGCCAGCAGGCGGCCGACATACGCCCAGTCGTCCAACCGGTCGGCCTTGAACAGGGTGGGCGGGTTGCCGCCGAAGACCGCGTAATACGTCTCGCCGTCCAGCCAGCCGTGCGGGTCCCACGATTGATACAGCTTCGCTTCCGGGCTGTCCGGCGCCGGATTGGGCACGATGGGGTTGGCGGCCAGCTTTGTCCAGTGGTCGAGCATCGGCTCCGCGCAGGTGGCGATGCAGTTGCCGGCGTCGCAGCCGTGGTAGAGCATCGTCGCCTCACCGGCCTTATTGACGAAGCAGTTGCCGCTGAAGATGCCGTGATCGACGTCGCCCGGCAGGGGCGCCAGCGCCGGCTCGTGCCAGCGCCAGTGCACCAGGTCGTGGCTCGACGCGTGCGCCCAGCAATGCCCGCGCTCGTCCTGTATGATGTAGCAGAGATGATAGCGGCCGTGCCAGAAGATGGCGCCATTCGGATCGAACGGCATGCAGAAACCTTCCGGCGAGACGAAATGGTACATCGGTCGGTGGGGATCGTTCAGCAGCAGCGCGCGCAGCGTGCGCTGGGCGGCCATCAGTTCGTCGAGTTGTGCCATGGCATCCTCCAACCCGGCCAACTTTCGCCTTGCGTGAAAGGTTTCCTTCTGAGGCGATTTCACAATCTTTTTACCAGACGCGGATCCCACCCCTCGCCCCGATATAATCGTGGGGGCAGGGGGTGGGGTCCGCGCTGGCGACCAGTTATGCAAAGACCTTCATATTTCACTGGAGAATGCTGTTTTATTACCTGCGTCGGCGGAAAAAGGAGTTTTTCGTAACGTGCGGAACACACGTCGGGGAGGTAACCGCATGCAATTCGCCGATCCCACGTTCGTCGACATGGTGGTGCGCCGGCGCGCGAACTACAAAATCGTCAATCCCGACAACAAAACCAGGTTGTGCTGGTTGTATGCCGACGCGGTGACGCGCCACATTGCGCGCGACCTGGACCGGGTGCTGGCGCTGCAAGAATGGGTCGGCGAAACGACGCCGCACGTATTGCAGCACGACATGCGCGGCGTCTCCGACATGTACCGGGTGCATGCGCTGGATGTCATCGCGCGCGGTTGGGCGGCGTGCGAGGCTACCAGCGACGTGTTCGCCACATTGTGCTGGCTGGCCGGCTACCCGGCGCGCGTGGTGTCGATTCAGCAGGACATGACCGAGCCGGTGGTCGGCCATCACGTTAACGAAGTGTTCGTCGACGGGCAATGGCGCTTTTTCGACGCCGACCTCTGGCGGCGGTTTGCGTTGCCGGATGGCGCCTTCGGCTCCGCGCGCGATCTGCAGCGCGCCCCGGAGATCGTTGCGCAGGCGGAGGCCGCGCGCCGGCCGGAGGATCAGCCGCCGCACCTGCGCGGCGCCGCCTGGCCGGTCACCGATGCCCAGGATGAGAAGATGTATCACCGGCTGTTTCAGGTGATCTGGGTGCAGGAAGGCATCTACAGCCTCGACGGGTTTTACGGCCAGTGGTTGAAATTGACGCCGGAGACCGAGGCCTACCTGTATGATCCGCCGCGGCACCCGGACGTGCAGCGGCTGGTTGCCGGCCGCGTGCCGTTCAGTTACGTGCGCGACAGCACGAAAATCGCCGACCACTTCGCTCACCGCTGGGACGTGGATTGGCGCAGCTGGTGGGAGGAAGCCTGATGAACGTCTTTTATGTCCGCCCGTCCAACAACGGATTTTACGGCATTGCGGAAGCGCTGCAGGCGCAGCCCGGCGGCGTCCGCTTGCGCACCAGCTTGTTTCGCAGCACGCAGTTTCCGCTCACCTATCCGCTGCCGAAACGGCTGGATCGCGACATGCAGGGTTGGTTCGGCCTGCAGGCTTACGATCTCGTTATCCTCGCCGGACTCGACCCTGAGGTGCTGTCACCGAAGGAGCTGCGCGACCTGGTCGCTTACGTCGAGCACGGCGGCGGTCTGTTCGTGCTTGGCGGCCAGGTGAGCGGCGACCAGCGCATCGGCACCTGGGAGCCGCTGGCATCCGTGCTGCCGGTGCGGATGGGCTTCGCGCCGGACAGCACCGTCGACGCCCCGGCGGAGATCGCGCAGCCGCACTGGATCACCACCGGCCTGCCGGCGCTGCGCGGCCGGGTGCAGAGCGTGCATGCCGTGGAGCCGGTTGAGGATTGCGAGGTGCTGTTGCAGGCAGGCGGACATCCGCTGCTGGCTGCCGCCGCGCGCGGTCGCGGTCGCGTGCTCTTCCTGAACAGCTACCCGCAGGCCGCGCAGACGACGGACGGCCTGTTCTTCACCGATCGCTTTGCCGGTGATCTGCTGCGACGCTGCTGCGCCTGGCTCACGGGCGCCGGCGGCGCCGGCTTCACCGTGCTGGACATTCCGGAAGCCGTCGCCGCCGGGCAGCCACTGGCGCTGACCGTGCAGGCGGCGCCGGGCATGGCGATCAGCGCCGTGCTGGCGTCCGAGGAAAAGACGCTGGCGGAGACGACGCGTATTGCGGACGCCCAGCCGGTGTCGCTCGCACTGCCGACGCCGGCGGACGCGGCGTTGCCGCAACACCTTGCGCTCACGCTGGAATTACGCGATCAGGAGAAATTGCTCGATTTTTGCCGGACAACCGTGCGCGTGCTGCCGCCGGTCGACCTGACGATCGACATCCCCGACGGCGCGGAAACGTATGCGCCGGGCATGCCGTTCGTCGCGGCGATCAACGCCGACCCGGCAACGGCGTGCCAGATCCATGCGGCGATCATCGATCCGTATGGCGACATCGTGCAGACGTGGGAACCCCTTGCCGGCACGGAGCTGCAGTGGACGGTGGGCGATCTCGCCTCCGGCACGTATATGTTGCGTGCGCAGGCCGTCGCGCCGTCCGGCGCGGTGTTGCGCCAGGTGGCGCGGAGTTTCGCCGTCGTCGATCCGCCGAACAACGAACACTTCTTCCCCTTCGTCACCGAAGCCTTCGCCGGCCACGGCGCGCTGACAGCGAGTGCGGCGGATCTGCGCCGCATTGTCGACGACGTAGCCGCGCACGGCTTCAACGTGGTGACCCTCGGCCACGTGCGCTACCCGCATCCGCTCTCCCATGAAAACCGTATTCGCCGCGCTGGCGAGCGGCATGCCCAGGAGATCGGCCTGCGGTTGGCCACGCATGGCGATCTGGTGCCGTCCTTCTCGCGTTCCGCGCCGCCGGCGGATTGCATCCGCGATACCGAGGCCTTCGACCGGTCGCTGCGCGAGAAAACGCTGCCGCTGCTGGAAGCCGGCAAGCGCGTACCGCGCCTGTTCCAGATGGAAATTCTCGACGAGCCGCTCGTCGCGCCGATGATGATCTGCCGCTGCCCGCGCTGCCTGCAGGCGTTCGAGCGCCAGTATGGCTACCCCATGCCGGATTGGGAGGAAACCTGCGCGCCCGGACGCGAGAGCGAACGCACCGACCTGCTGGCATTCGCCGGCGACTACTGGGCGGCTATCTTCCGCCGGTGCTACGAATTCAAGCAGCAGAGCGGCGCCTCCTTCGACGTGCACCATACCTTTTGCATGCTTACCTTCGGCACCTTCTGTTCGCGCTACTACTGGCGCGACGGCTTCAACTGGATGCCGTATTGCGACCGCTTCGACTGGGACGTCTACCCGTATATCTATCCGGTCTGGCGGGCGCACGCGGAGCTGCAGCGGCCCAATATCCGCTATCACTTCGCCGGGCACCGCTCGCTGGCGCGCTTCCACGGCAAGGACATGGGCCACTGGCTGGACCTGTCCGACCGCAACGTCCCGCATTGGATTCCGCCGGTGCGCGCCAGCAGCGAGCTGCTGTATACCGCCATCGGGCAGAATGCCAAGCTCGTGCGCACCTTCTGGAACCTGACCTTCGGCCGCAACAACGGCGTGCGCCGGGAGCGCTGGGACGCGCTGGGCGAAGACCTGCGGAAGATCGGCCGTTACGCGAGCGTGCTGACGCTGGCGCAGAAGCCGCACGCGCCACTGGCGATGCTCTTCCCGGCAACGGACTGGGCGCTGCGGCATCACACCAGCGCAGCGGACCTGCCGCCCGGCATTCCGGTCAGCGATTTCCCGCTGAAGATCGACGATGCGCCATTCAACGACTGGTTTCCCTATAACGGGCCGCTCTACAACGCCTATGAGCTGCTGCTGCGCGCGTTCGGCGAGGCCGATCTGCTGCCCGAGCAAATGGGCGCCCTGCCAGAGCAGCTGGCGTACCATCGGGCGATCGCCGTCTGGCACACGCAGTTCCTCAGCGCCGCCTGCGCTGCCGCGCTGGTCGCGTTCGTCAAGGCGGGCGGTCTGCTGCTGTGTGACGGCGTGCCTGAATTCGACGAACGCGGCAAGCCGCTGGAGGGTTTCGCGGCGCTGTTCGGTGATGATTTGCAGCCGCTGTGCGACGACCTGGCTGCAGCGCGCCGCGCGGTGGGGCAGGGGGAAACGCTGCTGTTCAACCGCGATATCAACTGCGCGTATTCCGACGCGGTGGTGTCCGGCGACCTGCGCTTGCGCGGCGCCATCGAGGGAGCGATTCGCGATTTCCTGGCGGCGCACGGCGTCGAACCTGCATTACGCATTACACATCATGATATCGAAGTCGACGTGCTGGCGGGCGAGGCGTGTTTCTTTGTGGTGGCAGTGAACCACGCGGAAACCGCCATTGCTTCGACGCTGGAATTTTCGCTTCCGCCGTCGCCGGTGGGGTTTGTCTTCGATTTGAACGATGGCCTGGAACGCGAATTCTCCCAGGATGGCAGCTCCGGAAATGTGAGCGTGGACTTGTGCTTGGGTGAACGCCGCGGCACGATCCTGGGCTGTTATACCGAGCGTCCGGTGAAAAACGCCGTCCGCATATTGGGACAACAGAATCGGACAATCACCTGCGAGGTAGCGATATTGAACGCGTCCGGTGCGCCGGCGGCGGGACATCATCCCATCGAGCTGTCCGTCTACGATCCCACCGGCGACCTGCGCACCCGCTACGGCGGTCGCCGCGCCACCACCGGCGGCCGCTACCGGACCACCTTCACCCTGGCGGGCAACGAACGGCCGGGCACGTGGACCATCGAGCTGCGCGATATCATCACGCGGATGATCTCACGGGTGGAATTCGTGATCGAATAATACAGCAGGCCGGACGATCGACATCGCCCGGCCTGCTGCCGCCATATCAAAACCGCTTACTTGGCCTGGTACAGGAATGGCCGGCGGAACATGCCGCCGAAGTGGTGCTCGCAATTCGCACGCAGGGCGATGGTGTTCTTACCGGCTTTCAGTTTGCCGGTCAGGTCCACGTCCCACTCGAACGCGTAGTCGTTCAGCCACCACAGTTTGCCCTGCTGGCGGTGGGCGACTTCCTGCCCGTTGACGTAGAGCCAACATTCGTTGAACAGACCGGGGAACAGCAGGTGCGCCTTCGTGTCTACCTGGGCGGCGGTCAGCTCTACATTGGTGCGGTACCACATGTCGCCGGTGAAGCTCTGCCGGTCCGGGTCGCGAACGCCTTGCGCCTGCGCATACAGGTCCGTGCGCAGCATCTCCCACTGGTCGGGATAATCCTTCCGCGTCTGCGCGGTGTATTTGGCCTCGTTGGCGTCCCAGAAGGTCAGATCTACCGGCTGGGTGGCGTAGCCGTTTTTCACGCCTACGCGCGGCTTGTCGCGATGGAATGCCCAGGACAACGGAAGTCGCGTAATGAGCGTGCCTTTCGTGCCGTCCGTGTAACCGGCCAGCTTGGCGTATTGCTCGACTTCACCCGGCCACCACGCGGGACCGCCCTCGCCCATGGCTTTGTAGGTGGTGAAAATGCCGCTCATCTTCGTCATCTCTTCGCGTACCGCCAGCGCCTTTTGTCCGAGCTTCGCGGCATCCGCGTAGTTGTTCTCCGACGCCGCCTGGCGCACCATGCCCAGGTAGCCGTCCATGATCTCGAAGCTCATGCGGGTGAAGCGCATGCGCTCGAGAAGCAACTGCTCGTTGCGCGTGCGGTTGGCCTTCTGCGCGATCGGTGCGACCAGCGCCTCCGCCTCCGCCAGGCTCTTGCGGCAGGTCTCGATGACCGCCGGCGTGTAGATGGCCGGCGCGACGAAATACTCGTGCTCGGTGGCGACGGTGTCGTCCCACGCCGCGTAGATGGTGCTCCAGTAGGTCTCCATCGGCTTCGCGGCCGGGCCGTAGAACTTCGGATAGAACTCCTTCAGCATCGCGTCGACATCCGCGTTCGGATCCCACATCAGGCGTCCACGGAAGAACAGGTTGAGGAACGTAGTGCCGATGGCGTTGCGGCTTTCGGTGTTGATGCCGAGAATGCCGGCCTGCGCGTAGTGCTTCACGTCCTGGCGGAAGGACTGGTGCGACGGATTCGGAATGTCGCGCCAGACCAGCATGCCCTGATCGTAATCGTAGATCGCCACGCGGCCCTGCATGACTTTCGCCCACGCGTGCAGCATGTCGCGGTATTCCTGGCGCGGTGGCGAATCGGGATCGTCCATGCCGTGAATGGGATCGATGTCGATAGGCGCCAGCTCGCAGAAGAGTGACTTTTCGGCCGTCATCTCGCGCACCGGCGGGATAGTCATGTTGGCATACGCCAGGAAGCCCAGCTTCGCCTTGCTTTCCGGGTATTTCGCCTGCAGGATGCGGGCGATGTTGTTGTAGAGCTCCAGCATCGGGTCGGTGACCGACCAGCGCATCATGTATTTATCCCACTGCAACTTCATCAGCTTGACGTCGTTGGGATACTCGGAATCGTAGTTGCCGTCTTCCATGCCGATGGAGGCTTCGGCGCTGCGGGCGAAGCCGGCGTCGAGTTTCTTCGCGATGTGCGCGGCTGTCTCCGGCGCAGTGATGGGAAAGTTGAAGGTGTTTTTAGCGCCCGGCGCGTCATTGGTGTATTGCCCCAGCGCGTGCCCGGTGGACGGGAAGCCGCGGCGGCCATTGCCGTGAATCATCATGTTGCGGCGTTGGAATTCATCTTTCCCTGCATAGTCGCCGACCCAGGAGATCCAGTAGCCGCGAATTTCGAACGGCGAGCCGTAGGCATAATCGAGCGCGCCGATGGCCAGCGACTTGTATTCGGGAATGCATTCGCCGAAGTCGGTGGGAATGTACCAGCGGCAACCCCAGCGCCAGAGCAGATCGGCGACGGCGAAGTAGTGCGCCGCGTCGTTGTTGCCGGCGATATACACCCGGTTGCCTTCGCGCAGCAGGCCGATGGCATCGGCGGCCAGCACGGGGTTCTTTTTCACCGCCGCGCGAATCTTCGCGGCGAAAGCCGGCTTCGCGGCCAGCGCTTCCTGGCCGAGCACCAGCACGGGCGCATTCCCATTGAGCGCCGCGTCGATGGTCTCGCGCGTGTTGGCCGTGGTCAAGGTCGCGCCGGTCATCAGCTTGATATATTTCGCCAGGTCCGCCGCGGCCAGGCTCTCGTTTGGTCCCGCCGCCGGCGAGACGGCGATCACCGCCTGGGTTTGGCCGTCGGTCACAATGGCCAGATTATTTGCCCCGGGCGTCCCGGCGACCTGGGCGATCGCGCTGCCGGCCAGGGCCAACAACCCCGCGGCCAGCGCGTAAAACAACAGATGACGTGTCATCAGATACCACCTTTCGCAAAATCGGCTGTCGAGCCGAAAGCATACAGGTAAGACACCGCAGAGTGCCGACTTGTTTTACGATGTGGTCATCACGAGCGCGCGGTTGCTGCGCGAGCGCCACGTTTTGCAAAACACCTCCCCCTCGCGGGGCGTCAAGTTACACCACTGGCGTACACTGTTGAGCGTGGCGTGAGCGTGGGCAGGGGGGAACTGGTGTTGACCACTGGAGACCCCCGGGGTTTTTGGTCAC
>Ga0172375_10002002_pt1 | contig 32342 bp, 24 predicted proteins | sample LakKiv1m_FD_114537 | JGI IMG/M metagenome (GOLD analysis project Ga0172375, IMG submission 114537) | Freshwater microbial communities from Kabuno Bay, South-Kivu, Congo - kab_092012_11.1m | ecosystem: Environmental > Aquatic > Freshwater > Lake | place: Democratic Republic of the Congo... | reverse complement strand
GGCCAGCATCAGCCCGATTGTTTCTCTTTCTTCCATATCCAAATGCTTGAATCTTTTGCCCACTTTGCATACCTCCAATCCTTATTGTAATCAAAGTGGTGCAATTGCTTATTGAACTTTTGAGTGATTTTTTGTGCGGCTCAGCTCAAAACTTCTTTAGCGATCCTGATTATCTGCTCCTGGACGGTATTTATATCCTGCTTTTCCGTATCTATGACCCTGACGCGGCCGGGATCGTTCTTTGCGATCTCCAAATACATATTCCTCACGTCATTATGGAAAGCTATCTTTTCTTTTTCAAACCTGTCCACTTTTTTCACATGCCCCGCTCCCTGCGCCGACATGGCTATCGCCCGGGGAAGCCCGACCATCGGGGAAACGTCGAGAAGGAACGTCAAGTCCGGTATCAGGCCCCCGCTTGAAATCGCATTAATATACCTCACAAGCTCTTCAGGGAGCTTGCGCCCGCCAATCTGATAAGCGAGTGTCGAATCGGTGAACCTGTCGACAATGACGACAGCTCCTGCCTCAAGGGCCGGCCTTATGACGCCGGAAACATGCTGGGACCTGTCCGCCGCAAAAAGAAAAAGTTCCGTATTCCTGTCAAGCGGACCCTCGAACCCCAGGAGTGTCTTTCTGATGTCGCGCCCGAGCTTTGTGCCGCCCGGTTCCAGCGAAAGGACTGTCTTTTTTCCGAGCCCTTTCAGATATTTTTCCAGGGCTTTTGCGTGGGTCGATTTTCCGCACCCCTCGGTCCCTTCGAAAGTTATCAGCACTCCCTTGGCCATTGTATTCTCCTTATCTTGAGATCAGGTTCGCCGAAACAGAGAACTCCCCTCTCGCTGCCCTGTACTTTGCGGTCACGTCAAAGCAGTGGAGCCCTATAGTCGCATTATAATCGATGTCCCTGACCGTTAACAGCGGCAGATTGTATGAAAGTGCGGCCCCAAGCGCCAGCCTCCCAATTTTAAAATTGCAGAAGACCCTTGCGTCGTCAAAAGGGAAGAACCAATAATTCTCGTACCTGAAAGGCGTGCCGCCCTGGTTCACAAAAAAGTGAGACCAGCCCGCCCCGGCTTCCAGATTGTCCGACAGTTTTTTGCTGAGATCTATCCGTGCCAGGAGCTTTGTCCAGCTCCCGGTCGCTCCGTAACCGGTGTAGGACATGTCAAGGCCCGGCCTCACCTCAAAACTTCCCGGGAGAGGCTGCATGTAGTCGAGCGAAGCGGCTGCATGCGTCCGAATGACGTTCACTCCCGTGCTTTCTTCGGACACGGAGCCGATGTACAGTTCAGCTTTCGGATAAAAGTCGAGCAGTCTGAAAGGTATGTCGGCATATTTCAGGGTCAGGGCCGGCAGCTGGGTCACCTTTTCGTAATTTATCCTCTCCCTGTAGGACAGGTCAAGAGTGGCGTTGTATTTTTTCCTCGGAGCGGCCTGCAGGACCTGGTAGAGCATGAAGCGCATCTTGTCCTGAGGCAGGTCGTCGCCGAAATAGACCGTGTGCGAAGCGCCTCCGTACCAGCCGTAATTGCCCCAGTAATGCAGCCTCACGCTCCCCTCGTTGAAATGAGGGAGCACATAGTTGCTCTCAAACCCGCCGCCCAGGCCCTGCTTTGTTCCGTAATCGATGCTGAGCATGCCGTAACTGTAGCTTGAAAGCCTGTAAACGATCTTCTCATGAAGATATGTTCCGTCGGTCGGATTTGTGCCGAACTCAGGCAGAGGCGCGGGGTTCTTTGTCCTTAAAAAACCGGCGGAAGTCCCGGCGTCATATACGTAAGTGGGAACGGGGAATACCGGAACACCGTTCACATAGAACATCCCCATGTATTCGGCGATCCAGCCTGTCTTGGGATAGAGGACCATGTTCTGTGCGGATACTTTGTAATGAGGCGTCTTCTCGTCGCACGAGGAAAAAACGCTGTCCTCAAGATAGATCTGCTCCGGAGAGAACGACGCTTTTTTTCCCGTTATCCATGTGCTCTGGACCGTTGCTCTGACTCCTTCGGCAGACCCGGTCCCCTGCCTCATGACATAATCGATGCTGTCGCCCGACATATTTATATCGTCTTTTTCAAGAACGAAACCCCTGTCAGCCGTTACCCTGGTCGTTTTTGAGTTATATAGAAGGCGCGGGGATCTGATCCTTGTTCCCGAATAAAAGACCTCCACGCTGCCCTTTGCCTCGATCAGGTCCCTGTCTTTGAGGTAGGAAATATCATCGGCGTTGAGGACGATCTGCCTGTCGCCGGCCAGCGACGCTCCGCATATGAATGCCGGCAGGAGCAGAATAAGCGCGAAGCTTTTTGTAAAAAGCTTACTGCGAGGATTCATATGGGCTTTTGCTCTCGAATTTTGTGAACTCTTTCCTGAAAACGAGGTCGATGCTGCCTGTGGGCCCGTTGCGGTGCTTGGCGATTATTATTTCCGCGGTATTGCCTTTGTCGGACGTCGGATTGTAATAATCCTCCCTGTGGATGAACATTACCAGGTCGGCCACCTGCTCTATCTCCCCCGATTCCCGCAGGTCGGAGAGCCGGGGCATCCTGTCCTGCCTTTGCTCTATCGCCCTTGACAGCTGGGACAGGGCGATCACAGGCACGTCAAGCTCCCTGGCAAGCGTCTTGAGGCCCCTTGCCACCTCCGAGATCTCCTGCACCCTGTTGTCGGATTTTCCCCTTGTCTGCATCAGCTGAAGAAAGTCGACTATAACAAGCCCGACGCCGTGCTCTATCTTGAGACGCCTTGCCTTTGCCCTCATCTCCATCGCCGATAACAGAGGCGAGTCGTCTATGAATATCGGGGCTTCGGAGATCCTGCCGAGGGCTTTGGTCAGGCGCTTCCAGCCTGAATCGGAAAGCTGGGCGGTCTTGAGCTTTGACGATTCTATCTCCCCCTCCGAGCAGAGCAGCCTTGTAACAAGCTGTTCCTTTGACATTTCAAGGCTGAAGATCGCCACGGGGATCTTATGCCTCACCGCGATGTTGGTCGCGATGTTCAGGGCAAAAGCCGTCTTTCCCACCGAGGGCCTTGCCGCCACTATCACAAAATCCGATCCCTGGAAACCCGCTGTCAGCTTGTCCAGGTCGGGATAGCCGGAGGGGATCCCCGTCAGGGGGAGTTTTTTTTCATAAAGAAGATTGATCCTGTCCAGGACGCTCTTTAAGATGCCGTCTATCTTGAAGAACCCCTGCTTTATTTTCTTAAGGGCAATATCGATCACCGTCTTTTCGGCCTCATCCAGAACGGCGTTCACGTCAACATGCTCTTCGTAGCACTCAGATACTATTTTGGTGCTGACATCTATCAGCCTTCTTAATATCGCTTTTTCTTCGACCATCCTGGCGTAGTACTCGATGTTGGCCGCGGTCGGGACGCTGTTCAGAAGGTCGCTTATATAAACACTGCCTCCGACACTGTCCAAAGAACCGCTGCGCCTCAGTTCGTTCGTGACCGTCACGATGTCCGCGGGTTCGCTCCGCTCGAACAGCGACATTATCGCCTCGCAGATCTTTTTGTGCGAATCGCGGTAAAAACTGTCGGGATGCAGTATCTCTATCGCCTTTACGATGGCGTTCTTGTCGAGCAGCATCGCTCCAAGCACCGACTGCTCCGCAGTCAGATTTTGCGGTTGTAACCTCTCTTCGGTCATGGCCCCTCTATTCTTTTGCTTTTTCCAGGAGACTGAGCACGTTGCCCAGCAGGTCTTTCCTGAACCTGACGCCTTTTTTTGTGGGCAGCCATTCGCGCGGCTCGTCCGCGGTCTGATAATATTCCCTCAGATCGACGTACGTGTTGCCCCTCCACTCCGATGTGGTCAAAATGAAGCGCGTGTCCTTGTTCTTCTCTACATACCCGTATTCCTGCAATGGTTTTACATCAGGCATTGTTTCACCTCCCTTTTCAGCACTTTCCTCAGATAATCTCCCGTATAGCTTCTTTTGCTCCCTGCTATCTCCTCCGGGGTCCCTTGGGCTATTATATATCCGCCTTTGCCGCCTCCTTCGGGCCCTAAGTCAATAATATAGTCCGAAACCTTGATAACGTCAAGGTTGTGTTCTATTACAAGGACGGTATTTCCCGCGTCTACCAGCCTGTTCAGGACCTCCAGCAGTTTTTTTACATCGTCAAAATGAAGTCCCGTGGTCGGCTCGTCCAATATATATAATGTCCTGCCCGTGCTTCTGTGCGACAGCTCTGTTGACAGCTTCACCCTCTGAGCCTCGCCCCCTGAAAGGGTTGTCGCGGCCTGGCCAAGATGGATATAACCGAGCCCGACATCCGACAGGGTCTTAAGCTTTGCCCTGATCTGAGGCACCTTTTCAAAAAGGGCGGCCGCTTCTTCAACTGTCATGTCGAGGACCTCAGATATATTATGCCCTTTGTACCTGACCTCAAGAGTTTCTTTATTATACCTCATGCCCGAGCATACGTCGCACGGCACGTAGACGTCCGGGAGAAAATGCATCTCGATCTTTATCATGCCTCCTCCGCCGCAGTTCTCGCACCTGCCTCCTTTTACGTTGAACGAGAACCTTCCTTTCTTGTACCCTCTCACCTTGGCCTCCTGCGTCATCGCAAAAATATCCCTTATATGGTCAAAAACGCCGGTGTAAGTTGCCGGGTTCGACCTCGGGGTCCTGCCGATGGAGCCCTGGTCGATAATTATCACCTTGTCGATGTTGGAGTCACCTTCGATCCCCTTGTGCGCGCCAACTCTTGCCGTTGAGCGGTAGAATTTTTTGGCAAGGGCATTGTAGAGAACATCGTTCACCAGAGAGCTTTTCCCCGATCCGGAAACCCCTGTAACGCAGACGAACATGCCCAGGGGAATGTCTGCGTCGATATTTTTAAGGTTATTGTGACTGGCCCCCAGCACTCTTAAGAATAACCCGCTTCCCTTGCGCCTTTGTGCCGGTGTTTCTATCTTCATCTTTCCGGAAAGATAAGCTCCCGTGACCGAGGCGGACGATTCGATATTACCGACAGATCCTGCTGCGACTATCCTGCCGCCGTGAAGCCCGGCGCCCGGCCCGATGTCGATAATATGGTCTGACGATCTCATTATTTCCTCGTCATGCTCGACAACGATCACGGTATTGCCGAGGTCCCTGAGATTTTGTAAAGTTTTGATCAGCCTTTTATTATCCCTCTGATGCAGGCCGATACTCGGTTCGTCAAGGATATAAAGGACCCCCACAAGGCCGGAGCCGATCTGCGTGGCAAGCCGCGTCCTCTGCGCTTCGCCGCCCGAAAGCGTCCAGGTCTCCCTGTTCATCGAAAGATAGTTCAACCCCACATCCAGCAAAAACCTTGAACGCAGTTTAAGCTCTTTGATGACCTGCTTTGAGATGATCTTCTCGTTTTCGGCAAGCTTCAGGCCCTCGACAAAATCAACTAGATGACCCACATCAAGAGAAGAGACCTCATAAATGTTCCTGCCGCCTATTTTGACCGCAAGGCTTTCCGGCTTCAGCCTGGCGCCGCCGCATTTCGCGCACGGGACCGGGCTCATGAACCTGTGCAGATGGAACCTGACATGCTCCGACTCCGAGGTCTTGTAGCGCCTCATCAGCATATTCAGCACGCCCTCGTAAATGTCGTCATATTCCCCGAAGCCCCTTTTCCATTCATACCTGTAATGAATGGGGCCTTCGCTCCCGAAAAAGACGGCGTTCAGCTGCTTTTTCGTCAGCTTCTTTACCGGAGTGTCCAGATCAAAACCGTACTCTTTTGCCAGGGCCTCAAGCTGGTGGCTGTAATAAGGGGAGGGCTTTTTTATGGGAGCGATCGCCCCTTCGTTTATAGAAAGCTCCTTGTCAGGGATCACCAGGTCGGGATCGAATTCAAGCGAGGAGCCGAGGCCCGTGCACTGCGGGCAGGCGCCGTAAGGCGTATTAAATGAAAATATCCTCGGCGATATTTCTTCAAGGCTTATACCGCACTCGGCGCACGCAAATTTTTCGCTGAATATCATCGGCGTTCTTTCACCTGCGTCTATAAGGACCTTGCCTTCTCCGAACCTGAGCGCCGTCTCTACCGATTCAAAAAGCCTTTTTCTGCCTTCAGAAGAAACTTTAATCCTGTCCACCACTATCTCTATGGAGTGTTTTTTCTGCTTGTCTAACTTTATTTCCTCTCCGATCTCATATACTTTCCCGTCGACCCTGACCCTGACAAACCCGTCCTTTCCCGCCCGGTCTATCAGCTCTTTATATTCGCCCTTTCTTCCGGACACCAGAGGCGAAAGCACCTGGACCTTTTTGCCCTTTAAAAGCTCGACTATCCGGTCCGTTATCTGCGTCGCGCTTTGCTTCTCGATCTTCCGTCCGCATTTTGGACAATGAGGAAGGCCGATGCTCGCAAAAAGGAGCCTCAGATAATCATAGATCTCCGTGACAGTCCCCACGGTCGATCTCGGGTTCCTGCTTGGCGATTTTTGTTCGATCGAGATCGCGGGGGAAAGGCCATCGATGGAATCCACGTCCGGCTTCTGCATCTGTTCAAGGAACTGCCTGGCATAGGCGGAAAGCGATTCTACGTACCTTCTCTGGCCCTCAGCGTATATCGTGTCAAAGGCAAGGGATGATTTTCCGGAGCCCGAAAGGCCCGTAATTACCACCAGCTTATCGCGCGGTATTTCAATGTTTATGTTCTTGAGATTATGGGTCCTGGCGCCTTTAATGATGATTTTTTGATCGGAGGACATGACGGTATATATTATACTATATTATAGGAGATCGGGAGATCAGGGGATTGGGAGATCAGGCAAAGGGATCACAAGTTTTTATTCAGGATGAACTTTTCTATCATCTTCATCGACGTGTTGACAACGTCGTCCGGCCCGAGACCGGCTTCTTTTGCGATCTTTTCGGCCTCGTAAAACCTTCCCAGGCCCTCAAGACAGTGCGCGTCCGAGCCGAACGAGACCTTCCAGCCTATCTTTTTCACATGCTTCAGCAGCCGCAGGCACGGGGCTTCGCTCCCTTTTCTGATGACCCCGGTGAAGCTGCTGTTGTTCACTTCAGGCAGGACGCCGTATTTTTTGCAGGCCTCCGCTACCGCTTCCAGATCAACGGGGAACTGGGGATTATCGGGATGGGCAAGGATATTGACTTTCGGGTTCTTCAGCGCCCTTATTAAAGCTTCCGTGTTCCTCTTTGGATCGCTCCCGTCGTAGCCCAGGAACATATGAAAGGACGCAAGCACCAGCTCCATTTCTTTGAGGAATTCTTCGGGGAGGTCCAGGTCGCCGGCTTCATTTATGATATTGGCTTCGATCCCCTTAAGGACCCTTACTCCGTTGATTGCCGGCGGAAGGCAGTGCATATTGGCAAAATGATAGACATGCGGCGCCCCTCCCATTGCCGGTCCGTGGTCCGTCATCGCGATGAGCTTAAGTCCGAGTTTTTTTGCATGCGCCGCGTATTCATAGATCGTGTTGTAGGCGTGTCCGGACGAGATGGTGTGCAGATGAAGGTCGGCGACGAATTTCATTGTCAGGCGGTCCCGTCCGCTACATCAAAATTCGAATATACGTTCTGGACATCATCGTGTTCTTCCAAAGCAGTTATAAGCTTTATGGCTTTTTGCGCTTCCTCTCCTTTAAGTTCTACGACCGCATTCGGCACAAGAGTGATCTCGGATGAAGAGAATTCATAGCCTTTTGCTTTAAGGGCGTTCAGGATAACCTCATAATTCTCGGGTTTTGTCTTTATTTCTACGGAATCATCTTCTTCACTGATGTCTTCGGCTCCCGCTTCGATAGCATCGGACATGAGATTTTCTGCGTTGACCTTGCCCTTTTCCGCAGTAATGACACCGAACCTTGTGAACTGCCAGGCGACCGACCCGGCCTTTCCCATGTTCCCGCCGTTGCGGGTAAAGATGAACTGTATTTCTCCCAGCGTTCGGTTCTTGTTGTCGGTCATCACATCGACGATCACTGCTGTGCCCGCGGGACCGTAGCCTTCGTAAGAAAGCTCATCAAGCTGCGCGCCCTCTCCCCCGCCCACTCCTTTTGACACCGCTCTTTCGATATTGTCCTTCGGCATGTTCGCGGCTTTGGCCTTATCAATGACAAGCCGGAGCCTGGCGTTCCCTGAGATATCCCCTCCGCCCTGCTTGGCTGCGACAGTTATCTCCCTTGCCAGTTTTGAAAAAATCTTTCCCCTGGCCACATCGGTCTTTGCCTTGGCCCTCTTTATGGTCGCCCATTTGGAATGTCCGGACATGCAGTTTTCTCCTTCTTTTCTTATTATACAATAATTATTTGCCGGGGTTTTACTTCAAAGAAAAAGGGGCCTCTGAAAAAGCCCCTATGCCCGACCGCTTTTCTTATCTCTATTTTGCCTGCGGCATTGGCTTTCCCCAGAAACGGGCATCGATGCCGGCGCTTGTAAAGTCGGGAAGAGCTCCCGCGCTGTAAATAAAATAATCTGCCGTATTCGACAGATATCCCGCTGCTTGCTTCTCGACAATTACGATCGGATTATAATATGCCTGGAATGCCGAAGCGGGCCAGCGCGGATCTATTTTTCCTTCTATTGAATGCAGAACGGATTCTCTTTTATGTCCTCCACACGCCAGAATCAAGTCAAATCCTGAGCTCTGAACGCCGCAGCTTTCTCTAAGATCACTGATACCCTGCGTAAAAGCGCCTGTCGGCATCACTGCTATAACATTCAGCGCCCTTTCTATTATCTCTTCAAGATGGTCCATATAATACGTCCATTTGTTATCCGGGATATAATCTAATTCACTAGGTTTTATTCCGGAAGCCCGGATCTGCCTGGCCTTGGTCAAGATCGACTCAATAGACAAGAGCCTGTAAGCTCCACCGATATTTCGGAGAACGACGATCGAATCATGGAGTTTTTGTTCCTCAGGCGAAGCCAGCGGAGGGATAAAGGCAAAACAATTCTGCAGCTTTGTCAGGCCGGTCGTAACTACAAACCTGGTAGGCATATCAACTAACAGGGCCCTTTCTTTTTCGGCCGGGGTCATCGAAAGCAGGATAGCCGGATCATCGACCGGCTCATTGAAAGCATCGTGCCCGTCAGTCCCTTCCCCGTGGAACTGGACCAACGTCGGCCTGATAACTTCATCTAATTCTTGCCTGAAGCGCCTCGCGGCCTGCGAGGCGGAATAGGTGTATTGCTGCGGCGGCGACACGAACAGTTCCGGCGGTATTCCGAGCCTTGAAAGCCAGGTCAGCTGCTCGCCTTTATATGACCAGGGCAGGACTTTTTCGCTTTTAAAAAAAGCTTCGCTCCCGACCATTGCTGCCACCGCGTCATAGATAGGTTTTGGATAAGCGTAATCATCAAGTGTCCCGACTCCCGCTATTTTATCGACAGGCAATGCCATTCCAAAATGTGCTTTACAAAAATCCTGCATGCCTAGAACATACCGGCCCGGCTCCCAGGTGCCTCCGGTGGCGAGCCCCAAAGTTGCCTTGCCGCTTTTCAGATGATGGAATGCCATCAGTGTTAGGCCGACACCCAAAAAAGTCATTGTTTCCGTATTTTCGACCAAAACAACCTTGAAGCCGGGCTGAGCGGCCAAGTCATAGATGGTGTCAAGATCGTTCAAAATCCTGTTATTAGTTCCGTTGGGAACGATCCTCGGCGAATAAACTCCTTTCCCCTGTTTTACCAAAAAAGCTGTGCTGCGATGCCCTCCCTGGAGCTGCCCGATGATCCCTGTTCTTGCCATTTATATGAACTCCTTTCTCCGGTCTTTACGGATATTTCTGTCCAATTATTCATCGTGGCAATATTTTGGAAATTTCAGGGATTCTTGGGGATGTGAAATAATGCATTCAACGGAAAGGTTTTTAAACTACGGCCTGGTCCTCATATTCTCTATCGCCTTTTTATATAATCCGACATATTTTTCTGCTGAAACGGCCCAGGAAAAATCGAATTTCATGACCTTTTTCACAAGAGCGGTCCATTTTTTCTTATCGGAGGAATAAGTCGAAACGGCCCTTTTCACGGCATCAAAGAGGTCGTCGGCGGAGTATTTTATAAATACAAAACCGCTCCCCTCTCCCGTTGAAGGGTCAAAATCATTCACTGTATCCGCAAGTCCGCCTGTTTTTCTGACTATCGGTATGGTCCCGTACCTGAAGCTTATCAGCTGGCCCAGGCCGCACGGCTCATATTGGGAGGGCATCAGGAACATGTCGGAGCCCGCGTAGATCAGCGGGGCCGCCGCGCTGTCAAAACCTATATTGACCGAAACTCTCCCTCTGTATTTTTTTTCGAATTCCCTGTAGCGCTGTTCGTATTTAGGCTCGCCGGTACCCAGAAGGACGAACTGTACCGGAAGCTCCATGATCCGGTCAAAGGCCGCGCTCAAAATATCAAAACCTTTCTGGTCGGCCATCCTCGTTACCATGCCGATAACGGCAAGTTCTTTCCCGTTGATAAGCTTTGAAGTTTTTCTGAGCGCCGCCTTATCGGCCGCCTTCCCCCTCAGGTTTGACTGGTCATACCGGCTGGGAATATGCTCATCGGCCTTGGGATCCCAGACGGAATGATCGATCCCGTTCAGTATGCCGTAAACATCGTCCTTTCTTGACCTTATCAGGCCGTCAAGCCCGCAGCCGAACTCGGGAGAGGCTATCTCCCGAGAATATCCCTCGCTCACGGTGTTTATGACGTCGGCAAAAACTATCCCCGCTTTGGCAAAGCTCAGGTTGCCCCAGAACTCAAGGTATTCCGGAGTGAAATACTCCCATCCGAGCCCGGTAAGCGGCATCTTTTCGGCAGGGAAAAGCCCAAGATAGCCCATATTATGTATAGTGTAGACACTGGCAATATTATTGTAGAAAGGGTCATTTGAAAGCAGGGTCTTGATATATGCGGCGGCCAGCGCGGTCTGCCAGTCATTGCAGTGGATAACGTGCGGCTCCCATCCCAGGGCCTTCAGGAAGATGAGGACGGCTTTGCTGAAAAAAATGAACCTTTCCGCGTTGTCGGGGTAATCCCTTCCGTTCTCCTGGTAAAGCCCGTCGCGGCCGAAAAGCTCGTCGCAGCCTATCAGGTACACCGGCACGTCCGACCCTGGGAGTTTTGCCTCATAGACATCGAACTTTATCTTTTTACCGCCGATATCGACAGAGATATCCTTCATGATAAGGTGGACGTCAAAACCGCACTTATCGGTCATTTTGTATTTTGGGACCACGGCCCTTACATCATGGCCGATATCCTTTATCGGCTTGGGAAGCGCGCCTGCCACGTCCGCCAGCCCGCCTGTTTTTGAGAATGGGATCATCTCGGACGAGACGATGAGGATCTTCATGATCTAATTTTAACATATCGTATGCGTCCGGGCCGCCTTTGATTGACATTATTTTTTTATTATCATAGAATGTCTTTATCATTGCGATGTTCAATTTAAAGAAAATAGCCGGCCTCGCCTTTGTTCTCTTTCTGATGATACAGGCTCCCGCGCCCGCCGACATAAACTTTCCATATACCAATTTAAAAGGGAATCTCCCTGTCTACGAAGAGCCGTTCAACGGTATGGGCAATTATTACTCCTCTCTGTCCAACGGAATAAGAACGGTGCTGTGGAACCCGGCTGGCATCATGAAGATCCCGACGGTCGAGACCAGCGCGACCTTCCCTCTCAGGCTGGGCTCTTTTTCGTTCACGAGAAAAACCAACATAGAGGACACTGATTTCACCGCCGGGGCCAGCTCTCTTGTTATGGGAGTGTACTGGACCAACGACCTCGGGGACCTCACAAAAAAGACCAGAAGCATGTTCTCTCAAGTGAACGACACGAGCGGCGGAGCGACCTTCCTTTTTGACCAGGCGCTCCGGTTCAGCGACAATTTTGCGGTTGGCGTGAGGGCGCTCGGGCCGATCGACATCCAGTCCCAGATGGCAGGCGATTTCCCACTAACTTCAAGGTACACCGCCAGCTTCAAGAACGTGACCGACTACGGGGGAAAAGGCGTTTCAACGGACGTGAACGGGAAATTGTCCTACACTTATTCCAGCGGATCACTTAATTACACCTACACCACCGAGAACCCTCTGTGGGAGGGCTTTCTCACTCAGAACCTGGACGTTCCGGCAAAAGCGGTCTCATCCCTGCAGAACAGCGTCAACGTCAGCAATTCGATGGTGATCACCGGCGGCTACCAGGCGGGCAACTTCCGCTTCGGCTTGAACGTGGTCCCCATTTCCGCGACCGCGGTGATAGACAACTCCGTCCAGGTCGTGATCAACAAGACCGCTTCCGACCTCTATTTTTACACGCCCAATTTCGATCCCAACGATGAAAAGACCGTGGCCGACTGGACCATGGACCAGAACCTGTACGGCACCTCCAGGGGATACACTGCCAACACGATCAACATTCCCAACGGAGAGGTCGTGATGGACGGCAGGTACAGGGGTACTTATACGGGATCCGCCACCAGGATGGACCTCGGGGTCTCAATGGACATGGGCAACGGCTCCGTCCTGAGCGTGGTCTCGGAAAACTTCAACAGCGCATCTCTGAACATGAAAGGCACAGGGATCTCTTACTACGCCAATCAGAGGTTCAACACAACAAGCATTCCAAACATTGACCCGGTCTCCGGCATAGACTGGAAACCTTTCAACGACGGCGCATCCGATATCACGTTCAAGGAAGGCCAGGGACTATATATGGAACCGCAAAAGACTTTTCAGATACCCAAAAGGATAAGGGTCGGGTTCTCGACACCCAAGCCTTTCCTTCTGGCCATAGATTATGAGATGCTGACCACCCCGGTGAACATTTCCATAACCGGTGTCAACGGGCTCCAGCAGTCGGTGGCGATCAACGGCCTGAACGTCCTGAGGATCGGCGGCGAGCTCCAGGTGCTCCGCAGCCCCGTCTTTCTGCGGGGAGGTTTCGGGATTTTGTTCAAGCCGACCAGCGACAATGCCGATGTCCAGACAAAGATAAACAATTATTTCAAGATCGGGGGAAAGAGCCTCCCCGTTTTCCCCGCAAAAGCCGATATCGGCCTTTCAACCAATATTTACGGGACTAATACGGGCATCGCCTTCGGTCTTGATGCCCTGTCGCTGATAAACATGTATGAGATCGATGTCACATACAGCAACATAGGAAAGGCGCTGTTCTATACGCTTTATGCCAACAGGGATAACTGGCAGTTATCGTATATCGCCTCGGCCGATATTGCCGGAACGTACGCCGACCTGCAGGCACAGAACAAGCCGATAGGCAAAGCGTCGTTGAGCGATATTAAATGGAACCAGACTATCGCGGTAAGCTACAGATTTTAGGAGGCCGGAAATGAGAGAAAGAATGTCAGTAATTGATCTTTTGAAAAGACCGGTACAGGCGATCTGCCTGCTCATATTTTTTTCATCGGCTGCGCTTGCCGCCGCTCCGGTCATTTCGTACCCGGAGGTCGTCAGCCTGACCGACTCTTCGGCTGTCCTGACATGGAGGACCGATGTCGCCTCCGACGGCTATGTAAAATACGGAGTAACAGGGCTCTCAAGCACGGCTACCACCAATGAAACAAGCACCCGATATCACAGAGTGATAATCACAGGGCTTTCCCAGAACTCGACCTATGTCTACAGGATCTATTCGTCCAACGTTGACGGCACCGCCGAAAGTTCGCAGGGAACTTTCACCACGCTCCAGACACCCCCGGGCACCTATCTCTTCACGTTCGCAACGTTCACCGACCTGCAGTACGCCAAAGGAAGGGCGGACTCCGACACGCCCAGGGGCAGGCCCTATTCCAGTTCCGAGGCCATACTCAACCTTCTTGCTTCTGACATCAATTCTCACTCGCCTTCCTTCACGATAATGAAAGGCGACATGGCCGAAGCAGCCTCTCCCGGGTACGGCGACCAGGTAGCCTCGGATGAGATCGCGGTATTCAATACTCTGACCGGCGATACCGTCAGCGGATACACCAACAAATATTTTGCACTGCCGGGCAACCACGATAAGCAGAACTCATATACCGGAGGGAACTGGGTGAGCAGGAACATGGGCCTTCTCGTCCCGGAGCAGGCAACTGTCTCCCCCACTTCTGATTCCGATTTCAATTATTCCTTCGATTTTCAGAACTACCACTTTATTATGCTGGACAGCGTAAAATCCTCTACCCCCTACGGCGGCCACGTGGACACTGCCTGGCTTGAGAGCGACCTTACCGCCAATTCAACCAAAAAGACGTTCGTTTTCATGCACCATCCCGCAGGGGATGTTCTGACCACGCCGCCCACCGAAGAGATCTTCGGCCTGACAATATCCGAGTGGCAGATCGATAATATTGCCGCCTTCCAGTCGGTAATTAAGAGCCACAAGTCAAAGATAGCGGGCGTGTTCATCGGGCATGTTCACGACAATCATTATTTTGCCTCCGACGAAGCTACCGGAGGAGTGCCGTTCGTAAGGACATCTTCCGTCATCCAGTTCCCCATGGGCTATAACATTTATAAAGTTTACAGCGGCGGCTACATGCAGACGTTCTACAAGCTTTCAAATACGCAGCTCACCGAATACGCCAGGGACAGGATAACGACCGGAGAGGGCCAGAGCAATGAGCACTGGATGCAGTTCTGGATGGGCTCGGCTTCTTCAAGGAACTTCACGCACACTTATTCCGTTCTGCCGGTCTATCCTCCGACAGTGCTCAGGACCATCCCGACAACGGGAGCTTCGTCGGTCGCGCTGAATTCTCAGGTAATAGTCGACTTCAGCCAGGCGATGGACACCGCAACGGTACAGGGAGCGTTCTCCACGTCCCCCTCGGCATCAGGGACCTTTTCCTGGAACAGTGATAACACAAAGATGACCTTCACTCCTTCCCCTAATTACAGCGCCTCCGCCGCTTACACGGTCACGATCAACACCAATGCAAAGGACTCCTCAGGCGTTCCGCTTTCCGGAAATTATATCTACTCATTCACGACCGGGACCCGCGCCTCGGACTCTGCTCCGGCAATTACTTTCAATCCGATGACCAACAATATAACAACTAACATCACTCCCACCTTAACGGGAACTGCAGAGGACGGGATAAGCAGCGTGGTGAGCGTGGAGTGCAGGGTCGACGGCGGCGCGTGGAAAGCCGCCACCCCCGTCAACAGCAGGTTCTCCCTGTCCAGCGAGGCTTTCACCTTTCCGGTCACATCTCCTTTTTCAAGGGGGCGGCACACGGTCGAGGCCAAAGCCGTCAACTCCTGCGGGTTTGAATCGTCATCTCCTTACGCGTCTTATTCATTCATAGTTACGGGAACGTCTCCCGCGATGGAGGCAAGGTTTAACGGGACCTCAGTGATGAACAATGATTCGATATCGTCAACTCCTCTTATCGAGCTCACCGTGCTCACCGCCTCGGCGCTTGACACTTCGACCGTAAAGCTCAAGATAGACGGCACTTACGTTTCCGGCGTCACAACCGCCAAATTGACGGAAACTACCTATCTTATCTCATACCAGGTGACCTCGCCTCTTGCCGACGGCACCCATGCCGTAACCGCGGAAGGAACCGATGCGGACGGTGATCTGGGCACATGGTCCATCACGGGGCTAATGGTCAGCTCTTCGGGCAGCGCCCAGGTACAGGGGTCCCCGTTGAACTTCCCGAACCCCTTTGACCCCGCCGCCGGCACGACGTTCTCTTATTATCTTACAAAAGACTCCGATGTGGCCATAAATATTTATGATATGTCGGGCAATCTGATCGCGAGAAAAACTTATCTGTCGGCCGCATCGGGCGGAAAGGCCGGCTACAACGAGGTCTTGTGGGACTGCAAAAGCGACAGCGGCCGCGACATCGGCAACGGGATGTATCTTTATCTTTTGATAGTCGACGGAAAAACTGCGGGAAAAGGAAAAATGACGGCGTTTAGATGATAAATAACAGTAAATATTGAAATGATAAAATTAAATCCGAAATCCGAAATCCGAAAAACCGAACAAAGTGTGCTTCGCACATTTAAATATCTTTTCCTTGTTCGGATTTCGGACATTCGGATTTCGGATTTTGCTGCCTTCTTGATCCTATTCCTTATTTTTATCAGCACGTCTTTTGCCGGCACCGCCACAGACCCGTCCCTCAGCGGCCTTGCAGCCAGACAGCTCGGCATGGGCGGAGCCGGGATCGCTCTTCCGGATGTGAACGATGTTTTCCTCAATCCCGCCGGCATCGCCTATCTGAAGGACTTTCAGCTTTCGGCAACATCAACGACACTCCTTACCGAAATAAAGCAGAACATAATCGCGGGCGCGAACAAGACGCAGTGGGGAACCTTCGGACTTGGCTTTATTAACGTGAACATGGGAGGGTCCCTGCCCACGATGAGAGACCCCACCAACCTGGGAAGGATCATTGTGAACCCGTCGGTCGAGGCAATGAGCCAGGACAGCACTGTTGTCGTCCTTTCATACGCAAAGAGGTTCGAATACAGGGGGGACATTTCCCTCGGCATAAACTTAAAGACGTTCAACCAGAGCCTTACAGGCACCTCCGACGTGGCCAGCCGCGGCACCGCCACTAACGTCGACCTCGGACTTATGTACAACCCCGAACAGCTGAACTGGCTGACGGCGGCGCTTGTATATCAAAACGCTCTGGGTGGCAGCCTGGGCTGGTCCGGCGCAAGCAGCGCTTCTGATTCCATGGGAGGCTCAACCAGGATCGGCGCCCTTGGAAAATTGATCGGTCGTCGCGGCATCGGACAGATCGGAAGCCACGAGGTCCTGGCAGAGATGGACCTTGAGTTCCCGAGGGGGACGCTTGCGTCATCGGCTTCGCTGGTGCACATCGGAGCGGAATGGCGCCCGATAAACGAGCTCTATCTGCGGGCCGGGCTTGACCAGAGGAACGCTTCGACAAATATAACCTACGGCATCGGAATCTCCCGCGGCGGGTTCAGGTTCGATTACGCCTTCAAGGCCGGCGCGATAAGCGAGGACACCTCCCACGTCTTTTCTCTCTGCTACGCTCCCGAGGAGAATTATTCAAGGGTGTCAAAACGCGGGCCATTAGCGCTCAGGATCTCGCACCCGTTATCCACGACCACCAATGAAGCCGTCATCCTCATCAGGGGATCTATAGAGAATGCGGATAATGTCACAGCGGTCAGGATAAACGGGTACCCTGCGATGCCTTTCGTATCTAAGAATTATTTTGAGGTCTACTGGAACCCGCTTGTCCCGGGCACGAACCGCATCACGGTCGAAGCTTTCACGACCTCTCCAGAAGCCGGCTCTGCGCAGGCAGTGATCAGCATCATGAGGACCGCACCGATAAAGGACGTCAAAGCGGATTATTTTGCAACAGACGCCATCAATTACCTTGAAAGCTTCAGGCTGATGGGCGGCTATCCCGACGGCACTTTCAGGCCTGAAAACCCGATGACCAGGGCCGAGCTTGTCACTCTTCTTGTCAAAGCGCAGGGCCCGCCCAGAGCTGTGCCCAAAAAGGGCAGCTTCAAAGACCTCAACAAAAAGCATTGGGCATTCGGCCCGGCTGAGACTGCCGTGAGCGAAAAACTTGTCGGCGGCTATCCCGACAAGACCTTCAGGCCTTCAAAGTTCGTAACAAGAGCGGAAAGCTCCGTGATAATGACAAAGTTCGCGGGCCTTCACCCGCTGGTCCTGACGCCCCCCTACTCCGACATCCCGGCCTCCCATTGGGCGTCAAAGTACATCACCGCCGCCAAGGACGCCGGCATGTTAACATTCATCGACACCTCGTCGTTTGAGGGCAGCAGGGCCATCACCAGGGGAGAAGTAGCCTATATGCTTTCAAAGACTGCAAAGGTGGAGGAAAGGATCAAGACGGTCCTTTCAGTCCCCGCGACCCCTGAAACGGTCAGCACCGGTGAAGTGGTCGAGCTCATCCTGCCGCCGGAAGGAGCCAGGACTTACTACGATCTGATAATCGTTTCCGGCAGGAGCCTGACCAACGTGATAAAAGATATCACCGTGAACTCGCTCAAGATCAGGGCGCCTTATTCGGGAAGTGATTTTTCCGGGACCCTCAACCTTAAAAAAGGAGAGAACCTGATAGACATCAGGGCCCTTGACGCCCTGGGCACCGAACTGAAGGGCGTCAGGCGGATCGTGATAAAAGAGTGATTTTTTTGAGAGCGGCTTCTGCTTTTTTTCTGAGGTCGTTTATGCCTGCATCGTTCCTTACCACGATATCAGCCTCCCGGGCGTAAGAAGCAGGACTTCTCTGGGAAGAGATCCTGGCCAGAGCCTGTTTTCTGTCCATCTTTTTTAAAAGACGTTTTATCCTGTTCTCCTTTTTTGAAATGACTGCGATGACCGCGTCCATTACCGGGTTTAATCCGATCTCTTTGAGCACGGCCGCGTTAACGGCAACTATCGGGCTCCCTGAGCTTTTGATCTCGTTAAGGACCTCATTTTTTATCATGGGATGAAGGAGCCTGTTGAGCTTTTGCAGTTCTTTTCTGCTTGAAAAAACCAGCTTCCCAAGCTTTTTTCTGTCCACAAAGCCGTCTTTTGATGCGACCTCTTTTCCAAAAGCTTTTAAGACCCGCCGGCGGGCCTTACCCTCAAGTACCCTGTGGCCGACGCCGTCCGCGTCGATTATCCTGATGCCGGCTTCTTTTAAAACGCCGCAAAAAGAGTCTTTCCCCGAAGCGATCGGCCCCGTTATCCCGATCACCGTCTTTGGCTTTTTCATGATAATAAATGATACTATAACCGCGCGCAAAGGACAAACCTTTTATTTTTATGATATAATTTTATTATCATGAAAGAAAAGATACATCCAAAATATCACAGCGTTCTCGTCAAATGCGCCTGCGGCGCCGAGTACGAAATAGGCTCGACCAAAGAGAACATCAGGGTAGACATATGCAGCAACTGCCATCCCCTCTTTACCGGAAAGCAGAAGCTCCTTGACACCGAAGGCCGCGTGGACAAGTTCAAGAAAAAATACTCGGCAAAAGAGCTCGCCCCCAAAAAGAAAAAGACCAGGGCCGTTAAAAAAGATAAAAAGAAGAAGTAACTTGCCCGGCCGCGGAAACATCCCATGAGCTTTGCCGAAAAACTATCTAAATTCGAGGACCGCAGCAGGGAACTTATGACACTGCTTTCCTCCTCCGAAGTGCTCTCCGACAGGGAAAAGATCCAGAAATTCAGCAAAGAACTCTCGGACCTCAGGCCGATCGTGGAAAAATACAGGCAGTACAAGGAGATATTGAAGGACCTTGCCGAGATCAAAGACTTGAGAGACAGCGAGCTCAGGGAGATGCAGAAGGAGCTTTTTGAAAAACTCGCCGGCCTTGAAAAAGAGATCGAGGTTCTGCTTCTTCCCAAAGACCCCAACGACGATAAGAACATCTATATGGAGATCCGCGCCGGCACCGGAGGCGAAGAAGCCGCCCTGTTTGCCGGGGAGCTGTTCCGGATGTACATCAGGTACGCCGAGCGCCGCGGCTGGAAGGTCGACATGATCGATTCCAACCCCACGGGCCTCGGCGGCTTCAAAGAAGTGATCTTTTCCATCCTCGGAAAAGGGGCCTACAGCCGTCTCAAATACGAGAGCGGCACCCACCGCGTCCAGAGGGTCCCCGCGACCGAAGCGTCCGGAAGGGTCCACACCTCGGCGGCAACTGTGGCGGTCCTTCCCGAAGTGGAGGATGTTGACGTGAAAATTGACGAGAAAGATATCCGCATTGATGTTTACAGGTCCGGCGGAGCCGGGGGCCAGAACGTCAACAAGGTCAGCACCGCGATCAGGATAACCCATATGCCGACAGGGATCGTTGTACAATGCCAGGACGAAAGAAGCCAGCACCAGAACAAGGCCAAAGCGTTCAAATTCCTCCAGGCGCGTCTTTACGAGCTCGAAGAGAACAAAAGGAAGGACGAGATAACGCAGATGAGGAGGGTCCAGGTCGGATCGGGCGACAGGAGCGAAAAGATAAGGACCTATAATTTTCCCCAGAACAGGATAACGGACCACCGCATAGGATTGTCTGTCTTCAACATCAACGAAGTGATGGACGGCGGCCTTGAAGAGCTCATCGACGGCCTGACCGCGGCCGACCGCATCGCAAAGCTGGAAGCCTCGGTAAAATGAACTGGACAATTACGGCCCTGCTGGACTGGACCACGCAGTATTTTGAAAAGCACGGCATAGAGAGCCCCCATCTTGAGGCGGAAATACTTCTCGCGCACTGCCTGGGCCTCAAAAGGATAGACCTTTACGTCCAGCATGACCGGACCCTGAAGGAGGATGAACTGGCGGCATATAAAGCGCTAATTAAAAGAAGGACCGACAATGAGCCGTCGGCCTACATCATCGGGAAAAAGCCTTTCATGTCGCTTGACCTCAAAGTGACCAAAGACGTCCTCATACCGCGGCCGGAAACAGAAAAACTGGTGGAAACCGCGCTTGAACTGATAAAGTCCGTTGGGAAGGAAAAAGTCTGCGTGCTTGATATCGGCACGGGCTCAGGCGCGATCTCGGTCAGCCTGGCGCATTACGCAAAGAACGCCTTCCTGACTGCCACGGACATTTCAAAAGAGGCAATTGAGATAGCAAAAGAGAACGCCGTCAAGTACGGCGTTTCGGACCGCATAGAGTTCATCCATGACAACCTTTTTGATTCAAAGTACGAGGGTCATAAATTCGACCTCGTGGTCTCAAACCCGCCTTATATCCCCTCCGGCAAGGTCAAAACCCTTCAGCCGGAGATCGTTAACTTTGAGCCTATCCATGCGCTCGACGGAGGGAATGACGGCCTTGATTTTTACAGGAAGATAATCGGAAAAAGCATCGTCTATATCAATCCGGAAGGCTATCTGGTCCTTGAAATAGGCATCGGCCAGTCAGCGGCCGTATTTGAGATGATAAAAGTCAGCAAACTGTTCGAAGAGCCGAAGGTCTACGAGGACCACGGCGGGATAGAGCGCGTGATAGTCGGAAGAAGAGTAAAATGACCGCGGTCTCTTTTCACACGCTCGGCTGCAAAATGAACCAGGCCGAGACCGAGCAGCTAAAAGACTCCGCACTGTCCTCTGGCCATGAAATAGTGGATTTCGGGGAACCGTGCGACATCTGCGTTATCAACACCTGTACCGTTACCGCCGTTGCGGACAAGAAATCAAGACAGGCTATCAGGAAAGCCATTCGTTTGTCGAACGGGAATGTGTATGTGACAGGGTGCCTGGCTGAGGTGGATAGAAACTTGATTGAGAAGATAGATGAACGGTTAAAAATATTGTTAAAAGGGGCTGGGAACTGGGCCCTCGACGGTTCGACTGTGCTCACCGCTCGGGCCAAGGGACTAGAGACTGGTCAAGACAACATCTTCTATAAATATTCTTCACCAGCAACTAGTCCCCAGCCCCTAGTCCCTTTGCGTCTTAGGAGCAATCTCATCATCCAGACCGGCTGCGACAATTTCTGCTCATACTGCATAGTGCCTTACGCGAGGGGGAGGGAAAAAGACAGGCCATTCGACGAGATCGTTTGTGAAGCAAAAAAGATGGCTGACAGCGGCATAAAGGAACTTGTTCTGACGGGAATAAATACAGGAGCGTTCAAAAAGCTTCCGGAGCTTCTTGAAGAGCTGTCGCACATTAAGGGACCTCTGCGGATAAGATTAAGTTCCGTTGAGCCGCTGAACATCAACAGTAAACTGATCAGCGCTATTTCAACGAACAGGAAGGTCTGCCGCCACCTGCACATCCCCCTCCAGAGCGGGGACGATACTGTCCTGAAGAACATGAACAGAAAATACACGGCAAAAGATTACGCAAAAGTGGTCGGCTTATTAAGGGAAAGAATGCCTGACATGGCCATTTCAACGGATGTTATAGCCGGTTTCCCGGGGGAAACAGAAGAACAATTTCAAAATACCCTGAACTTCATCAAGAAGACCGGCTTCACCCGCCTACATGTGTTCAGGTTCTCCAAAAGAAAAGGGACGCCCGCGGCGGAGATGAAAGGCCAGATAGACCCGAAGACCATCGCAAAAAGGGCAAAGATATTGCAAAGGGTCAGAGCTGAATTGATGCTCGATCATCACAGATCGATCGTCGGGAAGACCGTTGAGGTCCTGATCGAGCAAAGAGACAAGAAAACAGGGCTTTTGGAAGGACTGACGGATAAATATGTAAGGGTTTTTGCAAAGGGAACTGATAAAATGATAGGGAAGATAGTGCCTATTAAGATCATTAAACCTCAGATTGAGCATGCGGAAGGATCAATTACAGATCAAACATACCAGACTGGCTAAATATACTAAACAAAGCCTAAAGCCGAAATTTCTAAATCCCGAGTTTTATGCTTTGACCGTCTTGGACCTTGAATTTATTTAGTATATTTAGGTATCTTGGCTTTGATCTTAAACAAGCACCGTCTCCACCGCCGGTTCGTTCTCAAGCGTATTCAGAACCGGGCAGTTCTTGATGAACTGAAGGAGAGCGTTCTTCTGCAGATCGCTGATCACCGCGCCGTTGAGGTCTATCGTCATCCTGATCTTTTTGAAATATGAAGGAAAGCCCTTGGCAAGCTCGGCTTCAAGATCGATCGTGAACAGGTCCATCTGGATATTGGCCGACTGTGCGTATTTCCTTATATAAACCCCGGCGCAGGAGCCCAGGGCGGCAAGAAGGGTCTCGAGCGGCTCGATCGCTTTTCCGTCGGCGTCTATCCTGAACTCGCCGTGCTCGGATTTGGCCGTGAACTCCATCCCTCCCCTGTTCTTCACTTCTACTTTGTATGACATATATTATCCCCCTGATTGTTTAATATTATACATCCGGGCTTTCTCCCGTCAGCCTTGCCTGGTCTGAAGAAGGCATCGTTTGAACTCTCTTAAGCTTTGTTTCGATGGTTCTTGATTTACGAGCAGCATCATCGATCGTATTAGTAGCTTCCTCAAGTTTCTTTTTAGTTTTATCAAGTATATCGCCAAACTTGCCGAATTCGACGATAACTGCGGAGAGTATCTTCCAGACTTCACTCGCACGTTTTTCTATCGCCAGGGTCCTGAAGCCCATCTGGAGGCTGTTAAGGAGAGCGTAAATGGTCGTCGGCCCTGAAATTATCACTCTAAAGTCGCGCTGAAGTATTTCCGCCAGTCCCGGCCTGCGAAGGACCTCCGCGTAAAGTCCCTCGAACGGCAGGAACATTATTCCGAAATCGGTGGTGTTCGGCGGGCTCACATATTTTTCCCTTATATCTTTTGCTTCTGCCTTTATTCTCAATTCCAGAGCTTTCCCAAGCTCCTCAACTGCAGAAAGGTCTCCCCTGTCCTGCGCATCCACGAGCTTTTCATAATCCTCTTTAGGAAACTTCGAGTCGATCGGCAGCCAGATATGGCCCTTTTCTTTTCCGGGAAGCTTTATAGCGAACTCGACCCTCTCAGAGCTTCCCTTTTTTGTCGCTACGTTCTTTTCGTACTGCTCCGGGCTCAGGACCTCCTCAAGGAGCTTTTCAAGCTGCATCTCGCCCCAGGTCCCCCTTGACTTGATGTTGGTCAGGACTTTTTTGAGGTCCCCCACCCCGGTCGCCAGGTTCTGCATCTCACCGAGGCCTTTGTGGACCATTTCGAGCCGGTCGGAAACGAATTTGAAAGATTCCCCAAGTCTTTTTTCCAGGGTCGATTGGAGCTTTTCATCCACGGTCTCCCTCATCTTTTCAAGCTTTTTGCTGTTGTCTTCCTGAAGAAGCTTTAATCTTTCCTCGATCGTCTCTCTCATCTTGTCGAGGCGGTCGGTGTTTATTGACGTGAGTTTTGTGAGCTGGTTGAAAAGTTCATCCCTCAGATCTTTTGAACCCTTGCCTGTTTCTTCCCTGTTCTTTGATATTTCCTCTTTAACGCAGCGCTCGACCCTCTCCTGCCCCTTTTCAATGATCTGAAGGTCCTGGGGTTTTGCCTGCTTGAGAAATATCAAAGCGATCGCAACGATCAGCAGTACAACAATGAGCAGCAATAGAAGTTCAATCATTTATCCTCCTCCGCAAGTATCATATATTCTATCATTTTGATCTTTGATTTGCTTGCCGTGAGCGAAGTCGAAGGGTCATTTTGATCTTTGATCTTTGATTTTTGATCTTTTCATTCTACCTGCACATATAAAAATACGGGCACCTTGCGCAGCGTTTTTCATCCCCGCCGTCAGCCGTGAACTTTGCGGCGGGGTCAACTATCTCGGCCAGGACCTTTTTGAGAAGGCCCATGTAGACCTCCAGCAGGCGCTGTTTTTGTTCCTGCGTCTCGTCCTTCCACAGATATTTGATCTCGGTCGTTTTGATGCCGTACAATCCGCCGTTCATATTGTCGTACTTCAGCTCCTTTTCCGCAAGATAAAGATAGATCGGCAGCTGGAACGATCTGACGGCTTTCTTTATCGACCTTCTGTCCGTCAGGCCGAGCAGGACCTCTTCTTTTTTTGACGGCAGCTTTTCTATATCTCCCGTCTTGTAATCGATGATCAGGAAGGTCCCGTCCTCAAGCTCGTCGATCCTGTCTATCTTTGCCGTGAAATTGAAGTCCCCTACACAGCCTTCCACCTTTTCTTCAAGGTGCAGGACCTTTTTCACGTTCCGCTCTTTTTCAAAAGAAAGGAACGCTTCGAGCTTGTTCTTCAAAAGCTCTTTCAGCAGGAATGAGTCCGAGGCCATCCTTTTTGAAAAGAATGCATCGAACTCCTTATTGAAACGGTCAAAGAGCAGTTTATTGAGGTCCGGGACGGCGTCGGGCCTTCCTCCTTTGACGCTCTTAAAAGAGGCCTCAAGCAGTTCGTGGATAAAATTGCCTATGTCGGAGGCTTCTATGTCGGCCAGCAGGCTTTCTTTTTCCCGGAGACCGAGCACGTAGCGGAAATAGAACTCTTTCGGGCAGTTGATATAAGTGTTCACCGAAGAATAAGAGAACAGCTGCTCCTTAAGGCGCTGCACCATGCCGGGGGTCTTTTCTGTCTCCTGCCTTGAGCTTTGATATGAAGAAGGGATGACCGCTTTTTTTGTCCGGACGGCGTCCAGCCTGTTCTCTTTTTTTTCGCGCTCCCAGACAAGCTCTTCTATGAACCTGCTCCTTTCGCTCTTGTCGTCGTCCTTATATATAAGGTGAACTCTTTTGGCCGAAGAAATCAGCCGCATGAACTGATAGCGCTCAATCTCTTCTTCTCTTTCTATCCTGGACAGGCCAAGGCCCAGCATCACTTCTCTGGGGATCAACGGCTGCACAAACCCGCCTGCGGGGAGCACTCCTTCATTTGCGTCAAGGACAATAACTTCGTCAAAATCGAGGGAATGGGTCTTGTAAAGCCCCAGGACCTGAAGGCCCTTGAGCGGTGTGCCGGAAAAATCGACTTTTTTACCCTCCATTATGTCCTCAAAGACCTTGAATATTTCGGCCCTTTCAAAACGCTCCTGCGCAAAGGAACAGTTCCTGAGCATGTCCGCGCAGTCGAACAGTTTCTGGGCTGCGGAGTGGTTCAACGGATAACAGCCAAGTATGCTTGACCGGACCATGATATCGGTGAACTCGTGCAAAATCCGGGCGAACTCCGCTGGCGTCGAGATCTTTTCCCAGCTCTTGAACAGGACGCCGTGCAGCTGTTTCAGCGCGGATCTGATGTGTTCTATCCTGACGTCCGGGTCGGCGATCATCCGGTCGGCCAGGGACAATAATTTATTATCGTTCAATATATCCTTAAGATCGACGAACAGGCTTCCCGATATTTTTGACCTTTCAAAGCCCTTAAGGCCTTCTTCTATCTTATGTACAAGGATCCTTGTATACTCTCTCTCGGAAAGCAGCTTCAGGTTCTTGGCAAGAGGGTGCATCATCACTGCCAGATAGTGTTTTGAATAGTACCTGCCTTCACGCACTGCAAGCTGGGCTTCGAATATCATCCTGAGAAGGACATAAAGGGAGCTTCTCTTAAGAGGATAGCCCACAGAAACGTTAAGGTCCTTCACGGACGAAGTGATCTCCGAAAGCAGAGGCAGGGCTGACGAGGCATCCGGCAGGACGATCACGGCGGACCCTGGCCCCTTCATCTCCCTGACTATTTTTCCGGCCACCGCGGCCTCGCCGTGGCTGTCATGGGCAGAATAAATGTGGAACGGGATATCGGAACCGAGACGCTTGGTCTCAGGTTCCGAAGATGGTTTAATTTGAATATTAAAATACGTCGCATTCTCTTTCAGCACCGGCCAGTCCTTTTGATCGCCCTGAAAAATAAGGGCTGCTTTCTCCTTTTTATAAAGGCTCTTGATGATCGCTTTTTCCGTTCTCTGAAGGTAAAAGAAATTGCAGAACAATATCTTTTTAAATTCCGAAAGATCCGCATCCCCGGCCATCTTAGCGGCTTTAAGATATTGGTATCCCCTTGAATACATCTTTTTCTCTTCCATCATCCCGTGCAGAGCATCGCGCACTTTATTAATATTTGACAATAAAATGTTGATCGTCTCCGGGATCTCATATCCGATTGCGGCGCTTTTTTCAACGCCCGCAAGCGCTTCGGGCCTGATATCCTCCAGGTCAAGGTGCTGTATAAAGGAATATATTTCTCTTGCCCAGGGGAAAAAGCCTGAAAAAGAGGCCCTTCCTTTGAGAAGTGACGGATCGATATCCTCTATCAGCTTGAAGATTATGTAGCAGGCCTCCGCTAAGGACAACCTTGAGAACTTCTCCTGTTTTAGCAGCAGACGCTCTACAAACTCGTCCATAACCAGCGCCTGAGGAGGGAAAAAACTGCTCTTTATCCTGCCGGCAAGCTCCCTGTTAAGGAACAGGGCCGGCCGCTTATTCGTATAAACGCAGGCAGTCCCGCTCAGGTCCGCATCTCCCCCGGAATTGTCCAGGATGTACCCGGCCAGTCCCGAGATAAAATTGTCGCCGAGCGCGAAGGTCTTTACATTACCCATTGATCTCCTCGACACCCCCCGTGTCCAGGTATACCAGACAGCCTCTTATTTTAGACCTTCCAAAGATTCCTTTTACAATGAACAAATAATTCCTGAGCTGAGAAACGTATTCAGTGTGATTATCTTTTGAGCTCTTATAGTCCGCAATGAACACTTCGTCTTTTTTTACTATCAGCCTGTCTATCCTGTAAAGGCTTCCTTCTGCGGTGATGACCTCTTTTTCGGTATATACATCCCCTTCGTCCAAAAAGAAAAGAGAGGAGGCCCTTTTGTTTTTGATGAGTTTTTCAACGGAAGTCCTGACCTTTTCAATGTCTTGAACTGCGTATCTCAAGGACGCGGCCTGGAGCGCCTTGTCTATCTCTTCCTGGACCTCTTTGCCTTTGAGGTTCCCGATAAAAGAGAGCGCCAGGTGCGCCATGTCGCCCGAGACTTTTTTGTCCCTGTCAGCGACGATCGATCCTTTGATATGTTCGTCGGCCTCAAGAAGGGCTGTCACATCGCAGTACCTTGAAGGCGCGGCAAGAATGACATCCCCGTCCTTTTTCTGCTCCTGACACGCGCAGACTGCTCCCTTCTCATATTTTTCGGGCAAAAGATACCGGACAAGGTTCACAGCGCTGCCCGACTTTGGAGGGACAAAGACATACAGGATATCCTTTGCCCTGGTCAAAGCCACATAAACATTGTTCAGCTCATCGATGAATGACTTCATATATTCCTGCCGATAGATATCCTTCAGCCTGTTCGAATAATTATTATATTTTTCCTTTAACCTTACGATAGACAGCTTCCCGTCCTCTTCGATAACGGAGCCGGACCTTCCCCTGCCAGCTACTTTCACGTCCATCCTCAGCAGAGGCAGTATGACCGCTTTAAACCCAAGTCCTTTTGCTCTGTGCACCGTCATGACCTTTACCGCGCCTGCGCCGGAGGCGTTCACATAAAGATCGTCCTCTGTCGCATCGAAATATTTTAGAAAGCTTTCAACTGTCAGGATGTCCTCTTCTTTTTCCTTGATCACCTCAAGCAGCTTCATGAAAAACCCCTGCTGGCCTGAAAAGTTCTCCATGCAGCCAAAAGAGCTGATTATCCTGACTATGAACTCATAGAGCGGGACAAACTCGACGGAGCCGAAGAAATCCTCTATCAGATCCGACCACAGCGCCGGATATTTATAAATGAACTCTTTGTACAGATATCTTTCGTGAGCTTTGCCCCTGTCCCATTCCATGATAAAAGACTCGACCTCTTTTTCTTCAAGCCCGGAGCTTTTAAGGAATATCTTTCCGGTCATGAAAGAGGCAAAGGCCGGGTTGTCCACCGGAGAGATCAGGAAAGAGAGAAAGGAGATGATCTCTTTGATCAGGGCGTTCTCTCTTATGCTGAGCGTAAGGAAGGATTCCACCGGGATCGACTCTTTCAGCAGCCACGAGGAGACCGCCTGGACATCATCATTATCCCTGCAAAGAACGGCGATATCAGAGCACCCCTGCCCTGCCCTCAGGTCTTTCACCGCGGAGACGACTTTCTGCTCAATTATCTCGGCCGCTTCCTTCCCGTCCGCGTCGTCCACGGCTTCCACTGCTATTTTGCCGGAAATATTCTCTTTGAGGCTCTCCTGGCCGGGCACCTTGTACAGGTCAAGCAGGTCCGCAGCAAGGTCTTCAATATTTTCATTATCTTTTGAAAGTGCCGAAATGAACGCGCACAGATTTTCCGCCGAAAAAACCCTATTATTGAAATCCACGATCTCTTTTTGGCTCCTGAAATTCATATTGAGCGTCTTCACCGAACTTTCAAACTGCCCGAGCTGCAGCTTTGCCCGGTCAAAAAGGACGGGAGCCGCTCCCCGGAACCTGTAGATGGACTGCTTTTTATCCCCGACATAGAAAAGCGTCCCTCCGGTAGAAAGCGCTTCTTCTATCATAGGGCAAAGGTTGTTCCACTGCAAAAAGCTCGTGTCCTGGAACTCGTCAAACAGGTAGTGGCGGAACCTCAGCGCGAGGCGCCAGTAGAGCTCTCCCGCGTCCATCAGGCCTCTTATTGCAAGAGCCCTTTTGTTCAGCTCTTCCAGATACATCACATCAAGCGTTTTTGAGGCCTTCTCGAATTCCTCCATGACCAGGTCATAGATATCGACGTAGCAGTCATAGGTCGAGAAAGCCTCTGCCTCGCATAGATCGGACAGGGCCTTTTTAATGGCCGTCCAGAGGGATGCAACGTCGTCCGAGGCTTCATATCCCTTATTTACCGGGACCTCGTCCCTTTTAAAGAAATCCGAAATATCATCGACCGTAAAACCTTCCTTTGTTTTTTTGATGAACTTTTCAAGGCTTGAAACAAAATTCTTATTTATCCCTTTAAGATCGCAGCCGCCAAGCCTTTGCGCTAGCGACGCGATATCTTTTTTCAGTTTTATTATTTCACTGCCTTTCCCGCTTTTATTAAATCCCATCCCGTAGATATTGGAATCGGAATACATCGCTTTGAGGACGTTCAATATATCGCGCCTCGGGAACCAGCTTGTTTTGTTCTCCGTGTAAATGTAATTGTCCAGAAAAACCGTAAATATCTGCCTCAGGTCCTTGTTATCAGCAGATGAATCGATCAGGTCGTCAAGGCAATATGAAAGAAGGTCCTCCGTGTCGTGCCTGACCTCAAAATCGGCTGTCAAACCTCCCCTGAAAGAGCAGGCGGATATTAAGGAATTGACAAAGCTGTCGATTGTCCTGACCTGGAAATAATCGTAACCCCGCAGCAGATCATCTATGAGGCCGGATGCGCTCTCATCCCCTTTTAAGCCGGCCTCTTTCAAATAACGGATTATCCTGGCCTTCATCTCAGCCGCGGCTTTATTTGTGAAAGTTATCGCAAGGATGCTCCTGAAAGGGTTTTGATCTTCTCCCTGCCCCTTGAGAAGTCTCAGATACTCATTTGCCAGCGCGAAGGTCTTGCCTGTGCCTGCAGAGGCCTCCACTACAAAGACTTGTTTCTTTGTATTACATTGAGAGGTGTTTTGGGGATTCATCGGTAGATAATATTATATCAAACTCTAAACCCTAAACTCTAAACCCTAAACAAACCCAAAGCAATAAACTCAAAATACAGATCGCTTTAATTTTATTGTTTTGAACTTTGTATTTGTTTAGAACTTAGTGTTTGTGGTTTAGGGTTTTACTTTACCGTTACTTGATCTATCCCCTCGTTTTCCGCAAGATGCACTTTAACATCATCTTCCTGAGTGGTGGTTATCTTTTTCCCGCAATAATCAGGCTGTATCGGAAGTTCTCTGTTGCCCCTGTCGACAAGGACCGCCAATTGGACCCTGGCAGGTCTTCCGTAATCATTGAGGCTGTCAAGCGCGGCGCGCACCGTCCTGCCGTGGAAGAGGACGTCGTCAACAAGGACCACAGTCTTTTTATCGATCGAAAAGAGAATATCCGATTTTTTCGGGGTTATGCTCTTTCCCCTGATGCTGAGGTCATCGCGGTAGAAAGAGACGTCAATCCCTCCGACAGGGACCTTTTCTTCTTCATTTGTTTCAATTATCGACGCTATCCTTTTTGCAAGCGGATAGCCGCCGTCGAGCACTCCGATCAGGGCAAGGTTCTTCGCGCCTTTGTTTCTGGAAACGATCTCGCCGGCTATCTTCTTCACCGCCCTTGAGATATCGTCCTCGGACATTATTGTTTTTGCAGCTGTTTTTGCCATTTGAGACTATTATTTTAGCATAAAGCAAGTTAAAATAGTATAGCCATGGACCATGAAAAATATATGCTCATCGTCTTAAATGAAGCAAAAAAAGCTTTAAAAACAGCGGACATCCCCGTCGGAGCCGTCGCGGTGATGGACGGAAAGATAATTGCAAGAGCGCATAACGAAAAAGAAAAAAGAAATGACGCCACCGCCCATGCCGAGCTTCTCTGCCTCCAAAAAGCCGCAAAGAAGCTTAAAACCTGGAGATTGACTAAAGTCGATCTTTATTCGACCCTTGAGCCCTGCCCCATGTGCGCGGGAGCGATGGTGCTGGCAAGGCTCAGGACTTTAATTTATGGGGCTTCGGACCCGAAAGCGGGGGCTGCCGGGTCGGTGATGGACCTCTTAAACAATAAAAACCTGAATCACAAAGTGAACGTGGTAAAGGATGTTCTGAAGCCTGACTGCAGCTCCATCCTAAAGAAGTTCTTTTCCAAGCTCAGGGACTGAATGCCTAAAGCGGCCTATTCCTGATATTCGCTCATGGCTTCTGCCAGATTATCCGCATCAAACGGCTTTGCGGGATCCATAAGAGCCATGACATCAACAAAAGGCACATATTTGAGCTCCAGTTCCGCTGCCGTAAGGCCCGGATCGTTCCTGGCGCATCCTAAGCTTAACGAGATCCAGTTCACAAAAGCGCTGCTCCCCGCGCGGGGCAGGCGCTCAAATACAACGCAGTTCTTTCCCTTGTCCGCAGCAACCGCCCTGACGGCTCCCAATACATTTTGCGGCATTACCGAAGGGTCCAGAATAAGTTCAGGACTTATAAAATCTACCGGCTTCATGCCCTCGAACAGCTCGCAGGCTTTGAACACGGTCAGCCCGTCGTCACACTCCATCCGGTATGAATGGCCCCTGATATATAAAACTTTCTGCCCCCGCGAAAGAAAACCGGAATACCTGCCGGAAATGATATACTCGGTCCTTTCCTTCAAAAACGTCGGGGCTCTTTTGATCTTGTTATAATTGATGTTCAGCTGCCATCTTGGAACATGCGATACCGAGGCGATGAAAAACTCGATGCTTTGAGGGGACAGCCATTGTCCCGTAATATTGAGATCTTCCGGCCCGCTGTCGATCACAGCATTGCAGCCTCCCAGCCCCTCGGACCGCCTGAGCCGCGAAGATGAGCGCGTCTGTTCGAACCAGTCCAGTATCTCAGGGCTCAATAAAGAAGAGCGCAGGTGGATCGTCATGGTCCTGAGGACGTCGGGTTCTCCAAAAAGTTTATCGCCGATAAAGATATGGTCGGGATTCACTTTTATGAACTGCAAGTAACCGCCGTCAACGTGCTCGCTTCCGCCCTGGCCTGCGGATATCAAAACGCTGTCCGGCCCCGGTTTGCACGCATAAGCCTGGACCACATTGCAGCTGTGCCCCGAAACGATTATCTTTTTCGGCACCGAGTGCCTCGAGATGCCGCTGAGACCGGGGCTGCCATGCCCCGCCAGCGGAAAGATCGCCTGAACATCGCCTGCAGTTAAAATTTTCATTCTATATGTTTATCGATATTTCCTGGCGGGAATTTCACTATCCCTTCGCCTCTCCCCAGCTCCCGCCTATCCCCACATCCACTTTGACAGGGACCCGCAGAGGCACCGTATTCTGCATGAGGTCAATTACGAGCATTTTCACGTCGCCTATTTCTTCTTTT
>Ga0172375_10002000_pt1 | contig 32349 bp, 24 predicted proteins | sample LakKiv1m_FD_114537 | JGI IMG/M metagenome (GOLD analysis project Ga0172375, IMG submission 114537) | Freshwater microbial communities from Kabuno Bay, South-Kivu, Congo - kab_092012_11.1m | ecosystem: Environmental > Aquatic > Freshwater > Lake | place: Democratic Republic of the Congo... | reverse complement strand
TGACGATAAACAATAGCCAGATATACAACAACACCAGATATGGTATCAATCTAAGCACCACATCACCAAACGCCAAGATAAATAATTCCAGGATATTTAACAATGGCACCAATCCTCAGGTGTACTCTCCAGCATGAAGCAGCGGACGATATTATGGGAATATCATAGCCTACCCTACTGCATGATTTGCAAACTTTAGCGCAGGATCCGCAGATACGAACCTCGGACGATCAACAGGGGCATTGTCTTCGACAGACGTATGATTTTCTTGTGATTTTGTTGCCAATCCTCATAACGGATGATTTTTAAATTCAGAGTTTTATCAAACCAGTGCCTGTGATACAATAGGGGCGGTACCGGCATGGGCCTCCACGCCGATTGTAAAATACGCCTATGGTAACAATATGGTATCAGGGCAGTACGTACTGAGACAGATACAGCCTGTCCTGTGGTCTCCATCACTTTGACTCTCCAGCATCCCCTATCATGGTCATAGATTCATCTGAGAATATGAAAATGAAACAAATAGGGATATAAATATTCCGGTGGCAGTATTCAGCGGAGAGACGCCTCCCAACGGAACCAATGTCTATTATGGCATATATTCATGATACTTCAGTACAAGATCATTCATCTTCGAGCCTAACCTCTATAGCGCCACACGATATGACAGCATCAGTGGCACGACAGCATACAACGCTGTCTATGACAGCGGACTCGTTTTCATGTCGAATTTCGATAAGGTTGCAGAAATAGGAGAAACAACAGGACTCATAAAAGATCTCTCCCTCTCATACAATTATGGAGTCACCTGAGGAACAGCTACGCGATCAAATACAGGAAGACGATGAGGATCCTATCTTTTCGCCGGACAAACAACAACAGGATATATAGAAATTCCGAATGTTTCGGGTTTGAGATTTACTACGGGATATACCTTGGCAGCGTGGATTTATCCGCATACGATTGCTAATTACAGAGGGATATTCACAAGAAGTGACGGTATCGTAAACAATATCGAAGTCTATTTTCAGGCTGTACAGCTCGTCATAGTACACAATCGCGGAACAGGGACAATAAGCTCTTTGGGGACAGCATGGCTGCCCTCTACTAACCAACGGACTCATCTAGTCCTAACCTATAGTGGAAATACGATGAGCTTGTATGCAAACGGCGTCTACATAACATGAGCGTCATGAAAGACCAATCCACTCAATACTAATAATGTAAAACGGCATATCTGAGAAGCATTGACAGGTGGGCAAGCCGCTATCAGATTTTTCGACGGACAAATCGATGAACCACGCATACGAAATCGCGCCCTCACAAGCGGAGAAATAGATCACCTTTATCATAGTAACCTCTCTTCCAAGTCCGATCACCGAGAATATGCGGTCAACTATACAGGCGTAAGCGCACGATCGACAGATTTTCACAGATTTGGATGGTCATGAGCATCGCTTTATGATGGTAATACGGGCACTACTTCGCTTCAATATGTCATCAAATCCACCTGCACCTGATCACGACGAAATAATGACAACTATATTACGGGAGGATTTTGGAACCACAGCCCTGCGCCTACAGACTGCGATATAGCGTTAGCCCTCTATGGAAATAGTACTGATGGTAGTGATCCTACTGCATATACGCAGAATCGATCCGGACGGACCAATCAGTGTAATTTTTTGGATGCGTCAGTAGTCTATCTAGCCTGAGGAACAGGAACGATACCATTGACCCTAGCGGCAAACACCATCTATGTTCTTGCATCAGGGACATATATCCAGACAGGGACGATAAACATGGCGACCTGTAGCGCCATCATAGGACAGGCAGGAGCAATAGGGCTCTACAGCACTGGATACTTAAACTTTGGTATAATCAGAAATAATGCAGAAAATTACGCCATCATAGACAACATCATTAGCGATGGATCGGGGGATGGCCGATGAGGATCGCACACAAAAAATAGCTTGGGTATAAACCTGTATTTATGAAACAACACCACCATCAATAGGTTCACTACATACAATACCAGTAATGAGTGAATCATAATCAGCTACTCATCAAACAACATAATCAATAACAGCGAAATATCCAAAGCCAGTTACGGAATCCGCACGATTCAAACAACCGGAGCGATCATCAGTGACTCCAAAACACACGATAACGTCTATTACGGGATATATTTCTATGAATGAAACAGCAACACAGTCAGTGGCTGTCAGATATACAGCAATGACGATCATGGAATGCACATACTTAATGCTACCAATATTACAATCTATAATTCGCAATTCTACTCCAATACCGGGGCGGGGATATATATCGATGGAGCCGTTGATCATGTGACTTTCCACAACATCCAGTCCTACAACAATAACTATGGACTACAGACAACGAATAATGCCAACGACAGAAATTATATCGCTGTAAACAATAGCCAATTCTACAGCAACGCCAACGACGGAATCAATGTGCGAAGGACTGCATATTTTACTCTCAACAACAGTCACGTCTACAATAATTCCGGCAATGGAATTTATTTCGCAGGCTCCAACAATAATAGCTGAGTCTTGAGTAATGTACAATTATATAACAATGGAATGAGATGAATAATCTATGATGGGGGGACATATGAATACTATAGCACATTAAAAATATTTGATAATATTGCTGGCGTTATCTATCCTTTCCCAAGCAGTAACTTTACAGCATGAAGCTGAATCACATACAGCAATTTATGATGGGCAACAGGAAACTTAGATACTAATGGATGTATTAGTTGCAGCCTCATAACCAATCCAACAAATACAACTCTAACAGATCTCATCGACACCACCATCTATCCAAAATGTAATGTAAGATGAATAAATTCTACATGGGCTGCGACAGGAAATCTTGACTACAAATACGGAACCAGCCTTACCGGACAAAAACTTCCGGTCTTCTGGTCATGAACAAGTCTCACCTGATCTAGTCTCGCCTATAGCTGATCACAATTTGTCGCAGAAGTGAATGACGTAGGCACGTATTACACTAACAATCAATGCAGTTGTCTGACGCACAGCTACTCCTGGGACAATAATAATTTTCTCAATTCATGATTTTGGAATAGCGGGTCAGTCAATACAGATTATTGTGAGATAATAGCAGCGCTGTATGGTACGGGAACAAGTTGAAGTGACCCTACAGCATATACAACCAATCGAAGTGGTTGGGCTGGACAATGTAATACAGAAAATATGCAAGTAATATTTCTTACTTGAGGGACAGATATGATCACCCCTATCATAAACACAAACACAATTTATGTGTTGGCAAGCGGAGACTATATACAATCAGAATTCGGGCCAATACATACAACCACATGTAATGCTATGGTAGGAGAGACAGGGAATATTATACTATACAGTGATACAGCCATATCAACTGACGGCATGATCAAAGCACAAGGCGTACAATACAATATTTTTGATAATTTCGTAATCAATGGAACTTGAGGGGGCCCAGTACCTAATCACGGGAAAAATAGCTTGGGGATATATATTTATATGTCGGGCAACAATTCATTGAACAATATAACGGCACATAATAATTGATATGGAATAGCATTGGATACAGCAGACAATAATGTATTAAATAATATCCAAACATACAATAATGATCGTGGTATAACTGTATATTATTGCAAATATAACATATTGAATAATATACAAGCATATAACGACAGTCAATTTGGAATATGGCTATTTGATTCAGCAAACTTTAATGCATTCAACAATATCCAGACGTACAATAACACCCAACAGTGAATATACTTATGATCAGCATCAGACAGTAATGCATTCAACAATATCCAAACATACAACAACGGACAAAATGGAATATATTTAGCATGAGCAAGTTGAACACTATTGAATAATGTTCAATCATATAATAATGGACAATATGGTATATATAACAATGATAGTTATAGCAGATATTATGGTACGGGAGCATTATTTGCAGATATCCTTTGAAATACATGATGAACAGTAGACGTTACGCAAGGAACAGGGGCATATTTTGCTACACTCTGACGGACAACAGGAAATCTGATTGCAGACGGAACTATATCCTGGGATTACATCACCAACCCTGTCGATACCAATGGGAATTATCTTTTGCCGCGGACAGGAGCACGGACAGAAATTACAGGCGGACAAACAAATTATACAAATGTAGTCACACAAGCATATTCCTATGGAACTGGAATACTCACACAAATACAACCAGTATATTATTCTGGATCAACGCTCAAGACATGATGAGTATACAACTCAACTAAATATATCTGATCAGATCTCACGAAATATACATGATCATTGTCATGATTGACATCGACGGTAACGACGACAGGATCATTTACCGTCACAGGAATAGCAAACGCAGGCGTTATAAATAAGTATTCGCTTTTCGGAGACATATTCGCCGAAAAGATAGGAATGACAATAAACACAAGCACAGGTATCTATCTTGCCACCGGACTAGGCACCAAACGTGTAATCATGCAGATATATTCCGGCACAGATTTCGCGACACACTTTCAGAACAATACTGAATTGATAGATCCTTGTCTCTCCTGACGAAACAACGACAACTTTATCGATAGTACATTCCGAGGACAGAATCCTAGCGATGCGAATATCATCTGCGCGCTCTACGGCAGCTGAGGAAATGATCAGACGGCGTATACCAAGACACGATCATGATACAATGGAAGCTCCTGCCTCAGCTCGATGACCGTCGTCCACGCAAGCAATCCGAACAGCGTACCTCTAGGAGAATGAGCGACAAACTTTACGATCTATGTTTTCCCAAGCGGACACTACAATTTCAGCAGTATTTTGGATATCTGATCATGTACCGCTTTTATCTCTAGCGGTTCTACAACCATAACACCAAACGGAAACGATTATTATATGCACTTTCTAAGGGACAGTTCAATCATCGATAACATCGATATAGATGGAGGCGGAACAAGCACCTACAATGTCCTTTTCGATACCAATGGCGACAGAGGGAATACGATTCACGCTATGAATATCTATAATGCAGGATCGGATGGAATAAGTATTATCAATAGCAATTATAATCTGATAGATAACAACAACATATTCAATACCAACTACGGAATAGAGGGAGATGCCACATCTTCCTATAATACTATCAACAACAGCAATATCTACAATAATGCTGTAGGCGTGCTAATCAATGGAAGCCAAAGCGCCGTGAACAACACGCTGGTATACAATAATTCTAATGACGGAATCGTCGATTACGGAGATCAGACGCTCATAAACAACTGCAGCATTTTCAATAATATAGGGTATTGAATAGATTCCTACGGGACAAATTTTACGATTGCGAGATCCAAGACATATAACAACTGATCATACGGACTGCATGTCAAAAACACTTTTGTATATTACGGAGATATCGTCGCTTTCGGCAATACAACGGCGTATCTATTCGACTCTGCCTATTCATCATGAACGGCAACCCCAGAATTTCAATGGACCGACGGATCTCTTTACGATGATCAATGACAATTCAATCAAATCAGTAACCCATTGTCTTGGGACTACCTGATGAATCCGAGAGACGGAAATGGAAATTATATGCTCCCATGGACCTTTACTTTTGCTTCATTACAATGATCGCCATGATTCTCCAATGTCGCGCCTTTCATCTACAGCTACGGAAGCGGAATATTACTCCAATCGCAACCGGTGATATGGGACACAACGCCGACATTCATCATAGGGCTCACGTATAATTCATGAAAATACATTTGATCGGATATATATACATACACAGGGAACCTTCTCATGCCGGCTATAGTATACACTACAGGAGTGACAGTAACCTGACAAGCAAACGCGAATCAGATCAGCGGATATAATCTCTATTGAGAGGATATTATTTCATCTATCACGGGAGAAACGATAAACCAGCAGACGGGGATATTTTTCATCGCTCCCGATGGAATCAAGAATATCGTTACACAAATCTACTCCCCTAGCTATTTCGCGACGCACTTCCAAAAAAGCGCGCAACTCAACACAGAGATAAGCTGCGCGTCATGGCGGAATAATAATAATTTCATCACCGGATACTTCCGAACAGCGGGGACGCCTACGGACGAAAATATCATCTGCGCGCTCTACGGTACAGGACCTGGCGATACGACAGCATACACGCAGTTCCGAAGCGGACGGGATACTACCCAATGCAGCGGCGTGATAATGAATGTCGTGCATACCTGACATCTTTCGAATCTTATACTTGCGGCAAATACCATCTATGTCCTGACAGGGAATGTGCACACAGGAAACGCTGCTATCTCAATGGCGGACTGTAGCACAATCATAAGCGATGAAAGTACAGGGACTACGATGTATAGCACAATCATGCTAGATTATACGCCAGGATATGAAGCCATGATATACAACGCCAACAAAAAATACACCATAGTAGACAATCTGAACATCAATGGAACGGGCTGATGACCGGTGCCAGCGCATGCTGCGAATTATTTCGGTCTGGATTTTGAATCCTCCACAGATAGCACCATCAGCAATCTCAAAACATACAATCATACTGAGGATAGTATTATGTTGAGCGCTTGCAGCAATATGCTCTACAACAATATCCAATCGTATGACAACCTAGAGGGAATGCTCATAGACAGTGTACAAAACAGCATATTCAACAATATGCAGGTTTACAACAGCTCTGCCAGTTTTGGGATGTATATCTTTTCTTGTGCCAATAATGCATTCAACAATATCCAGATATATAATAACCAAACAGATGGGCTGCATGTCGTACAATCAACAAATAACGCATTCAATAATATTCAGTCTTACAACAATGACTATGGAATATATATAGATAGTGTTTCTGATAATAATATATTCAATAACACACGAGGGTACAACAACATAAATTACGGTATATGGAATGATTCGAACAACATCCAATATTATGGAACGGCGGTATTTTTCAATAACGCTAACGCAAATATTTCATGATCCATCTCATTGGTTCAAGGCACAGGGAATTATTATCAGTCATTGTGACGGCAAACGGGAACGATAGATACCGGCGCAACTATGTCGCGAGACTATATCACCAATCCTATCGACACCAATGGAAATTACCTTATATCACGGACAGGAGCGCGAACGGGTATTAGATGACGGCAAACGGGATATACTGACATCACAGACAAATACTCCTACGGAAGCGGAATCCTCACGCAGATCCAGCCGGTGTATTACAGTTGATCAGCTTTCAAGACATGAGGAGCGTTCAACAGCGCGCGGTATATCTGATCAAGCACCATAAAAGTCACCGGTGATGTAACAGGGGTAAATACATACAGCATGGGAACTATGGTCATCACGGGACTCTCCAGCAACGGATTGATAAACAAATACAGCATATTCTGAGATATCACAGCATTCAAACTATGATTGAATATCAATACGCAGAGCACAGGCATCACATTACTTACATGACTATCGACAAACAGGATAGTTGTCCAGCTTTCCTGAACGAACTATTTTTCGACGCATTTCCAAAGAGAGACACAGACAGACAGCACTCCTCCTTCTCAAGTCATTCTTATCAGTCCGCTCAGCGGCAGCGTGATACCAAACCCAACAGTAAACTTAGTACGAACTTCAGCGATAGACACAGGAGTTGGCATGGGAACATATCTCTATCAAGTAAGTACGGGTGACACATTCACCGACTTTATCACCTCATGAACTACAGCCAATACATGAGCTACGATAAATTCATTGACGATCGGAACGACATATTATCGGAGAGTGTACGCTATCGACATAGCAGGAAACACCTGAGCACAAAGCGATACACGGAATTTTAGGATCGACATACCAATCAGCTGCATGACCTGATGGGACAATGACAACTTCATCACAGACGCGTTCTGGAGCCTAAATCCATCAGACGAAAATATCATCTGCGCGCTGTATGGAAGCTGAGGCAGTGATCAGACAGCGTATACGAAGTATCGATCATGATACATCCAAGCGAGCTGTTTAGATCAGGGTATGGTAGTATACCACATCAATCCATGAACAAACCAATTGCCAAGCGTTATGTCGTCCAATAGCATCTATGTGTTATCAAGCGGAGACTATGTTCAGACAGGGAAAATCAATATGAAAAATTGTGATACTATCGTAGGAAAAACAGGGAATGCTATATTATATGCTACAGGATTCGATTGACTGAATCGTAGCATTATAGAAAACGAAAATAAAAAAAATAGCATCCTTGATAATTTTTCCGTTAACGGTTCATGATCAAATCCTACTCTCAGTGACGGTCTTATAGAATTTAGCAATTTTGCATCTGATAATACAATACACAAAATCGAAGCTTATGAAAATTATTACTGAATTATGTTAAACAATACCAACAACAATATTTTTGATACAATAAAAACACACGATAATAGTATATATGGAATATTTTTCTATGCAACAGCAAATAATAATATATTCAACAATATACAGGCGTTCAATAATAATAATAATGGAATATATATGAATTATTCTTCAAATAATACATTCACCAATTTACAAATATACGATAACGGAACAGAAGGGATATGAGTATACTATCACTCAAATAATAATATATTCAACAATATGCAGATATTCAATAATCCTCATAATGTATTTTTGTGACAATCGAGCGGCAATATATTCAACAACACACAAGTATATAATTGATGATACGCAATAGATACAAATCTAGCACCTAACAATATCTTCAATAACATTCAAGTATACAACAATCAAAATGGAATAGTATTAGACGATGAATCGGATAATTACATATTCAACGATACATGGATATATAACAATGATTATGGGATGCGAATCAATCAATGATCCACAGGGCACAGATATTATGCTTCAGGATACTTTTTTTGAAACACATCAGATTTTTGAGGATCAGGAGAAAATTTTATCGCATGAACATGAATATACTACTCTGCGTTATGACGGACAAGCGGAAGTATGAACACGGGAATATCCATGTCGCGGGACTATGCCACCAACCCATTGAACATCGATGGGACATACTTATTGCTGCGGTCTGGAAGTCGAACATGAGTACAAGGATTTCAGTCCAATTATGCCACCGGCAGAACGGAGAAATACTCCTATGGAAGCTGAATAAAAACACAGATTCAGCCAGTGCTCCGATCAGGTAATGATATCATCACCGGTCTCAGCTTCGATACAACGAAATACATCTGATCAATAGATACAATCACTGTTACAGGTGATGCAACCATAGTATGAACGACCATCACTGGTATATCCAGCAACGGACTGATTACGAAATTCAGCGTCTTCTGAGATATCGTAAGCTACAAAATCGGACAGACGATAAATACGAGCACAGGATTCATACCGATTACATGACTTTCTGCCAATAGGATTGTCACGCAATTATATGATCCAAGCAACTATTTTGCTACGCATTTCCAGAAGGATTTAACCATTGCGGGTTGTATTCTTCAGTTCACCTGATCGACTCCAGCCGATGGCGCAACTATCACAGGAGATAATTTCAGAACAGATATAGAGATATCAAGCTGCAGCAATCTCGACGCCTTCATGTATAAATTCGATGGCGTCGATTATCCTTATTACGATAGTGGACTCGTGCTCATGATGAATTTCGACAAGATAGGGGCACTGTGAGAGACAGATGGAAATATCGCTGATCGATCACAATATGGAAACAATGGAAGCGGATACGGATGAGTGACATGGACATGAAATGGAAAACGATGAGGGGCATATAAATTTAACGGCACTACGAATTACATCGTCACAACAAGTAATATATCATTGTGAAATACATTCTCGGTCTGAGCACGAGTATATGCTTCAGGTACCTGAGTGTACAAAAGAATAATGGAGACAAGATATAACTCGTGATTCTATCTGGGCATGAATGCGAACGGCACAGCGTATCAGCTCATAGTAAGAAACCCTACATCGCCTTACGGATCGGTAACCTGATGAAATGTGGTGTTGAACACACGACAATATGTATTGGGGGTCTATGACGGAACGAAATGATATCTGTATGTAGATGGAACACTTGTTGATTCATGAGCATTCACAGCGCCAGGAAACACATCATATCCTCTCTATATAGGAAGGTATCCAGTCTCCGCTTCATATTATCGAAATGGTAAGATTGATGAGCCGCGCATATGGAATCGCGCCCTCTCATCCGGAGAGGTAGAACAAATGTATAAATCTAACCTCAATAAAATCGATACGGGGACATGGGCATTCGTAAGCTTACAAACTGGCCTATTAAACAACACAACATACCTGTACACAGGACGAGTAAGTAATGTATTGGGCATATCTGAAAACACAGGAAGGGTGCTCTACACAAATCGATGCTGAAATGGAACAACCGATCTAGGAGAGCAATGCGATGATGGCATCTATAATACAGGATCATGCACGACATGAACATATAACGGAACATGTAATTATTGTTCATTGAGTTGTACAATAGGCACAGGCTACGGACCATATTGTGGAGACAGCACCATAACCAATCCACCGGAAACCTGTGATGACTGAGGCACCGGTAACTATGATGGATGTAGCGCATCATGTCAGATAGAGGCTACAGGAACCATAGCATGTAGCAACGGAAACTTCAATTTCGGTTCTACAGGTACTTCGGCAAGTAACATAACGCTTTCAGCACTTTCAGATAATGTTTTCCAATGTGTAGATATGAGCTGAACGACCAACGGAATCTACCAAGTACAGATGTGAACACAACTGACCAATGGCATCACGACCATCAGTTCTGGCAACGTATCTATTGCTACAGGAACCGTCAGCGAAGACTGTGCTGGCGCTGTATATGCTTCAGGAGGCACGCTCGATAACATCATAAATCTGATGACTAAACAATATGCCGGCGATCGATGTACCTTCGGATTCACGCCGACATTATCAGTAATTGTGCCGGCATGGTCGTCAGTAGGTTCATATAGCGGAACGATGACCATAACCTATCCGCATTAACAGTCATTGCGAATGAAATGAAGCAATCTAAATATAATACCTTTACCATTTGCCATGGATTATGAAAAAGAGAGACTCGCTCTATCTAATTGTGCTCTTGCTTTGAATAGGCATGAGCTTCGCGCAGACCTGACCTCAAAACCCGCAAGAGCAATTTGAGACAGTCAAACAAATGAATTATCTCAATCAAGTCGGAGTATATTTCGTAAACCCGACGACGAAAGCGACGCCTAAGGAATACAACGTGATGACAGATCAAGAAAAGAGAGAGAAACTAACATTATTGTTTAAAAACGAATCTGACAAAGACCTACACGTACGAATAGAATTCGCAGACCAAGTCGAGAGCAATGCATGAACGAGATGATGTTCGGCAGATTATAAGAACTGATTCTCAGCTTTCATCAAGGCACCACGGAAGGGAGACATCTTACTACCTGCCAAATCACAGACAGAAAAGGATATCCAGCTAGAATTCCCCGTGGGAGTAAAAGGCATCCAGAAATGATGCATCGCCTACGGAGTTATGGAAGATAAGGAAAAAAACGCCAAAACTTTCCTATCAATAGTAACACGCAAAGTGCTCTATCTGGATGCCCTAGTAGGTTGAACAGGAGAAGTCGATTACAGGATAGTTTTGTGAAGTATCGACAAGTATATAAATGATAAAGGTGAACTAGAGATAAGTATGGACGCACAAAACGTCTGAAACGTAGACTCTACAATAAGCATAGAATGAAAAATAGGCAATATACTCGGATTCGAGAAGCCCATAGCCATGGGAGGGAAGATAATCAAAGGAGAAGAAGGGACACTGATGACGAATATGGGGAGACTACCATTTTACAAATGAATGTTCACGATTAAGCTGACGATCAAAGATACCCCGGATTTCGGATTTGACGGAAGCAAATACGGCATCGATCCGAAGATACTAGCATGATGAGAAAGGACTATAACGATACTGTATTTCGTATGGCATCGATGGATGATGATCGTATTGCTAATACCGGTGATGATTATATATGGGACATCGAAGAGAAAGAAAAAACTAAGTTAAAGCGGAGTCTAAGGACTAAGGACTACCGACTATTGTGGAAGTAAGGTCTTATCATATTAGCATTGATCTGTGCCTACCACAGAAAAAATGCACCAAAAAAATGCACCAGAAGGCCCTGTTAGGATTTGTTTGCGAGCGTTTCGCGCGGTAAATGAACCGACAGGGTTTTCATTTACAAAGAAAAAGGCAGTCGGCACATATTCTTTTTTGTGGGTCGATTGCTATGTCCGTCACAGGGGACATACCCTCATTCAAAGTCGATGCCCTACGTATCTCAGACCGCAATCGACCGAGGCGCTTTTGCCTACTTTTGCCGCCGGAAGGTAAAAGTAGGGCCGGCCCGCGGGCACGGCGGGAAAAAAGAAAAAACTTCCATCGCTGGAAGCCTTTCTCTATATCTTACAATTTTCTGATCCTGTCTGAAACTCTAGCGAGATCCATAGTATCATATTTTTTCATGAGCATGTCGGATTTGATCTTATTCATGATATCCTGAACGACTCATACGATGATGATCACTCATGAACCGGTCACGACTACTGGCAATGAACCGATAGATTGGACGATATCTTGGATGAATGGAATATAATTGAGAACATAACTATACACGCCGATAAATGCTAGACCAGCTCCTCACCAAAGACACAGATGCATGAGGATACCGTTGATGTATTTGGCAGTCTCTTTACCTGGTCTGATACCTGGGATGAATCAGCCTCTTTTCTGGATATTGTCAGATATCTTATCCGGACTGAAGACGATGAGCGTATAGAAGAAGGTGAACGCTATGATAAGTGCGAAATAGAGCACGATAGCCAGTGGTCAAGGCTGTTGGGTATAGATATTCAAGTTAGCTTCAATCCGATTACCCATAGCCATCAATTTGACGTTACCAGGTTGGAATTGTACAATAAGCTTGGAAAGCAAATATGGGAACGAAACGAATGCGATAGAGAAGATGATCGGCACCATTCCTACGGGATTCATAGGGATGGGCAATGAGGAGGACTCCTCTATCTTACCTCTTCTAGCATATATGACAGGGATTTCTTTGATGGATTTAAGGATGAAGATAGAAAGGAGGACTAAGCCGAGGACGATGACAAGCATGAAAATAATCACTCATCCCATGCTGCTCGCTCCTGACACATCTCCATAGATCTTCTGAGTCATTCCAGCTACGATAGATGCAAATATAAGGAGTGATATACCATTGGATATACCCTTTTCCGTAATCAATTCACCAATCCGCATAAGCAAGATAGATCATGCTGTCATAGAGAATGCAGTGATCAAAAGCGTAGGAAGGGAAGTATCGATGACCTGTCATCACAAAAGATAATTGATGAAGAACACCATACCTATCGCCTGGAGAAACGCTAATGGCACAGTAAGATATCTTGTATATTGAGCGATTTTCTGTTGTCCGACTTCACCTTGTTCAGTCAATTCTTCCAATTTAGGAACAACGGATCACATAAGTTGCATGATGATGGATGCATTGATGTAAGGGGCCAATCCAAGGGCTATCAAAGAGAATTGATCCAAAGCACCTCACAAGAGCATAAGAAAATATCCTAAACCGGATGCCCCTCAGCTTGCATCAAGGGTTTTAGCCATGAGTGCATCGACATGGACGAATGGGACAGGGATGAAGACCAAGAGCCTATAGAGGGCCAACATGATCAATGTGAAGATGATCTTATTTCTGATAGTAGGATTTTCTCGGATTTCTTGTAACCTTTTGAGAAATTTGTCCATAGGAAAACGCTTAGAACAATAAAAGGATTATTCTGCTTTCTTGACGACTTTCTTTTTAGCGGCTGGCTTTTTGACTGCTTTCGCTTCTTTAGACTTCTTCACTTCTTCGGTTTCGATCAATGGTTTAGCGACAGCTTTCACGGGTTTTACAACAGGAGCCTTAGCTACCTTAGGAGCTTTTGCAGGTCTTGCAGCCTTAGCAGCAGCTTTTGCTATTTTTTGCTCCTTTATACTTTGTACTTTCAACTTTCCACTTTTGCCCTTGCCTGGAGCGGCCATCTTTTCTTGAGCGGATTTAGAGAATTGTTCTATACCCGTGAACGTAAGATGTTTGGAATAGTCTCCATCACCGAGGATTTTGACCACTGCCAATTCGTGCTTGATATATCCCAATGTCTTCAATACAGCTTTAGTGATTTCCATAGCATCAGCAATCCTCTTGTCCTGATCCAAAGCGCCGAGATTGATGACTATGACATCTTTGACCAATTTGAAAGGTCTCTTAAATCCTTTAGCTTTAGGCAATCTCTGAATGATAGAAGTCTGTCCTCATTCAAAAAATGCTTTCATAGAATGTCAGCTTCTTGCTTTCTGTCATTTGAGGCCTCTTCCAGAATAGTTTCCCGTTCCGGTTCCATTACCTCTTCCTCTCTGCTTAGCCTTATCTTTAAGTCAAGCGCTTCTTTTTAATTGATGTAGTTTCATAATGCGTAAACATATGAGTTAAAATCTCTTATTTGTCCTTTTTGGCAGGAGCCTTTTTGACAGGTTTTGCTTCTTCTAGAGTAGCCTTTGGAGCTGGAGCGACTACTTCGATCTCAACAGTTTTATTGTTGATGACTTTCTTTTCTACTTTTGGCTCACGTTTAGCAGTATCCATTTCACGTTCTACATCTTCTTCTTTTACGACTTTCCTTTCATTGCACATCTTAGCAAAATGACCAGCGTGTTTATAATTACAGAGCGCTAGGATTGTAGCCATAGCATTATTCAATTTATTATTTGAACCTACCATCTTGGAAAGCACATTTTCATATCCAGCCAATTCAAGGACTGATCTGATAGATGAACCTGCCTTAAGTCCTGTACCTCCTGCAGCAGGGATCAATTTTACCAAACATGATTTATATTTTGTCACGGTTGGATAAGGGACAGTGAACGCCTTAGTCAACGGCACATCAAACATATTTTTGTATGCTTCACGTGAAGCTTTTTGGACAGCGAGAGAAACATCCGGACCCTTAGAAACTCCGAGTCAGATTTTTCATTTTCTATTACCGACCAAAACAGTAGCCCTAAAGGACATCCTTCTTCCTCAGGTAGTAACTCTCGTTACTCTCCTGACCTCGAGCATCATCTCATCAAACTCTTTTTTGATCTTATCTTTATTTCCTCCTCTCATGAAACAAATAATTATATAATAAAGTATTTTTATAAACAAACCAACAACTTTTGACCTTATGGACCTTATGACCTTCGACTATATTTGGATTCCTCCTTTTCTGAGTCAGTCAGCCATAGCTTTTACTCTTCCATGATAGAAGTGACCATTTCTATCATAAGCAGCCTTGCTCGCGCCGGCCTTTTTCATCATCTCAGCCAACTTTTCACCAGCTTTCTGAGCGCTTTCGACCTTTGTACCTTTCTCATTCTTATCAGTGATACTAGCGAGGACCTTGCCTTCTGTATCGAGTACTTGGGCTTTCATGTATTTGTTGGTCTTATTTACCACAACTCTAAAATCAGGAGTGGCAGCCTTGATAGCGCTGTTCACTTTAAATTTCCTTCTAGCGAGTTTTCTGTCCTTATCTTGTTTCTGGCTTTTCAGATTTTGCATTGTAATGATGATAATGTTTTAAAACTTGATCCGAGTCTAAGGTCTAAGGACTAAAGACTAAGGACTAATTTACGCCTTCTTAGCGGCTTTTCCTGGTTTCAGCTTGATGAATTCATCGAAGTATCTAAATCACTTCCCTTTGTATGGTTCTGGCATCTTTAATGCTTTCAATTGCGCAGCCTTCTGACCGAGCAATTGTTTGTCGATACCTTGCATAGTGATGACATAATTACCTTTGGCATCCTGCTCTACTTCACATTTTATCTCCGCAGGTACGTCAAACTTCACTTTGTGGGACAATCCCAAGGCCAATAGGAGTCAGCTTCCTTCTTTTTTGGCAGTGTATCATACTCATATCAAAAGCAATTTCTTTTCGTATCCATGAGTGACGCCCTCGACCATATTGTTGACGAGCGTTCTGGAGAGTCCCCGAAGATTCTTCTTCTCATCATTATCGATAGAGAAGACTATCTCGTTATCTTTGACTTCAGCTTTTACACCAGCAACAAGCGTGTAAGACAATGTTCACTTAGGGCCCTTCACAGTGACCTTAGCGTCCTCTATCTTGATTTCTACGCCCGCAGGGATGATGATATTTTTCTTTCAAATCTTTGACATGATAATAAAGGTTTAATAGGTTTAAAAGGTTCGATAGGTTTGATAGTCCTTTGTGCCTTTGCGCCTTTGCGCCTCTGCACCTTTTAGTAGATTTCGGCGATAAGCTCTCCTCCCAATTTTTTCTGTTTAGCGACATGAGCTGCCATGATGCCTTGGTTGGTAGAGATGATACCGATACCTCTTCCTCATGCGACAGAACCGATATCTTTGTAGCTTACATACCATGACCTAGAAGGCTTGGAGAAGAATTTCACATTGGGGATATCATCCACAGGATTAGTGACCTTCTTTAAGGTTACGGTGATGAATTTCTTTGCACCGTCTTCATTGATTTTAAAACCTTCGATAAACTTATATTGTTGCAATAAGTCCAAGATCTTAGTTTTAAAATTAGAGAAAACGACTCCATCAACGCTAGTTTTCCTAGCCATGTATGCATTTTTGATCCTGATTAAGAGATCATGGATGGGAGCTGTAACATAAGTACTCATAAGTGATTAGCTTCACAATATAAAAACAGAATAACACAGACTTTATTTTTTTGTACGCTTTTCATATTAAGATAAGTTCGTTGACCTTACAGACCTTCGACTTTATGGACTTTTGACTATCGGGAAGCTTTTCTGAGACCCATGATCATACCGTCTCTTGCGTATTTTCTCAAGCATACTCTACAGATACCAAAATCTCTGATGTAGGATTTTGACCTTCCGCACAATCTGCATCTATTGTAGTATTTAGTGGGCTGCTCAAGCGCTTTGCCTTGCACGAATCTTTTATCGTACATTTTCCCCTGTTTTGCTTTTAGTGCTGTTCTTGCCATTAAATAATGATGTAATATAAATAAACGGTTTTTGGATGCGCAGGAAGTCTAAGGTCTAAGGACTACTGACTAAGGACTAATTTATTTGAAGATGAATCCTAATGCTTCAAGAAGCGCTTTTGATTCAACCGCATTCTTTGATTTGAGCACGATAGTGATCTGCATTCCCATAGGAGTGACGACATCTTCTACACCGAGTTCAGGGAAGACATTGTATGTCTGCATACCTATATTGATACTTCTGCCTCCCTTATCAAAAGATTTTTCTGATATACCGGCAAAGTCTCTGACTCTAGGCAATACAAGCTTCACAAATCTGTCCAAAAAGCTATATGCTCTTTCCCTTCTGAGCGTAGACTGCATCATGACAGGAATGCCTTCTCTAAGCTTGAAGTTTGATATCGCTTTCTTCGATTTCGTGATGCGTGGTTTTTGACCGGTGATCCTTATGAGATTCTTTTCGAATTCGTCGAAATCTTTGATAGATTTCCTTGTCGCCAAAGATCATATACCGACAGCGACAACGACTTTTTCGAGTCTTGGAACGGCATTGACGTTCTTTATCTCCAATTTCTTCGCTAGTGTAGGAAGGATCTCTTTTTTGAATTGTGCTAATGTAGCCATACGTATAATAACAATAAGTAAATAATCTATTTTTCATTTCCACTTATCGCGAACCGTCATTGCGAGGAGCATAAGCGACGTGGCAATCTGAGAGCGATTATATTTTGACATTCAACTTGACGCTCTTCCTTGTCTTCTTGCCGTCTTTAGCCGTATCGATAGCGACTCTAGTAGGCTTTTTCTTACCTTCTACATAATACATCACATTGGATATATGCAATGGAAGATGCTTCTTGAGGAAGCCCTTACCCTTGGTAGCTCTCTTGGCCTCATTGATTCATTTTACGAAAACCTTATCACCGGCGATATGCTCTATCGTCGATACCTTGCCTTTGAACTTTCCGCTGATGATCATAATTGGATCTGCTGCTCTTAATTTTTTCATGATAAACCTCTATGTAAAATGTTAAAGTAATCTAATGCATGTAGAATGGCACACGGTAAATGGTAAATGTACTTTATCCGTTATCCGTTACCCATTATCCGTTTACACGACTTCTTCAGCCATGTTGGTGATGATCTTCATTCCTCTATCTTTGAGCTCTCTTGAAACAGGTCAGAATATTCTTTTTCCGATAGGTTTCATTTCGCCTTTGGCATCGATAGCGATGAGGATGATAGCATTGTCTCAGAATCTGACATAGGTTCCATCTTTCCTAGAGACCTCCTTGGTCATTCTCACGATGATAGCCTTGGCTACATCTCATTTCTTGATGGAGCTCGTAGGCGCAGCATCCTTGATAGCCACGACAACAGTATCTCAGATAGTTGCCTGTCTAGCAGTAGATGACTTTAATATCCTAAATATCTGAGCTTTCTTAGCTCATGTATTATCGGCTATGATAACATTTGATCCAACTTGCAGCATGATATAATGTATAAAGTATAAAGTTTGTAAAAACTATGTGCCTATCGAAACTATGCGCCCTTATTCTGCACCTCGACAAGCGTCCATCTCTTCAACTTGCTGATAGGTTTGCTTTCTCTGATCCTTACCGTATCGCCAAGCTTGGAAGCATTAGCCTCATCGTGCACATAATATTTCTTCTTCACGATAAATCTTTTCTTGTACAAAGGATGCATCTGCACTGTCTTTACAAGCACGATACGAGTCTGAGAAGTCTTATCGCTGACAACTTCTCCTACGAATTCCTTGATGTTTTTACTTCATAGAATTGCCATATTTCTCCTGTATTTTAGATGTTAAAAGGGTGTTCACTCTAGCCACGTCTCTTCTAGTCTGCTTGATCTGATGAGTCTGCTTCAATCATTTGATAGCATGTTTCATCTTGAGACCATGCAACTCTTGCTTGAGTTTAGCTCTCGTCTGAACAAGCTCTTTGACTGACTTATCTTTCAGATCTTTCAGTGGTGATTTCTTTGCTGCCATGATATAATAAATGTTAAATGGTAAATGGTGAACGGTAAATGATGCACGTGGCACATTATCCGTTAACCTTTATACGTATTATCTTACTTCTCCTTTAGCGACGACTCTAGTCCTTATAGGTAATTTTTTACCGGCCTTAGTGAGAGTTTCGTAGGCGATACCTTTGGCAAGACCGCTCACTTCAAAAAGAACCTTTCCTTTTCTTACGGGCGCCGTATAGATATCGACTTCACCTTTTCCTGTTCCCATCGGCATTTCCAATCCTTTCTTGGTGAAAGGAACATCAGGGAATATCCTAATCCATACTTTCCCGATCTTTCTGATGGCTCTTACGATAACCTTCCTGGCAGCTTCTATCTGCTTATTGGTAAGATAATCGCTAGAAACGGCTTTGAGGCCGTAATCGCCGAAAGACACGACATTTCCTGTACAGCTCTTCCCTTTGAGGGACTTGATGATAGGTTTTCTGAATTTCCATCTTTGAGGAGTTAATAGCATTGTTATATATAGAATAGATAAATAGATTTTTTTGAAGGCAAAGTCTAAGGTCTAAGGACTAAGAGCTAATGACTATGTTTTGGATGTGCATGTCATGCATGAGGAGCAGCATGTTCTGGAGCTGGAGCCTTATTGGTGTTAGCTCATTTCTCGATCCATACCTTCACTCCGAGCACACCGTATTTGGTCATAGCCTGGAGACAGAAATAATCGATATCTGATCTGAATGTCTGTAACGATACCCTTCCTTCGATGAATTTCTCGACTCTTGCGATATCTGTTCCACCCAACCTTCACGCTACTTGGATTTTAGCTCCCAAAGCGCCTTTCTCTATGATTTTCTGAAGAGTGTTCTTCGCTACTTTTCTGAATGGCATCCTGGCCTCCAATTGCTGAGCGATGAATTCTGCCATCACTTTCGCAGACAATTCTGGAGTCCTGACTTCCTTCACGACGACCTTGAATTCCTTACCGAATTTTTGTTTGAGTTCATCTTCGAACTCCTTCAATTTGGCTCAGTTTTTTCACATAAGGACGCCTATCTTGGAAGTGAAGATGATCATCTCACCTTCTTTAGCAGTCTTTCTTACGACGACTTTGCTTATCCCTGATCTTGGGAAAGTCTTCTCTATGAACGCTCTCAGCTTGATATCTTCAACAAAGAAATCTGCCCCTGCCCTTCTGGTCTTATTGAACCGTTCGCATGGCCGTGATTTCACGATACCTACTCTCATTCCGATTGGATTGACTTTTTGTCACATAATTACTTTTAAACCAAGTAAAATTTTCAAATGGCATTATCTCTATTTAGCTGGTGTTTTTTTGGCTTTTGGAGCCTTGACGGGTTTAGCAGCTTTTTCTATTTTTTCGACTTTCTTAGCTTTTGGAGCAACTTCTTTCAAAACCACCTGTACATAACATCTGGATTTCTCGTAGTGGCTGATCCTCGATCTAGAAGTGAATCTGATTCTCTTGATCTTTGGACCTGCTCATACTTTAATCTCTTTGACAGCGAAGTCTTTAGCCTCTCAAACGTTCTTAGCATTGCTAAACGCAGACTTAACGACTTTATACAATATCTTCGCAGCCTTTTTAGGCAAGACAGCAAGAGTATTTAAGGCGTCTTCGACTTTTTTGCCTTGTACTAGCTTGGCCATCAATGACATCTTCTTGTCAGATACCAAAGCGTATTTTAATGTAGCGGTCAGACTTTTGCTCATCGTGAATATGTAATAAATTTAAATATTCTGTACTCGGTACTAGGTACTCGATACTCGTAACTAGAATGGGTGTCATCTGAATGTCCTTGTAGGGACGAATTCTCCGAACTTATGTCCGATCATGTCTTCTGTCACGTACACGCTGATGAATTGCTTACCATTGTGCACAGCAAAAGTGAATCAGATCATATCAGGGATGATATGACATGCCCTATCTCGTATCTTGATTACTTTCTTTTCACCTCATGAAGTCATTTTCTGAACCTTGATCAGAATTTTCTCATTCACATAGAATCATTTTTTTAGTGATCTTGCCATCCTCTAAACAAATTTTAAATTATAAATGTTGAATGTTTACCTGTCATGCTGAGCGGTAGTCGAAGCATCTAGATTCTTCACTTCGTTCAGAATGACCATCGACTAATTCTTGGTTTTCTTGTTGACGATAAATTTAGTGGATCGTTTTTTGCCTTTTCTTGTCTTGATACCAGCAGCGACAACTTTTCCGCTGAATGATTTTGGTCCCTTCTTCAAACCTACTTCTGTATGTCCTTCTCAACCTCCATGTGGATGGTCAACTGGATTCATGCTCTTTCCTAGGATATGTGGTTTGATTCCGAGCCGTCTTTGTCTTCCTGCCTTACCGATGACTACATTCTGGTGTTGATCGTTTCCGATCTCACCGATAGTCGCCCGGCAATTCTGGTTGAACTTTCTCACCTCTCCTGAAGATAACTTAAGGAAGATGAGATTGGTAGCTTCGTCTTTACCGACGATACTTGCGTATGATCATGCTGATTTTACCAATTTACCTTGGCTGAATGGAGTGACTTCGATATTGAATACATTCACTCATTCTGGGATATCTTTGAGCTGTTTCCTATTTCATGCTTGGATAGGAGCATCAGTACCATACAGGACCTTATCGCCTACGGCGATGTTTTTCCAAGCGAGTACGTATCTCTTCTCTCCATCTGCGAAATTGAGCAATGCAATCCTGCTCGTTCTGTATGGATCATATTCCACAGAAGCGACTTTGGCAGGGATATTAGCCTTGTCATATCATTTGAAATCGATGACTCTATAGAGTTTTTTGTGACCATTCCCCATAAATCTGGAAGTGATCCTTCACGTATTATTCCTTCCTCATGAACTCTTCAATGATTTCGTGAGAGATTTTTCCGGTCTCTTGTTTTTGGTGAGATCGCTAAAATCATATCCGATCATAAAGCGTCTTGAAGGTGTATGAGGTTTATAGGTCTTTACTGCCATCTAAATTAAGTTAAAGGTTATAAAGTTCATAAAGTTTCTAAGGTCTAAGGACTAAGATCTAAGCTCTAACTTCAGAGTTCGATCTTATCTTTTTTTCACAAGGTGACGAATGCCTTCTTGTAAGCTCATCTCACGAGCTTCCTGTTGTTCCTTCCCTTGAAACAGACATTGACGATATTTATTTTTTGAGGAGTGACCTTATACAGGTGTTGCACAGCCTCCTTGACGTCATTTTTATTGGCATCAGCGTGGACCTTGAAACAATATTTGTTTTCAGATTCTTGCTGTTTGTGTGTTTTCTCCGTAATCAATGGAGACAAGATAATACCATACAAGGAAAACTTTTTCACTGCTTTAGTGCTTGCTGTTTTCTTTGCTCTTTGCTGTAAAGTCTTCTTATATGCCATCTTTGAATATGAATAAATGATAAATCTATTTATTGATTTTCTTGAACGCTGATTCCAAGAATACGACCTTGTCTGAATGCATGAGATCATAAGGATTGAGGTAATCTACCAAGAGATATTTTACTTTCGGAAGATTCCTGAATGATTTGATGATGCTTGCATCATTGTTCTCGACTACGAACAATACTTTTTTGGTAGTCAATCACATATTTTTGATGATAGCAGCAGCTTCCTTAGTCTTTGGAGTTTCGAAAGCGACATCCTTCAATGCGCAGATCTCTTTGTCCTTGACCTTAGTAGTCAATAATCCGTTCAAGGCGATTTTCTTCGCTTTTTTGGACATATCTTTGGTATAATTCTCTACGCCTCTAGGACCGAACGCCACTCCTCCTCAGACTCTGATAGGAGCTCTTCTTCCACCGGCTCTGGCTCAACCAGTACCTTTCTGTTTGTACATCTTCTTGCCGGTACCTTGGACCTCACCCTTACCTTTTACACAAGCGATATTATTGCGTGCGTTACTTGTCTGAAGAAGATAATATTCGTGGATCAAAGATGGATTGACGAGATCATCATTAAAAACAGCTTCGTTGCAAGAAACCTGTCCGACGACCTTACCGTTTTTATCATACATATCTATAGAGTATGCCATTGTTTCAAGTATATGTCATAAAAAGTTTATTAATCGATGAGCAATCTCAATGTACCATTGTATGCTCCGGGCAATGAGCCCTTCAATACCAACAATTCTTCATGGTCTTTCTTCACCGTATCCAAGATCTGGATGTGCTTCATAGTGATGCGAGCGTCTCCCATATGTCCTGCATGTGGATGACCTTTTTGAGTTCTTCTAGGCTTTCTGTTACCTTTTGATCAACCTACTCTTGTGAACTTATGTCAGTGTGTTCCTGGCATTCCATGCATGTGGTATCTCTTGATGACTCCAGCGAAACCTTTTCCTTTGGAAGTTCCCACGACGGTGACTTCTTTGAGTCACTCCAATAATGCGGAATCAAGGAGTTTGCCGACTTCGTGAGCTTTGACGAAATCCTCGTCTACTCTCATTTCCGTGACTGATGAATAATCTGTCTTGTCTTTACCGGCCTTAGTCTTCTTGGTCTTTTTTACACCCACACCAATGACTGCAGCAGTATATCCATCCTTGCTAGCATCTTTGTATCTGATGATTTCCTGAGGGAGGACTTTCACCAAAGTGACTGGCAAAAATTTATCTTCCACCCAGATTTTCGTCATCTCTTTTTTTGTAACTATCAATCCACCTTTATTCATGATACCTATATAACTAACAACTAAAAACTAACAACTAACAATTTTTTTATACTGTTCACTATTCGTTGTTAACTGTTAACTAAAATACTTTTACGTCTACCATAACGCCGACAGGAATAGCGAGATTCTGGAGATATTCCATAGTCTTAGCGCCAGTCTCTACGACATCGACCATCCTAGAGTAGGTCATCCTTTCGAATTGCTCTCTAGAATCCTTGAATTTGAAGTTAGATCTCAAGACCGTATATAATTTCCTTTTCTTAGGCAATGGGATAGGACCTTTGACGACAGCCCCTGATTTTACCAAAAGACCAACCACCTTACCGACAGAGGCTTCCAACATCTTGATGTCATAGCTCTTCAATTTGATCCTCAATTTGGTCTTGGTGTTTTTTACTTTTTCTGCCATCTGATACAAAATAGTGTTAAAAAAACTTAGCATTTAGATGTCCCCCGGAATGCTCCGAGGGAATCCTAAATACCAAATATGATGTGGTAAAGATTAATCAAGTACTTTGGTAACAACTCCTGCTCCAACTGTTCTTCCACCTTCTCTGATCGCGAATCTCAAACCATCTTCCATAGCTACTGGGTAGATGAGTTCGACATCGATCTTAGCGTTGTCTCCAGGCATAATCATTTCTGTACCAGCCTTAAGTGTGATAGAACCAGTGACGTCAGTAGTTCTCAAGAAGAATTGAGGTCTGTATCCTGTCATGAAAGGAGTGTGTCTTCCACCTTCTTCTTTCTTCAATACGTATACTTCAGCCTCGAATTTCTTGTGAGATTTAACAGTACCTGGCTTGCAGATGACCTGTCCTCTCTCTATCTGATCTTTTTCAATACCCCTAAGAAGCAATCCTACATTCATACCTGCTTCAGCAGAATCGAATTGTTTGTGGAACATTTCAACTCCAGTGATGACAGTCTTTTTTGGTTCAGCTCCAAGACCCAAGATTTCGACTTCGTCGTTCATCTTGACGATACCTCTTTCAATTCTACCGGTTGCGACTGTTCCTCTACCTTTGATAGAGAAGACATCTTCTACTGGCATCAAGAATGGTCTCTCATTGTCTCTTACTGGAACTGGAATATATGTATCCAATGCATTGAGAAGCTCCCGGATTGGCTTAGCCGCACCTTCAGCATCAGCTGCATTTTCAACTGCCTTGAGCGCAGATCCTCTAATGATAGGAACTGGAGCGTCGACACCATATCCTTGTTTCTTCAACAAATCTCTGATTTCTTCTTCTACGAGGTCCAACATGTCCTTGTCTTCGACCATATCGCATTTATTCAAAAACACGACGATCTTAGGAACATTTACTTGTTTAGCCAAAAGTACGTGCTCTCTTGTTTGAGGCATCGGACCATCTGTACCAGCAACAACGAGGATAGCTCCATCCATCTGAGCAGCACCTACGATCATGTTTTTGACATAATCGGCATGTCCTGGACAATCGATATGAGCATAATGTCTAGTCTCAGTTTCATACTCAACGTGCCTTGTGTTGATAGTAATACCTCTTGCTTTCTCTTCTGGAGCATTGTCGATTTGGTCGTAAGCAGTATACTGTGCCCAACCTTTTGTAGCACACACAGCAGTAATCGCTGCAGTCAATGTAGTCTTTCCATGATCTACGTGACCGATGGTTCCTACATTCACATGAATTTTTCAAGCCATAATAACAAATATTTAAAAATTAAAATGGGATACTTTTTTGATTGACGCAAAATCGTCATTTCGGACGAAATGATAGATATAAACCAATCACGAATGGATTAGTTCACCTACACATTTGACTAACCGAAACCTAGCTCACAGATAATTAGTTTCCCTAATGGAGACCATTGTATCCGCGAGGATTCAAGCGCAATGGTATTTGTGTTTTATTATATGATGACGAGCAATGTGTACATATTTAGACAACGATTGCAAGCGATTTTTATTAAGATTTCGGGGATGAGGGACTCGAACTCTCGACCCCTCGCTCCCAAAGCGAGTGCTCTAGCCATCTGAGCTAATCCCCGATATCTTTTCATGGTGGGCATGGGAGGACTCGAACCTCCGACCTCGTCCTTATCAGAGACGCGCTCTAACCAGCTGAGCTACATGCCCATGAAAATGTATTCATGGTGCCAGGAGGCAGAATTGAACTGCCGACACAAGGCTTTTCAGGCCTCTGCTCTACCACTGAGCTACCCTGGCAAAAATGCCATATTGATACTCCACTGAGCGGACTGAACGAAGTGAACCCGGCTTTAGCAGGGCTGGCGTAAATAATTGTTGGTATGGAAGGGTTCAAACCAATCCGACCTGTCCGGTAACTACCGGACCGCTCTAACAGACGAAGTGTCCGCTGAGTATAACGATTGCGGACCTGAGCTACATGCCCGTAACTCTTTTTGAAGAATACACAAAAAATACATTTCAGTGTGGTGGTGTATACATATATATAGTACGAATTCAAGGGGAAAATTTATAACAGTCCTTTCAATTCCTCGACCACCCTCTTCATGACCGCCTCACTATCCGCCTCTACGGTGAATTTTATCTTATCTTCTGTATTTGATGGTCTGAGATTGAACCGGAAATCAGGAGCATAGACGCTGATACCATCCACGAACTTAATCTCATAGTCAGAATACTTTTCTTGGACTTTCTTTAGAGCAGCTTCTTTATCCAAAACAACAAGACTGACGACCGGACTCTTGAAATACTTCTTGTACGCACCGACAAACTCCGACCGACTAGAATATTCTTCCATTTCTTTACATATATAATAGAGTGCCAACAGCGACATTTCATAGCCACCGATTTCGGCAAAAAGATAATGCCCGCTACTCTCACCGGCAAAAATTCCACCGCACGCCTTGAGCTCCTGGTTGATGAAAAATCTTCCGACTCTGGTCATCCTCGCTTCACCACCCAAACCAGTCACGACTTCCTTGATTATTTTGGTCGACATCGTTTCATAAAGCACAATCAGCTTTTTTTCGTCTTTTACGTTTTTTACTTCTTTTACTTCTTTTACGATTTGTTTCGCAATCATCGCAGTCAACAAATCTCCACCGACGACCTTTCCATCAGGACCGACAATACCAATCCTATCCGCATCACCATCAAACATGATACCAAATTTTATCCCGCTGTCTCCTGTTGCGGGATCAGCACCTTTCTCTTTCACTACATGAATCAATTGTTCATAATTTTCATGTTCTTGTGTATCAGAATAGTGCGCGGAAAAATTTCCATCAGGCTGATCATTGATCAACTCTAGAGTATGATGCTTGGAAATATAGTCCTGGAAAAATTTCTTTTCCACACTCACCGCCGCACCCGTAGAAAAATCTACCACGAAATGATGACGCTTCGTCAAACCGCTCCATTTAGCATCCAGCATCGCATATAATTTTTGGACCTTGTTCAAAAGATTTTCATTAACTGATTGTCTCTCCTGATAAGAAGAGGTACCAAAGGCGGAGAGGTTTGTTGCCTCATCATATTCTTGTTCAAATATTTTTTTTAATTGTTCCGTAGAAAGCAATGTCACTTCCTTATCAAAAAATTTCATACCAACATCACCGGGAGGATTGTGTGACGCAGTAAATGCCACACCAAGATCATAATCACCCTGCCCGAGATAATACAAAGCCGGCGTACTACATACACCATATGGATAATCAGCACTCGCCTCAAAGTTTGCAAAAAAGACACGAGAAAAATCTGACGCTTTCAATCACGCAACGAATGCATCTATCAACGCAGGATTCTGCAATCTCACATCACACCCGATAAGAAGCTTAAAATCTTTCTTTCACTGTTCACTGTTAGTTGTTAGTTGTTCACTGACAAGATGTTTCCCGGTAGCCTTTCCCATGACATAAGAAAAATGCTCATCAATATTTTTTCAGTAAGCTCCTCTGATGTCATACGCCTTAAAAGCCTTCTTGTAATTTTCTAACATGATGTAAAGTGTGAGATATAAAATTTGCTCGGCCGTCATTGCGAACGAAGTGTGGCAATCTGGCCGAAATTTATCTACTTGAATTTGAATCAAAGTTTGATCCTATCCAATCGATGAATCTCCGGCAACGGTAACCCATATTTCTGGAGAAAATCCAATTCCATCGGAACGATACGATAATAATTCCCCTTCTCATCTTTGATGACCTTCTTAAGGATTTCCCTATCAATTTTCCAGTCTCAATTAGAGTCGAATCATTGAAAGTCATTAAGAGTTTTTATCCTAGCCTTGTCATTCTGAGGCATCGAAGAATCTAGGCTAGTTCTCTCAGATCCTTCACTTCATTCAGGATGACGAGAGAGAACTATTTCTGCTCATTCGGGCACATCGACTTTAATCTCTTCATCCCTCCACAAGTATCACTCCTTCGTCACTTCTTCTTTGGTGAAGCTATCATCGATCAGATACGCAGCCGTATCGTTGAAGTAGAAGGGATTCATGCTAGCAGGGAAGAATGCTCATAATGTTCATTCAGCATCCATTTTTTCAAAGATTTGATTTGCAAGTTCAAATCGGTCTTCTTTGGTATATTCTTTATTGAGAATGCAGAATTGTTTGTTTTTAAGTCAGACACAACCGAGGCAATAGGAGCATCATTCCATTAAACAATTATAATACATATATGATCATTCCACACTATAGTTGGTAACTAAATGGTCTCACCATCAAGACGCCATAGCACCATAATTATAATTTTCTTTTTTAGAAGCACACTGAAAACAATTATACATTTCTTCACACGCATCTTTTCATCAGACCATAATCAAATTTTTTCCATTTTTGATTTGATTTACAAAATATCATTCCTGGATATTTTCTGATTGAATTATTACTCATCATTTACAATTAGAGCTGTTAATATTTTTTCATACTTTGTTAAGCTTTTGATAATATTCCATAAAATTTTTCTTTTGCGAAAGTATTTTTTGTTTTTCTACCGCAAACTCATTAGGCGAGTACTGCTTATTGTATATACAATAGCTCATATTATCAAGATCATTACAAAATAGACACTCCCTACATCAAACCATATTTGACGAAAACCAAGTATCAGAACAATTATTAATATAATCTGAATAGAAAATATTATATGAATTAGTAACTCATGCACTCATGTAAATATTATCACAATAGTTCCAAACAGACACGGAATTAAAAATATTTCTACTATTGTTTTTTATAGAAAAGCTATAACATACATTTTCACTACCAAACGTGACATTGCTGGAAAGATAGACATTTTTTATGCCACATATCATATCTGCATAATCACAATTTTCATTGTTCATATAACTAATCCTTGAGGGCCAAGACACGTTTCTCATAAGTCTTTGAAGATTCTCAAAGAAACTTATTGAATAATCAAAATCTTGTCCGAATTTCAAAAAACCATCTCTTTCTTCATTGAATTTTCCAAGAGTAATGATTGATCAAATTCTATCGCTCGTACGACAAAGAGATACAATGCCATCATTTTTATAAAACATCATAGGACACCGGCTAACAACATTTTTTATAAAGTCACGAAAATAATCGTTCTTGATTCTGGAAATCATTTTTTCTTCCCGCTTCTTGATATCAGCCATGAATAGTATTTGGAATCTAAAACTGTTAGTTGTTAACTATTAGTTGTTAGTTGAAATTTTCCTTCTATATATCCACTTACTCATTTCCCTGACCGTGAGGAACACGCTAGCACTAACGATAGGGAACAACCAGTCAATCAATCTCATACTACCGAAGCCAAAATAGTCCTTGATTCACGGCACGTAGATGATAACCATCATACCAATAATTCAGACAGCAAACGCATATAACAATTTTTTATTTGACCACGCATATGAACTAAACACAGAATCTGAATTAAATGTCCTGCGCGACATGATATTCGCATACTGACAAAAAACGATGCTCGTATACGTAATCGCATTGGCTACAGGATATGATCCATGCCCAACAACATAGTACAAAATATAATTAGCAAATGCTATAAGCCCCATCAAAGCCCCCGACCAGATCAAATCAATGATCGCAGATTTACTGAGCACATGAACTTTTACGTCTCTAGGGTTTTCCTTCATCAATCACTGGGGCGCAGGATCTAGAGCAAGGGCAGTAAGCGGCGTCATTTCTGCCATCAGATCAATCATCAGAATTTGAGGGACCGTAATAGAGATAGGAATATTCCACAATGCCTTAAATAAAAGGCTCGGCAAGACCGCGAACAACTCTCATCCATTGGACGTGATGCATGAAAGAATTGTTTTTCTTAAATTTTGGAAGATGATTCTTCCTTCTCTGATCGCATTGACCAAGGTACCAAAACTATCATCAAGCAATACGATTTCAGAAGCCTCCTTGGCGACATCAGTTCAGATTTTTCACATCGCCACTCAGATGTTAGCCATCTTAAGTGCTGGCGCATCATTGATTCCATCGCCAGTAACTGCAACAATATTTCCGTTTGCTTTCAGCAAAGAAACAATTCTGAGTTTATCTTCAGGTGAAGTCCTACAGAAAATCACGCATTCATGTTGCATATCTTTGAGGAGCTGGATATCGGATTGTTGTCTGATGTGTTCACCGGAAATCATAAACAGATCAGTATCTTCTTTTATGAGTCCTATATTATTGGCAATCGCTTTCGCAGTCAGATCCGAATCTCCGGTAATCATCACAATCTTCATATGCGCTTCGTGGGCAGCCTCTATCGCAACAGCAACGTCTTCTCTCGGCGGATCGATGATACTTGCAAACCCCAAAAACACCAATTCAGATTCCACAGCTTCGATAGTATAATTTACTTCAGTAGCTCTCATAGGCTTATACGCGATAGCAAGATTTCTCATCGCCTGTGAGGCTAATCCATCGACAGCCTGTAGGATTTTGTCCTTATCTCTTTTGACGAGTTTTCTAATAGTCTTGCCATCATAGTAGAGAGAACACGCATCTAGAACCTCTTTGGGTGCTCATTTGATATAGGCATAAGTCTCTCCATCCACCTTACGAATCGTAGACATCATTTTCCTAACAGAATCAAATCAGAATTCATAGACTTCAGGATAAATTTCATCAGCGTTATAATCATCGTATCATGCCTTTTTAGCGAGAACAATCAATGCTGCTTCCGTAGGATCTCCAATTGCATACCGCAAAGAATGCTCATGATCAGGCGGATTGACTTTGGCATGTGCATTGAGGAAGCATCACAAGAAAAAATGTTTCCGATCATGAGAAAAATTTTCATGAGCCAAGTCTCCTCCCTTGAGAAAGGGAGGCTGGAAGGGATTTGTCACCACGCTTCCTTGTCCATCATAGCCCGATCCACTGACATCATAGATTTTACCGGCAAGATAGACTTTTTTTACGGTCATCTCATTTTTGGTAAGCGTGCCGGTCTTATCCGTACAAATGACATTGACACAACCGAGTGTCTCGACCGATGCTAATTGTTTGACCAAAGCATCTTTTTTTGCTAACCTTGACGAAGCGAGCGTGAGTGCAAGACTGACTTGTGCAGGCAATCACTGAGGTACCATGGATGCAGCGATACCGATAGCAAAAACGAATGCTTCGTGCAAAGTGAAATGCGCCAACAAAGCGATGACAATCAAAAGTCATCACAAAACGACAGTACCTATAGTAAGTTTTTGGGCAATATTTTTGAGCTCTCGCTGCAAAGGGGTTTCTTCAGGAACGGCCTCATGTGATAAGGTAGCAATCCTACCGAGTTCGGTATTCATGCCTGTAGCAAAAACCACACCATATCAACTTCATGTAGCGACCGTGGTTCACATATATAAGAGATTGTTCCTCTGCCCGATGTCAGCCTCTCATTTGATAGAGTGAATATATTTATTGACCGGACTAGATTCTCAAGTCAGAGAAAAGTCGTTGGTCTGGAGGTTCATCTCTTCTATCACTCTCAGATCGGCAGGGATACTATCACCCTCGTCGATAAACACCAAATCGCCAGGTACAAGTTCAGCTGCATTCACTTCGATCAGCTTTCCATCTCTTTTGACCTTAGCGACAGGATTGAGCATTTTTTTGAGCGATTGCATGATTCTCTCCGCTTTCGCTTCCTGTGCATATCAGATAATGGAATTGATGATGACGATGGTGCTGAGAATCGTCGCTCCTCTATAATCTTGCAGATAGATAGCTATACCAGTACTCACGATCAACAAGATAATCAACACATCTTTGAATTGCTTAAAAAATTTTTGCAACATCGACTCACGATGCAGATTGGTAAGGACATTTTGACCGTACACCTGCCTTCTCAGTTTCACCTCCGTGTCAGAAATTCACTCATGGGAAGTATTGAGCGTCTCATAGATTTCAGGAACTTCT
>Ga0172375_10001998_pt1 | contig 32358 bp, 33 predicted proteins | sample LakKiv1m_FD_114537 | JGI IMG/M metagenome (GOLD analysis project Ga0172375, IMG submission 114537) | Freshwater microbial communities from Kabuno Bay, South-Kivu, Congo - kab_092012_11.1m | ecosystem: Environmental > Aquatic > Freshwater > Lake | place: Democratic Republic of the Congo... | reverse complement strand
TTTAAACCACCAAAGAAAACACGAATCCTTTCCGCGCGATCCGCGATATCCGTAGCTTCTCGTTGTTCCTCTATCTGCGGTTTCGGGCAGAACGGAGCGTAGGACTCAAGTGCCCAAGCATCATATTTAATAATGTAAAAAGGAATTTAGACAGTCGAGTCATGAAAAAAGACCGATGCAGAAGATACTTTGTTGCCGTTTCGCCGTCGGCATCGCGCTGCAAAAGAAAAAGACGAGCAACCGAATGCTCGTGTTCTGAGAGACAAGATTGAGCCGCCTGATGTGTAGGGTGCGCGCGCGTGTCAAACAACAGGAGACAGGCTTCATGCGGAAAAAAGTATTCGTCGTCGATGCGTACACGTTGACCAGAAAGGGTCTGCGGCACCTCCTTGAAGAACACGATGGGTTCGTGGTCTGCGGCGAAGCGGATGGCTGGCGCGAAGCGATCAAGGGTATTCGCAAACTGCATCCGGACATTGTTGTGACGGAACTCAAACTGCAGGACGGCAGCGGATGGGAGTTGATTCGGCGGGCAGCCACCGGCGAGGTGGAGGCACCCATCCTCGTGTTGACAGCCTGCGATGAAAAACTGTTCGCGGTCCGACTCCTAAAGGCTGGGGCGCGGGGATACCTGATGAAAACCGCATCGCTGCCACTGGTGGTGGAATCCTTGCAGAGGATCGCCGCCGGTCACATTGCGGTCAGCGATTCGGTGTGCTCCGAAATGGTCGAACTGGTTAAACACCAAAACGCAACCGCAAACCATGCGAACGAACTGGATATGCTGAGCGACCGCGAATTGCAGGTCCTCGGATACCTCTGCCAACAGAAAATCAACAAGGAAATCGCCGACTGCATGGGGATCAGCGAAAAAACGGTCAGCACTTATAAGTCGCGCCTGATGGAAAAGATTCAAGTGCGGACGACGGCGGAACTTTTGGCGCGGATCAAGACAATATCCGCAGAGCAGATTTTGCAGACGCCCGATTAAGGCCGGAAACGGCGGTTCTCCGCGCGATGGTTTCTAGTGCTATTCAGCGGCATCGTCTGTTTGCCCATTCCGGTTCAACGGCCAAGGCCGGGTGATCCGTTGGCTCGAGCGCGCCGCCGCGCGTCTCTCATCTGAACCCCGGAACTGTACCCATCCTCCCTCTCCCCGGCTCATCTGCGTGCGTCGAAGCAGCGTTTGAGCGCCGCCGGATAGGTTTCGCCTTCGGCCGTCCCGGCCCCCTTGACGTTGGCGCCGAAGGTCAGACTGTCGCCGAAACAGACCACGGTCTCGCCGGGACGCACACGGTCGCCGATGACCTCGAACACGCGTTCCCCAAGCAGCGCATAGGCGGCGGGCGTGAGATGGACGCCGTCTCTTCCGCCGCCGTTTTTCTCGCAACGCAACAGGCTGGTCTTGGCAATCACGGTGCCGCCGTTCTTTTCGACGATCTCGCGCAGGTCCACGAGCGGGAGCCCCTGCTCTTTCGCGAGCGCGCGAACCGCTTGGTCGTAAGACGCCAGGCAGGTCTGAAGGTTTTCCTTGTGCGGATGTTTCGGATGCCGTGCCCGCACGTATGTCTCGATCACGGGATTGATCGTCACGAGGGCGACGGTGCGCGCGCCATCGTCCTTAAGCCGTTTGACAAGAGCGCGCATATTGGTTTTGTAATCGGCGAGCGGCAGCAGATTGCCGGAGTTCATCGCGTCGTTCATCCCGAAGAAAACGACCGCGTGCGGCGCTTTGAGCGGCAAGACCTCTTTGCCCACGAGCTGAAGCGCGTCCCTGCTGTTGCGTCCCGGGAACCCCTTGTTCACCACATCGTAATCGCGCCGCGCCTTGTCGGCCTCGTTCAGCGCGCGGCGTCCGGCACGCGTCGACGGTGTCTTCAACGACGCGCGAAGCGCCTCGAAGTCCTTTGCACCGGCGATCACGCCAATTCCGGCATAGGCTTGTTGGGCGGTGCGCGGCCATACGTCGGCGACCAGTTCACCGACCACGGCGCGCATCAGCGCCACATTCGTTTCGTCCGACGGATGGAACCAGACGTGACCGACGAACGCGCCAGTCGGAGTCAGCGTGATGGCGGGCAAAGCCGTGTCGACCCCTGCGCCGTCGCGCCAGACGGCGGCCACGCGCGTCGGCGTGCCGCCGCGTGGTGCCGCCAACGTCGTGCGCCAAGAAGCCTGCGGCGCAAAGGCGGGCTGCGCCTTGAGCCCCTGCGCCGTACGCGCAAAACCGGAGAACGAACGGGACTCGGACACCACGCTTCCCGTGGCGCAAAGGCCCAGCGAATCTCCGATCCCCGCAGGAAGCGAATAACAGACGAGCAGCTTGCCGCCCTGTGCCACGAATTGCTTCAACAGCGCCGCCGTCTGCTCGGGCACGCGCGGGTTGTACGGCAGCACGACGAGGTGGATGCCGTCCAACAGCTCCGGTGTGATATCCGAATCCGCCACCTGCGCCGAGGCCAAGCCCAATTTGTCCAACGTGGAGGAAACCGTGCCGGCGTATTCGCCGAATGCACGAGCCTCGTCGCGCATCGTATCGACATTGGAATCTGCGCGGACGACCAGCGCCTCCGGACGTCCGCCAGCCGGCCCCAAATTCGCCACCGCGCACACGGTATCGGCGTCGGCACCGCGCCATCCCGAAATGCGGATTCGATCAATCGCACTCCATCCCGCAGGCTGTCCCTCGGTGCGCGTGTCGGCCTTGTCCACGACGACGTGCTGCCACACGCCGACCTCCTCGGGGCTGAACGACGCATGATACCACCCGCCGCCGCTGTGAAAATAAACGCTGAACGAGGAAAACGACGTCAAGTCGCGGCAGTAGAAGTCGAACTGCACGCCGCGCGTGCCACGCAGGTCGGCGCGAACGGCGGCATCCCAACTCGCACGCGGCGCCTTCGACCGCGAAAATGCGACGGGGAGATTCACCCACCCCGGACCGGCATACTCGACGGGCGGCGTTTCGTCCATCGAGACGAACACCCTCCGCGCCGAAGCGTTGTCGGTTATGCCCTGCCACTCAGGGAAAAGCGCCCCGCCTGACGGCGGCGGCGGAAGTTCCGCCGCCGAGGTCGTTCCGAGCCCGACGATCACCGCACAGCACGCGACCCACAGCTTCATACTTTCCCCCTTATCGCCGTTGCGCCCGCACATAGAGATCATCCGACGACAGCTTATAAGAAGTCTCCGCGCCACATGGCCTGCACGATCGCCTCCGGCGAGAGCCGTGCGGCCTGCACGCAGACCCACCCCTCTCCCGGTCTGGCACCTTTCTTCATGTCCGTGTAATTGTGGGTGTCGTCCGTCGCCGTACCGAAAACCGCATCGTAACCGTCCTCGACCCGAAACGCATTCACGACATCCCAGAACTTTTCAGCCGAATACCACGACGGATGCGACGGATAAATCGGGCCGCCGTCCGCGTTGCAGACCTCAAAGAAATGGACTTGCGGCAGGCCGATCAGCACCTCGGGCGAAATGTCGTAATAGGGCCACGTCGGGTGGTTGAGCATGAAGAGCGTCGGAATATTCTGCTCCGCGCCCCATGTGCGAACCGCCTCCTCGACGCGCGCAAACGTCTCGGAAGCCGTCGCGCCGAATCTCGGTGCTTGCAGGATGGCCCGACAAGTAATGATCGGCCTGCGCACGGCTCAGCTTTTTGGAACCGATCTCGAGCCACGCGTTTGTGTCGATCTGAAGAATCTGATGGTCGGACAGGCAGAGGAACTGATAGCCGTTGTCGCGATACCAAGCAATGGCGTCCTCGGGGAAAACGTTGCCGTCGCTCCACATCGAGTGGGCGTGCAGGTTGCCCCGATACCATGTCTGCGCGTCGGCACAGAAAACCGCCGCTCCGACCATCACGACTGCCAACCACCGCTGCCACATATCCCGCCTCCTTTTATAAAACACACTAAAGCCGCACACGACAGCCGTCGGACGCCGAATCGTAAATGGCCCGGATCAGAGCGACCGACCGACGCGCCGACGCGCCGTCAATGCCGAACGCGCGTCCCGATGCGAGCGCCTCCGTGAAATCTCGGAAACAGGCGGCGTGCAGCGCATGGCTCATGGCCCCCGGATTGTTCACGCCGTGACCGGCACCGGCCGAAACGGCGGCGCCGACTACGGCCGCATCTTCCGGGCGTTTGTCGCGAAACTCGAACACCGTCAAGCGTTCGTCCACAAGTACGACCGTCCCCCCCGTTCCCGAGAGTTCCAAACGCTTCGGCTGACCCGGCCACGCCGAGGTTGTGCCGTGGATCACGCCCACCGCGCCGCCCTGAAACAGCAACGCCGCCGCAGCCGCGTCCTCCGTCTCGATGCCGGGATGGCCGACCGACGAGACAACGGCCGAGACGGACTCGACCGGGGGCAACAAGTCGCAAAGCAAATCGATCATGTGGACCGACTGGTTCATCAGCGCACCGCCGCCGTCCCACACCTTGGTTCCGTGCCACGAAGATGCAAAATAGTAATCGTCCGAGCGCCACCACGGCACGTACGCACCCGCATAAGTAAGGCGGCCGAAACGTCCTGCCCGCAACGCCTCGCGGATCGGCTGAAGCGCCGACATGTAGCGCATCTGGAAGATGCACCCGAGCCGCGTTCCGGCAACGCGGTGGGCCTCGATCATGGCGTCGATCCGTTCCGTCGTGATTTCCAACGGCTTTTCGCACAAAACGTGCTTGCCGGCGCGCGCCGCCGCCAGCGCCGCCTCAAGGTGCGCGCCGGATGGCGTGGCGACCGTCAACACGTCGACATCGGGTCTAGCCAGCATGGTCTCCAACGAATCGCAGGCCGCGCACCCGAACTCGGCGGCGAAGGCCTCGGCGCGCGCGCGGTCGCGGCCGCATACGGCGACGAGCCGCGCGCCCGGCGTATCGCCCACCGCCCGCGCGTGAAACTTGGCGATCAGCCCCGTGCCCACGATCGCGAATCCGTATGTCCGCTCAGACATCCCCCTCCCCCGCGCGAGCCAACCGTCCGCGCATGGCCCATTCGCCCGCCTGAGCCAGCGCCGCCGCGAGCCGAGCCGCCCCGGCCGGAGCCAGCGTCTCCCGCCGCGTCCTGACACACGAGATGAAATCGCGGTGGAGGTCCGCGCACGGCGACAGCGGCAGCGTCCGGACAGTTTCAAGCAACTTGCCATCCGACGCATCCAAGGCCCCCTCTGTCACCCAAATCCACGCGCCGCCGCGCCCGATCCAGCGCACGCCGATGCCCTTCTCCAAGCGCCCGCCGTCCGCCACCTCGACCTCGGTGCCGTCGCGATACGCGCACGTGAATCGAAAGGCCGTTGCCGTATCGTAAGGGCCGTCGTTCGGATATTCGCCCGCGCCGCAGACCGAAACCGGTTCCTCGCCGATTCCCGCGCCCCACAGCGCCGTGTCGCCATAACGCCCGATGCCGTCCGCCAGCGCGCCGCCGCCCCACGTGCGGACCCACCGCCAGTGATGCTCGGGGACACCGCCGAACGCCGCTGCCTGAAGCGGTCCGCGCCCACCGCCCGGAAGTCCGACCTCGACCCGCACGACCCGACCGAGCGCGCCGCCGCGCACGGCGGCGACTGCCCGGCGGAAACGCGGGTCCGCGCGCTGCTCGTTGCCCGTCTGCCATACGCGCCGCCCGCGCGTCACCGCCGCCGCGAGCGCGACCCCTTCGGCGTGCGTATGAGCGAACGGCGTCTCACCGAAAACGTCTTTGCCGCACGCGATCGCTTCGAGGGCAATCCGCGCATGCAGATAGTCGGGGACCGCCACGACGACGGCATCGAGGTCCGAACGTGCGCACAGCTCGCGAGAGTCCGAATATCCGCCGCAGCCGCAGCGGCCTGACCGGACACCCACGGCGCGCCGCGCGGCCTCCGCCTTGGCGGGGTCGGCGTCGCACACCGCGCACACGGCCGCGTCGTCGAGCGACAGCAGGGCGTCGAGGTGACGCCGTCCGCTTCCCCCCAAGCCGATCACACCGACGCGCACGGTTCCCGTGGGCGCTTGGCGTCCCAACAGACGCGTGGGCACGAGATTGAAAGCGGCGGCGACACCGCCGAACTGCATGAAACGTCTGCGCGTAATCTTCATGGCGGACAACTGCACGAACCTATTTGGCCACGGGTTTGTCGTCGACCTTTAGGTCGCCGAGCGTATACTGCAAACCATCGAGAATGTGCGTCAGACGCGCCTTGTCCAGAAACGCGCGCTTATCGTGCGCGAAGGAGGTGTAGAATACGCGGCCTTGGCCGTACGGGCGCACCCAGCTCACCGCAAAGTCTTTGTCGGCGCGCTTCTGTTTCGCCACGTTGGACTTGGCCGTCGCCTCATCCGTCAGATCGAGCGAAACCAGCACGCGGCATTTCGATCGGTCGTAGAAAGGCGACTTCTGCTGGTAGATCTCGTCGCCGGCCTTGAAATTTTTGCCGGCGAACGCCCGGTTCAACGGATGGCCGGGCTCGTCCAGTTTGAACGCCCACGTCCCGCCAGCCGTCCACGGGTGGCCGTCGAACTGGCCGCCGACCATCTCGGCCGCCTCGGGTGCGTCGTAGAAGTTGTCGGCACCCGCGTGGATCACGCAGAAACCACGGCCCGACTTGACGAACTCGGCCAGGTTCGGCACAAACGCGGGATTTTCCTTGGTCTTCAGGTGCGTCGTATTGTTCAGCACGACCGCGTCGTACTTGAACAGATTCGCCTTGTCGTTGACCGACGCATAGTCGTCCGAAAAGTCGGCTTGAAAAGCCCCGGTCTTGGCGGCCAGCTCGATCGCCTTGTTGCCATACACCAGCGCCTCTCCGTGAACATAGCCTTCGCACCGGCAGAAGACGAGCACCTTGCGCGGCTGGGTCGGTTTCGCCGTCAGCGCGGGGCCAATCAATGCGGCCAACTGCGCCGCGTCGGCTTCCGTCACAACCGGTAGCGGTTTCTTTTGCGCCTGGCCTTGGGCCAATGCCGAAACGACAGGAATCATCAGCGCGGCGCACGCCGCCCTCACAACACGCTTCATAAAAACTCCTCCGAATTTGCAGGTCCCCCATTCAAGGGTTTACTGTCCTGATATTAACGCCGTTAGACGCCGCTGTACATCCAAAAGCGGAGTGTACGTTCGAACGGAAGGGGGGGCGCGCCGCGAGTGGAATTGCCCGCCGCTGGTTGGCCTGCTATGCCGGAATTACCAGAAGTCGAGACGGTCGTACGAGACCTGCGCGCGCACGGTTTGGAAGGCGCGGTGGTCTGCGGCGTCGACGTGCGCTGGCCGCGCACGGTGGGAGGGAATCCAGCCGCGTTCCGCCGCCGCCTGGTCGGCCGCACGATCACGGGCCTCGCGCGCCGGGCCAAGCACATCGTGCTCGCGCTCGATTCAGGCGACCGCCTTCTGATCCACCTGCGCATGACCGGCAAGTTCCGTTTCGCCACCCCGGAGGAACGCCCCGCCCCGCACGACCGCGTCGTTCTTTCATTCGGCGACGGCCTCCCCTGCCCGCGCTGCGGCACGGCGCTCGCGCGCATCGTGGTCGGCCAGCGCGGCACCCACTTCTGCCCCCTGTGTCAACAGAAGGAGAGCGCAACCTGCAGATTGACCGCCCGATCACGCACGGAAGCTGCGCCCAAGACCGCCACGAGCAAAAACCACAGCGCCACAACGGACACGGAGACCATCGCCGAGCGCTCCTCCGATTGCACGTGCGTCAAAACAATTCCGGGAAAAACCAAGAACACCACGCGCCAAAAAACGACACGGGGCCGGCTCATTCGCCCTTTTCGACTTCGCCGCTGCCGACGCATTGCCCGCCGCAACGTCGGCGAGGCACGACGGGCGTCGCGCAGCCGCATGCGCAAGGCATGGGAGAACGCTGGGCTGTCCAACCTCACGTTCGGGGTTCCCTCAGTTTTCGGAAGAGCCCCTCAAGCGGGCTGGCCGTGTTCTGCGCGTCCGTCCGCAAATCGTTGAGTCCGGTCCATGCGCACAGACGCCCTTCGTGCAGAACCGCCACGCGATCCGCAAAGTGCTCAGCCACATCCAACAACTGAGTCGTATAGACGACCGTTCGGCCGCGAGCCGCAGCCGCAAGGGCTTCGCGCTTGAAATAGCTCAGCGCCAATGGATCCATGCCAGAGGACAGAGGTTCGTCCAAGAGCCACAGCTCCGGATCGACCAGCAGAAGTGCCGCAAGAGCCGTCTTGTGGATCTGACCGCGCGAGAGCGTGCCGACCGGTTCACGGGCCAACGGCAGAAGATCGAGTTCGCGCAAAATGTCCATGGCCCGATCAGGTGCCGCACGGTCATCGCGTTCATACAGGCGCACGATGATCGATAAATTATGCGTGACCGAGCGATCCCAAAAGAGAAGAGGAAAATCGGGCAAAAAGAAAAAAGCGGCGCCGGACCGCCAGATCGTCCCGCCGAAACGACCGACCGTCGAACAGCACATCGCCCCGATCAACACCGATCACGCCGGCCAAACAACGCAGCAGCGTCGTCTTGCCCGCGCCGTTCAAGCCGAGAACGGCCACGAGCTGACCGGGCTCGATCCGCAGCGAAACCTCGTCGAGTGCGCGAACCTTCCCGAAGCGCCGCGAAGCCCCTTTCAGTTCAACCTGCATGACGCCGCCTCCAATCAGTCCGCCCGTCCATGCACGGGCTCTCTCACCGCACGACGTACGGCACGCTCTGCGTGATCGCGGTGACGGTTTTGTCGGCGTCGCCCCGCAGCGCGCAACCCATGATCACGTAGCCGGTCTGCCCCGGCTTCATCAGGGCAGGATCGGCGCGCAGGAGCACACCGGCGCGCTCTTGCTTGTTCGTCGGCTGCACACCGGCGACGAAGAAACCCTGTTGCGGCCATACGACCGTCGGCAGGTAAAGACCGCCGAGAGGCGTGGCCAGCGACGCGCTGAGCACCGTAAGTCGAGTCGGCTCTTTCGTGCCCACGGGCACGGGCTCCTTGAAAATCACGGGCATCGGAATCCGGGGGTCCACCGGCACCCCTCCCTTGCCGAGCACATCGACCCGCATGGCGCGGGCACCATAGCCGACCCTGGCAGACAAATCGTCGTATTCGGCGCATTCAGCGCGTCCGTCCGCGTCCGTACCGAACACGACCGGCACGGCCGTGCGCCGCACCCCCCGCCCGTCGATTTGCGCGACGCCCGTCAACGACAGTCCGAACACCGTGCGGGGATAGCGCACGCCTTCGGTCGAAACCGTCATCTTGGCCATCGTCGCGCCGGCGGGAATGAGACCACCTCGCCCTTCTTGCCGTCGAACCGGAAGCAGTCGCGGTCGACCGCCGCGTCAATCGCGGCGTTGACCACCTGCGGCTGCTCGATCCCCTGTGCGCGGCCATCCGAATCGTTGGGCTCAATCTCCTCGACGTCCGGCTCCTCCGAAAGATCGAAGCGCAACCCCGGCAACACGCAGGCATCGCCCGTCAAAGCCTCCAAGCAGAGATCGCCGTTCTTGCCACCCGTAAAAAGCCGCACCCGCTTCTGCGCCAGATTGTACCCCGAAAGCCGCACATTCAGCCCCTCACCCGCCTTGGCGCCCATCGGCGCAAAGCCGGTCACCAAGGGCAACTCTCCGAACTTGACGCGATAAGGCGACGGTTTCCGCGCGGCCGACACCCGCAGCGCGTAGATGCCGTCTTGCGGGACCTCGAACACCGTCACGGGCGCACGCGGGTCGCCGTAACGCACGATGTCCCCGCACGGGTTGCCGTCGGCGTCGACGACGTCCAAGGCCAAGCGGCACGCCTCGCGCGGCAGCACACGCGCCTCGGTGAAGGCCACCCAACACGCGCCCTTCTTCGCCTCGAACCGAAAGCTGTTGGTCACCGTCATGCGGGCCAAACCGTTCAGGCAAACCGGAGTCTCCGCAAGAGTCCCCAACGCGACTGAACCGCGATCCGTGGGCGAAACGACGAACTCGGGCCACGCGCCGATGTCGAAGCGAAGCGGCTCGCTCAGTCGATAAGCCGTTCCGACGCGAAACGTGCGGATGCCGGGCACCGCGTCCTTGTCGACGGTAATTCGGAAACGGAACCGGTTGGGAACGACCGACACGACGGCTTTTCCCCGTTTGTTGCGCGTCACCTCGCGAACCGCCCCGATCAGCGTCGCCTTCACGCCCTCCCCGCTGAACACGGCGTGCGTGAGGTCGCTCAACGTGCCGCCCACCACCACCTCGAACTCGCTGTCCACGCGGCCGCCGGCAGGAAAGACGGAGGCCAACTCCAGATCGGCCGCCCTCGAAGAAAACCCCACCGCCAACACCGACAACAGGCATAACACTCGCACGTGCCGCACCCCCCGTTTGTTGGCGGTAAGTGTAGCCAATCCGTCCGTCGGCACGCCATAGAAAAAAATGATCCTGTACTTTCCGCCTCCCGCCCATGTAAACTACATCGTCATGGCAAGGGCGTTCTGCCCGCCAAACCAAGACCACAAACCTTTCAACCGAGTATCGATCACATGTCCAACACACCCGTCACCCGCGAAACCGTCCTCGAATTTCACAAGGGGGGCAAGGTCGGCGTCAACCTGACCAAGCCCCTCAAGACCCAGAACGACCTTTGCCTCGCCTACACGCCCGGCGTGGCGCACGCCGTAAAGGAGATCGCAGCCCGTCCAGCCAGCGTCTTCGACGTGACGGCCAAGAGCAACCTCGTCGCCGTGGTTTCCGACGGCACCGCGATCCTCGGACTCGGCGACCTCGGCGCGGCCGCTTCGATCCCCGTGATGGAAGGCAAGGCCGTGCTCTTCAAGGCGTTCGGAGACGTCGACGCCTGGCCCGTGCCCCTCGGCCGCTGCCGCCGCGACGGACAGGACACCGGCAAGACCGACCCCAAGAAGATCATCGAAATCGTGGCCGCCCTCGCCCCGATGTACGGCGGCATCAATCTCGAGGATATCGCCGCCCCCGCCTGCTTCGAGATCGAGGACACGCTCGACGCCATGCTCGACATCCCCGTCTTTCATGACGACCAGTGGGGCACGGCAGTCATCACCCTCGCGGGCGTCATGAACTATTGCCAGCTCTGCGGCCGCGACATTTCAGCGCTGCGCGTGGTCGTCAACGGCGCGGGCGCCGCCGGCATCCGCATTGCCGACATGTGCAAAGCCGCAGGCGTCCGGGACTTGACGGTCTGCGACAGGACGGGCGTCGTCAGCGAGGACCGCAACGATTTGAACGATCACAAACGCCGCCACGCGGTCAAGCCCGGCCCCAAAACGCTCTCCGACGCGCTGAAGGGCGCGCATGTCTTCATCGGCGTTTCGGCCGCCGACTGCGTCCGCGGAACGGATGTCCAAGGCATGGCCGACTACCCCGCCATCTTCGCGATGGCCAATCCCGATCCCGAGATCCGCCCCGAGGTTGTGGCCGCAGCCCTCGCAGGCAAGCCCTACGTCATGGCGACCGGCCGCTCGGATTATCCGAACCAGATCAACAACGTGCTCGGCTTCCCATTCCTCTTCCGCGGCGCATTGGACGTCCGTGCGCGCACGATCAACACCGCCATGAAGGTCGCCGCCTCCCAGGCCCTCGCGGCGCTCGCCCGCCAGCCTGTGCCCGCCGAGGTCCAGGCCGTGTACCCCGGCGAGAAACTCGCGTTCGGTCCCGGATACATCATTCCGAAGCCCTTCGACAAGCGCCTCTTCGTCGAGATCTCATACGCCGTGGCCGAAGCCGCCGTGACCTCCGGGGCGGCACCGGCGGGCACCGACCTCGCGGCCCTCAAAGCCTCGCTCGCTGCCCGCAACGCCGCGCGCTGAGTGGCCTCCGCCGCAGGGATTGACCTTTTCGTTCGTTCTGGTATCGTCTTTTTGAATTCATTAAAGAAAGGCGCACCCATGAACAAGCTGACCCGCCGGGACACACTCCGCCTGTTCGGCGTGAGCGCAGCCGCCGCGCTCGCGCCCGCCGCCAGCATCCGGGCCGACGAAAACCAACCGAAACGCCGCATCCTTCAGTCGGTCACGCGCGGCACCTTCGGCAAGATGCCGACCGACGAATTCTGCCGTACCCTCAAGGCGATCGGCTTCGTCGGTGTGGACCTCGTGGGGCGCGGCGACTGGCCCGTTCTCAAGGAGCACGGCCTCGTCGCCACCATGGTGCCCGGTGCGGGCGGCATCAAGGACGGCATCAACAACGCCGCCAAGAAGGACGAGTTCATCAAGCAGTTCCAGACGAACATCGCCGCCGCGGCCGAATTCGGCTGGAAACGCGTGATCGCCTTCGCGGGCGACCGCGCGGGCCTCAGCGATGCGGACGGCATGGCCAACTGCGTGCCCGTCCTCAAAGAGGCGGTCAAGATCGCCGCCGACCACGACGTCACCATCTGCATGGAGCTGCTCAACAGCAAGGTCGACCATCCGGGCTACATGTGCGACCACACCGCCTGGGGCGTCGAACTCTGCAAGCGTGTCGATTCCCCGCGCTTCAAGCTGCTTTACGACATCTACCACATGCAGATCATGGAAGGCGATGTCATCCGCACGATCACCGACAACATCGCCTACATCGGCCACTTCCACACCGCCGGCAATCCGGGGCGCAAGGACCTCGACGAGGATCAGGAACTGTTCTATCCGGCCATCATGCGGACCATCGCCAAGCTGACGGAACAGGGCAAATACGACGGCTACGTGGCCCACGAGTTCGGACCCAAACACGGCGTCGATTCGCTGCGCAGCGCCTTCCGGCTCTGCGACGTGTGACGCGTCACTCCGCGAGCGCCCGCCGCAGGTCGGCCAGTTCCGACTCGACCTCCTCGGGCCGCTCGACCGTCTCGGCGATCGCCTCGCGCAAAACCTGACGGTAGCGCTGCCGCAGCCGATGCGCGGCCACGCGCAGCGCGCCCTCGGTCTGACCCGAGCGCCCGGCGAGGTCGCCATAGTCGAGCGAACCACCGGTCACCGCGCCCTGCAGCAGGACGAACAATCCGCCCTTGCCCTCGGCCTCGTACGCGGCGCGCAGACGGCGGCAGACGCCTTCCAGCAGCGCGAACGCCCACTGCCGCGCATACAGCCGCTCGGGCGAAAGCGCGTCCGCCGGTTCGGCGGCGTATCGCGCATCGGCCTCCATCGCGTCCCACGAAACCGTGCGCCGCACGTCGCGCCGAGCCGCCGACTCACGGTCCCACTCGTCGGCCAAGTAGTGCTTGAGCGAACCCAAGAGAAACGCGCGGAACCGGCCTTCGCCGCGCCGAAGCTCCGCGATCGAGTTCAGCCGGATCAGGCGCGCGAAAAATCCCTGCACGCGGTCCTCGGCGTCCTGCGGGCCGCAGCCGCGCCGCCGCACGAACGCATCGAGCGGATACCAGTAGGTCTGGCACAGTTCGCCCAGCGCGGTCCGCGCCGTCTCCGTGTCGTCGCCCCGCCCGGCTGCAAGCACGACGGTCCACCGGGTGGTCACGAAGACGTCGCGCGGTGCGCCCGCCCCGCCGTTCTTGTCCTGTCCGCTCACGGTTTTTCCCTCTCCGCCGCCGAACCCCGCCACAGCACCGACACGATCCGCCCGCACACCGCTTCGCGCGCGACCGGAAAACCGGAGACGCCGTTGCGGTTGACCACCAATCCGGCCGCGTCGCTCCGTTCGACGCGGCCGCCCATGAAACGGCCCTCGTGCCGGTAAACGACCAAATCGCCCGGCCGGAGCGTGCGGGCGGGCTTCCACGCGAGCACGCAACTGCCCGAAGGAATCTCGGGCGAAAGCGAATTGTTCTTGATCGAATACGACCCGACCAGCAGATAAGAACGGCGGCTCATCCAACCATCGGCCAAACCGTTGAACCCGAAGTGCGACGCCACTTTCTCCGGCAGGCGATCAACCGAAGCGGCCAGCAGAGCCAGCATCCCTGCGTAGAGCGCGAAAAACACGCCGTACGAAAGGCGGCTCCGCTCGCCCCAGCCGAGCGATGCCCGCGCCGCGCCGACGACAGCCGCGGCCGGAACCGCAGCCGCCCGCTTCTGGTTGCGGATGCGGACACCGACGGTCGCAGCCGCGAAGACAAAGCCGAAGACCAAGGTCCCGGTCCACTCGACCTTGCCGTGCCACGCCATGCCCCAGACGGCCAAAGCAAGTACAGCCGCAACAAAAGAACCAAAAAAGAGCGAAATCGCACGGAGCCCCACCGGACGGGGAACAGCTTCCATTCCTCCGAGACGGCGGCGCGCCGCCGCCTCGAGCAGATGCGCAACGCCGATCAGCCCGAAGAAACCCGACAACCCGAACAGTCCAAAGCACCGGTATGCGCCCGGGAACGGCAGGTAGCCGAAGAAGCCCAGCGCCCCCAGAAACCCCAGCGCCGATAAATTCGCGCACGTCCACGCCGCCCGCGTGTGGAAGGTGATCCTAAAGGCCTTGCCGACCAGCCAGCCCCACCCCTCTTCTGGCGCCCTCCAAGCCTGTTCGGACAACCGCGCGCGCGCCAGTCCCGCCCATGCGACCCGTGACAAACGCGCCACGCTCACCGCAACGCCTACGCCGCCCAAGCCCGCGACAAAGACCCTCCATTCCATCGCTAGACCGATATCCCCGGAAAAGGCGAAGCCCGTGCCCGCGAGGCAAACTCCTATGGCCTGCATCTGGCTGACCACAACGACCCACGTGCGGTTCCGCTCCAGCCGACTCGTCGGACCCAGAGACAGGCGCCCCACCAGTATCGCGCCCAAAGTGCCCCAAGCGGTGGTGGCGACGCCCCAAGCAGCCGGCCGCAGATGCAGGCCGATGGCCATGCCGGCCAAGCACAGGATGACCGCGCGTACCACAAGCACCCATCTCGTCCGCTCAGAAAAGCCGCCGCCGGGTTCCGGCGACAAAGCGGAGACAGGCGCGGAACACACCAACGTCTCGCACACCGTCTTCACCTCGCTCGCCTGCTGATAGCGGCGCGCAGGGTTCTGCTCCAGCGCGCGCAGGACGATTTCGTCGAGCCGCACGTCCACCACGACCTTTCGCGAGGGCGGCACGACGTTCGCACCCGGCAGTTCGCCCGTGAGCAACTGATCGAAGACCACGCCCAGCGAATAGATGTCCGCGCGATGGTCCACCTCTGTCGGCCGGCTCGCGCTGCTCGGGTGCCATGTAGGCCGGCGTACCCATCACCAGACCGCCCTGCGAAAGCTCGTCCGACCCGCCTGCCGCAGGCACCGCCGCGCCCGGCGGTTCGGGCGCACGGACGAGTTTGGCCACACCGAAGTCCGCGACCTTCACGCGCCCCTGGCGATCGAGCAGAATGTTCTCAGGCTTGATGTCGCGGTGCACGACGCCGTGGTCGTGGGCGTACTGGAGCGCATCGCAAATCTGCGGCACGACGGCCAATGCCTCGCGCGGGGCCATGCGGCCGGCGCGGATCACCTGCCCGAGGTTGACGCCATCGACATACTCCATGAGAAAGAAAAAGAGGTCGCCTGCCTGCCCGAACTCGTAGAGCGTGACGATGTTCGGATGATTGAGCCTCGCCAGCGACTGAGCTTCGCGGGCGAAGCGCGCGGCGAACGCCGGATCGCGCCCGATGTCCGTCGGCAATATCTTGAGAGCCACAAGCCGGTCGAGCCCCCGCTGCCGCGCGCGGTAGACGGCTCCCATTCCGCCGCAGCCGAGCAGCGCCTCGATGTCGAGCCGGGGGAAGAGCGGCGCGAGCGTTTCGATTGCCGGCGGCGAGAAGCGCGGGACCGAACCGGCCGCAGTGGCGTCCGCCACCGTCCCCAGCCCCACCGCCAACAGGCAGTCCGGACACAGGCCCATCAGATCGCCGCGGGCCATCGGCTTGCCGCACCGTGAACAGGTTTTCGTTTCGTTCATCGTAGGATGCCTCCACTTTCATTCAGAGGAATCGCCGCGATTTCGTTACAGTGAAAAACCGCACCCGCGCGCCTCCGCCGTCACTTGCGGTCCGAAAGCCCCGCCAGCAGCCCGGCGACGAACAGGGTCGTGATCAGGCTGCTGCCGCCGTGGCTGATGAGCGGCAGCGTGATGCCGGTCATCGGCAGCGCCTTGGTCACGCCGGCCACGTTCAGGATCGTCTGCACCGCCAGCGACGCCGTCAGGCCGACGGCCAACAGCCGCTCGAACGGCGTTCTGGCCGCGCCCGCGACTTTGAACCCGCGCGAGAAAAACACCGCGTAAACCGCCAGCATCAGCGCACATCCGAAGAATCCGATCTCCTCGGCGACGGCGGCGTAGATGAAATCCGAACTGACGATCGGCACGGTCTGGGGCACCCCCGAGCCGAGTCCCGCCCCCCACATGCCACCCGAATACATCGCCGACAGCGCCTGCAATATCTGCCATCCCTTGCCGGTGGGGTCGGCGAAAGGATTGAGCCACACGTCGAACCGCGCCTGCGCGTGGGCCGAAAGAAGCTGCACGCCGAACCCGACCGCCGTCGCGGCGGCCAGCCCGATGGCCAAATAGCCCGTGCTGCGCGCGACGGCGAAGAGCATGACGATGAGGATCGCGTTGAGCAACATCATGAGGCCGAGGTCCTTGAGGGCGATCGTCAACAGCATCGGCGCGCCCCACAGGAGCACCAGCCCCATCAGCTCCCAGAACGGCGGCACGGGAATGCCGTTCTGCGTTTCGGAGAAAGCCTTCTGCCTCCGACTCAGGTAGGCCGCAAGGAAGAAGACCAACAACGGCTTGACCACTTCGGACGGGTTTAGATTTCCCGCCAAATACAGACCGCCGCGGAAGCTGCGCCCCAACGCCAACATCGCCCCCAGCACACCGAGCGCCCCGAGATAGGCCAACCAGCCGAAGTGGGTCAGCCACGCACCGCGTCCCTTGCCCACCGCCGTCGCGCCGACGACGAAAGCCGCCAGCCCCAGGGGGAACGGCACCAGCGCCAGCGGCGACGACAGTCCCTTCGAAAAACTGCCCATGCGGAACTGCACGACGAGCCCGATCCCGCTCAGGAGGAAGACCGCGCCGACCAGTCCCGGATCGCCTTTCCAGCCGATCAGTTTGAGCCAGACCAACGCGATCGGCACGCCGACCAAGTAGACGCCCAGAGGGATCAATTGTTCCCACGGAAGTACCGGCGCGTTCCCCAACTTCACGGCCAAGACCGAGAAACAGGCGCACGCGACCGCCAGCACCGCGATCAGGAAGAGGCCGGTCGCCGAGGCGACCGGCGCCAACGGCGTCTGTCGCTTGCCGCTCATTTTTCCTCCTCCGTCTGGCGCACATACCCGAGTCGATCCGCCTCTTCGAGAACGGCGCGCGCCACCGGCAACGCCGCCTTCGCGCCGAAGCCGCCATGCTCAACCAGCACCGTGACCACGAGGTTGGGATGCCGGCGCGGAGCGAAGCAGGTGAACCACGCATGGTCCTCGCCGCCCGGCGCCTGCGCGGTGCCGGTCTTGCCGCACACGTCGAGCCCCGGCACGTTCGCAGCCCGCCCGGTCCCGTAGCGCACCACGTCGCGCAGCATGGAGCAAAGCTGCTCCGCCGCCTTCGGCGAAAAAAGGTCTGCCAGTTTTTCCGGCTTCTCGCCCAATCCGAGGCGCGGACACATCATTGGGCCGCCCGCCGCCACGGCCGCCGTGTAGCAGGCCACGTGTAGCGGCGTCACCAGCACTTCGCCCTGGCCGATCGCCAACTGCGCGATCGTCCGCCGCTTGCTGACTTCGGGCACGTTGCCTTTCGCGGTCCGCAGCTCGCCCGATCCGATCTTGAGGTAGGTGAGTGAATCGTTGATCTTGGCCCGTTCGACCATGCGGTTGAACGCCTCCGCGCCGCAGGCCACGCCGAGCTGGGCGAAGTAGACGTTGGAGGAATGCACCATGGCGTCGTGCATGTTGAGGCGGCCCCATCCCGGCCAAGACGCGCCCTGCCGTTCATAGGCGTAGTATTCGCTGTCTCGGATCGGCGGCGTGCCGGACCCCGCAATGTAGCCCGGGCCGGAACAGGCGAAAACCGGCGACAACCCCTTCTCCAGCGCCGCGCCGGCGATCAGGATCTTGAAGGTCGAACCCGGCGGGTAGCGCCCGAGCGTCGCGCGGTTGAAGGCCGGCGCATTGGCCTCGTCGGTGATCGCCTCGCCGGGATTGAGAGGATCGAAACCCGGCGCGCTCACCAGCGCGAGCAGCGCACCGCTGCGCGGGCGCATCACCACGACCGCGCCTTTGTTGTCGCCGAGCAGATCGTACGCCTTCTGCTGAAGCCGCGCGTCGAGCGTCAGCTTCACCGCGCCTCCCTCGCCGGAGCGTGGTGCGAAAAGCGCCTTCCCGATGAGTTCGTCGAGCGAATCGGAACCCATGCCGCTCAGCACGGCGTCGCCCACGCGCTCCACGGCCGTGATGCCGTACTTGGCGTGGTAGTAACCGAGCGGATGGACGCCCGCCTCGCCGAGCGGATAACGCCGCCCCCACGAATCGCCCGGCACGGGCGCGGCCAGCACCAGCCCGCGCCGGTCGAGGATCGGCCCGCGCGCCACCTGCATCTCGGCCGCGTTCGGCCGCTTGTTGTGCCGCCGCATGAAGCGCACGAAATCCGGCTTGGCCTGTCCGGCGAGCTGCCAGGTGGCCTGATAAAGCAGCACGGCCAGAAGTGCGCCCGACACCACGACGCGCAGAAGGCCGTAGTTCACCTTTCCGGGCTTGACCGAAGGCGCGGCCCACACCGCCAACGCCGCAACGGTCAGAAACGCCAAAAACGCGACCTGCACGGCCCGGAGAAACTCCGTTCCGTGTGCGCCGTTCATGAAATTCATCAACGTTTCCAGCATGGCCGTCCCAAAAAGAATGCGCATCCCGTTCGATAGGTGTGCTTGATAGTGTACACGATCCGAACGGAGAAGGCATCGCTTTCCGGGAAATCAAACGGCTATGCGCCTTTCGCTCCTGCCGCCCGCAAGGCGGCGACCGTGTCGCGGCAGGCGGTGTAGAACAAACCCACGTCGACCGAATAGGCAATTTCCGCAACTGTAATTTCAGTTTTTCACCGCAGATCGCGCAGATTTCACAGATTTTGGGCCATCTGTGTGGATCTGTGAAATCTGCGGAGTCTGGACGCGCAGACGCGCGTCCCTCCCATCTGACTAATTTTCATGCCGCACCTTCCGTCCGGTAGTCTTTCTTGAAACGCGTGGCCTGGGCAGCGAAAACGATCACGCCCGACGCGAAATAAAGGCCCGTCAGCAGCGTCGCCACGCTCCAAACCAGCAGGCTGATGAGAATGATCCATTTGCGCCGCCAGACATCGGCCGCGTAGCCGCCCACCAGCACGCAGAGCCCGAACACCGCCGTGAACACGGATGCCACCAAGCCGAGCTGAACGTCGCTCAAATGCAAGTCCATCCGGATCAGCGGCAACAAATTGTTAAAGATTTGCCGGTCGGCCTGATGCAGAAAGAACGCGAACCAGAGCAGGACCAGCAGCTCCCACCCGTAGGGGATAAGGCGTGTCGTCCCTCCTTCCGACTGCCCGTTCGGGTGCCTCTTCATGCCGCATTCCTCGAATGTCAGGCCGACTTTAACTGCCTATTGCCGACTGCCCACTGCCATTGCCGACTGCTCACGCCCGTTTGCCCAGCGAGTTTCCGCCGTCCACCAGCAGCGTCGCGCCAGTGATGTAGGACGCGCGCTCCGACGCCATGAACGCCACGGCGTCGGCCAGTTCCAGCGCCGCATTTTTCATCAGCATCTTCAATCCGGCTTTGCTCACCGTATACGCCGCCGTGTTGATCAACGGAAAATCCTGCACCCACGAACCGATGATCACGATGGCGCCGCGCCCGCGCGCCTTCATCTGCCGCGCGGCCTCCTGCACGGCCAGCAGCGTGCCCGTCAGATTGATGTCCAGCACGCGCCGCCACGCGTCCAGCGACAAATCCATCATGGCGTCGCTGTGCGTCACGCCGCCTGCGGTGACCAGCACGTCCGGGTCGAGGTCTCGGAACGCGGCCGCCGCCGTCTCGGGTTTCGTCGCGTCGAAACACCGGTAGGCCGCGCCGGGGCCGAACAGCTCCGCCGCTTTTTTCCGTCCCTCTTCCTCGCCGAACCGGTCTAGCCCCGTCAGCCGCATGCCCTCCGCGAGCAGCGCCCGCGCGATCGCTTGGCTGAGCCCGCCGAAGCAGCCGGTCAGCACGCAGTGTTTACCTTTGAGTCCCAAGTCCATACGTTATCCCAACAGCGGTTTGATGGCTTCGAAACGCTCTTCGAACAGCCGGTCATAGTACGTGTCCGCCGCAAACGACGGCTGTCGGCACCCTTCCGTCGCGATGATGCCGCGCCGGAAAAGAATGCGTTTCTCGTAGAAAATGATTCCCTCGACGTCCTGCCGGATGTGGTTGAGCATGGCCAGAAGTTCGCCGTGGATGCGCAACGCCTCGGGCCGATCTCCGCGTCGCCACGCATCGTAGATTTTCAAATAGACGTCGAACATCGAGCAGCCCGGCATCACGCCCACCGCACCCCGGTCGAGCCCCTCAATCATTTGGAACCCCGCATTGCCGATGAAAACCTTGATCAGACCTTTCGTCAGTTCCAACAGGCGGCTGATGTACGCTCCGGGCGGACGGCACTCGATCTTGTAGGACTTCAAATTCGGAACCTCCTCCGCCAGCCGCGCCAGCAGCGTCGGATCGATGGCCACGCCGGTCTGTTCCGGCGCGTACTGGAGCATCACCGGAATGCCAACCGCTTGGCAGACCGCCTTGATGTGCTTGAAAAGCGCGGCTCCGCTCGGTTTCAGGAAAAAGGGCGGCAGCAGCATCAAACAGTCCGCGCCCGCCGCTTCCGTGGCCCGCGCCTGCTTGACCGCCACCTCGGTGGCGTGCTGGGTGACCGAGACGATCAAAGGAATGTTCGCGGCATGGCATTCTTTCACCGTGACCGCGATCATCTCTTTCATCTCGTCGTCGCTGAGTTTGTAGTACTCGCCCGCGATGCCGAACAGCGTCAACGCGTGGCAGCCGCCTTGCGCGAGCCTGCGCAACAAACGGGTCAGACTCTCGTAGTCGACCTCGCCGCGCGCGTCGAACGGCGCGGCGATGATCGGGCAAATCCCGTGAATGTCCGTCATAACGACCTCACTAAGCACATTGTACAGACTACTACTCCAGAATGGCAAACTTCAGCACCTCTTCGGTCGGTTCGACTCCGATGCCCGGTCCGTCCGGAAGCTGGAACCACCCCGCCTCGCACCGCATGTTGCCGGTCAAGAAACGCAGATTGCGGTCGAAGATCGAGTGCTGGTACTCGTGGTACGGCAGATCGAACACACAGGCGGAGACTTGCAGGCTCGCCGCCTGGAAAATGCCGATGCCGATGCTGGCGTGCGGCATCACGGCACAATGGAAGGCCTGCGCCATCTGGCAGATCTGCCAGAACGAGGTCACGCCGGTGCGTCCGATCTCGGGTTGGACGATGTCCATGCAGCTCCGGCGGAAGCGCGGCTCGTACTCGTAGACCGTGCGGTATTCCTCGCCGATGGCCACGGGCGTCTTGACGCCCTGCGCGACGCGCGCCTGGCCTTCGATGTCTTCCGGATGAACCGGTGCCTCGGCGACATACAGATCGTCGCGTTCGAGTTCGGTGATCAGTTTGATCGCCGCGCCGGCGCTGTGCTTCCAGTGAAGGTCGGCCAGAATTCTCGCCTTGGGGCCGACCGCTTCGCGGAGCGCGCGCATCTCGGCCACTTCGCCTTCGTGCGCCACGGCCGCCGCGAACTTCACCGCGTCGAACCCTTTGTCGCACCACGCTTTGGCCAGCGCGGCGCGCTCGGGCAGCGTGGCTTTGGGCAGACCGGACACGTAGGCGGGAATTCGGGTGCGGCGCTGACCTCCGAGCAGTTTGCTTAATGGCAGCCCGGTCAGTTTGCCGCGCAGATCCCACAGCGCAATGTCCAGCGCCGCCAGCGCGTCGTGGTAGAAACCGCCGAAGAAACCGCGCACGCGCATGGCGTCGTAGAGGTCCGTATAGATGGCCGCCGCGTCGTGCGGGTCGCGGCCGAGCGTCAGCGGGACGAGAATTTCGCGCAGAATCGCCGTCGTCACCTGCGGGCCGACAAAACCCACGCACTCCCCCCACCCGACCGCGCCGCCGGACGAAGTGACACGCACCAAGACCGATTGGTCGTGGATGCTGTAAACGCTGCGGTTGCCCGTGCGAACGATGTATCCCTTGGAATTGGGCGACACGCCCTTTTCGAGCGGCCCCAAATACGGCGTTTCCCGCGGGATGCGAATCGGGAACACGTCGATTTCGGCAATCGTTTCTGACATGGTGAAAGAAATCTCCTTGTTCAGGTTTAGCATAGGCTTGCAGACAGACACGGAGAAGTCATATTCGCGCAAAATTTCTATCAGAATTGCGTCCAAACAACTTTCCGCACTTCCCGGTTGACGCCGTTTTGGTAATTTGGTACTTTAATACCGAATTGAGGCGCGAAAGGTTTTTCACGATGCTCGGACTGCTGAACATTTCGGAGGCGATGTCGATCGCGTTGCACACCTGCGCGTGCTTGGCTGCGGAACCGGAGACGTTCCACTCCGCCCGCACGATTTCGAAGCGGATGGGCTTTTCGACCAACCATTTCGCCAAGGTCGTCCAGCAGCTCGCCCACGCCGGACTTCTCGAAACCGAGCGCGGCCCGTCGGGCGGTGCCAAGCTGGCGCGCCCCGCAGAGAAGATCACGCTGCTGGACATCTACGTCGCCGCCGGCGGCACGCCCACCTACACGGGCTGTCTTCTGAAAAGCAACGTCTGCGACGGAAAGAGCTGCGCACTCGGCAAAATGATGACGCGCGAAAACCGACGCCTCGTCGCGCTCCTGAAGAATGTCACGCTGGCCGATGTGGTGGACTCGCTCGAACGGCATCTAGCCGCGAAAACAAAAAAAGGACGAACCGTATGACGCGCAAGATCATCTCCATCGACGACGCCCTTTGCAACGGCTGCGGCCTGTGCGTAAGCGCTTGTCACGAGGGTGCCCTCCAGCTCGTGAACGGCAAGGCCAAACTCGTCTCCGACAGCTATTGCGACGGTCTCGGCGCCTGTCTGCCCGAATGCCCCACCGGCGCGATTAAGATCGAAGAACGCGACGCAGCCGCGTTCGATGAGGCCGCCGCCATAGCCGCCAAAATGCCGACCGAGAAACGCGAGGCCCGCGCAACGCCTCCGCTGGCATGCGGGTGCCCCGGCACGATGGCCAAGCGCATCGAGCATCCCGACGCGGCCGTCCCGACTCCCGCCGCGGCCGACGGGCTGGCCTCGGCTCTCACCAACTGGCCCGTGCAAATCAAGCTCGTGCCGGTCAACGCGCCTTACCTGAAAAACGCCGCGCTGCTGGTCGCCGCCGACTGCACCGCATTCGCCTACGCCGACATCCACCGCCGCTTCATGACCCACAAGGTCACGCTGATCGGCTGTCCCAAGTTGGACGAGGGCGACTATACGGAGAAGCTGACCGCCATCCTGGAGGCGAACGACATCCGCAGCGTCACCGTGCTGCGCATGGAGGTGCCCTGCTGCGGCGGTATCGCCAACGCCGTTAAACAAGCGCTGACCGCCAGCGGTAAAATGATCCCTTGGCGCGTCGTCACGATCTCGACCGACGGCGTGGTCCTTGAAGAATAAAGTCCGCGCGATAAAAACCATCCACCATAAACCACCAACCACGAACCATCAACCAAGGAGTCACCATGAGCGACATGTTCTGCTTCCAGTGCGAACAAACGGCGGGCGGCACCGGCTGCACCCGCAGCGGCGTCTGCGGCAAGAAGCCCGAGATCGCCCGCCTTCAAGACGAAATCACCGCCGGCCTCATCACCTTGGCCCGCGCGCTGAACGGCAAACCGGCCTGCCCAGGCTGCGAGGCGTTGTTCATGGACGCTTTGTTCATGACCGTCACCAACGTCAACTTCGACGCCGCGCCGCTCACCGCCATGCGAGACCGCATCTTGGCGGACGTGACTAAAGCCGGCGGCGCACCGGCGTTCAATCCCGACGGTCTCTTTCACGGCGACACCGACGTCATTTCGCTGCGCTCGACGCTGCTCTTCGGCCTGCGCGGCATGGCGGCCTACGCCCACCACGCCCGCGTGCTCGGCAAAACCGACCCGGATGTCTCCGGCTGGTTCGTCAAAGGCATGAAGGCGTTGGGCGACAGCCACAGCGTCGAAGAGTGGCTCGGCCTGATTCTTGAGTTTGGGAACGTCAACCTGAAGTGCATGGCGCTGCTCGACGCCGCCAACACCGGCGCGTACGGCAACCCCGTTCCGACGCCGGTCTCGACCACGCGCGAGAAGGGCCCCTTCATCGTCGTCACCGGGCACGACCTGCACGACCTCAAGATGCTGCTGGAGCAGACCGCCGACAAGGGCGTCAACGTCTATACCCACGGAGAGATGCTGCCCGCGCACGCCTATCCCGAACTGAAAAAATTCCCGCAGCTCAAAGGCAACTTCGGCACGGCGTGGCAGAACCAGCAGAAGGAGTTCGACGGCCTGCCCGGCGTCGTGCTCTACACCACGAACTGCATCATGCCGCCCCGCCCCACCTACGCCGGCAACCTGTACACCACGGCCGAAGTCGGCTGGCCCGGCGTGACGCACGTCGCGGCGGACAAGGACGGCAAGAAAGACTTCTCCGCCATGATCGACCACGCGGTCCGCCTCGGCGGCTGGGGCGAGGAGGCCAAAGGCGAGCCACTGCTGACCGGCTTCGGCCACAACGCCGTGCTGTCCGTCGCCGACAAGGTGATCGCGGCGGTCAAGTCCGGCGCGGTAAAACACATCTTCCTCGTGGGCGGCTGCGACGGCGCGAAACTCGGCCGCGACTATTACACCGAGTTTGTCGAAAAGGCCCCGAAAGACACGCTGATCCTCACGCTCGCCTGCGGCAAATATCGGTTCAACCACCTGCAAGCCAAACTGGGCGACATCGGCGGCATTCCGCGCCTGCTCGACATGGGCCAGTGCAACGACGCCTATTCGGCGATCAAGGTGGCGGTGGCGCTCGCGCAGGCCTTCAACTGCGGCGTGAACGACCTGCCGCTCTCGCTGGTCCTCTCGTGGTACGAGCAGAAGGCGGTGTGCATCCTGCTGACGCTTCTCGCGCTCGGCATCAAGAACATCCGCATCGGCCCCACCCTGCCGGCCTTCGTCTCGCCGACGGTGCTGAAGGTTCTCGTCGAGAAGTTCGGCCTCACGCCGATCACAACGGCCGACGAAGACCTCAAGACCATTCTGGGGTAAACCGAATCCGTCCCATTCCCCGCGGCGCGCCCATTGTCGGGCGCGCCGTTTCATTTTTACCGCAACCCTGCGGTTGACGCCCTTGTCGGGGCGCGTTGCCATATTTACAATCCAAATATTGTTAAATTAAAAATATTTACAACAAATAGATTGTTTCTTGTTGACGATCCACAATAAACATGTTGTACTTGTGGCATTCAAAAGGAATATGCCGTGAACAAGAAACGACTCGTCCTAGAGCAACTCGACGCGACTCTACGCCGCTTCGAACCTTTGCGCCGCGTATCGGCGCCTCCCAAAGGTTGGATACGCGCGATACGCTGCGCACTTGGAATGAGCGCCCGGCAACTTGCCAATCGCTTGGATTTTTCCCAACAGGCCCTTGCGCGCATCGAACAGGACGAGGTGAAAGGGGCGGTAACCGTAAAAACATTGCGCCGCGTTGCGGAACAACTCGACTGCGCCTTTGTCTACGGTTTCGTCCCGCGTACTTCGTTGGGCGCAACCCTCCACCGACAGGCACAACTGGTCGCCCAAAAGCAACTCGGCAAAGCCTCGCAAACCATGGCGCTTGAAGATCAGGCGCTGGGCACAGCGGAAAATCGCAAGATCCTTTCCGACATGGTGACAGAACTTGCGAACACCCCCCCTTCAACCCTGTGGGATTAAACATGTTCCCCTTCGATTACTCGGATGGCGCAACGCCTCTCGATCCCGAGGAAGCAGAGGGCCTACTTCCGACCCATATCACCACGCGCGGCGAGTTGGACCGTTGGGAACAGGACAATATTCTTGAGGCACTCGCTTGGGTAAACAAAACCAAGCCCAACGATATTCTTACCGAAGCATTCGCGACGACACTTCACCGCCGCATGTTCGGGCATGTCTGGAAATGGGCCGGACATTTTCGGCAAAGCGACAAGAATATCGGTGTCCCTTGGCATCAGGTTCCGACAAGCATTCGGAACCTTTGCGACGACACCCGATTATGGATAAACCTGCAAGACGAACCACCCGATCAAATTGCTGTTCGATTTCACCACCGTCTCGTATCAATCCACCTGTTTGCCAATGGCAACGGACGTCACGCCCGGTTGACGACAGACATCCTTCTTGAAAACGTGTTGAAACGTCCAGCTTTCACATGGGGAAAAACCAATCGTTCCAAGCCGAACGACTGTCGAAGAGCCTACATTGCGGCACTTCACGCCGCCGACGCAAACGATTATGCGCCGTTGCTGCGTTTTGTCAGGTCATAGCGCCTCATGGCGCTGGAACAAAACCGCTTCCCCTTTGACACTCCCTGCGCGACTTGTCATACTTCAGATGATCAAGGTGCGGCATGCAACACCATCTGTCATCACTGATTCTCGCGCTGGACCAAGGCACCACCAGCTCGCGCGCCGTTCTGTTCGACAGCGAGCTGCGGCCCGTGGCGTCCGCGCAACAGGAGTTCCCTCAACTCTACCCGCGCCCCGGCTGGGTCGAGCACGACCCCGAGGCGATTTGGCAGTCGCAACGCGCCGTCATGCTCGAAGCGGTCAACCGCGCCGGCCGCGGTTTTTCCGCCGTGGCGGCGGTCGCCATCGCCAACCAGCGCGAAACGGTGATCGTCTGGGACCGGCACTCGGGCCGCCCCGTCTATAACGCCATCGTCTGGCAGTGCCGCCGCACGGCCGACGCGTGTACGGACCTGAAAACCCGGGGCCGCGAGCCTGCCGTCCGCGAAAAGACCGGACTCGTTCTCGACGCCTACTTCTCGGCGACCAAGATCCGATGGGTCCTCGATCACGTCGACGGCGCGCACGAGGCGGCCCGGCGCGGCGACCTGCTCTGCGGCACCGTCGACACGTGGCTCGTTTGGAAACTCACCGGAGGCGCGGTTCACGCCACGGATTTCACCAACGCTTCGCGCACCGCGCTGTTCAACATCCGCACGCTGGATTGGGACCGCGACCTGCTCGACCTTTTCGGCATTCCGGCCGCGATGCTTCCGCAAGTCGTGCCGTCTTCCGGCAAAATCGGCGCGTGCCGACTTCCCGAGTTCGAGGGCCGGGCGCCGGAAATCCTGGGGATGGCGGGCGACCAGCAGGCCGCGCTGTTCGGTCAGTGCTGCACCGGGTCGGGCGACGTGAAGAACACCTACGGAACCGGCTGTTTCCTGCTCATGAACACCGGCGCGAACCGGGTGCTTTCAAAGCACGGGCTGCTGACGACGCTGACCGCCCAGACCCGCGCGGACGCGCCGAACTACGCGCTGGAGGGCAGCGTTTTCATGGGCGGAGCCGTCATGCAATGGCTGCGGGACGAACTGCAGATTCTGCTGCGGTCGTCGGACGCCGGCCCGATCGCCGCGTCGGTCCCCGACACCGGCGGCGTGTATCTTGTACCCGCGTTCGCCGGGCTGGGCGCGCCGCATTGGGACATGTACGCGCGCGGCACGCTGGTCGGCCTGACGCGCGGCACGGGCCGTCGCCAGATCATCCGCGCCGCCGAGGAGGCCATCGCCTATCAGTGTTGCGACGTCGCGGACGCCATGCAGGCCGACGCGGGCCGTTCCCTCACCGTGCTGCGGGTGGACGGCGGCGCGGCGGCGGACGATTTTCTGATGCAGTTTCAGGCCGACGCGCTGAACTGCCGCATCGAGCGGCCGGCCTGCATGGAAACAACCGCCGTGGGCGCGGCCGCGCTCGCGGCAGACGCGCTCGGCTGGCCGTCGCGCTCCGCACTCGCGGCGCGACTGACGGAAAAAACCTTCGTCCCGGCGATGGACGAGGCCCGTCGGCAGACGTTAAAGGTCGGTTGGAGGAAAGCGGTTTCCCGCGCCAAGGATTGGGCATCCGCCGCTCCCCCAGCATGACGACTTTGTTCACGACTTCGCCTGTCATCCCGGCAACTATGTGGTGGCCCGAGGCAGAATTTACGGCAAGGGCAAGGGCTGCCTCGTCTGCGCGGACCTCAAAACAGGCCAGACGCTTTGGCAGGAGCGGGGCGGTTCGGGGCAGGTGACATGGGCCGACGGTCTGCTCTTCTCAATGTCCGACGTAGGAGGGAAACTCGCGCTCATCGATCCGGATGCAACCGGCGATCATGTGGAAGGTTCAATCCAAGTGGCCGGCACCGGCAACAGTTGGTCGCACCCCGTGGTCATCAACGGCCGCCTTTACGTGCGCTACGACACGAACCTCTACTGTTTCGACATTCGCAAGCCGTGACGCTTGTTGCGTCAACCCGGAAGATCGAACCCGTCCCTACGGCCCGCTTCCTCTTTATGTCGCGATTTCCACCTTCTGCGCGATGGCGCGCGAGATGAGAAAACGCGCATCGTCCGCCGCAATTATAACCGACCGCTCAGACTTGCGGTTGCGGAACATCTCGACGCGCGCGCCCGGAAACAGGCCCATTTCGGTCGACTTGCGGTCGTTGTTCGCGCGGATCACCGCCGATTCGCCGTCCCGCAGGTCCAACAGGCAACGGGCCGTCGAAGCCGCGCCGCTCTCTCGGGGTGCATTCATGACGCCAGCCTTTTTCCGGCCACCCTGAGCAGACCGACAACTCCGGTCGCCAGCGCGGCAAACACAGCCAACCAACCCGCGGCGCGCAGCGGCGCCGCCCAAAAAGTCGCCAGTTGATAGAAAACGCTCGACACAAACCAAGCCAGCAGCGTCTGGTAGGCGACGGAGAACGCCGCCCACCGCCACCCCGCCTCGCGCCCCAGCACGACGACCGCAGCCACACACGGCGAGTAAATCAACACGAACAGGAGGTACGCGAAAGCTTCGATCCTTCCGCCGAAGTTGCGGCGCATCGCCGCCAACAAGCCCTGCTGCCCATCGGTCGCGGCAGACTTGGGCCCGTGGTCCGACTTGGCCGCACCGTAGGCCTCCGCGAGGCCGCGCGCCGCCGCGCGCAATTCGCCACGCAAGTCGACCGCCTCCGCGGCCACCGCATCCGCAGGCCGCTCCACGTGCGCGTAGAGCACTTCGAGCGTGCCGATGATCGCCTCTTTCGCCATCAGTCCGGACAGCAGCCCGGCCGCAGCCGGCCAGTTGTCCGCGTCCACGCCCATTGGTCGCAGCACAACCGTCAGCGCGCGTCCAGCCGCCGCGCGCCGCTCCGAGGCCCGTTCCCCGCCCAGAGACTCGAACGCGCCGTTCGCGAGGCTCAGCAACACCGCGATGAGCAAAATCACCTGCCCCGCCCGCATGACGAAACTTTTGAGATTGAACCAAACATGTTCGAAGCAGCCGCGCAGCGCGGGCACGTGATACGGCGGCAGTTCCATCACGAAGGCCGAGGCTTCACCCTTGAACAGCGTGCGGTGCAACAACAATCCAGACAGAATCGCCAGCACCGCGCCAATCAGGTAAAGCAAGAAGACCACCGTGTTGCCGTGACGCGGGAAAAACGCCAAGGCGAAGATCGTGTAGACCGGCATGCGGGCCCCGCACGACATGAACGGCGCGAGCAGCATCGTCAGCACCCGGTCGCGCCGCTGTTCCAGCGTGCGCGTGGCCATCAGCGCCGGAACCGTGCAGCCGAACCCCACCAGCAGCGGAATGAACGCCTTGCCCGGCAGCCCGATCTTGTTCAGAAATTGGTCCATGATGAACGCCGCCCGCGCCATGTACCCCGATTCCTCCAGCAGGCTCAGGCAAAGAAAGATCATGAACACCGGCGGCGCAAAGGTCGCCACCGTCGTGAGTCCGGCCCCCAGTCCGTCCGCCAACAGCGACGTCACCAGCCGCGGCGCGCCCGCCGCCGCCAGCCAGGCGTGAGGGCCATGGACGAGCAAAGCGCCCAAGGCGCGATCGATGAAGTCCACCAAAGGCTGGGTCAACCGCACCGTCAGCCAAAACACGCCGTACATAACGACAAGAAACGCCGGAATGCCCACGGGACGGCTCAACAGCACGCGGTCCGCCATATCCGAGAATCGCCGCCGCACCTCCAGATTGCGCCGGACCACATCGCGCGCCAGACCCCGGATGAAGCCGAGCCGCGCATCCATCACCGCCACGTCGGGCTTCTGCCCGGTGTGGCGCGCGATCCGCGCATTCTCCTCGGTTACGATCTCGTCGAACAAACCGCGCGTCAGCTCGCGCGCGAAAGGGTCGCGCTCCAAGAGTTGGATCGCCAGCCACCGCAAGTCCACGCCCGCATCGTCGGCCGCCACGATCAGGCAGACCTGCAACCGCCGGATCGGCTGCTCGGCGTCGCCGTACAACACGCGCGCCGTAGGCAACCGCCGCGCCACCGCCGTCTCCACGAGGGCCCGTTTGAGCGTCTCTGCGCCTTCGCCCTGCGACGCCACCATCGGAACCACCGGACAGCCGAGATGCCGCGCCAAGTGCTCCGGGTCCACCCGCAGACCATGCCGCTCCGCCACGTCCATCTGGTTCAGCGCCACCACCAAGGGCAGACGCATGTCAAGAAGCTGCGCGGTGAGATAAAGGCTCCGCTCCAAATTCGACGCGTCCACGATGTTCACCACCGCGTCCGGCTTGTTGCGGATCAGGTAGTCGCGCGCCACGCGCTCGTCTTCTGTGTTGGGCGAAAACGAGTAAATGCCGGGCAGATCGACGACCTCCACCGTGCGGTCATCGACCTCCATTTCGCGCCGAGCGCTGTCGACGGTCACCCCCGTCCAGTTTCCGGTGCGTTCGCGCGCGCCGGTCAGCAAATTGAAAAGCGTGGTCTTGCCCGTGTTCGGGTTGCCGACCAACGCCACCTTCAGGGTGCCGCCCATACCCCACCCCGTCGCGACTTGTTAGCCTTAGAAAACATTGAGCCAGTATAAAACGACACTCGCCCGAAAACAAGCCGAAAGCATGCACGGACGGATCGCGAAAGAGGTTAGCCGACCAGCTTCGCCAAATAGTCCAGCCACGCCTCCATACCGAGACCGGTCTTGGCGCTGAGTTCGAAGATGAAGACGCCCGGACGCACCTGACGCAGCGCGGCGCGACACGCGGAAACATTCCAATCGAGATGCGGCACAAGGTCCATCTTGGTGAGAACCGTCACCGGCGCGGCGGAGAAGAGCGACGGATACTTGACCGGCTTGTCCTCGCCCTCGGTGGTCGAGAGCAGCGCAATCTTGAAGTCCTCGCCGAGGTCGAAGGCCGAGGGGCAGACGAGATTGCCGACGTTCTCGATGAAGAGCAGTTTGACGCCGTTGCCCGCGACCTCCTCCAGCACGCCGCCGACCTGCCCGGCGTCGAGATGGCAGGCGTTGAGCGTCTCGATCTGCTTCACGGGCGCGCCCTTGCCCATCAGACGCCGCGCGTCATTGTCGGTGCGCTGGTCGCCGGTGATCACGGCGCAGGGCACCCGTCCGCGCAGGCCCTCCAGCGTCCGCTCCAGCAGATAGGTCTTGCCCGAGCCGGGCGACGAGATCAGATTTACCGCGACGATGCCGTGCGCCTTCAGCCAAGCGCGGTTGCGCTCCGCCGCCTCGTCGTTTTTCGACAAAATCTTCTCGCGCACGCTGACCGTGCGGACAGCCGCCGCGTCCACATCGTGCGCGTGGTCATGGTCATGATCGTGGTCATGATCGTGACCGTGGTCGTGCGTATACCGATGGCTGTGCGTATGCCCGTCGTGGGTGTGTACGTACTCGTGTTCGTGTGTCGTCTCCTCGCCGCAACCGCATTCCTTACACATGGCCTTCACCTTTCTTCGACTTCAAGTTCCACGGACTGAATGTGCAGCTCGCGGCCCGAAACCAATTCGACCGCGCGCGACCCGCACGCCGCACATGCCACAAAATAATTCTCGGCGGCCGATTCGGCCCCGCACGCCGTGCAGCGCACTCGCGCAGGCATGACCTCGACCACCAACTCGGCGCCTTCCGCCACCGTGCCCTCGGCTACGAGCGGAAACGCGCCGCGCAGCGCCTCGGGATCGGCCCCCGACAACGCGCCGACGGCGATCATCACCCGGTTGGCGCACCGGGCCTTCTCGTCGCGGACCACGCGCTCGACCTGTTCGACCAACGCCTGGGCTATGGAGAGTTCGTGCATGGGGGGAAAAAATAGGTAATAGGGTTCAGGGTTCAGGGTTCAGGGTTCGGGTTGCGGGGTTCGGGGTTCGGGGTTCAGGGTTCGGGGTTCAGGGTTCGGGGTTCAGGGTTCGGGGTTCGGGGTTCGGGGTTC
>Ga0172375_10001997_pt1 | contig 32364 bp, 33 predicted proteins | sample LakKiv1m_FD_114537 | JGI IMG/M metagenome (GOLD analysis project Ga0172375, IMG submission 114537) | Freshwater microbial communities from Kabuno Bay, South-Kivu, Congo - kab_092012_11.1m | ecosystem: Environmental > Aquatic > Freshwater > Lake | place: Democratic Republic of the Congo... | reverse complement strand
CATTTGTCAGTATCTTGATGAAATCAATGAAATGCCTGTAATTTTCAAGTGGAAGTACAGGATGGATGAAATGCCGGGAAAAATCGAATCATTGTAATGTTAATTTGGAATCGATATACTACTATATATTTTTCATGTTTGTTTGAGATTTTTTTAACGTCTGATTTGAATAAAACCACAGAGCGCACAGAGTACATAGAGAACAACTGCACCGCTCTGTGCTCTCCGTGTCCTCTGTGGTTGATTTTATTTTTGATTTTCAAAAAAAAACGGTTCAATCTATATTAGGTCCCTCAAGAGATAACTCTCGTAACCATACTCTTGTGCTATTTCATGCAGCTTTAAATCATCTGTGATCATTGCACTATCTGTTAATATTGCACACGATAATATAATATTATCAAAACCACTTGCTTTTGTCTTTATTGCTGTTGATATTGTAGGTTCCAGAAGATCATAGTCAAATAAAATTTGACTTGAATGCATTCGAACTTTAGCGACTGCTTCTTTTGCATCATTCCTCTTTTCGCTTTCGAGGCGGCACAAGCGCTTTAATAAGCACACTTGAGTCTATGGTGAGCTTTGCAGGAAGCCTATATGTCATAGGATTTTTCCCGCATCTCTCTAATTAATAGTGTAGTATCTTTTTCATCAATTCGGTGTGAACCAATTCTGCGAACAAGATCCCTCAGGCTCTGTAATTCAGTCTCTTCATCCTCTACTTTATTCTGTTTTACCGAACGCAGGATGTCATGAACTGCAATATCCAGTTTAATCAGCCTGTCCTCCAAATCTGACATTGATTCCATAATACTAAATTTTGCAGCCAGTTTATATAACCTTTACCCTTGATTTTCGAGGCTTTATGGTCTGCGATTTTGGATAACCTTTCCACAGGCTGGATTTTCACCAAGCTGGCGAATATGGGCTTTGTTCGGCGCGCCTGCGCCATCTGCGCAATCCGAGTTCGCTATCGCGCACGTTGTCCGGCGCGATTGTTCAATTGGCGCTCTTTCCGAAATAACTAGACCCTGCCGCGCAGGGCTACCCGTTTGTTTCCCGTTCTCATGGCTTCTACGTAAGGCGCTCGTTGGTTTCGCACGCGAGCCGCGAAACGGTTGCGTTCGTCCGGCGTGTTTGTTTATTATTAACACTCGAACAACTCAACAACACTTCCATTTAACCTTTTTTTTTGGGTCATTCTTCGCCGTGACACTCTCAAACATTTTTCCGTTCCCTCGGCTCATGTACAATAATTGAAGTTGATATAGAAAGATGGATTTTTGTAAGGGTATTTACACCGAAAGTATGATTTTTAGCTGACTTCAGTTTCAGATTAAGGACTTTATGCGCAACGCTCGACAAATGGAAACATTTATTTAAAGCATTTCTTATTTAGAGTGGTTTATGGATATAGGTATTGTTATACCAGTTGTAATATCATTGGCTGTTATCGTTTGGACGATTGAATCTCCATCCAAGCAGATGAACGGTTTAAAAAAATATCGTAGTGAGTCAATGAATGTTTTACATGATGCACTAAATGCGAAAGAAATCTGTCAACAGGATTATGGTTCTTACACCAAAGAACTTTTCAGACGGTATGATCATTTTGATAAAGCTATAAGAAGACTTACTTGGATTAAAAGATTTTTACCTGTTCTATTAGCGATTGAAGTGCTGCATATTACATTACATTTTTATCAATGGTATTGGCAGTTCGAACAATTACTCCCTGGTCTAAATAATTGTTTCCTCATAATTATAGAATTATTTATATTATTTTATTTCCTAATTAAAGAAATCCAGTTTAGTGATGCTAAAATTTTCGCATATCAAAATTATTGTTGGGCTTTTGTTGCGAAGTATAAATATAATATGGATGCTTATAGCCCATAAAGTGATTAAAGAGCATCAAAGAATCACCAACAAGATAAAAATCTATAAGCCTTATTTCAGGTAGTTTTTAGTTCAATCTTTTAAGATGTATTGCACATTGGGGCAATTACCAACTCAATTTGAAACGATTTATCCCAAACAAATTAAATACAAGCACATCCATAATATCTAAGGGGGAACAATCAAATCCAGGAGGTTAACCACCAGATGTCCTTACTCGAGATCAAAGACGTAACATATCGAGTAAAAGAAAAAGAGATTTTTACAGGCCTCTCCCTTGACGTCAGGCCGGGAGAAGTCCATGCGATCCTCGGCAAGAACGGAACCGGTAAGAGTACCCTGGCGTATCTTGTCATGGGATGCGAAAGTTATATTCCAACTTCCGGGGAAATTATATTCAAAGGGCAGGTCATCAACGACCTCAAAATACATGAACGAGCGAGGCTTGGCATTACCATGGCATGGCAGGAACCGGTGAGGTTCGAAGGTATTACAGTCAAAGATTACCTTACCATGAAAAATAAAGACATTGACCCTTCCTTTTATCTTGAAATGGTAGGACTTCCACCTGAACAATACCTTCACAGGATCGTTGACAAATGCTTAAGCGGCGGTGAACGAAAAAGGATCGAACTGGCATCAGTAGCAGCGCTCACGCCAGAACTGGCAATACTTGATGAACCCGACTCCGGGATCGATATGCTCTCATTAAAGGACATAATAAATGTCATCAATGTATTACGGAAAAATGGGGCTTCCGTTCTTCTGATCACCCACAGGGAGGAAATTTCAATGATGGCAGACAGGGCATCCCAGATATGCAATGGCAGGATCATGTGCACAGGAAACCCGGAAAAGGTCGCAGAATATTACAAATCCAGGAAATGTGAAACCTGCAGCGATGGAGTATGCCAATATGTCTGAACTTGAAGAACTGATGACAGTTTTCGGGGAATTTGCGGGGGATAAGAGTATTCTTGCCCAAAAAGATACTGCTCACCTTATCGCAAGCGGTCACAGTATTTTGAGTTCCAGGGCAGTTGAAGGGCTTGTGATCAAAGCAGAAGAAACCGCTACGGGGATCTCTGCTGACGTAAGGGTTCTTGAAGGTACGATAATAAAAAATCCGGTGCATATTTGCTTTGGCATACTTCACAAGACCGGATCACAGGAGATAAAAATGAATATAAACATCGAGAAAGGAGCTTCTGTGCGTTTTATTGCACATTGCATATTCCCGAAAGCAGAGAATGTGAGGCATATAATGGATGCTGATATCGAAATAGGTGAAAATGCCAGAATGGATTATTCTGAAGTTCATTATCACGGGCCTTTCGGAGGAATAGAAGTAGTTCCAAAGGCAGCCATATCAGTGGGTAAGAATGGCAGGTTCTTTTCGGATTTTTCATTACTCACCGGCAGGGTGGGAAAGCTCGGAATAGATTATACGGTCAAAGCCGGTGAGAATGCGGTAATTGAGCTGACTGCAAGGGTGTTCGGTCATGGAGAGGACAGAATAATCATAAAGGAAAAGGTCTCACTCGATGGTGAGAATTCAAGAGGACTTATAAAAACAAGGATCGCTATTGAGGACAGAGCTGAAGCTGAAGTGACCGGCATCACGGAAGGTAAAGCAGCAGGCGCAAGAGGTCATGTGGACTGCATGGAATTAATAAAGGATAGCGCTATAGCCCGTGCGATCCCGATGGTTGCTGTTATGCATCCTCTTGCTAAAGTGACCCATGAGGCCGCTATCGGAAGCGTGGATAAACGACAGCTTGAAACGCTCATGGCGCATGGGCTTACACCGGAAGAAGCTGTGGATGTCATAATAAAGGGTATATTAAAATGACGACGATGCTTCTTCACTATCCTTTTGCTTTAAGCGGTAGAGTAAAAGAAAATGTGCTTCCCTCACCGTACTTGCTTTTGGCCCAAATCCTGCCCCCATGAAGTTCGATCAATTTCCTGGAGATGACAAGCCCTAAGCCGGTGCCGCCATATTGTCTTGAAGCGCCCTTATCGATCTGTTCAAATTCCTTAAACAACTTTCCCATATCCTCTTCTTTTATCCCGATCCCTGTATCGCTCACGGAGATCCGGGCCATATCACCTTCTTTTCTAGCGCTTATGGTAACACTCTCCTGTGGTTTGGAGAATTTTATGGCATTGCTCAGAAGATTAAAAAGCACCTGTCTGATGCGATTCCTATCACCTTCTATGAAGTCTAATCCCGGTTCTATTTCGGTCAGTACCTGAATTTTTTTCTGTATGGCAATATCTTCAATGATACCCATAGATTCGATTATGATATCAGCAATGGACATTTTTTCGATAGATAGATCGATCTTACCTGCTTCCATTGTTGAAAGATCAAGAATATCATTGATGATCATTAGCAGATTCTTTCCACTTAAGTGGATATAATCAATATATTTTTCCTGGATTTCGTTCAATTCCCCAAAATGTTTCGTTTTCAAAATGTCGGAAAAACCAATAATCGAGTTTAATGGAGTCCGCAATTCATGGCTCATCGCCATCATGAACTCTGATTTTGTCCTGCTTGCCTGAATAAGCGCCTCATTTTCGAGGGTCATTTTCCCGATTTTATGTTTAGAAAAAGCAATTTCAAGATTTATCTGTAATTCCCTGTCTCTTAATGGTTTTATCATGTATGCATAAGGCTCTGTGATTTTTGCCCGTTCAATAGTTTTAGTATCTGAAAATGCGGTCAGGTATATTACCGGAATATCCGAAAAAGAATGAATTCTTGATGCTGCCTCGATCCCGTCAATTTCACCATCCAGGTTAATATCCATTAACACCAGATCGGGATTATTTTCTTTCACTTTCTTAATCGCTTCTTCTCCCGAGGATACTACTACAGGGACATTATATCCCATGTTTTTCAACCTTTTCTGTAAATCCATTCCGGTTATTATTTCATCTTCAACGACCAGTATCTGTTTTCCGTTTAGCATTTTGCGTTCCTAAAATTAATTTGGAATTCGCTTTCCCTATTTAGAATGATCTCATCATGAAGTTGACTTTCTGCAAAGAGAGTGACCTCATAGGATTTTCATTCCTGACAGGAACAGTGTCTTCCTGCGCAAATTCATAATGTTCCCTTACGTAAGTAGAGACTGTGATCATGCCAGCTAAACATTTCTCTTGAATGCTTCACAGTTCATACAGTCATGTATTTTTGCTTCCGCATCACCCTGTTTTACCCCGCCGCACCATGTTCCTTGCACAAGCCAGCAGCGAGGTTCGGGAGACTTGAATCCCGGGCACCTCTGCTGGATTTCAGGTTTGCATTTCTTGATATCCCAGCAACGTTCATATTCAGACGCGGATTTTAGTATGAAATGGGATGTAGATATCTGCAATTCCTCAGATAAAGCCGCCAGTTCCTTCGCTTCATTTAAAAGCTCGGCCATCGAACTGGCCTGTTCTTCCGCACTTGCTGATGTTTGTTGTGAGCCGGCAGCAGATTCCTGGATTATAGCTGAAACCTCCTCAACAGATGCTGTTACTTCTTCAACCGAAGCCGATTGTTCCTGTGCTGCCGCTGCTATCTCCTGCACCATATTCGCAACATCCGCCGCAGCCTTCACGATCTGGTTGATGGCAAAAACTGTTTCTCCTATGGTCTTTGTCCCCTCACCTACGGTCTTTATCCCATGTTCCATGGTCACAACCGCCTGCTTTGTGCCCTGCTGGATATCTTTTACCAGTCCTGTTATCTGCTTCGCCGCGCCTCTTGATTCCTCGGCAAGTTTTCGGACTTCATCCGCGACTACCGCAAAACCGCGTCCATGTTCGCCTGCGCGTGCCGCTTCTATTGCGGCATTTAATGCAAGCAGGTTCGTCTGGTCGGAAATATTTGTTATAACGCTTATTATCTCGCCGATCTGCTGTGATTTGCTATCAAGCTGTTTTATCACAGCTGCGGAATTATCAACGGTTGACTGGATATCGTTCATCTTCCGGGCCACTTCACCTGACATTTTCCCTACGTTCATTGCGTTCGTGCTAGCTGAATTTGAACTTTCCGCAGCTTTCTGTGAGTTCATTGCGACCTGCTGTACACTTTCTGACATCTCCTTCATGGCATGGCTCACATCAGACATTTTTCGTGCTTCATGGCCGGCTCCTGTTGCCATTTCCTGGGTAGTGCTCGATATATGGTCTGTCGAAGCTTTCATATTCTCACTTGAGGCAGATAGCTTCTGGGCGGTTGTTCCGACCTCTATAGAAGATCTTTGCACTTTTTGGATTAAACTTTTTAAATTATCTGTCATTTCCTGGATAGCAATGGAGAGCTTGCCCAATTCATCTTTTGAAGAAATAAGTATTTTTGCCGTAAAATCCCCATCTGCGATCTTTTTGGCGGCTTTGTCAAATTGTCGTAAGGGAATCAATATGGACCGCGTAAGACCTATGCACATGAGAATTGAAGAGGAAATGGCAAAGATCAGGCAAATGATGATCCCATAGACCGGGTTAATAAATGCGCTGACGCTCTCACTGTATATCCCGATGATCCCAACCATTAACATAAGCGAATCAACAACTATGAAACTGTATATGATTTTCATGCTAAAATTGAACCTGTCAAGGGTCAATTCATTTGCTTTATCAATTATTTTCATTGCGTCCATAATATTCTCCAGGAATTTTTATATGTTGTTGATCGCCACGATTCTCCTTCTTCGATGGGTTGTTTTATCGGACCTGACTCATCATTGTGATATTGTCATGTGGTGATAACCGGACTTTTATATCAGCGCAGATATCTTCCGGTTAAAATCGAAAAGATGAAGTGCATCACCATGTTTTGTCATATTCGTTATTGATGGATTGCTGTAATTATTTTATTATGGCTTTCGCAGATTGTTTGTTTTCCGTTGTTTTTTCATGACCAACTGCAGGTTTGAATTGAGCTACTTTTTCGATCTTGTATTCAGGTTTATTCTCGATATTCAAAGACCTGGATGAAACAGCGTCGCCAATGTTGAACCTGGCAACTTCGGCCTGTAATTCATTGGATAACCTGGCAAGATCCTGGGCTGCATTCACAAGCTGATCCATTGAAGAGGACTGCTCTTGTGCAGCTGCTGATGTTTCCTGTGTTCCTGCTGCTGATTCCTGGCTTATGGCCGATACATCCTCCATAGTCGCTGTCATCTCTTCGACTGAGGCTGACTGTTCTTCTGTGGCCGCTGCTATTTCCTGCACCATTGTCGCAACCTCTGATGAAGCCTTCACGATCTGGTTTATGGCTCCTGTAGTTTCTCCAATAGTTTTTGCTCCTTCGCCTACCGTCTTTGTGCCCTGTTCCATTGTGGTTACGGCCTGCCTGGTGCCCTGCTGTATATCTTTGATCAGGCCGGTTATCTGGTTCGCGGCGCTTCTTGATTCTTCGGCAAGTTTTCGTACTTCATCCGCGACGACCGCAAAACCACGTCCATGTTCGCCTGCACGTGCGGCTTCTATTGCAGCATTCAGGGCAAGAAGGTTTGTCTGGTCCGCGATATTTGTTATCACAGAGATGATCTCACCTATCTGTTGTGATTTGCCGTCAAGCGCTTTTATAACATTAGCAGAAATATCCACAGTAGACTTTATTTCAGTCATTTTTTTCGCTACATCGCCTGACATATTGCCCACATGCTGAGCAGTTTTGTTTGCAGCATCTGCACCTTCAGCCGCTTTTTGCGAGTTTATAGCCACCTGCTGGACGCTTTGTGACATTTCCTTCATCGCCCTGCTAACCTCAATAATCTTGGATGCCTGCTGGCCCACTCCTGTGGCAATTTCATGGGTGGTGCTTGAAATCTGTTCTGTTGATGCTTTCATTTCCTGGCTTGACGCCGAGAGTTCCTGGGCTGTCGAAGCTACATTTTCGGCAGAATTTTTCATTGATAGTATGAGCTGCTGCAGGCTTTTTTGCACATTATCTATCCCGCTTGTGATCTTTTTGAAATCTCCTTTTCCTTCAACCCTGATATTCCGGGTAAGATCGCCTTTTGACATTGCTTCAAGCACACTGTTAACGTCAACTATAACTTCCTGGAGATCTGCCTGCATATAATTTATGGATTTAGTTATCTTGCTGAAATCTCCTTTTGCTTCAGCCTGGATGTGCTGGGACAGGTCACCTTCCGATATTGCCTTCATCACTTTGTTCACATCAGCGACAATTGTCTCAAGGTCGTTTGCCATATTCTGGAAAGTATTGGAAAGTTCACCGATTTCGTCTCTGGATTTATTATCTACTTTAACTTGCAGTTTACCTACAGCAATATCTTTCGCACCCTGCACAACATCACCCATAGGTTTCACGATGGAACGTGTCACCCCGACACACATAAGTATGGATGAGAATATAGAGAACAAAATACAAAGGATGATTGCCTGTCTGGGATCAAAATAACTGCTGAAACTCGCACCATAAAAACCCATGAATCCCACTATCAACAATAGTGAATCAACGACGATGAAACTATAAGCGATCTTTATACCGATATTGAACCTGTTAATAGTCAATTCATTGGCTTTATCAATTATTTTCATTAAGTCCATAATTTTTCTCCAGGAATTATTTACATCGACGAAAACAACCTTCCTATTTAAAAACACATTTGTGAAAATCGTGTGAAATAATGTGAAAAAAAGCTTCCTTATGCGGTCGCTGCTACTGCTTCGCTGGACGATCCATTTACGTTATGAAGTTCGTTGGCGCTTAGATGAAACAATATAAGACCTGTATTTCAATTTGGCCGCTCCCTATATTCTGTACGCTCTGTCGGTAATACCACGGGGCTCGACGTTTATTTTATGATGTAAACAACAATCTATTTATACCGTTCAATCCATGAAATCTATGATGCAAAAAAGAGCGATCATAACAGTTTCTGGCGAAGTTCAGGGGGTTGGTTACAGGGAGATGGTAAGCAAGATTGCCAGGAAAAAACAAATTGCTGGATTTGTTGAGAATATAAGACCGTATGATGTAAGGATTGTTTGTGAAGGATTAGAAGAAAATATATACTCTTTTATAGAAAAATTGAATATTAAAAAATTTCCTGTTGATGTTGAAGAGGTAAATTTCATTTTCAGTGAACCTTCAGGAGAATTTGAAATTTTTGAGATTAGAAGGGGCGAAATAGCGGATGAACTTGGAGAAAGACTTGATGTTGCCAGACTTGAAATTACAAAGATGGTAGAAAAACAGGATGGTATGCTTTCAAGACAGGACAGTATGCTAGAAAAACAGGACAATATGCTAGAAAAACAGGACAGTATGCTGGATTTGCAGAAAAAAACAATAGATACCATTAAATTCGAAGGGGAGAAAACAAGAGAGGCTATTTCAATTCATGTTTCAGATGATCTTGCCGATCTCAGACAGGAAATAATCCATATGAAATCGATTCTCTCAAAAGTCGTTGATAAAATAGGAATTTCAGAATATTAAATAACGTTCCAGGAAATGATGTAGCAATCTGAAAAATTAAGGAAAAAAAAGCAGATACCTTATGCGGTCGCTGCTGCTGCTTCGGTAGATATTTTATTTACATTATGAAGTTCGTTGGCGCTTAATATGCGATCAAGATCAAGCAGTATAAGCAGCCTGTCTTCCAATTTGCCCACGCCGCGTACATATTCCGTACCGATCTTGTTTGCAATGACCGCAGGCGCAGGCTCAACATTGCTTTCAGGAAGGCGGATTACTTCGCTTACGGAATCAACGATGAATCCCATAACGGTCTCACCTATATCCGCAACAATGATACGTGTGTTCTCGTCCTGTTCCTTGCTTTTCATGCCCATTATCACATCAAGGTTTATGACCACGATTATCCTGCCGCGAAGGTTGATTATTCCTTTTACGTAGCTTGATGCCTGTGGGATCTTCGTGATATTGGTCATGCGGATGATCTCCTGCACGTTCATTATCTCCACGCCGAATTCTTCAGTACCGATATTAAAAACGACGAGCTGGAGCTCGTCGCTGGATTTTACTTTTGCATCTTGTGGTTGTTTTTCTGCCATGGTTTCCTCTTATTTTTTCAGGTCTTCAAGACTTACCTGCGATGGAGGTTTGTCCTTGTTTTCAGAACTTACATTCTTCTTTGGTGTTGCGGGCGCCTTTCTGCTTTCTTTGGTTTTTTCATTAACAGGTGTTTGGGCGGTTTTCTCGATCTTGTTTTCTGGTTTTTGCTCTATTTTCGAAACCCTTGATGAGGATCCAGCTTCGCCAATATTGAATTTGGCAACTTCAGCCTGCAATTCATTGGATAACCTGGCAAGATCCTGGGCCGCATTCACGAGCTGATCCATTGAAGCTGTCTGTTCTTCTGCAGCGGCTGATGTTTCCTGTGTCCCTGCTGCCGATTCTTCAGCAATAGCCGATAGATCCTCGATAGAAGCAGTTACTTCCTCGACCGAGGCGGACTGTTCTTCTGCTGCTGCTGCAATTTCCTGCACCATGGTAGCAACTTCGGCGGCAGCCTTAACGATCTCGTTGATCGCTGAAACTGTTTCACCTATTGTCTTTGCACCTTCGCCCACCGTCTTTGTGCCCTGTTCCATTGTGGTTACAGCCTGTTTTGTGCCTAACTGTATATCTTTTATTAATCCTGTTATCTGGTTCGCAGCGCCTCTTGATTCCTCAGCCAATTTCCTGACCTCATCCGCGACTACCGCAAAGCCACGACCGTGTTCGCCTGCACGCGCCGCTTCTATAGCAGCATTCAGTGCAAGAAGGTTCGTCTGGTCAGCGATATTTGTTATCACGCCGATGATCTCACCTATCTTTTGTGATTTGCCGTCAAGGGCTTTTATCACTACCGCGGAATTATCCACTGTGGACTGGATCTCAGTCATCTTATTTGCAACATCGACTGACATCTTTCCCACATTCTGGGCTGTCGTGCTTGCTGCGGTTGCACCTTCTGCCGCCTTCTGGGAGTTCGTTGCGACCTGCTGCACGCTGTCAGCCATCTCCTTCATTGCCCGGCTCACTTCTGCCATCTTGGTGGCTTGCTGGCCTACCCCTGTCGCAATATCCTGGGTTGTGCTTGAGATCTGGTCAGTTGAGGCTTTCATTTGCTCGCTTGATGCCGAGAGTTCCTGGGCTGTTGATGAGACATCCATAGCCGATCTTTGCACTTTTCCGAGTACGCCTTTTAAGCTAGTGGTCATCAACTGGATAGCGTTCCCAAGCTGTCCCACTTCATCTTTTGAATTACTTGTTACCTGGACTGTGAGGTCGCCTGCTGCAACTTTATTGGAGGCGTTCAGCATGCTGTCCATTGGTTTTGTGATGGCGCGGGAGATATATATCCCGATCCCAAGACCTGCTGCGATCGCTATGATGGAAAGTATTAAAACCGTGGTTCTGGCGGTTGAATTCGTGCTGGCTATTGCAGCAAGCGCGGCTACTTCTTGTTCTTCAGCAGCTTTTTCGAAAGTGTCTATTTCGGGCTCTATCGCATGTACATAAGTTGTGAATTCGGCAGTTTTTGATGCTATCCTTGAATCCACATCTACTATTTTATCAAAAGCTGTCGTATATACAATGAGCTTGGCATTGATCTCATCTTTAGCATCCTGGGAAAGTTTACTGGCTGCCAGGTCGTTTACAAGTTTCTTTTCGTTATCATGCAATGTTTTCTGGTAAGCCGTATCCATGCGCATAATGTAATCCTTTTCATTGCGCCTTAATGTCAGCATATCTGCAAGAAGAAGAGTGTCTTTTTGTTTATTAATTACATCTTCCACATCGTGAACTGCCGTTCTCATATTATTCTGGAGACCTGAGTTCTCATCCAATCCTTTCTCCTTGTAGAGATCAACTGTCTCAAGGAACGCTTTGTTATAACCATCGATATTAGTTACTATTTTTGCTGCCGTATCCTTTTCTGCCTGAGGCACATCAAGAGCCTGTATCTGCTGTGCATCCGTTTTTACATTTGCAACAGAGGTTTTTACAGCATCTACATATGAAATATCTTTACGCGCGAAAAAGTCTTTCTCATTGCGTCTTGCAGAAAGCATATCGACATCCATAGTAAGACCTTTTTCTTTCATTGCGATCGTATTCCCGATCACTTTATTATTTTCCGATTCGATCGTACCAAGTGTGGTTACACTGACCACAGCCACTATTATGAGCAGGATGCTTACAAGGCCGAATCCGCCCAGCAGCTTCTTGCTTAAAGACATATCTTTTATACTTACCATGTAACTCCTCCGACCGTTTTATTATGGATTTTCAGGGTAATCCTTGAACCAGGATAAACATTAGAATGATCTTGAGCCTTCCATGTAAGAGCTAATTCCATTTTTTATCCTTTATTCGAAAATGCTATGTCAGGAATATAAACGGATTTGTGAAAAAGGTGTGAAAAAAATTAACTTTTTATGAAGTGTTTAAAACCTTTAAGAAGTCGGGAAATTTCCGATGTCTTGCTTTTCCTGACAAATTTAGGAAGTCCATCAAAAAGATTTTCGTTCAACTATATTTCTTAATAGCTGAAAATAGTTTATCTAATGTATTGGCTTCATTTAGAAATGATTCTACATAAGATCCGATGACTTTTTTGTTTTTATCAATTAAAACACCCGCAACATAGATCGTATCGATCTTAAAGATATAACGCATATTGCCAGTGTCTGATCTTGTTCTTATCAGATCAAATGAATAACTTTTACCATCCTCAGAAATATATGACGAATAAGCATTCATTGTTGATATGATTTCTTCATAACCAAGATTTATTTTCGTAAATCCTTCATTAGGTCTACCAGAAATATAACGAAACTTTTCTTTATTAATATGTAGCTTTTTTTGAAATTCCTCATCTTCTATTGGTTTTAAAGATGATTTAGCTGTAATATTTTTAAGAATGTCAATCTCTTTTATGGTATCGTTTATCGATTCAACAAGCTTATCATGATCACTATTGAGACCTGAAATACCCCATTTACAGGCATTTTTTATTGTAACGATCGCTGATAAAATCGACTTTCTTCGTGCCTGATATTCTCCAAAATTTGTTAAAAATGTTGCGGTTTCAAGCAAATGGAAATTTTCTGTGACATATTTTAATTTAGCTTTCAAATCTGTTTGTTCCCTGACAACAGCAATATGTTTTTTATCCTGCTCGGAAATATTTATAATTTTATTAAATATATTGAACTCAGTATTAAGATGTTCAAAGTCTAAATTCTCATTCGCAGTAAATTTATATAATATTTCTCCGGCACTATTTATTGTATCCGATAGTGGTTTACATTCCGGTATTTCTGAACGGGCCATGAAAAACTTTGCTTTTCTGGATAAAGGAGTGAGCTTGGGATTAGGAGTATAGGTCAAAGTAGGTGAAAATTTCCCTAGTAGTTTCAGTTTTGTTCCTTCGATTTCATATTCAAACCATGAAGTAGGTTTTGATGCAAGGCCGACAATTCGTATCCGTATGAAATTTTTATCTTTTTCTGATTCTATTTCTATAATACCATCAAATAATTGTCTTAACGTCGCTATTTCCTGATCTTCATGCATGCCTCCATCGATTAAATATATTCCAAGACCTCCGATCGATTTTATGCGTTTTGTAATAACCTGGAGAAACCTGAAAACATTTTGAGCATTTGAACCCATCAAAAATGTAGAAAGTGAATTTATATGAAGCTGGTTATTCTGTATTTTCTTTTTAATGAAGAATTCATCAATAAGCTGGCTGATCTTTAGTCCAATTCCAGTCAGGCCACAAGAGTTGCCTGCTATTTTTATATTTTCATTCATCACTACTTCGTCAGATGGGGTTTTGGTGACACAGTCAATTATTCCGATCCTGTCCAGAGGCAAATTCAATTTATTTTCTTTAAACCATTCTAAAATATGAGCACCCGTTTCACGGGTTGTCACATTTATTATTGAATTCTCCTTTATAGCAGCACCATGATGCATTATCTGAGATACGATTATCTCTTTTCCGCACAGGGGGGGGCCGATCAATAAAATATTTGAGCCGCCCTTTATACCATCGATCGCATTATCAAGTTCTTTAATTCCAAGTGAATAGTCCGTCATTGTTTCCGTTTTAAAAATTCTCAGACATTTTCAGCATGTCATCGATTCTCGTGTGCCAGGTAATATCATCGAAAACAATCACGACGCCAATTATGTTATTTCCATCTATTCTAATGGTTGAACCAATAATGTCAACATATCTTTTAAGACCTTCTTTTGTTATCAATATTGTACGTTCGGCCAGGCCGTAGAATATGCCTTCTCGAGTTGCCTTCGTTATCGGGTCTTCAATTTTTTCATTGATATTTTCACTCATAATATTGAAAATGTTTGCAATAGGCTTCCCTAAAGCTTCATTCTGAGTCCAACCAGTCAGTGCCTCAGCAATCGGGTTCATAAGTCTGATCGTTCCCTGAGGATCAGTTGCTATAACTGCATCCCCGATACTTTCAATAGCCGCAATAAGCCACTGGTTTTTCTCCCTTATTGTCTCATAGCTCTCCTTTAACTTTTTCTCCATTGTGTATTTATAGAAAGCAATTTCAAGATTTATCTGTAATTCCCTGTTCTTAAATGGTTTAACTATGTATGCATATGGCTCTGTGATTTTTGCCCGTTCAAGCGTTTTTTCATCAGAATCTGCGGTTATATATATCACTGGAATATCTGAAAAAGAGTGAATCTTTGATGTTGCTTCGATCCCGTCAATATTACCATTCAGGTTAATATCCATTAATACAAGGTCTGGTTTATTTTCTTTCACTTTTATTATTGCTTCCTCGCCTGAGCATACTATTGCCGGTACATAATATCCAAGGTTTACCATCCTGTTCTGGATGTCCATTGCCGTAATTATCTCATCTTCGACAACCAGGATATGTTTTTTTGTTATCATTTTGCACTTACAAATTATCTTCTTCGGTGGGTTTTTAAACCTTTAAGTAATTCGGGAATTTCAGATGACTTGCCCTTCCGGACAAATTTAGGAAGGTCATTCAATGAAGGTTTTTTCTGGGAGCTGTGTACTCTAATATCATCAAGATCATCATCAAATCCAGCCATGATATCCGATGTTTCTGTTTTTTTCACTGGAATATCCGGTTTTTGCACAATTTTATGTGCATCTACGCCCGTATCCTTACTTGCCTTACCTTTGGTCTTGCCATCCGTATAATAGATATCAGGTGACTTAATACCTGATTTCGAGGCTTTATTTGTGAGGTCATTGTATTCTCTTAAAACCCAGCCGATCTCGGAATGACTTTTAAATCCCACTTCAAAGCCAAGTTCATATAATTTTCTTATAATCTCAGCTTTGTCCTTTTCTGCACTTTTGCTGGTAATAAGTAAAACCCCTTTACTTGATCTTAATAGGTTTTGAAACCTTCAAGCCCCTATCAGTGAATTCAATAGCCCGCATATCGCAATCATGCTTTGTTCCCCGCATTTTTATGATCTGCAAAGCTCTGACCATATTTCCCTGCTTGTCCATGAAATTATGCAGGAATATCACACCATGCGAAGCAAATTGTTCAATGGTGTAAGCATCTGGTTTTGTGAGTTCGGAAAGAAGGATGGTAGTACATCCCAGGTTCTTCAGGTTACGGATGAACCTGCCGATCGATCTTTCTTCAGAGGCAGGGTTCTGGGATGTGAACCTTATAGAAGATAAAGAATCGATCACTAATCTTTTGATACCAAGGTTTTTTACCTGGGTTTCAACTTCCTTGAATACGGAAAATGCAGTTGGCGGTGCATTCGCCGGGGAATCACCTGATTGCTGCTGGTAATCAGGAGTAATAAGGCTTGATATCTCATCGTATTCCCCGTAATTGATATTAGGACCAAGGTCTATGAAGAACAATTTTTTCTTTTTCTCCAGGTCATCTGTGTGCATGGCAAAACGTTGCATATCCTGTCTTATTGTTTCAACGCTTTCCGATAACGCAATATACGCGCCTGCTTCGCCTTCAAGCGCTCCTTCCGCAAGAAACTGTACGCTAAAAGTGGTCTTACCGCTTCCCGGCGATCCGCTGATCAGATATTGCCTGCCCTGGAGAAGACCACCTTCAACGAGTGCATCAAATCCTTCGATCCCTGTTTTAATTCTCATAATAATCCTCACAATACTTGGTATTGTGTTTGATTTTTGAATATATAAACTCAGTTGTGAAAAGTGTGTGAATCACGCTTAATAACAAGTACATTCAAAATACAAAAAATATAATAACATATAATAACATATTCATAAAAAAGAATTCGAAGGACAGGGCATGTTTGAGGATATATCAGCGAAATTTAAAAAATTGAAGATGCCTGAGGAGTCACTAATAAAAAAGATCGAGCGTATCAAAAAGACCCCGGAATCGGGAATTTCTTCCGTTAATCCTGCTTCTCCTGGCCAGGCATCGGCAATGCCCGATGTTTCGGAACAACTCAAAAAAACCCAGGAGGAGATGACTCAAAAAATAGAGGAGATCATCAAATCAAAAACTGAACAGATCAATGCCAGTGTCGAAGCTATCAAGGAGTTCGATGTCAAAATAAATAAGCTGGAAGGTGCTGTTTCATCCAGTAAGAATACAGTGGGGGAATTTAAAGAAAGGCTTGATAAGATCGATGAAAGCCTTCTTGAATTATTGTCCCTTTATGAAGTGGTTTCAAGTACGGTAAATCCTTTTGTTGGCGATAAGGGAACACCCACGATCGAGAAACTTGAACAGATGGAGAAAAAGCTTGAGACCCTGAGCCAGAAACCTTCCGAAATTCCTCCCAATATGAAAGAAGAGTATGACATAAAATTCAAAGCGCTTGAGGGGAGCCTTGAAGAATTGACAACTTTAATGAGTACTGCTCCTGCACAATTGAACCAGGAAGATATAATAAAAAACGTCTCAACGCAGGTATTGGAACAAATAAGGCCATTGCTTGATCAAAAATTGCAGGAACTGGAAGCTATCCAGATGGCTGCTGCAACTGTTCCCGCTGCCGCAGATGTCACTCCTTCCCAGGTATCGCGAACATCAGTTAGCACAGCATCAGAAAAACAACAATATTATGACGAAAATGTAAAACTGCAGTCAATCGATAACAGGGCTGAGACTTCCATAATCCTTCTTAACTGGATAGAATTCCTGCTTGAAAAAGTGGGAAGGAATAACCTGTCTGAAGTACTTGAATATTACATAGATATAGGCTGGATAAGCGAGGAAGTCTGTGAGAAAATGATAGCATACGCCAACGGGATAGATTATTATGTGGAAAGACCTACATGGAAACTTCTCCCTGATGACCATACGAAATCCCTCATGTTCATCGAACAGTTAAAAGGAAAAAAACTTGACAAAACGATGTTATCAAAACTTGAAAGAGATGTGGAAAAAGTAATCCGCACCAATGAGATGTATGCGGTCTGATCCAGATCAAAAAGAAAGTTTAATTTTTATAAATTATCTCATATTTATGAAATAATTTCTTTTCCGGGAATTTTGTAAGCCCATCTGCTGAAACCATTTATATAAAATGTTTCTTCATATCTGCTCTTTTCGATAAATATAATATTTCCTTCCTGGACTTCTCCAGATTCAAGTTTGAATCTTACGATATCTCCGATATTGTGTATCATATATTCTCCTCACCAGGTTAAATCGTACCTGGCATTTCCTAATCCTCAAAAACATATAATTCACACAATTATAAAAACTTTTTGGTTTATTCAACTTTTTTAGCATCATCGTGTTATCGCGACAACCAGAAATCAAGCATATATTTATTCAAATGCGGTGAAATCCAGAATGTACCCCTTTATTTCGAGTGGAAGACTTTTAGTGCTACTATTTTCACAACATACTATTTATCAGTGCTACTATACACATAATGATGTTGAGTATCATTTGCAGAATACTACCTTATGTGAAGAAAAGTTTGCAACACAATCAATGACTCAACAAAGGGATAAAGAAAGATGAGCAGGTTGGGGAAAATGGGAAGGATGTGGGGGGTAGTATTCAATTTCCGCTATGTGATATTATGTAACAGACATTGAAAATAATGATGTGATTAGTTATGGAAGAAGTACAAAATCTGGAGATATGGAAAGAACTTAATGAGATTGAACTTGAAAGAGCAAATTATCTCATTAATCTGGATGAATTAATATTCGAAAGTCATTCAGGATTTTAGTGATAGTGCGGGGCTTTTTAGTCGATGCGAGAGTATATATGCCGCCTGCATGCAATATCGATAATGAGGGCAGATTTCATTAGGGATTCTTATATCTATATGGAAGATGGCAGGAATGCTTTTCCATAGAAGTTGTTTTATTGAATCGCTGGAATGTATTTATATTTAAAATCGTATAATATATAGTATATAGGCATCCATCAGAAAAGTTTCTTTATAATTGTATCAAATGATGCCGGATCAAGAAGCATTATCAATCGTCCCACCTTATTGGGTCCAAAAGCCAGGTTTGTGGCAAGAACGAAATCAACTTTTCCTGTAATATCTTTCAATGCGGATTCTGCGATCTGTAAAGATTGGCCTGTCTTGAATGATGGGACATTCAATAAAAAAGGCACACCGATATATTCAGATATGGCACTTACATATTGCCCTCCGAAAATATTTGCGATCTCTTTTAATGTGGAAGAAATATCATCTGTGAATTCCTCTACATGGGCATCCGGAGGATTACAGAGAAGTTCGTTTGCAACATCAAGTGCATCCTTTTTAGAGATATATATCTGCATTTCCCCATTCACATCTCCTGTGGCCCCTTTCCCATTCAGTAAAACGCCTATCATCACCACATTGTCGCCAAGGCTTAATATTTCATCCTTTAGTTCATCTACCGGGAGAGTACGCAACTGTGAATGTTTCGCCTCCTCTTCCTCCCCCGATAACTGGGTTACGGCAGAAGCAGCTTTTGTCATCCCGGACATGCCGATATCGCTCAAGAGACGTACGGCTGAATCCACATTTCCTGCAGTTTCAGGTTTCACCTTCACGATTTCAGGCATTGCCTGGGGTTTTGCCTCTGGTATTACTTCGGATTTAATTTCAGGTTTGACTTCTGGTTTTGTCTCAATTTTTACCTGTTCCCTGGCAGGTTCAGTTCTCAATTCAGGCCTAGTTTCTTTTGCTTTAATTTCCGGCGGTTCGGGTATTTTTGCCGTGGGCTGGACTGGTTCCTTTGCTGGTTTAGCTTCGCGTTTTGGCGGTTCAGGTATTTGTACCCGCGTCTGGACTGGCTCTTTTACAGGTTTAACTTCAGGCCTGGTTTCCTTTACTTTTATTTCAGGCTCGGGCTGTTCTTGAATTTCCTGATAACCAGGTTCTTGGGCTTCCTCAAATGCTTCCTCATCCCGATACGATTCAACATGTCTTTCCCGGACCGGGAATTTTTTGTATTGCCGTTTAATTTCTTTTCCCTGGATGGCCTCAGGATAATCTTCCGGTTCCTCAATATCTTCATATACAGATTCTTCCCGGCCTGCTTCAAAATCTTGCGGGATTTCATATTCAACAGGCTTAGCCTTCTTTACATATTTTATTCTTGTCTTTCTCCTGCCAGTGTCACCTGGTCCTCTTTTTGCTTCTCTCCTTTCAACTTCCGGGATAGTTTCAATCTTATATGACTCTCCCTTTTTGTCTCTTGTTGATACATGAAGCCAGACTGAACTTGTCTTACTGTCCCCATTGTTATTTTTATATCTAAATAAAATATCGATCGAAACCGGTCCACTTGATTCCTTCCTTAATCCCAGGATGATTTTTCTCAATTCATCTTCCAGGTTCATGTCAAAATTTCCTGTATCATTTAAAAGGATATCCCTTGAGAACTGCGTTGTGTTCACGAAATCTGTTTGTGAGACTTCATCTTCCACGCGTGAGAGATAACTACACTCCATATCCGGAGGAACAACAAGTGTAAGGAGTGGCACAGCTATGTCCGAAAAATCCGGTTCTTCTTCCAGTCCATGTCTCTTATCAGCTTCGGCCGATTCTATCCTTGTAATTGCTTCACGCGCATGTTTCCTGAGTTCCGTTGAACCATTTCGCATTGCAGACCTTAATGCGGACAGGGCGCGCTTATCGCCTATCCTGCCAAGTGACCATGCAGAATTTATTCTCACATTATCGATAGGGTCATTCAAAATACCTATCAAAGGGAGGACAGCTTTCACATGTCCAATTTCCCCAAGGGCCCATGCGGCATTAGACCTGATCTGGATATCATCTGTCTCAAGAAATCCAATGAGAGGAACAATAGCTTTCCTGCTCCTTAATTCCCCGAGCATTCTAATGGATTCGCGGCATTCTTTTATATCGCCGGTATCGAGGATGCCCAATAAACCCTCGACGTCATGGCGTTTTTTCATTTCTCGTAGATCAGTATTATCCAAAGGCAATTTAAGTCCCTCGTTCGGGGTAATAATCGATTATATATTATACTTTACTTTTTGCAGGTCAAATATATAATTGTCTTGAATTCACACAAATATAAATGAGGGTGTGAAGATCTAATATAATTTGATAAGTTTCCTATATAAAATCCCTGTGATCCTCGATATCAGGTATCAAAAAAAATATTAGACAAACTCATTCGGATTTATACGAACATGCTACTGGATTTCTTATAAGTTCGAGGTTTCGTATTGTCTAATGATGATGTGACTCAGTCTTTTCTGCTTCACGCCTTTTTATGGTATCCTCACATGCTTCAAAACAGCTCTCGCATATTGCTTTGACAGTTTCCCTGTGATAAGGTTCCTGGAAAATAGGCACCGGAACCTTAACCTGGAATAGCGGCACATTTTTTGTACTGCAAAGATCGCATTTTTTTGCCTCTATTGGAACCCGTTGCAAGTTAGCTTCATGGCAAATGTTGAGGCATTCTTCGTTTATTCCTCTCCATGTTCCTGACGGGTAAGCTGATAATACACCGGGAGCCTTTACTTTTACAGGGCAAAGGGTTGGCCTTGCCACGCCGCATAATTCACAATCTGCCATAAAAATCACACTCCTAAGACTTGAGCTGCATTCATTGCCATATTGATGAAAGGTTCAGGATACAAACCTATCCCGATCGTTCCGACCACAGCGATCAGAATCGCAACAACATAAGCTGTGGGTTCTTTTATTTTTTCACCCTGAGGGGGGAGCACATACATGTATTTTATTACGCGTGCATAATAATAGATCGAGAGGGCGCTATTTAGTATTGCAATAATTACTACCAGGAAAAGCCAGCTGCTTGACAGGCTGATTGCCTCTATTGTGATCGAATAGAACAAAAATAATTTCCCTACGAATCCTGCCGTCGGCGGTATGCCTGCCAATGCCAAGAAAAACACAAGGAAACCCAATGCTGTTATGGGGGCCCGCTTTCCAAGTCCTGCGAAATTCTCAATATCATCAATATTTTTTGCGTTCTTGTTGTCTGATAGGACCATATATCCCACAACGGCAACTGCAATGAAAGCCCCGCCTTTCATTAATGCATGTCCAAGGGCGAGGAGCACACCTCCTGCAATGGACATCGGCGTGGTCACAACGAAAGCAAGAGCGATATATCCTGCCTGGGCAATGGATGAATATGCAAGCATCCTCTTGATGCTGCGCTGGGATATTGCAACAACGTTACCATACGTCATGGTTATGATGGCCAATATCGCAAAAGTGACCTGGACATCTGCCCGGATCGCAACAAGCGCGAGCACAAGCACCCTGAACGCAGCCACAAATCCCATCTTTTTTGAGCCTGCGGCTAGAAGTGATGATATCACGCTGGGTGAGCCTTCATATGTATCAGGCGCCCACATATGGAATGGCACAAGCGCCATCTTGAAACCGAATCCCGCAACAAGGAAGATCATCGCAAGGACCCCAAGTGAGCTTTCTGCCATGAGGGGCGCAGCCTTGAAGAACTCAATTATTCCAGGAATATTTGTAGTACCTGTTATTCCGTAAATAAGCGACATGCCGAATAACATCAAAGCTGATGAAAGCGAACCTATTATGAAATATTTCAATGCCGCTTCCAGGGATGCAGGGTTTTTCTTTTCAAATCCTGCAAGTACGTATGTTGACATGCTTGCAAGTTCAAAACCCACGAACAATGCGATCAGGTCATTTGCTGACGCAACAACCATCATACCCACTGTGGCCAGGAGAATGAGTGCGTAATACTCATCCTGATTGCGATTATCCTTGAAATATTCAATGGAGCCAATAACTGCCATCAATGAAACTATTAAGAATATCAGCTTGAATACCTGTGATAAGGGATCGACAACGAGGGAATCATAGAAGTAAGGGACCTTTTCTACCATCCCGTTGCCAATAACATACACGAGTGCAGCCAAAAGACCGGCAGCGCTTAGATAACCAAGCATGTTCTTCGATTTATTGCTTATTAAAAGGCCCATTATTATGATTACAAAAGCCAGTACAGTAAGCAATATTTCAGGTGCGAGCAATGCAAAATTGATGTTAAAATTCATGTCATCACCCCTCTCAGGAAAACAGATTTCAGTAGTTCCTCTGCGTTCACGGTCATCATATTAAGTACGGGGTTTGGATTTATCCCGAAGTATATTACAAGAAGCACAAGAATTGCCATGGAAGCTATTTCATAATTCGCCCCGTCATGGATATGCCCCAGTTTTTCATTAAATGTCCCGAAAACCGCACGCTGCATAGCCCATAGATGATATCCGGCTGTGAACACGATGCCAAAGAGGGCAAGGATCACAAATGTGGGAAGCGTGAAATACGAATTCAAGAGCACAAGGAATTCTGCTATGAAACCGCTCATACCTGGCAATCCCAGGGATGCAAGGAATCCAGCCAGCATGACAAAGGTTAGTTTTGGCATGTATTTGGCTATTCCTCCAAGGTCGTGTATTATCCTTGTTCCGGCCGAGTGCTGGATCACGCCGCAAGACATGAACAATATGCCTGTGATCAATCCGTGAGAGAACTGCTGGTACATCGCTCCGCTGACTGACAGCGGAACAAGAGCTGCCGCGCCAAGGGTCACGTAACCCATATGGCTTATGCTTGAGTATGCCACCATCTTCTTAAGGTCACGCTGGGCCAGGGCAAGGAAAGTTCCGTAAAGGATACTCAATACCCCGATTATTGCCATCAGGGTTATCATTTTGGAAGGCGACTCCGAATATGGCAGGATCGGAAGTATAACCCTGAACAGGCCATAGCCTCCCATCTTAAGGAGCAAAGCAGCAAGTATTACACTGCCCGCAGTTGGAGCTTCTACATGTGCATCAGGCAGCCATGTATGGAATGGGACTGCTGGCATCTTTACGATGAAACCAAACAATAAACCGATAAATACTGCGTCTTTCAGGGAAATTACACCTTTTATAAGATCTCCGTCCATTACCTGATAGGATTTCAGGAGTCCGAACATGTCAAAACTTGGGGTCCGTGTAATAGCCAATGCATTGAAATATAGAGCGAATATCGCAAGAAGCATGACAAGACTTGCCACATGCGTATATATGAAGAACTTGATCGCAGCATATTCTTTTCTTGGTCCTCCCCAGATGCTTATCAGGAAGTACATCGGGATAAGGACGATTTCCCAGAATATATAGAACACAAAGAAATCAAGCGAAGTGAAAACTCCCATAACTCCTGTGAGTTCAAGAAGTATCAATCCATAGAACCTGTTTGCCTGTTTTGTCTCGCCCCATGCGAAAAATACAGTGAGCGGGATAATAATATTTGACAGGAGCACAAGCGGCATACCTATACCGTCAAGACCGAATTTCAGGGTAACACCTATAGAAGGTATCCATGGATACGATTCAAGGAATTGTATTGTAGAAATCGAACTGTCAAACCGTGAGAAAATCAAAAGCGATATCGCAAGTGATATACCTGAAGTTATTAGAGCTATGGTCCTTGCCTGCTCGCGGGTTCTCGAAAGGAATGTTATGAGCGCCCCGGCTAACGAGATAAGGATCATCAATGAAATTAAACCAGCCATTATATCCCTCCGAATTTGAGCCTGAGTAAAACCAGGAGCAATGCAACTCCCAGAATTGTAATTGAAGCATAATTCTGGACAACGCCAGTCTGCAATTTTCTGATTATTTCGCCGATCTTAAAAATAGTATTGCTTATTATTTTATCTATTACCAGCCCGTCTATAATCTTTCGGTCAACGAATTCACCTGATTGTGCTACCACATCGTGTGTTAATTTTACTCCAATAAGGTCTGCGCCGATCTTCGGTTCATAATACCTGTTCAATAATAGTTTATAAAGCGGATTTTCAGATGATATGATCTTACTCATATCAAGCATCCGCTTGTAGTATATCGCGTATGATATTAAAAAGCCAAGTACTCCCACGATCACAGGAAGCAGGACTATTATAATAGGAGGATGGATCGCTTCACCTTCATGAACCGCGATCTCCACACCCATCAATTCAAAATTCGTCCCGACATATCCGTAGAATGCCAATTGTGAAAAGCCAAAGAACAGGGCGAACAATGCAAGGATCATCAATGGAACAGTCATTACATTGGGTGATTCATGCGAATGTCTCTCAGAACGAGGCTTTCCTGTGAAGGCCATGAACCACAACCTGAATATATATATTGAAGTCAGAAGAGCTGCTAAAACGGCGAAAGCATAAGGGATCAGGTCTCCGGTCTTTTCGCCGTACTCGAAAGCTCCTTCTATTATCCTGTCTTTACTGAAGAATCCGGCTGTTCCAATACCGAGATATGGGATGCCGATACCCGCAAGAGAAAGGGCGGCTATGAACATTGTCGTGCCGGTTATTTTCATTTTGCTGAATAACCCGCCCATTTCACGGATGTCGTTTGTGCCCACGGCATGAATAACACTTCCTGCACAAAGGAACAACAGTGCTTTGAAGAATGCATGACTTATCAGGTGGAACAGGGATATGCCTACTGCATTTGCTCCGAGGACAGTGCCTGCCGTGCCAAGAGCCAGCATCATATAACCAAGCTGGCTGACAGTTGAATAAGCAAGCACTCGTTTAATATCGTTCATTACCAGTCCCATTGTTGCGGCGAACAGTGCCGTGAAACCGCCCACATATGCGACAATGAGAAGTGAATCGGGCACGCCCGCAGACATCGTATCCGGTGTCGCAACGAACATCGGGAACGTTCTTGCCACGAGATAAACACCTGCTGTGACCATTGTTGCTGCATGAATGAGGGCCGAAACCGTGGTCGGGCCTTCCATCGCATCTGGCAGCCAGCCATGAAGCGGGAACTGTCCGCTTTTACCCACAGCGCCGCCAAAGAATAATAGGGTGATATATGTTAATTGTGTCTTATCGATGAGAGGAATAGCTTCGAACATCGTCTTGAATTGCAGGAGGAAATTTCCCGGCTCTATTTTGAACGCATTTGCAGGATTATTGATTATCTCAACCAGGTTGACATAGAGCATGACTATACCAGCGAGGAATAGCACATCTCCGATCCTTGTGACAAGGAAAGCCTTCTTGGCTGCTGCCGCTGCCGATGGCTTATGATACCAGAAACCGATCAAAAGGAATGAACAAAGACCCACAACTTCCCATGATATAAAGAACTGAAGTATATTATCGGATAATATTACACTTAACATGGCTGCCGTAAACAACGATGTTTCGGCAAAATACCTCGATTTTGCAGGGTCGTGTGACATATATCCCAGTGCATAAATATGAATTAGCAGGCTGACGAAGGAAACCATCATCAACATAACTACTGCCAACGGGTCTATCAGGATACCCATATTCATCTGGCTTATCCCGCTGCCAAACCAGGGAATTGACTGCTGTACCATTCCCCCGGGATATATCTCAAAGAATATTCCCAGTGAGATGATGAAAGATCCTGCGATTGCCGCTATCGGGAGCAGTGCTCCCCCTGAATAGAGTTTCTTGCCCAGGAAAAGCGTAAGGACGAAAGCAATGACCGGTAATAATACAATTAATGCTGCATAGTCACTGAACATATTACCACCTCAGGATATTGATATTGTCAAGATTGATCGTATCGCGTAACCTGAATAAAGCCACAAGTATCGCAAATCCTATTGCCGCCTCTGCTGCAGCTATTGCTATTGAGAACAGGGCAAATACCTGGCCAGTTGAATTGCCATTATAACTTGAGAATGCAACGAGGTTCAGGTTGGCTGAGTTCAGGAGCAGTTCTATACACATGAGAATCTTGATCCCGCTTCTCTGTGTAATGATACCATAAACACCTATGGTGAAAATGATAATCGAAATTAAGAGATATGAATATAATCCCATTTTTAAGCCTCCTTTTTAGCGATGTAAAGCGCTCCGATCAATGCCGCCAGTAATAACAGTGAAAGCAATTCAAAAGAAAAGACAAAGTCGCTGAAAATCCCGCCCCTGATCTGGGGTCCGCCTGCAATCTGCTCGATGCTGATAGAATTAATTTCTTCTTTCTTTGCCAGATCCGTATAACTGTTATCTATTGCCAAGAATAATACGGCAAATAACAATAATGCAATCAGTAAATTAAAGACCTTGTGGATCATTTTATTCTTCCTCTCCCTTTTTGGTCAACATAATGGTGAATAAGATCAGGGTTATAACAGCCCCAACATAGACGAGTACCTGCACCCATGCTATGAATTCCGCTTGCAGGAGTATGAAAAGACCGGCTGTGCCGATGAATGTTCCCGCAAGATACAGGGCGCTGTGAACTAATTTGCCAGACCGTACCACCATGATCGATGATAGGATCGTGAGAATTGAAATAACAATAAATGCTATATCCATTACTGTTTCACCTCTTTGTTGAATAATAACCTGTCAGGACCATAGATCAGGCTCTCCCTGCTGTAATCAGCAAGCTCATAATTTCCAGTCATTTTCATGGCATTCATGGGACAAACATCCACGCAGATGCCGCAGAAAAGGCACATTCCTATATTGACCTGCGGATACCATTTGGTGTTATGTTTTACTATCCGGATTGTTCCATTCGGGCAGTTCACTTCACATATCCCGCATCCTATACAGGCATTCTCGTCAACGGCATGCAGACCCCTGAACCTTGGTTGGACTTTCATCTTCTCATATGGATACTGCACTGTCACCGTAGGTCTGTCGCCTATTCTTAATACATGTTTCAAAGTAACGATGAGCCCTTTTATTATTCCAATCATCGTCCAGTCCTTGCTTATCCAGGCCATTAGTACCTCCCTGCAGTCAATATAAACGCAGTGACAAGTAAGTTGATCAAAGCCAGCGGGATCATTATTTTCCATCCAAGATTGAGAAGCTGGTCTATCCTCATCCTAGGTACTGTATCACGCAGCCACATTGCAAAGAAAATTACTGCATAGGTCTTAACCAGGAAAACTACGAGTGATATTATTGGAACTAATGAAGCCGGGAAGAAATTAAGGAACGGTACTGACCATCCTCCCAGGAACAATGTAACAACGATTGCTGATACTGAAAATAAATGCGCATACTCGGCCAGGAAGAACATCGCAAATTTCATGCCGCTGTATTCAGTGAAGAAGCCCGCCACAAGTTCGGATTCAGATTCCTGGAAGTCAAAGGGGATTCGACCCATTTCTGCAATCGAGGCTATCAGGAATAGAATGAAACCAAGAGGCTGAAGGAATATGAACCATTTTGGGATGAATCCGAACCATGTCCCGCTTTGAGTTGTGACAATATCCACGGTGCTCAGGGAGCCTGTAAATAAGACCACGGCAATTGCAGATAGTGCAAGAGGGATCGTATAACTGATATCTTGCGCAACGGCCCTCATTGCTCCCATCAACGAATATTTATTATTTGAAGCCCAGCCCGCTATTAATATCGCTATTGGCGACATGGCAGATATCGCGATGATATAAAGAAGACCAACTTTTAGGTCAGATATTATCAGCGACTCGCCAAATGGCAGAGGTATGAATACGAGCAGGGCCGGTATAAATACAAGAAAGGGCGCAAGCGTGAAAACCCACCTGTCAGCCTTTGCAGGAATTAAATCTTCTTTTCCTATTAGTTTGACGCCGTCCATGACAGGCTGGAGCAATCCACGAGGTCCCGTGACCATGGGACCGTATCTTGCCTGCACCATTGCGACTACTTTACGTTCCATCCATGTGAGGAACATGACAGTCAAAAGGATGAAAACGAATAAAATCGCTATCTCAACCAATATGATTATAATCCTCAGTAAATATTCAAGTCCTAAATTCTCGAATACATTATATATAGGATTGTAAATCCCGATATATTTTAAGATAAATACAATAAGTTCGTAAGCATTTGGTATATCTGTCATTATATCACCGGTCCACATCGCCAAGAACAACATCAATAGTCCCGAATGCTGCTATCAGGTCGGGGATCTTTAATCCTTTGACCAGACCCGGTATCGCTGTCAAATTGCAGAAAGATGGCGATCGTATTTTCACGCGGTATGGTTTTGTGGTGCCGTCGCTGACCACATAAAATCCCAGTTCTCCCTTAGGCGCTTCGATCCGGCTGTAAACCTCACCCGGAGGAGGTGTAAATATCCGTGGGAAATATGTCGAAACAGTGGAAGGAGTGCCAGTCATAGGGGCTATTCCATATTCTGCGCTGCTTATTACTTTTGATTCAGGCATTCTATCCACAACCTGGCGCAGGATATGAAGACTTTCCTTCATTTCGTCCATCCTGACAATAAATCTTGCGAAACTATCGCCTTCCTTGCGCACACATACTTTGAAATCAAGATCAGGATATATTGAATAGGGTTCGTATTTCCGAAGATCATAATCTACTCCTGAACCTCTGAGAGTCGGACCTGTCCAACCATAATTCACAGCATCTTTCGCATTTATGACGCCTATGTTTTTCATTCTCATATGGAATATTTCATTACCATTGATGAGCTGCTCATAATCCTCTATGCGTTTCTCCATGTCTTTTAAGAATTCATTGAGTTTTGGCATGAAGCCGTCAGGGATATCCTCCCTCACTCCACCTGGTTTGATGTAATTGAATGTCATCCTTGCGCCGCATAGCATTTCGAATAACTGAAGGGCATTTTCCCTTTCCCTGAATCCCCACATGATCATTGTGGCAGCCCCAAGATCCATTAACAGGGAACCGATCGCTACCAGGTGATTAACTATCCGACTAAGCTCCATCGTAAGAACACGGATATACTCTGCACGAAGCGGCACCTCTATGCCTGCCAGTTCTTCAACAGCTTTCACGAAAGCATAATTGTTAGGAAAAGCCGCGATATAGTCAAGCCTGTCTGTATATGGGATAAATTGGATATATGTTTTCATTTCCCCGATCTTTTCTGTTCCCCTGTGAAGATGGCCAAGCACAGGTGTGCATTCCTTGATAATTTCGCCGTCCATCCTCAATTTGAATCTCAATACACCATGTGTACTCGGGTGGACAGGACCCATATTAATAAGAAGTTCATCCGATTCCACGCTATTTCCTCCTCAGCAGATTAGTTCCATCCGGACTAACTACGTCGTCACCGTTCTCGCCTATAGTAACGAATTGCTCTACGTTCATATCATAATCTTTTCTAAGAGGATGCCCGTTCCATCCATCCGGAAGCAATATGCGGATCAGATTGGGGTGCCCGGTGAATTTAATTCCCACAAGGTCAAAAGTTTCCCGCTCAAGCCAGTCAGCACCGTTCCACAGGGAGGTGAGTGATTCCACTTCCGGTTTGTCATGATCCAGATTTACCTTTAAGGCAAGATTTTGCTTTTTACTGTATGAAAAGAAATTGTATATTACTTCAAAATGATCCTTATAATCAATTCCGGTAATCACTGAAAGATGTTCAAATCCAATATCCTTCGCTTTTCGTGCCACTTTTAACAGTTCTTCCTTTTTAATAACTGCCATGGGCTTATTCACCTGGAGCCCTGTGCTGATGACAGATCCTGGTAACAGGGCTTTCAATTCTTCTGCCGCGTTCATTTATTAAGCCCCCATTTTGCCCCGTATCCCTGGTTCTTTATCTTTTCCCGCAGCTGGATCACGGCATAGATCCATGCTTCAGGACGTGGAGGACAGCCGGGCATATATACATCCACAGGTATGATCAAGTCCACGCCTTTTAATACTGAATAAGATTCATGGTATGGTCCGCCTGTCGAGGCGCAGCTGCCTACTGCTATGACCCATTTGGGGTCAGGCATCATTTCATAGAGTTGTTTAACCCTTGGCGCCATGCGCTTTGTAACTGTGCCCGCGACGAACATCAGGTCAGCCTGCCTGGGGCTTGCCCTGAAAATCTCCATTCCGAACCTCGCAATATCGTGATGCGCCATTGCAACTGCCATCATTTCGATAGCGCAGCAGGCCAGACCCGAAGTCACCGGCCACAGGGAGGACAAACGGGCCCAGTTAATTACCTGGTCGACCGTTGAAAAAAGAATCATTCCTTCCCTTTCCCTTGCTGAAAGAACTGTGCTTATCAGACCTGTATCATTCAATTTATCAAGCGCAGTCACAGGCTGCTTCTTTGTTATTTTGATTTTTGTAGTGTCAATAGTTACTGGATCCACTCTAAAGCCTCCTTTCTCCATGCATAGGCAAGACCTATAATCAGTACTTCAATGAACAATATCATCTCGAAAAATCCAAGCGGTCCGAGGGTTTTGAATTGCACGGCCCAGGGATACAGGAAAAGGACTTCAACATCAAATATCAGGAAAACAATAACGATCAGGTAATATTGAATGTTAAAGTGTACCCTTGCATCTCCTATAGGCTTCTCTGCGCATTCATACGTAGAAAGTTTTTCCTTTGTCTTGTTGCTGGGCCTGACCATCCTTGACATAAACAAAGAGATAGCCACGAACACAACACCTATTATCGTAAAAATTACGACAGGCAAATAATTATCAAAAATTTCATTTGTGACCATTAGACCACCATAATAGCTTAAAAAAGGATTATTGATATAAAAAGCTTATGAAATTGTTTTAGCGTAAAATTCTTTAATGATTCCGACAACAAAAGACACATTAATTAATGAGGAAAAATCGTGACGGAAAAATTATTTGATATTAAAATTGGTTACGCATCACCAAAAAATCCAATTGCTGTGGCTTCCATGGCAGGAATTACTGACAGTAAATTCGCATCAGGTTTTAAGAACGCAGGGTTAATAGTCCTTGGCGGATATAATCTTGATAAGCCAACAGATGACGCTGCTAAGAAAGAAATTGAACGGGGAAGGACTGAGTTCGTTTCCGATACGCCACTTGAATTCTTAAGAACCGAACTGGAAACAGCAAAGGATTACACTACTATTGCAGTGAATGTGCGCGCTGCATCGCTGGAGCCGTATGTTGAAGCTGCGAATATTGCAAAAGAATTCAATGCTATTCTTGAAATAAACGCGCATTGCAGGCAGCCCGAAATGATTGAGATCGGGGCAGGAGAGGCATTATTAAAAAACATTCCCAGACTTAGTGAGTATATTCATGAGATAAAAAAAACAGGCGTTGTGCTCTCAGTCAAAATAAGAGCAAACGTAGTGAACGATACCGGGCTTGCAAAAGCCATAGAAAAAGCCGGCGCCGATATTATCCATATAGATGCCATGCATCCAGACGGGGCAGATATCGGGGTTATCAAACGAATCCGCAATGCCACAAACCTGTTCATAATCGGGAATAATTCGGTCGTTGATTTTGAGGTCGCAAAAGAGATGTTCTCTCACGGTGCTGATATGGTTTCTGTCGCGCGCGCCGTGCGTACTCAACCGGGAATTATCAACAACCTGGTCTTTGAGGTTTCATCCCTCCAGTCCATGACAGGCTGGTATAATGCCCCCAAGCACATCTGCGGCGGCGGGGACTTAAGGGCGCTTGCTTTTTGCTGTATGCCAGTCAAACCATGCGCTTTGCATGGGGCATTGAAACAGGCAGGCATCAGCGCCGAGGAATTCATGAAGATCAAGACTGATTTTGTAAGGAACACACCCATCGAATACGGTGAAGGAACTTGTTTTGGCAGCATGGCTTGGTGCTGCAAAATAACAAAACCCTGCTTTCTCAGGGATTCTGCGCTTGAATCCATCGGTCTTTCGGATGTGGAATATATGAGGATAAAGAAGAGATTGTCTGAACATATTATGAAACGGAGGGTTAATAAAGTTTGAACTGTTGGATCAAGTCTTTTTGATCTTCACGGATCCCTGTTCTTCATGATTTTTTTCCCATTAAATTTTGATGGTGATAGAACAGTACTTCCGAATAGCCCAACTTCCGAATACCTTGATCTAAAATCTTAACAATATATTCGACCAAAAAAGATATTAATTATATTATCCCCTTTTTATATGCCGAGGGGATAATATAATGAGGCAAGTACCGAAAAT